>NBJMC04201__coassemble_255_pt1 | contig 58748 bp, 53 predicted proteins | sample NBJMC04201__metabat2_high_PE_020 | metagenome-assembled genome bin NBJMC04201
ATTTCAATTTCGGGACTTGGCCTAAACTCGTGAAACCCTTGAAAAATCAAGGTTTTTTCTTGGTTGTCCCTATTATACAGTTATCACCCTCGTACCTTCCAGTGCTCCATGACTGATACTCGGTTTTCCATACAGCCTCTCCCCCGCCAGTTTCACACACAGATGAAGAGCAGCTGTACATGTGGACAGACCGACAGCATATTTGACTCCTACCTTTTCAGCAGCAATTCTCTCGACTTCATTTATGTTCTTACCAACTGTGGACATCCAATTGGTCTCATACGCTTCAGTTATGTATTTCAGTTCCTCACCATGCATGGTGGGACTTGCCAGCCATACCTTGTGATCAAATGGTTTCTTGCTATCCTTTTTGATAAACATAGTCCTTAACTCCTTTAGTTAATCTCTCCGGTACACATCTCTCGTATAAACCTTCTCAATCACATCATCCAAACAACTGTCATACCGATTAGCAATGATCGCTTGACTAATCTTCTTAAACTCATCCAAATCATTCACAACCCGGCTTCCGAAGAACGTACTCCCCTCCTCCAGAGTCGGCTCGTAAATCACCACCACAGCACCTTTCGCCTTAATCCGCTTCATAACTCCCTGAATGCTGCTCTGTCGGAAATTATCTGAATTACTCTTCATGGTCAGACGATAGACACCGACAACCACTTCCTTCTCGCGATCTGCTACATAATCACTATCCTCGCTGTACGAGTAATAGCCTGCTTTACGGAGAACCTGATCTGCAATAAAGTCTTTCCTTGTCCGGTTGCTTTCGACAATAGCTTCAATAAGGTTTTCCGGCACATCAGCGTAGTTCGCCAGCAATTGCTTCGTATCTTTCGGTAGGCAGTAACCGCCATAACCGAACGAAGGATTGTTGTAGTGACTGCCAATTCTGGGATCCAGGCATACACCGTTAATAATTGCCTGTGTGTCTAAGCCTTTCATCTCCGCATAGGTATCCAATTCATTAAAGTAACTAACTCGTAGCGCCAGATATGTATTCGCAAACAGCTTCACAGCTTCTGCCTCTGTGAATCCCATAAACAGCGTGTCAATATTCTCTTTTATTGCACCTTCTTGCAATAACCCTGCAAACTCATGTGCGGCACTGACTAATCTTTCATCACTCTCATCTGTCCCAACGATAATACGTGATGGATATAGGTTGTCATATAGTGCCTTAGACTCACGCAAAAATTCAGGGCTGAATAAGATATTCGCCGTACCATATTTCTCCCGCACAGATTTCGTATATCCAACCGGAATTGTAGACTTGATCACCATGATGGCATTCGAATTGGATTTCAGAACCAGCTCAATGACTGATTCCACAGCAGATGTATCAAAAAAATTCTTATTGCTGTCATAATTAGTCGGCGCAGCAATGATCACAAACTCAGCGTCCTTATAAGCTGAGGCACCATCCAATGTGGCAGTCAAATTCAATTTCTTCTCTTTTAAGTACTTCTTAATATAATCATCCTGAATCGGGGAGAGACGATCATTAATCATCTCCACCTTTTCCGGAACAATATCCACGGCCGTCACCTGATTATGCTGTGCCAAAAGAACAGCTAGTGACAATCCGACATATCCTGTTCCGGCAACAGCAATTTTTCTTTCACTCATCAGTACTATCTCCCGCGTAGTTTCTAAATTTGTTCTATCTTTACTGCTCCCTAATGAGAGGCAAATAATCCTTGCAAAATCATTTCTTCAAAACTCAAATGCTATTTTCATCTATCATCTCGTCCAATGAGCTATTACATCTTCGATACAGTTACATTCTCGCTCAATGTACAATGTCTCTTTGAGACGTTTATGTATGACTCTTCCCAATAAAACCATTAACAAGATGTACAGGCGGTTATGTACCGGCATTTTCGCCTGTAGATGTCCATACCGCCTATGTTTTGTACATATCTCTTTTATGTATAATTTCTTTGGTATTTTTACACAAAAATTCTCTTTAAAACAACACTTTTACGTCGCAATTTTTGTCGATTCTTTACAATCAAATTTCATCATTTCCGTCTCAAAGACGTTCTTGGCGAGAACACTCATGCCTGTGAACGTAGCACCCATAGCTGCAATAGCAATTCCTATAAGCTTTTTTACCTTTTTCTTATCAATAGACATGACTCCTGCTCTCCTTGTTTTTTATATCTACAGCCGCTATCTTCCGCTTATTTCTTCCTCTTCATTATATAACTAATCGCTCATTTAATGCTCCCTATCCGGGTGATATGTCGGCACGATCTCTGCCACGATCTCCTTGATCCTGTCAGATTCCTCTCTGCTCGCTTCATCAAGCAGATCCAACTTTTTCATAAAGTCCTCGTCATCCATCTTAATCGGTTTCCCGATGAAGATCAGTTCATTCTCTGTCTCTGTTATGCCTTCTTCGTCCATGAGAAGCTCTTCGTACAGCTTTTCCCCCGGGCGTAAGCCCGTATAGACGATCTTGATATCCTCATCAGGGACATATCCCGACAGACGGATCAGGTTTCTGGCCATATCGTCGATCTTCACAGGCTCTCCCATATCAAGCACAAAGATTTCTCCTCCATGGGCATAATAGGAGGCCTGAAGGATGAGTGATACCGCTTCCGGTATTGTCATAAAGTAACGGATCATCCGCTTATCTGTCACCGTCACCGGACCGCCTTCCGCGATCTGTTTCTTGAAAAGAGGTATCACACTTCCATTACTTCCCAGCACATTTCCGAAACGTACCGCCACAAAGTCCGTATCCGAATGCCTGTCCATCATCTGTATGATCATCTCGCAGAGACGTTTGGAAGCGCCCATGATGTTCGTAGGATTGACCGCTTTGTCCGTGGAGATAAGAACGAATTTCTTCACCCCATGCTTTGCCGCTGCCAACGCGGTCTTGTACGTGCCCTCCACGTTGTTTTTGATCGCTTCGTTGGGACTGTCTTCCATCAGTGGCACATGTTTATGCGCCGCGGCATGAAAGATAATATCCGGACGGTAAGTCTCGATTACCGTGTCAATACGCCGTGTGTTTCTAACTGACCCAATCAACGTAATTAGCTTCATATCCGGATATAGCCGTTTTAATTCCTGCTGTATCGTATACGCATTGTTTTCATAAATGTCAAAGATAATCAGCATCTTCGGGGAAGAGGCCGCGATCTGGCGGCACAGCTCGCTTCCTATGGAGCCGCCTCCGCCTGTCACTAAGATCACCTTATCACTTAGGGTCTGGAGGATCTCGGAATTATTCACCTTCACCTGCGCCCGTCCCAAGAGGTCTGTGATCTCCACATCCCGCAGTCTGGACACGCTCACTTCCTCGTTTAGAAGCTGATAGATTCCCGGAACTGTCTGCATCTTACACCCAGTCTGCTTACAGATATTCAGGATCGCTTTTCTGTCATCAGCACTCGCCGCGGGAATGGCATAGACAATGCGTGTGATGCTATACTCCTGAACCATCTCCTCGATATCATAGCGGTTTCCCACAATAGGAACACCTTCCAGAAGTCTTCCCTTTTTATTCGGGTTATCGTCGATCACACAACACACTTTTGTTTTCATGTGCCGGCTGTTCTGCATCTCAAGGATCAGTGTCTTCCCCGCCTGACCTGCGCCGATAATCATCACCCGGTCTGTAGCCGCTTCGACAGAAGCGCGGGTGCTTCTAAGGTAGGAGCGGAGCAACCGATATCCAAAGCGCAGCCCCACCGTACACATGATACTGAACACATAACCTACTAGAAAATATGAGCGGGGCATTCGAAGATCCATCGCAAGGATTCCCACCCCGTAGAATACAAGCAATATCATATAAGACTGGACGATCCGCTTGGCCTCGTCGATACCGGCGAACATCCAGATGCTGTGATAAAGACGCATTCCGTAGAATACAACGATCGATATGATTACCCAGTAGGGCATAGACCATATATATCCTGTCAGATACCCTCTCGGTATATTTGAAAATATTAAGTCAAATCTCAGCAATAACGCTGCCATATAGGACGCCATTATCGAGATCACATCAAAAAAGAGAAGCACGAAAGCTCTGCGCATCCACACATAGTCTTTCCCTTTTGTCTGCTGTTCCATCGCTACAAATCCTTTTTCCCAACGTATTTTATTTCAGCGATCCGTGATTCGCCCAATTACGCCTGATAAACATGATGATCCCTGCCACCATAGCAACCGCCGCGGACACAACCGCCATTGTCTGATCTACGTTCATCTCAACATCTCCTTATCTTGCGCACTTATTGTCCATCAATGATCTGATGCATCTTCTGACTGATCTCAGCCACCGACGCCTCATCCGGCCACATTACATACAGAGGCTGGCTTCCTGAAGAGAAGCACGCCTGGCTGTCTCCGCTTCCGACTGCCGCCACAGATTCGATCTCCCAGCTTGCGCCGTCTGAGAGCTGCCTATTGACAAAGGCGGCCATCTCCGTGCGCGTCATGTTCGTCTCCACGCTGTCGCTGACACTGGTAATGATCTCGCTTGCCTTAGTCAGCAGTGCTGGACTCATGGCTTTCTGCAGGATAGCGGTAAGGACAGCCTCCTGATTCTTCCCTCTTTGATTATCTCCGGATTCAAAGCTCTTTCGCTCCCTTGAGAAGGCAAGAGCCTGTGCGCCGTCCAGATGGTTGATTCCCTCTGTGAAGCTGTAACCGCCCGCGCTGAACGCGTACTCAGAGTTTACATCCACTCCGCCAAGCGCGTCGACGATCTTAATGAGCGAGGTGAAGTTCACTCTCGCATAATAGCTGATATCAATTCCGTATAGATTTTCCAGTGTCTGCATAGACACGTCCACGCCGTATATACCTGCATGAGTCAGCTTATCCCGCTGAGCCCCGGACACGCCCGGTATGGTTACATAGTAGTCTCTAGGCGTTGTGGTCAGGAGGATCTTATGAGTATTCGGATTCACAGTCATGATGATATTTACGTCACTTCTGCTGTTGGTCGTGATCGGACCTGACACGTCGATACCACTAATATAAATGCTAAAAGCCTCCTCGACGCTGGCGTCTTCCTCCTGCTCGATTACGGTGTCAATCCCGTACTGATACAGGATTCTTACCTGATCGGAATACCCCGGGATTGCATCCTCTATAATACCTGTAAATGCCTCGTTATAAATAGCTGCGCCGATCTCACCATCCAGAAGCGCTTGGGCCTCCTCCTGAATGGTCGGATACTCTTCCAGATCCGGTTCCATGCCTAGGACTTTTTCCATATCCTCGAGCATTTTCTGGTTATTCTCCTGATCCGCAGCTGTCTGGATGCCATATGTGTAATTCTTAGCATCGATAATATTCTCCGCCGTACTGTCATTTCTCACCACCACAATCATGTTGTCCGTCTTGTAGGTGGCGCCGCCTACTTCCGCCAGCATATTATCCGTCTTCATCATATAGTACACGCCGAATCCAAGAAGCACGCTAAAGAACACGCTGACCACAATTCCCGCGATATATATCTTTTTCTTAACGAACTGTAAGCCAAACATAGCGCCGAACAGCACAAAGAGAACCACCGTCACAAGCCCCAGATATTTCCCTGGGATCAGCCCGCTGTTCCAGACGACAGCGATAAACAGCACTGTCATCAGAAGCTGTACCAGCACGATCAGCTTGCCTGCCAGATTATAAGTCTTATGTCTCTTTCTGCGGGAGCGGCGGCGGCCGCCCTGTTGTGAATGTCCGTTTGTACTCATTCGTATTGATCTCCTTTATCGTAAAACGGCAAAGCCAAATTCCTTCAGCCCGCGTTATGATCCGCTGCCGTAATGCCCGTAATATTTCCCATAATACCTGTTATTCTTTAAATCCACCTTGTTAAGCACAACGCCGATAATCGGGCATCCAGTTTTTTCCAACTGTTCTTTGACCGATCTGACATACTTATGGCTTACTGTATTGGCTGCGACGACAAAAACAGACGCGTCACACACTCTGGAAATCACCGCCGCATCGATCACGCTGCCAAGTGGGGGCGCGTCGATGATCACATAGTCGTACATCTCTTTCGCCTTCTCAATCAGGTCTTCGAACTGCTTCTGTCCCAGCAGTTCAGAAGGATTGGGGGGTACGACGCCTGCGAATATCACAAAGAGTCCCGGTTCCTGCGTTCTGCATACCACGTCGTTCATTTCTGCCTGTCCGGAGAGATAGTGGCTTAAGCCCTTGACTTCCTTGGTTACCCTGTGCCTTCCGATTAGGACAGACTTTCTCAGATCCGCGTCCACAAAAAGTACCCTCTTCCCATTATCACACAGGGATACGGCCAAGCCTAACGACACAGTGCTCTTTCCTTCGTTCGGGGTGCTGCTCGTCAGCACGATCACCTTGTTGTCAGACCCGGAAAATTCAATATTTGTACGCAGCGTCTTATATGCTTCGCTGCTGTAATAATCTTTGTATGTGTTCTTTAACACAACGTCCTGCATCTTCTGCTACCTCCTTGTCCTTTTGGCTGACCTTCTCGTGGTACGCCGTTTTGTCTTCTTCCCCTTTTCTTCCCCTTCTGTGACAGGGATAGAAGTAAGGACGTTCAGTCCCAGATAGTGTTCCACATCATCCGGTGTCTTGATCGTATCGTCAAACAGGAAGATAATCACAAGGATGCCCGCTGTGATCAAAACTCCCAGAATACCGCCCAACATCGTATTCCTCATTACATTCGGGGAGGAGGGCGCGCTTGGGAGATTGGCCTCCTCGATTGTATTCACTGCGTCGATCTCCATAATTTCCCTGATCTTAACGCTCACGGTCTCGCGCAGCGTATTCGCTATCTCCTGCGCCAGTTCTGGTTCTTCATTGCTCACAGAGATTGTCAGAATACGGGTATTGGTCTTATTTTCTGTAGTAACAGAAGAGGAAAGTTCCTGCGTAGACATATCCAGATTAAGCACAGAGATGACCTGCTCAAGTACAGAACGGCTCTTCACCATCTCCATATAATCCTGTGTAAGCTGGGTCCCTGTTTGGAGGTCGCTGCTTGTTATAGTCCCTCCGCTCTGTGATCTGGTCAGCATATACATGCTGGTAGACGACGTATATTCCGGGGTGATGAATATCTTTGTCCCCGCGAACGCTGCCAGAGCCGCGATAAGCCCTACCAGAATAATCAGATAAATCTTGCTCCACAGCACGCTGAAAAGTTCTGCCAGATCAATTGTGAGCTCTTCATTGTCAAATTCCCGTATTGGTTTGTCTTGATTCATTCTTCTTTTTCTTTTTCAGCATCACAACCGCATTGCTGAAAAATATCCTCCTCATGTATTCTTCTCCATATTTCTTCTTCACATACTCGGCCGCCTTCTTGATCTGTGGCGGACGCTTCTGCGCGTTATGCGCGTCCGTCCCTACACAGAACACAAGGTCTTCCTTCATGAGCTGTTTGATATACTGTTTCACCCTCCAGCCGCTAGCGCCTGTAATGCTTCCCGCGTTGACCTGTATCTTGACTCCCATATTGGCGAGATGGCGTGTATCGCTCATACTCTCCCGCAAGCATTTGTACCGCTCAATATGGGCGAGAATCACAATATATCCTTTCATCTGTATGCGCTGCAAGCTTTGGTTTATATAGTCGGCGCTGTCTCCCGGAGCGAACTCAACGAGAACATAGCGGGTCCCATTCATCGGCAGAACTTTCTTTTCCTTCAGCTTATCCATGACGTCCTGCCCGAAGTAGATCTCAGTTCCCAGATATACTCTTAACTTTTCGCTGATCTTCTTCGCTTCCTCGCGGACAAGTTTAAGCTGTCTGCGCAGTGCGCGGGGCGGCTGGCTCCCCCTCCTTGGATGGTGGTGGGGCGTCGCTATGATATAACGGATTCCTTCATCATAAGCGATCTGGAGCATACGCCGGGTTTCTTCTATATTCTGTGCCCCATCATCTACTTCCGGAAGAATATGGCTGTGCGTATCAATGATCCTTATCAACTGCTCCTTCTCCTCTTTCCATGAATTTCCCATCACTATTCTTCTTATTATATTTTCTTTTAGACGCAGTAAAAAGACAGCTGCTGATTCCTGTTCCTTCATGTCCTGTCCATACTGCCGCCGTCACTCTATAAAAGAATACTCCTAAAGGACTGTTTTGTCAACATATTTTTACCCCCCCCCCCATGCCCAGAACCCTTGATTTTACTGGGATTTCAGCACTTTTTTTCCAGCTGTTATCCCGCGTTGCTCGCAGCGATTTTCACCCTGCTCCACAAGTCACTGATAATCTTCTTCGTATCTGCATTATAGACAAACACCTCGTCATTCGGGTTACCTGTGCGTGGGATGTAGGCGTTGATCCCTTCGAAGTCACCACCCTCACCTGCAAGATCGTTCATAACCTCTTCATTTGCAGACGTGTAACCCACATAACTGGAGTTGTCATACGCTCCGTCATAATCGCTGGCATAATTGATAAACGCATGAGCCAGTTCCGGGTTCTGGGCATTCTTTGGAATAACCATGGCGTCAGACCAGAGATTCGTTCCGCCCTCAGGCATGAAGAATCCCATATTTTCATTTTCGGCCATGACATATGTCGCGTCCCCCGAATAGATCAGCCCCAGCGCCTTCCTTCCCTGCGCCATATTATCGATAATTTCATCTGTAACAATCTCTGTATCCATGGTCTGGACGCACTGTACCAGCCATTCATAGGCTTCCTGAAGTTCCTGTTCATCCTCCGTGTTCATGGAGTATCCCAATGCTTTTAACGCCATCATAAAGGAATCTCTCTCCGAATCGTACAGATATACATCTCCTTTGTATTTCTCATCTAAGAAAATGTTGTAGCCTTCCCGTTCCAGATCTTCAATGTCTACTTTTGTCTTGTCATAAACAATGCCTACGGTTCCCCAGAAATAAGGCACTGAATAATCATTTTCCGGATCGTAGGGGAGCCCCTTTACCGCATCCGACAGTTTATCCATACAGTCTAGTTTAGACTTGTCCAGCTTCTGGAGCAGATCCTCCTCGATGAGCCTCTGGATCATATAATCGCTGGGCACAAGCAGGTCGTACACTTCCTGATTGGCCACTTTGATGTACATCTGTTCATTGGAGTCAAAATTGTCCATAACAACGGATGCTCCAGTCTCTTCCTCAAAATCAGCGATAATATTCTCTCCTGTGTACTCTCCCCAGTTGTAGATATAGAGTGTCTGCCCCTCAAAGGGCCGGCCCTCCCCGCCTCCCTGCATAGCAAAAAGTCCGGCGATGAGCGCTAGTACGCACGCACATGCCACAACGGGAATGGCTTTTCTGCGCCGGCCAACCACTTCTTTTTTCTTGCGCTTAGCTGCTACAATAGGTGTAATATTGATCAGAAGCAGCACGACCGTAATAATTACTACTACAAGGGTAGACACCGCGTTGATGCTTGGATTCACACGTTTGCTCATCGTGTAGACCATGATACTTAAGTTCTTTACCCCACCTCCGGTCACAAAGTAGGAAATAATAAAGTCATCCACAGACATGGTAAATGCGATCAAAGCTCCGGATACAATGCCCGGGGTGATCTGTGGCACAATCACCTTGGTCAGCGCCCGCCACGGCGTAGCTCCCAGATCCATCGCCGCGTCCGCCAGATTGGGGTCAAGAGACCGGATCTTTGGCATGACGGAAAGAATCACATAGGGAATGCAGAAGGCAATATGTGCCAGCAGCATCGTGAGGTAGCCTTTATCCACCTTAAAAGTAATAAACAGCAGCATGAATCCAATGGCTGTCACGATCTCTGGGTTCATCATCGGCAGGTTATCCACCTGCTCCATAATATCCCGGACAATCTTCCGGGACTTGCTTAGCCCGATGGCGGCGATCGTTCCCACTACCGTTGAGACTGCTGTCGCAAGAAGCGCCACGCTAAACGTGGTGTACAGGGCGTCCATCATATCCTGAGACTCCAGCATATGCTGGTACCAGCGCAGGGAGAATCCCTCGAACACGGTCAGCGATTTTCCATCGTTAAAAGAGAAAATAATCATATATATAATTGGAAGATAAAAGAACGCGATCAAAAGCGCCATCACGATCTTCCCTGTGGAATGTTTCTTTTTCTTCATCGGATCACCCCTCCTTTCCGCCGCGGTTGCGGATCTCGGCCTTTCTTACAGCCATCATCAAAAGCATCATAATGACCGCCATGATCATGGAGACCGCACTGCCAAAATTCCACTCTCCCACTGTGATAAACTGGTTCTCAATCATATTTCCTATCAGGAAATACTGGCCTCCGCCCAAGAGCTTCGGGATGAAAAAGGAGCTTACCGCCGGAAGAAATACCAAAGTGATCCCATTGATGACTCCCGGGATAGACAAAGGGAACGTCACCCTGCAAAATGTCTGCGCCGGGCTTGCCCCCAGATCTGCGCTGGCTTCCAAGAGGGAATGATCCATCTTACTTAAAGAAGTCTGTACCTGAAGGATCATAAATGGCAGAAAGTTATACACCATTCCCAGAAGGACTGCCCCCTCCGTATATAAAAGTTCCGTGTTTCCCAGACCGATCAGAGAAAGAAGCCTCTGGATCAGGCCGCCTTCGCTCAGAAGTCCGATCCATGCGTAGGTGCGCACGAGCATGTTGATCCACATGGGGATGGTCACGCAAAGGATCAGGATATTCTGCATTTTCTCATTACTGCGCGCGATGAAATACGCCGCCGGATACCCCAGAAGCAGGCAGATCACCGTCGTCTTTACCGCGATGAGAATGGATCTCCACAGAATCAGAAGGAAATCTTTATCTGTAAAGAATTTTACATAATGCTCCAGTGTAAAGGAAAAGGAGATGATGCTGTTGCCCTGCTCCATAAAAGAGTACATCGCGATCAACCCCATGGGCAGCACGAGCATCAGCGCCGCCCACACGATATAGGGAATGGCAAGCTGTGAAAAACGCTTCATCCTTAGTACACCTCCTTGGACATGACATGGATATCTTCAGGGAAGAAGGTCAGCCCGACCTCTTTGCCCTCCTCAGAATAATCCGTCGTATGAACCTTAAACTCCCGCCCTGTCGTAGAGAACGTGATACGGTACACACCTTCCTTGACATTTTCCGGCTCAAAGTCATAATCCACATTGATATCCACACTCTGGTCTTCATCGCTTAATTTCCACCCCTGCGCGCCGGCCCATGTCTTAAGATCTGTATCCAGAGCCTGAGACTCTGTGATCTCATCTACTGTCTTAAAGAAATTAAACGCCATGACAGCCTCATTTGCTTTTTCATTCTTTACAAAAGGCTGATCAACCACAAAAATAGTTCGCTCCACCTTTGTCCCACCGGCCGTGGCGAATGTTACCGGATACTGTCCTTCTTCCGGCGCAAGCTCGTACTCAATCTTTGCGATGGAAATGTATTCGTCCGTCTCCGGATCCCATGCCTGCGCGTTCGCCAGCGCGATGATCTCCTTGTCGTCCAGACCCTCAACATCATCAATATCCACATAGAAATCATTGGCGCTGATCATCTCTTTACCATCCTCGCTCGCCACGTCTTGATTCTTGATGACGCGCATATTAACCGTAACGCTCGTTCCGGGCACGGTTTCCACCATAATTTCATAGTGCACTCCTTTAAACAGCACGCTTTTCACCTCTCCGGTCATCTTACCGTCCTTCACATCTACAATGTCAATATCCTCAGGACGGATAACCACATCAACAGGTTCATTCTCATGGAACCCAAAATCCACACAGTCAAATGTGATGTCGTCAAAGCGCACTTTGTAATCCTTGGGCATGACGCCCGGGAGGATGTTACTCTCGCCGATAAAGTTCGCCACGAAACGGTTCGCAGGCTCATTGTAAATATCCTCCGGCGATCCCACCTGCTGGATCTCTCCATTCTTCATGACAACGATCTTGTCCGACATGGTGAGCGCCTCTTCTTGATCGTGAGTGACAAAAATAAAGGTGATTCCTACTTCCTGCTGGATCCGTTTCAGCTCGTACTGCATCTCTTTGCGCAGCTTTAAGTCCAGCGCAGCCAGAGGCTCGTCAAGAAGAAGTACTTTTGGCTCGTTTACAAGAGCTCTGGCGATCGCGACTCTCTGCTGCTGGCCGCCGGATAGAAGAGTGGTATTCTTATCCTCATACCCCTCCAGACCGATGAGCTTTAACATCTTCATGACCTTTTGGTCAATGATGTCCTTGCTCATCTTCTTGATCTTCAGGCCGAACGCAATATTTTCGTATACGCTCAGATGAGGGAACAAGGCATACTTCTGGAACACCGTGTTAAGCTCCCGTTCGTAGGGAGGTTTGCTGCTGATCTCCTCGCCGTCGAAGATCACTTTCCCCTCGTCCGCGTCCAAGAATCCCCCCAGAATCCGAAGCAGCGTTGTCTTGCCGCATCCGCTGGGTCCTAGCAAGGTTACAAACTCATTTTCATAAATATCAAGGTTAACCCCCTTCAGAACGATCTGCCCGTCGAAGTTCTTCACAATATCTCTGAACTCAATCAGTTTCTTCTCTTCCATCTCTTCACTCTCCTTATCCTTCTCTTTACACAAGTGCGCATCATACCCAAAAGGCTTTTATCCAATAGGAAATCCAAAAGACTTTCCTACTGATATGAAAAAGGTCCGGATGCATCACTGCATCCGGACCTGTGTATTGCCGTCATATGTTCCTATCGCGTTATCATCATAGCCCGCCACGGGGCCTTATACATTCCGTATTCAGATAAAACAGATATTGGACGTAGAGTCTATATAGCAAATATTTTTACTTTTACTACTCTTATTGACCGTTTCACAAGTTGCGTATGCATATGCACACCGGGGTTATAAAGTAACCAACTTATAAAATTTGAGCTTTTAACTCAATCAATAATGCAGCCTTCTGCTGCGTAAAATATTTGCATGGAGAACGTTCCAAATACCTGCTTTCCATACATAGGGTATGGTAACACAGAACTTGCCGCAATTCAAGAAAAATCTATAAAGAACTCTTTTCTCTTGGAAATGTAATATCAACCTTGAACAGATCCCCGTCCAGATACAGTTCGAACTCGCCGCCCTGCATAGTCGTCAGGCTCTTGGCGATGGACAGCCCAAGCCCGCTTCCTTCCGTGCTTCTAGAGATATCCCCTCGGATGAAGCGCTCTGTCAGCTCATCCGCCGAGAAATTCAACTGCTGTTCAGATACATTTTTCAGAGAGAATCTCACCTTGTCCTCTGTTACTGTCAGATCTGCGTACACACGTGTTCCGGGCATAGCGTATTTCGCAGCGTTGCCGAATACATTTTCCAGCACACGCCACATCCGGCGTCCGTCCACCCGGATGACCGCCGCCTCTTGCGGCATATTGAGCACCACCGACAGATTCCTTGCGGCGAAGCGTTCTGCCAGTTCTCCTTCTGTCTGCTGAACCAATTCCCTCATATCCACATTCATATATTCAAGGGAAATATTCCCGCTGCTTACCTTGGAAGCCTCTACCACATCCTCTGTCAGTGTCTTCAGCCTCTGCGCCTTCGCTTCAAGAATATCCAAGTATCCCCTGATCTTCTCGTCTGCTATATCAGATCTCTTGAGAATATCCACGTAGTTGATGATAGAGGTCAGCGGTGTCTTGATATCATGAGACACATTTGTGATCAGATCGGTCTTGAGCCGTTCATTTCTCATCGCTTCATCCACCGCCATATTCAGGCCGCTCCCAATGCCGTTGACCTTTTCCGCCAGTTCCCTGTCTCCTCCCCTCAGTCCGTCTAGGCCAATACGATACTCCAGATTTCCCGAGGCGATCTCTTCTATTCCTTTAATGATCTTTGTTTTCGCTATCGCCCTGTTAAGAACGAACCAGACAGCCACCACGTCCACAAGCAGCGTCACGAAAGCAAACGGAACTGTACGGACTAGGATTACCGCCCAGTGGATGAAGAGGAATCCCGCGCTCAATAAGATGGTTTTCATCGTTGACGACCGCGCCCTGATCACTCTTTTGCCGAAAGAAATCACCGCATAGGTCAGGCTCCCTTTCCACATGATCTTTGCCTTAATCCTTCGGAACAAACTGATGTATCCGCCGAAGAAACACAGGAAGGTGAATACAGAGTATAAAAATACTTTGGCCACATCTGAGAAACCAAGCGCTATTGAAAACACTGCCGAATACATCTGGGAGATTCCTCCGTAATAATTATAATAATACTCCACAGCATTTTGCAATTCTCTCCAGTTTCCCGCCAGATACCCGCTGCCAAGCACATACATAGTCGCAATAACCCACATACCGGTCACGGTCAGCGCGGCCGCTTCTGTTTTCCAGTGATCAAACGCCGTCAGATGTACTTCTTCGTCTTCCGGGCGTCTTCCGGCAGTTAATGCCAGCCACACAGCCGATACAATCAAAACAGACGCGCCTATGACCAAACAGACCATAGAGGTTCTCAAAAGCGGAAGGTTCTTCTCATAAGCCACTTTCCCTTCGTATATTAAATCTTTGATAGGGTAGGTTGTATCAATGGCCACCGCAAAAATATTCTCCGCCCGCCTGCTTGTCTCCTGCCCCTTCACCATCTGCCACTCTCCTGTGGGAGATAGATTTAGATTAGTCTCAAAATCCTTGAGTTTGGGATATACAAAAACATATTTCACGTTGTCCCCGGATTTCATTTTTGAAAGATTAGCTTCCGCTTCTAAGTAATCCCCAAACGTACTTTTATTGGTTTCTACCTTTTTTGCCATCGTATCAATATAGAGGTAGGTCAGATTCGTGTTCCCTTCCGCCAGATACTCCCATCCGGACTGGTAGCTTTCATAGTCTTCATATATAGTTGCCAGAGTCATCTCAAGCGCGTTGTAAACCGACGACAGCCTTCCGTTAAGCCATGGCGAGCCATTGATAATCTGAAGAAGGTTCTCCGCTCCCTGGGGAGCATATTTCTCCCGGAGGCTCTCGCCGAAATTCCAACAGTCAGTATATACTGTGACACCGTCCGCATCATAGATCGTCATATCTCTCGCCTCACCCGACGATGTAAAGGAACCATTCTCCAGCTCACGCAAATACGATTCCTGATTCTGATCGGCAGGCTCATCATCAAACACCATATGAAATTCCCCACTGTCAAAAAGGGCGAAAAACTCTTCTAAATAATAGTAATAATACTCTCCGCCGGGCTTCTGACACACAATAACCTCGTTGTCATTGTAAAGGTCGTTTTCTCCTGTGTAAAAATCCTTACCCCAGTCTATCAGCTCATCCAGCGTATACCCGATGCCGTATGCCTTGCCGCCGTTACCGTTAAGATCCCGCGATCCCTCTCCGATATCAACCACTTTATCCGGATTATATGCCCCGTCCATCTCAAAAAACTGTTTCAACCGAAATTGCTGAAACACATCGCTGATAGAACTTTCCACTACCATATTAAAATCCGCTGACTCTTCGTAGGGTTCGTTTATGATTCGCATGATCTCCGCCGGATTGACCGTCCCAGCAAGAGTCGTCACCACGGCGAGAGACGTAAGGAATGAGGCTCCGCTGAGCACTCCCGCAATAAGAAGCGCTGCCTTTGTCACTGTCTTTCTATACCACTTGCTCATAATGCTCCCTTCCAACTGATTCCTGCTGCCGTTTTATTTCTTCTCAATCTTATAGCCGACTCCCCACACGACCTTCAGATAACGCGGCTCTTTGGGGTTGATCTCGATTTTCTCCCGGATATGCCTGATATGTACTGCCACCGTGTTATCCGCCCCAATGGCTTCTTCGTTCCAGATAGATTCGTAGATCTGATTGATAGAGAATACTCTTCCCTGATTCTTCATAAGCAGAAGCAAAATGTTATACTCAATGGGCGTCAGTTTCACGTATTCTCCGTCCACAGTCACTTCTTTCAGATCATCATTGATCCTCAATCCGCCCACTTCGTACACATGGTATGTCTCTTCCTTCGTCGTTCCACCCAATTCCGTATATCTGCGGAGCTGTGATTTTACTCTTGCCACAAGCTCCAGCGGGCTGAATGGTTTTGATACATAGTCGTCAGCCCCCACGTTAAGTCCTAGAATCTTATCCGCATCTTCAGATTTTGCCGACAGGATAATGATTGGGATGCTGTTTTTCTCCCGAATCTTCAAGGTAGCCCGGATCCCGTCCAGTCGTGGCATCATCACATCCAGTATCAGAAGGTGCACGTCTTCCTTTTCGAGAATATCCAGAGCTTCTATCCCATCATACGCTTTAAGGATATGGTATCCCTCCTGCGTCAGATATATTTCAATCGCCTCTACAATTTCTTTGTCATCATCGCACACAAGTATGTTGTACATATTCATCGCCACCTCCCACATTATCACTTTACAGTATACATGATACGGGAAAATTTTTAAGAGGAGCAAGGAAAAATCTTATGAAATTTTTAAAATATACCGGGATATCATGGCAAAAAATACCGTTCGTATTAAAACAGAACTTTGATCTGCAAGAAAGAAAAGAGGCTGGTACTATGGTTACATGTAGTGATTTGTTCACTTTTGTTATTATGCCGCGTTCTGCCATAACATTGATTATTGCAACTTTCAGACACAAAAAATAGTGCCCCGCCCTACAAAGTGTGGCACTATTTTTAGTACTAACTTGCCGGCGGTCAGGTATACTCTGACTAACGGCTCTCTTGTTAAATTCATTACATAAGCACATTTACATTTTGTCAAGACCGGAAAGGAGGCAAGTAAATTCCCGAATATCTCAGAACATCCCCTTAAGCGCCGGATAGAACTTTCGGAACTTCTGATAGCATTCCTCATACTTTGCCACGAGTCCGGGTTCTGGCTCTTCCGTCGCGGTTACTTTCACAAGCTGTCTTGCGGCCTCTTCCACAGATGGAAATACTCCGCATCCCACCGCCGCAAGGATCGCCGCTCCATATCCGGGCCCCTCCCCACTCTCGATGATATCTACTTTCATATTCATCACATTGGCAATAATCTTTCTCCACAAGGGGCTTTTTGCGCCTCCTCCGCATATCTTTGTGCGCGCAGGATTCACCCCGGTTGTTCTTGCAGCCTCGAGAGAATCCCGAAGTCCAAAGGCAACTCCCTCCAACACAGCGAGAGTCATCTCCTTCCTTGTTGTATTCATGCCCATCCCAATAAACGCCGCTCTCGCCTCAGGATCATTATGGGGAGAGCGCTCTCCCATCAGATAAGGCAGATAGAAGACACGGTTTTCTCCTAGTTCTGTAATATTCTTTTGCTCCCCGGAGTAATCCGATGTCCTTAAGATATCATCCATCCACCATTTGTTGCAGGACGCCGCACTGAGCATGCAGCCCATAAGGTGGTAGTTTCCGTCGGCATGGGCAAAAGAATGAAGAGCATTATGCCCGTCTACACCGAACTTCCCACTGGATATAAACAGGGTTCCCGATGTCCCCAGACTAATATTGCATGCTCCGTCTCCCACCGTCGCTGTCCCGACTGCTGCCGCGGCATTGTCCCCTGCGCCCGCGGCGATTTTCACACCATCCGGCAGGTCAAGCTCTCTGGCGGCTTCTTCCTTCAGAGTGCCTGTGATCTCCCAGCTCTCATACAATTTGGGAAGCTGTTCCTCTGTGATACCGCAGATCTCCAGCATTTCTTTCGACCAGCACTTATGTTCCACATCAAGGAGCAGCGTCCCCGAAGCGTCTGAATAATCTGTGCTGAATTCCCCGGACAGCTTATACGCCAGATAGTCTTTCGGCAGCATGATTTTTTTGATCCGCGCAAAATTCTCCGGCTCATTTTCCCTCATCCAAATAAGCTTCGGCGCCGTAAACCCGGCAAACGCAATATTGGCCGTATATTTGGATAGATTTTTCTTTCCAACCACATTGTTGAGATATTCCACTTGTTTTCCCGTACGCCCGTCATTCCACAAGATCGCCGGGCGGATCACGCAATCATTTTCATCTAAAGCCACCAGTCCGTGCATCTGACCTCCGAAGCTGATCCCCTTTATCTGTGACCTGTCACACTCAGATGTCAGTTCCCTGATTCCTTCCACGCTCTGTTTATACCAATCCTCCGGGCTCTGCTCAGACCATCCGGGCTGCGGGAAATACAGCGGATACTCTTTGGAAACAATCTTATGGATATTTCCATTTTCATCCATCAACAGCAGCTTCACGGCGGATGTCCCTAAATCTATCCCTATAAAATACATATTTGCCCTCCTGCCAAAGGAACCTCGCATTACAGCTTCCTAATTATCCCCATGGATTTTCCGTAGGATATCTCACTTCTTTCGGCTGATTGTAGCCGATCTCATCAACCGGCACGCCGATATATTTGAACACTTCAAACAGTTCCTTTCCAAAATGCCCGAACGCAACCGCTCCGTGATGCGGGTAATTCTTCTCAATCAGCACGTGACGGTAGAAGCGTCCCATTTCCGAAATTGCAAAAACACCGATAGATCCAAAGGACTTGGTCGCCACAGGAAGCACTTCCCCTTGAGCGACATACGCTCGCAGAATATTGTCCGACGTACTCTGCAGACGGAAGAACGTAATATCTCCGGGCACAATATCCCCCTCCAATGTTCCCTGTGTTACTTCCTCGGGCAGTGTTCTTGCCATGATCATCTGGTATTTCATCTCACAGAAGGACAGCTTCGAAGACGCCGTATTTCCGCAGTGGAATCCCATAAAGGTATCTTTCTGGGTATATGGGAATTTCCCCTCGATACTCTCCTTGTACATATCTGCCGGAACGGTATTGTTAATATCAAGCAGTGTCACCGTATCCTGACTTACAACTGTTCCGATAAATTCGCTTAAACATCCATAGATATCCACCTCGCAGGATACCGGAATCCCCTGTGCGGTCAGACGGCTGTTCACATAACAGGGGACAAATCCGAACTGTGTCTGGAATGCAGGCCAGCATTTACCCGCGATGGCAACATATTTTCTATAACCTCTGTGCTCCTTAACCCAATCCTTCAGTGTGACCTCGTACTGCGCCAGCTTTGCCAGAATCTCTGGTTTCTTATTACCTGTTCCTAGCTCTGCTTCCATTTCGGCTACCACAGCCGGGATTCTCTCATCTCCTGCATGTTTGTTATACGCCTCGAAAAGATCCAGCTCGGAATTTTCTTCGATCTCCACCCCGATATTGTAAAGCTGCTGGATCGGGGCATTGCATGCCAAGAAATTCAGTGGTCTTGGACCAAAACTGATGATTTTCAGGTTGTTAAGCCCCACAACGGTTCTTGCAACCGGCTCAAACTCATGAATCATATCCGCGCACTCTTCCGCTGTCCCAACCGGGTATTCTGGTATGTACGCCCGGACGCCGCGCAGTTTCAGGTTGTAGCTTGCATTGAGCATGCCGCAGTATGCGTCGCCGCGCCCCTGTACCAGATCATTCTGGCTTTCCTCTGCCGCTGCAATAAACATTTTCGGACCGTCAAAATGCTTTGCCAGCAATGTCTCCGATATCTCCGGTCCGAAATTGCCCAAATAGACAACAAGCGCGTTGCATCCCGCTTTCTTAATATCCTCAAGCGCCTGTACCATATGAATCTCACTTTCCACAATACAAATCGGGCACTCATAGACCGTACCCTCTCCGTATTTTTTTGTGTAGGCATCAATCAATGCTTTTCTTCTGTTCACGGAAAGGCTCTCTGGGAAGCAATCTCTGCTCACCGCCACAACTCCGATCTTTAATTCCGGCATATTATTCATAGTACTGACCCTCTCTTTCTTAATCTAAAACGGAGCATTCCTATTATTGTCATGCTCCGCATTACATTGATAAGGTCATTTTATCAACTTATTATCCTAATTTCGACCAAATATTTAGCTATTTGATGCCCAAATCTTGACTTTTTATACTATCCATATGGGTAAGCCCTTTGGATGCCCTGCCCTTATATTCGCTTGGCAGCACCCCATATTTTTTCCGAAAGGCTCTAGCCAGCGCCTTACTCCCTGAGAAACCGTTTCTGATGGCGGTCTCCGTAATACTGTAAGTTCCGTTTTCTAGTTCTTTTACTACGTATTCAAGACGGATGCTCTGTACATAATCTTTAAAGCTGATCCCCGCGTACTTTCGAAACATCCTCGAAAGGTAGGTGGGCGAATAGCCAAAGACACGCGCTACCTCTTCCAGACGCAGATCCTTAGTGTAATTCTCCTTCATGTAAGAAGTGATCGCTGAGAGCTTTGTCAGATTCTTATTTTTACGCACAAACCTCTGATCCACTTCCGTGAGACGGTAGTCTTTTACCAGATAGTACATAATATTGTAAAAGATGCTTTTCATCTTCATATCATAGCCGCAGGGTTTTTCGTCGTATGTCCTGTACAGCGCCTTCACCAGCTCCATAAACCTCTCATCCCTCTCCCCCGGCTCGTGAGTAAACCAAATGAACTGTCCGCCTGTAAAGTAATCCTCAAACAGTTTCAGCGGGATCTGCAGAACGACCGTCTTGTTGGGGAGGGGGGAATCCACAGAATGAACCTCATTTGAATTCACAATCATAAACTCTCCGGGCGTCAGATGCCACAGCTTATCGTCAATATGAAATTCAAGCTCGCCGCCGCACACCGCAAAAATCTCCACCGAGCGGTGCCAGTGCTTATCTCGTCTGTAATTTCCCGCGCTTCCTTCAAAAAGGAAGAGTTTAAACGGGAACCCCTCCTCGGGAACAATCAGTTCATGGGAAAACTCCATAGGACGCCTCCTTAGTCCGTTAATTAAGACTGTATAATATTTATAAAAAGACATCAATTATAGACTATTATATATAAATTTTGCATAACGAGCAATATGTATACGCATCCCAAACTTCTTAAAAATTTTTTTAATTCTAATTTTATTTTAATCTTTACTTTGTATCTTTTAATCACAAACTAAAACTAACGGGAGGAACGCCTTCCAAAAATGTTCATATACAAGGAGGAAATTACTATGAAGAAAAAATTGGCTGTTTTATTGATTGGAACATGTTTTACCGTAGCGCTTATGTCCGGATGCGGGCAGCGTATAAATGGAGTCCAACAGGGGCAAGAAAGTTCAACCACACAAACCCAAAGCAATAATACTACCGGTCAAAACTCGCAGAATGGTACAGCACAGAATTCCACTACTGCCTCCATCACGCAAGACGATGCAAAAACGATCGCCCTAAATCACGCGGGCGTAGCGGAAGCTGATACAATCGGGCTTTCCGTAAGACAGGATTTTGACAACGGCATGACACTCTATGAGGTGGATATCTACACACCGGCTACCGATTATGAATATGAAATCAACGCTGCCGACGGAACCATTATAAAAGAAAACCGTTCCACACCCGAGCAAGTGATGGCTGATCCCGGCGCGGCGGTCACCCCCGACCAAGCCAAAGAAATTGTCCTCGCAAAAGTATCCGGCGCCAGCGAACAGAATCTCCGCATGACCGCTGAGCGTGACGACGGCCGTATTTTCTATGAAGGCGAAGTCATTTACAATGGTATGTCCTATGACTTTGAGCTTGATGCCCAGACCGGAAGTGTTTTGGAGTGGTCTGAGGAGACACTTGGATACTAAATAATTTTTCTAATCAAGAATACGAAATAATAAAAGAGAACGCCAAAGCCGGGGAATAATCCCCGGCTTTTCACTTCTCCCCGCCTTCTGCATATATTGATACCACAGGCATGTTATCTGTCCCGGACTTTGGCATTTTATGTTTCGGACTCTGACACGCTGTAAAGTCCGCCGTCCCCTAACGGCGGCAGAAGGGAGTATCATATGAGTATGAAAGGACTTGACGTAAGCGAATTTCAGGGAGAAGTGGACTGGGAACGGGTCAAAGCCGCAGGATATCAGTTTGCCATGCTCCGCGCAGGATATGGATTTAGCACAGTAGATAAACAATTTAAAAGAAACGCCTCGGAATGCAATCGGATCGGGCTTCCTATTGGAGCCTATTGGTTCTGCTATGCAATCAGTCCACAGACAGCCGTGCAGGAGGCAGACGGGTGTATCAGCACGATATCCGGCTACCGGCTAGATTATCCCGTCTGCTATGACATCGAGCATGCCTCTGTCGCATACGCTGCGGGCGAAGGCGTAACCATGACAGCCAATCTTGCGAAAAATCTGGTACAGAGTTTTTGCAACCGCATTGAAGCCAAAGGCTATTATGCAATGTTTTACACAAACAAAAATTTTCTCGACACCTATCTTGGTAGCAGCCTGCCTGGCCGCTACGCGTTCTGGTACGCGCGCTATAACGATAGTTTTGACGGAACAAACTGTGGAATCTGGCAGTACTCAAGTCAGGGAAACGTTCCCGGCATCAGCGGGAATGTAGATCTGGATGAAGGATTTATTGACTATGCCCCTGTTATAAAAAGCGCAGGACTGAACCATCTGTCCGGAGACAGCCCTGCTCCTTCGCCTTCCCCTGCCCCGGAATACATCACTTATGTAATCCAGCCCGGAGATACGTTAAGTGAAATCGCACAGCGCTATGGGACGACTGTCAGCACTCTTACTTCTTTAAACGGGATCTCTGATCCGAATAAAATCTATGCCGGAAATACACTGAAGGTCCCTGAAAGCGAAGGCGGCAGCGCCCAGTACTACACCATCCGGCCTGGGGATACCTTGAGCGGAATTGCACAGAAATTCGGTACAACAGTCAACGCTCTCGTCTCATTAAACGGAATCCCTGACCCGGATAAAATCTACGCCGGAAATACCATACGAATCCGCTAATTAAGAATTTCATAACTTTTTTTCTATTTCTTTAAGGATTTAAACATACTTTGGACACATTTGCTGTCTATACTATAAAACAGATAGTTGATAAAACAACTATCTCCCCCCTCATAAAGTATAGACATCCCGGAGGACCGGGATGTCGCACTTTACTCTCATTCCTTTAGATAACTAATAAACACGAAACCCGTTAGCCCTTGTGGTTAGCGGGTTTTCGCTGTCTTTATGACAATTGTACTTAAGACTTTTTTAAGCGCCAATTTATAGACTTTCTTTTTCTTTTATAATTCACTCATACTTTTGTCACATTTTCCCATTATACTTTAACTCAGATAGTTGATAAAACAACTATCTCCCCCCTCATAAAGTTCAGGCACTGGATGGTGTCGTACTTTACTCTCATTCCTTTTAGATAACTTATAAAACGACAAAAACCCGTTAACTACAAGGTTAACGGGTTTTTGTTATTTCTAAAAATATTTGTTTTATTTATGCTCTTCAAGCCATGCAGACAGGTTCTGAAACACCTGCTGCCGGTCTGTCTCATTCAATATCTCATGCCGGTCCCCGGTGTAAAGCCTCAGCGACACATCCTGTATCCCTGCCGAGCGGTATTTCTCATAGACCTTGCGGACACCTTTCCCAAAGTTGCCCACCGGGTCGTCCGCACCGGATACAAAAAGGATGGGGAGTTCTTTCGGAATCATAAACGCACTCTCCCGCTTCTGCATACCGATCATACCCGAAAACAGATTATAATAGGCGTTTACCGTGAATATAAATGAACAGAGCGGGTCCGACACATAGGCGTCCAGCCGTTCCCGGTCACTGGTAATCCAGTCCGCCCGGGTGCGCGCAGGTTTAAACTTCTTATTAAAAGGTCCGTTTACCATCCTGTCCACCAGCTTGCTGCGATAATGCCATCCGCGGAAAACCGCTATCAGGCGGCAGAACCGCCTCCCAAACAGAAGTTGTGCCTGTCTGCGCTCAGCTACGACACCCATCAGGATCACTCCGCTCAGACCGTTCCCGTACATCTGGATATATTGGCGCAGAAACGATGAGCCCATGCTATGTCCGAGCATAAAATACGGCACATCCGGGTACTTCTTCATTGTCCGCTGGCGAAGCGTGTGGATATCTCCGAGTACGCAGGCATTTCCGTGTTTCTCGTGAAAAAATCCATACTCAGACTTTGCCTGTATAGATTTCCCATGGCCGAGATGGTCATTTCCCACGACATAATAACCCTGATCACAGAGATACTGCGCGAACTCATCATATCGCCTGATGTACTCCACCATTCCGTGGCAGATCTGAAGGACAGCTTTTACCTCGCCGTCGGGCTTCCACTCCATCGTGTGGATTTCCGTGTTTCCGTCCTTTGATGGGAAATAAAACTCGTCTCTCATGTTTCTCACTTACCTGTCATCCAAATTTATGTATTCTCGATATGGCGCGAGCGGCTTGTACGCCGGACGTATGATCTTGTCCACATTTTTGAGCTCTTCCAGTCTGTGCGCGCTCCATCCCACGATACGCGCCGCCGCGAAGATCGGTGTGTACAGCGCCGGCGGAAGATCCAGCATACTGTAAACCAGTCCGCTGTAAAAGTCCACGTTCGCGTTAACGCCTTTGTATACTTTACGCTTCTCTCCGATGACCTCCGGAGCCATGTGCTCTACCTTTTCATAGAGTGCGTATTCATCTTCGTGGTGCTTCTCCCTTGCAAGCTGTTTTACGAATTTCTTAAAGATATCTGCACGTGGATCTGAGATCGAATAAACCGCGTGGCCCATTCCGTAGATCAGTCCCTTCTTGTCAAACGCTTTCTTATCAAGGAGCGCTTCCAGATACGCGCGGATCTGATCATCGTCTGACCAGTCAGTCAGGTTCGCTTTCATATCTTCGAACATCTTTGTCACTTTGACATTCGCTCCGCCGTGCTTAGGTCCTTTGAGGGAGGCCATCGCCGCGGCCATCGTAGAATATGTATCTGTTCCCGAGGAGGTTACCACATGGGTCGTAAAGGTGGAGTTGTTACCGCCGCCGTGATCCATATGAAGCACGAGAGCCATATCTAGGATTTTCGCCTCAAGTTTTGTATATTTCCTGTCCTCACGCAGCATCATGAGAATATTTTCAGCCATGGACAACTCTCTCTTTGGAGCATAAATGTAGAGATCTTCCCCCCTGCGGTAATTGTACGCGTGATAGCCGTATACCATAAGCATAGGGAACTGGCTGATCAGATTCAGACACTGACGGAGCACATTCGGAATCGATGTATCGTCCGCCTTCTGGTCATAAGAATAAAGCTGCAGGATACTCCGTGTGATACTATTCATCATATCGTGGCTCGGAGCCTTCATAATGACGTCGCGCACGAAGTTCGGCGGGAGCATCCGCCTGTCTGCGAGCATGTCCTGAAAATTTCTTAATTCTGTTCTATTCGGAAGTTCACCGAACAGGAGGAGGTATGCGATCTCCTCAAAACCTGGATGCCTTGCCGCAAGGAAGCCTTTTACCAGGTCTTTAATGTTATATCCGCGGTAATACAAGTTTCCCGCACAGGGAACCGTCTCTCCGTTTACCACTTTGGAGGCACAAACATCGGAAATATTCGTGAGCCCCGCAAGGACTCCCTTTCCGTTCAGGTCACGCAAACCTCTCTTCACCTCATACTTTGTGTACAGTTCCTTATCAATCGCATTATTTTCTTCACATTTCTGAGCGAGCGCTTCAATCTCAGGAGTAATATCAAAAAAAATGCTGTCAATGTCTTTCGCCATGTGACCTTCCTCCTTCTCTCTTTTCATTGTATGACCTTTACATTATACTAAAAATCAGATAATTAAACAATAAACAAAGTATTAAAACTTGGAAGCGCGAAGATGTATGGAGTGAGCGGCTCCCTATGAGAGAAACGGCGGTGCGGCCACAATTGACCCACCGCATGGTTTCACGAATGGCGAGGCCAAGCTGATTCAGCCAGCGCATTTGAAAGCGCCGCAAATTGCTCCAGCGTCAGTGCCTCCCCTCTCACGGACGCGCCTTTACCCAGCTGTAAGATTGCCTCCTCGATCACTTCCTTTTCAAAATCTAATTCCTGTGAGTTCTTCAGCCCGTTCGCCAGTGTCTTCCTCCTTTGGTTGAAAGACGCCCGGATGAGACGGAACATCAGTTTTTCATCTTTCACCTCCACGGGCGGCTTCTCGTACCGTTCTAGCCGGATCACAGCTGATCCCACCTTCGGGCGGGGCATGAAACAGTTGGGCGGTACATTTGCCACGATATATGGATTCGCATAATACCGTACAGCTAAGGACAGGGCTCCATAATCCTTTGTCCCCGGCCCCGCCTGCATCCGGTCTGCCACTTCCCTCTGAACCATGACCGTGATGCTCTTCATCGGAACATGATTCTCAAAAAGTCCCATGATAATCGGAGTGGTAATGTAATACGGAAGATTCGCCACCACCTTGATGGGGTTGCCTCCATTCTCTTCTTCCGCCAGCTTAGCGATGTCTACTTTCAGCACATCCTCATTGATAATACGCACATTGTCATATCCGCTCAACGTGTCCTCAAGAATGGGGATAAGCGCCCGGTCAATCTCCACGGCAATCACTTTCTTTGCCGCGCACGCCAGATACTGGGTCATAGTCCCGATGCCTGGCCCGATCTCCAGCACCACATCATCTTTACCGATCTGTGCCGCACGGATGATCTTGTCAAGCACATGAGGGTCTATGAGAAAATTCTGGCCAAATTTTTTCTGAAACACAAAATTATATTTCTGCAGCACTGCAATTGTGTTCTTTGGGTTGCCAAGTGTGGGCTGTTTCATAATGTTTACCATTCCTTTCGATTCGCTCCGGCAAAAGATTACTTTATTACTCTGACTGGTACCATCCCCACATATAAAGAACCGGCAGAATCAAGCCGAACACATAGGTAAAGGAAAATCCCAGTGATACGCTAGACATAACGATATTTACAAATACAAACAGACAATACAGCGCTCCGATGATCAGGACTGACTTTTTAGAGCGGTACATCACTCCCATGATTCCCGCGGCCAGCTGGACAATGCTGAAAGCAAAGGAAAATACCATCTCGCCTGTTGTTGGCATCGTGATATTGTATGTCTCTACATAAGGCTCCACTACTCCGAACATTGCGACCAGCGCGATGTTGGAAAAAATCCCCAGAGATGCGAATACAATAATAATAATGGATACCACGTTTAATAATTTACTCTTTCTTTTCATGACAAATTCCTCCTTTTATAAAACACTTTATAAGCAGCGGCGCATTCAAAGGCGCCGCAGTGCTCCTCTTTATATGCGCCTCAGCGCTTCAATCGGGCTTAACCGCGCGGCCTTGCGGGCAGGATAGATCCCAAAGATAATCCCTACACCGCACGAAAAGAGCGTGGCGATAATGACTGCCGGCAATGAGAGAGATGCCCGGATTCCTCCGATCTCAAGAAAACTAATCAGAGCGGTAAGCCCGCCGCCCAGCAGAATTCCTATAATGCCGCCCATCCCTGAGATAATGGCAGACTCGCACAAAAACTGTGCGATGATGGATCCTGTCTTTGCCCCTAAAGCCTTGCGTATTCCGATCTCTCTCGTTCTTTCCGTCACAGACACAAGCATAATGTTCATAACGCCAATGCCGCCCACCACAAGAGAGATCGCAGCAACAAGGGCTACAAATGCCGTGACGCCATCCATAACAGCCCCCAGCATGTCAGACAGATCAATAGGTTTTTGCTGCACAAACGGATGATCTCCTAGATTTTGGTGCCGGGCATTCAAAAGTTTCACTGCTGTAGAGGCCACCCTCCCAGCAGAATCCTCATCTCTCGCAGTCAAAGAGATAGATGAAAATCCTTCGATCGTTGTGCCAAAAGCTTCTGACAGCGTGTACGGTACTTCGATGGAAATCGACTCTCCCATTCCCATGGCCTGATAGGCCTCCTCAGCTTCCATCATATCATCGGAAGTCTCCCTTATGCCGGAAACCGTGACTTCTTGTATGCCACTGTCAATGGCCAGCTCAAAGCTCATGCCAATGACATTTGTGTTTCCAAAGAGATACAGGGCCGTCAGTTCGTCAATCACACAGACCGGACTGCCATTTACCAAATCCGTATCCGTAAAATACTTTCCTTTGACAAGCGGCGACGTATACTGTCCATTTTCATAGTCCGGCGTAGTCATTGTCACGTAGGCATCGAAAGAGCCTTTCCGGGTGGTACATTTTCCCCCGTACATCACAGACGCGGTAACACTTTCTACGGAATCGCTCATGGATGTCTCCAGAAATGCAATATCCTCACCTGTAATGATTTCCGTGTCTGTGATCTCTTCCGCATTTGTCTGGATAGTAACTGTATTCGTCTGCTCATTGGCCGCGTTCACCACATCGTTTTTTAGGCCATTTCCAATGGACACAATCGTTACCACGGAAGAGATACCGATGATGATGCCAAGCATTGTCAAAAAAGAACGCCCCTTATTCGAGCGGATATTATCCAGCGCCATTTTTATATATTCAAGAAATTGTCCCATTTACTCATCTCCCTGTCCGGCAGCTTAATCTGTTCCATTGTCATTTGGAACGGCTTTCATGCCTGGGCGGATATCTACGTTCAAATCGTTGACTACCATGTCTCCTTCTTTAAGCCCCTCGGTAATCTCAACCTGAGTGGCGGAGGCGGTCCCCAGCTGAACCGGTTTTTCCTTTACCTCACCGTTTTCAATTACATAGACAAAATCCCCGTCAGAAGACGCATTAACGGTCTCAGATGGAACTACAATTACATTTTTTGATTCGGCGACAGTCATCTTCACTTTTGCTGTGGCCCCGATACAGATATTATCGTCAGGATTTTCTATCCGAATGCGCGCGCCGATGACGGGAGTCCCCTTCGCATTAGGAACAGCGATCTTATCCACATCGGTCAGAGTTCCTTTGTATGTACTCCCTGCAAGGGTGATCTCCGCTTCAGTACCCGGCCGCATCTTTCCATAATCATCAGGAGAGATTTCGATCTTTACCCGCACATGCTTCGTATCCGCAATCGTGAAAAGCGAGACTCCTTGTGTGGCCGAATTCGTCTGAAGCGCGTCTACAGACGCAATCACGCCGTCCATATCCGCTTTCATGCCTTCCCTTCCTTTCTCCAGCAGTTCCTCGGGCGTCAGAGCGGCAAGTTCTGCAAGATTATCGCTGATGTCCAGATTGTCTAACTCAGCGGAGGTCATACCTGTCTCCGGGGCAGTGGCACCTGCTGCCTGATATGCCGCTTTCCACTCCGCGTATTTAGCGTCATACTGTGCCTTGAGTTCCGCATATCCGGCATCGTCCGCAGCAGGAACTTCAAGAGCAGCCAGCGTAGAATTCGCCTGATCAAGAAGAGCCTTGGCCTCTTTTTCTCTCTGCAATGCCTGCTTGTAACTATCCGTATCTGCCGCGATCTGCTGCTGCACAGTGTCTGCGGTTCCGTTCTTCACAGCTTCTAACGCCTCATTGACCTCTACCTGGCGCCCTGCGTATCCTCTTTCATAGGCATTGATTATTTCCTCTGCCGCCGCAACCGTTCCTTCATACTCTTGGATCTGCGCCTGAAGCTCCTGTTTCTTAGGCGCATTCTGAGCAGCCTGCTGTTCCGCCGCCTGCTGATTTTTCTGATACTGGGCATAGGCAGAGTTCACTTGTTCCGCCAGTGCGTTTGCTTCATTCGCGAGAGCGTTTGCCTGCTCCGCCGCCTGAGTGGACGCCGCCTTTGCCGCATCGATCGCCTGTGCGTTCTGCGCCTTTGCCGCCCGGGATGTATTGAGGCTTGACTGAAGCGTAAGCTGTGCCTGCTTATTATCTCTCTCCAGATTCGTCGTGTCAAATGTAACGAGAAGATCTCCTGTCTTTACCGTCTGCCCGATCACAGCCTTGCACTCTTTGATCGGCGCTGTGACCGGAGAATAATAAGTCTTCGTATTTTCGCTCTCGATAGTTCCGCTGGAATTATAAGTCTCTCTCACGGTTCCCTTCTGTGCCTTCGTTACATTTAAGACTGTTCCAACGCTGCTTTCCTTATTCCCATCTGCAACCAGTGAGATCCCCCATGCAAGAAGAATCACGAAAGCCAGTATCGGGATGATCACCCATGCCGGAAGCTTCTTTCGCGGAGCGGCTAAAGCCAGACCGTTGTCTTCGGAAATGGTATGGTTTGTGTCATTGTTCTTTTTTAATGCCATGTGAGATATCCTCCCTTTCACTCTCCGTATTTCTCTTTTTGTCTGCATGATTTTCCCTATTCAGATAATCAGCTTCAATGTGGCCGTCCATAATGCGCACGACCCGGTCTGCCTGCCGGGCAATATCGTCATCATGGGTGATGACAATGACTGTGCGGCCGCTCTGATGAAGCCCTTTCAGGATATTCATGATATCCAAAGTAGAATGGCTGTCCAGATTCCCCGTAGGCTCGTCGGCAAGGATAATCGGCGGCTGCGCCGCCACCGCTCTTGCAACCGCTACCCTCTGCTGTTGCCCGCCCGAAAGTTCCCCTGGTTTATGCCTCATTCTTTTCTTAAGCCCCACTCTCTCCAATGCCTCAGCAGCTGCCTTTCTCCTCTGCCGCCTCCCCATTCCTCTATAAATAAGCGGAAGTTCTACATTGCCGAGGGCATCTAGGTTTGGAATCAAGTTGAATCCTTGGAAAATAAATCCGATCTTCTGATTTCGGATATCTGAAAGCTGATTGTCAGACAAATGGGATACGTCCTGCCCGTCAAGAAAATAACTTCCGGCAGTGGGCACGTCCAGACAGCCCAGCATATTCATAAGGGTAGATTTCCCAGAACCGGAGTGGCCGACTATCGCAATAAACTCTCCCCGCTGTATCTCAAGGCTAACGCCGTCCAAAGCGCGCACCTCATTCTCACCGGGATTATAGATCTTATGTAAATCATGAACTCGGATGAGTGGTTCCATATCTATACTCCTTTTTTGGTATTATTGTATTACTCAAATAATACAATAATACCAAAATGCCCCCATGTCAAGAAAATTATTCGCAAATAGCCTTATTACGGCGTGCTCATTCTGCTCTCTGCAAATTATACAGATCCCTGCTGTTTATCTCTGTCTGCCGCACCACCTCTTCTGCGGATATTCCCTTAAGTTTTGCGATCTCCTCCGCCACATAAGAGAGATAGAGAGAGCAGTTCCTTTTCCCTCTGTACGGGACAGGCGCCAGATATGGGCAATCTGTCTCAAGCACAATAGATGACAGCGGAATCTCCTGTACGGTCTCTTTGAGCTTCTTTGCATTCTTAAACGTGACCACTCCGCCCACGCCGATATAGTACCCCATCTTCACGTATTCCTTCGCCATCTCCGCAGAATAAGAATAACAGTGGATCACCGCCTTCATCCCCGCCGCATGCCGCTTCATGATCTCCATCGTATCCGCAGCGGCCTCCCTACTGTGGATGATAACCGGCATATTTTTCTCACGCGCGAGATCAAGCTGCCGGATAAACCATTTCTTCTGGAGATCACGGCTCTCCTTATCCCAATAATAATCCAGTCCGATCTCACCAAGGGCGACGATCTTCTCCTCATCCAGAAAGACAGACATCCGCGCCATCTGCTCCTCGTTTAGAGTTCCCGCCTCGTCCGGGTGAACACCGACCGCGCCGTAGATAAAAGGATATTCTTTTGTCAGCTTCCTAATCTTCTCCCACGAGGAAATCGTGGAGCCGGCGTTTACGATAATCCCGATCCCCGCGTTTTTCATTTTTGCGAGGAGACTCTCCCTGTCCTCATCAAACTGTTCGTCGTCATAATGTGCATGTGTATCGATTATCATGTCTTTATATCTCCTGCTCTGTAATTACATTAAAAAATCAGGGGAACCATCCGCCGGCGGTCCCCCTGATTTCACAGTTCCTTCCTGCCGCCTCACTTTGAGGGGTCAGCGCTTCACAAAATATTCCTCATACCACACAAGGAATGTATAGATTGTCCACACTTTTCTCCAGTTGTCGGAGTTCCCTCCCACATAATCGTCAAAGATCACGTTGATCTCGTCTACGTTAAAGAATTTCTCCGCTATGTCGCTATTGAACTTCGCTCGCACATCCTGATTGTAGCGGTCATCCGCCATCCAGATGCGGATTGGCACAATGAATCCCAGCTTCTTGCGGAAAGCGATATCTTCCGGGAGAACCTTTGCCGCCGCCGTGCGCAGGGCAACTTTATTCTGCTCCTCATTTACCTTGTATCTGGACGGCATCCTTGACGCGATGTCAAAGATCCTGCGGTCTGTCAGCGGCATGCGGATCTCTAGCCCCGCCGCAAGGCTCATCTTATCCACGTTCAGATAAATATCTCCCTCCAGCCAGATCTGGATATCCACATCCGACATAATCGAGAGCGGGTCAAGCCCTTCCGTCTCTTTATAGATCGGGCGCGCCACCTCGATGGGCAGGACGTCCGGATCATAATTTTTGAGAATGCGCTGTTTCTCGTCCTCTTTCATGATATTCGTATTCCCGACATAAAATGTCTTCAGATTCTCGCCGTATCGCTCTGCGTTGCGATACATATTATAGCCGCCGAAAAACTCATCCGCCCCCTCACCCGAATAGCAGATCTTCGTGTGCTTTGCCGTCTCCCTGCACGCAATGGCAAACGCGATGGCAGAGGCGTCGCCCAGCGGCTGTTCCATGTTGTACATTACATAGGGGACAATCCCGAAATATTCCTCCGGGGTGATCAGGCATCTGGAATTCTTCCGGCCCAAAATATCTGCAGTCTGCTTTGCAAGCCCGGATTCATCAAAACGTTCTTCCTCATAGCCGCAGGAATCCGTCATTTCTACGTCGGACATCGCCAGCACATAGGAGGAATCCACACCGCCTGACAGGAATGATTCTGCCGTCTCATCCGGCGTCTTTACCTCCGGCATGATCTCTTTCAAAGTTGTGTGAATCTCGTTCGCCCAATCCTCCAAAGACTTACTCTCATCTGGATGGAACGTAGGCGTCCAGTAACGCTCAATCCTCAGTTTCCTATCCTGCCAGATCAGATACCGCCCCGGCATGAGCTTCTTAAGCCCGCGGAAAAATGTATTCTCACCCGCCACATAAGTAAGGCTCAGATATAATTGGAGCATCTCTTCATTCAGCTCCTTCACAAATCCCGGCTGCTCCATGATCTGACGGATCGTTGTTCCGTATAAAAGCCGCCCGTCTTCTGTCTCATAATAGTAAAACGGTTTCGTTCCGAAGGGATCCCTTAAGCAGAACAGCTTCTTCTCCTCTTCATCCCACAGCGCAAACGCAAACATCCCGTGCATATGGTCCGCCATCTCGTGGCCCCACGTCTCATAAGCGCGGATGAGGATCTGTTCCTCCCGCTCCTCCCTCGAAAGCGTGAGAGGGATCTCCAGTCTCTCACACAGTTCTTCCCAGTTACGGATGTGTCCTCTGTATTCCTGTATTCTTATCATATGTTCTCTCTCCTGCTCTTCTTTCAGAAATATTTTTTGATTATATCTTCTATTACCGGGCGTTCTTCCTCCAGCTCCTCTGCGATCTGGGCAGGAGTTTTCCCGCGCAGGAGCTTCTTCTGTATTAGCTTTGTCAGCATGAGTTTTTCACCTTCGGCCTTGCCGGCAGCCTTACCTTCGGTAATTCCAGCTTCCCTACCTTCCGCGATTCCAGCTGCTCTGCCTTCTGCAATACCGGCCTCCCTGCCTTCCTCCCATGCCTGTTTCCGCTCCAGCTTTATGTGTTTCTCCTGATCGTATTCAAATATACTCACTGTCCTCACCTCCGCCTTATGCTTTATAAGGAACTCCCGCAGGATATCCTGCCTATCAGAAATGATACGTCGTTTTTGATGGACATATAGATCGCGTTCTCAAGTGTGCTGATCTCAAGGAGTTCCGGGTCCGTATAATGTTTCCCACTCATTGCATTATACAGCTCCAGCAGGTTTTCCTTCTCCTCGAACAGCATGATAAACACTGTCGATTTGTAGATGCGGTTGACATGAGCCGTGTTCGTATCTGTTGCCATAGATACGCCTCCTTTCTGAAATGGTGCAAAGAGACGTATCCCAATCCCCTAAAAGATATCCTCTCTGCTTTTGTTAATTGGAAATAAAAGCATTGAGATTATCTTCCGATGTGTTTCAGACCCTCGACGCGGCGGCTGCTCCGTTAAGAAATACAGCTGATAGAAATATAATGCTTTGAGTGTATGATAGCACAGGCGGCAGAGATTTGTCGAGGTGAAAAACAACCTCAGAGCTTGCCTTTTTGCTGTCAGACAGCCAGCTTTTTACTTTTTGTCTTACATTTTTTATAAAAACTAAAAAAACTATTGTCTTTCCGTCCATTTATGCCTATTCTATTAGAGGAAACATTTAAACTACGAATAAACGAGGTACATGAAATGAAACCGATCAAAGAAGGAAAAGTACGCGAGATCTACGACAACGGCGACAGCCTGATCCTTGTGGCGACAGACAGGATCAGCTGTTTTGACGTCATCCTGAAAAACAAGATCACAAAGAAGGGCGCTGTGCTGACACAGATGTCCAAGTTCTGGTTTGACATGACATCCGACATCCTGCCAAACCACATGATTACAACTGATGTAAACGAAATGCCAGAATTTTTCCGTCAGCCGCAGTTTGACGGCAACAGTATGATGTGCAAGAAGCTGGAAATGCTTCCTATCGAGTGTATCGTCCGCGGCTACATCACAGGAAGCGGCTGGGCAAGCTATCAGGAGAACGGCACTGTCTGCGGCATCACACTTCCAGAAGGGTTAAAAGAATCCGACAAGCTGCCGGAACCGATCTACACACCGTCTACAAAAGCTGAGATCGGCGATCATGATGAAAATATCTCCTACGAGCAGAGCGTGGCCCACTTAGAGAAATATTTCCCATGCAAGGGAGAGGAATATGCGGCAAAACTTCGTGACTACACCCTCGCTCTCTACAAGAAATGCGCGGACTACGCGCTGACACGCGGTATCATCATCGCGGATACAAAGTTTGAATTCGGTCTGGACGAGAACGGTAATATCGTTCTCGGCGACGAGATGCTCACGCCGGACAGTTCCCGCTTCTGGCCTGCCGACGGATATGAACCGGGACACGGCCAGCCGTCCTTTGACAAGCAGTTTGCCCGCGACTGGCTGAAGGCAAATCCGGGCAATGACTGGACGCTGCCGGAAGAGGTCGTTCAGAAGACTATCGATATCTACCTTCAGGGCTATGAGATGCTCACAGGGGAGAAATTACAGTAATACTACCTTTCTTCTACAGATAAACGGCTAAAAGTATTTGAAACTTTATTCCCCATAGCATAAATATCCGCAGAACTATATTGCATCACGGCTTCGGTGCCGCCGGGCTCTACTTAGCGCTCACGCAATATAGTTCTGCGGATATCTTTTTTCTGAAAAGGGAGGTTTCCATATTAGAGTGTGATCCGTATCTGCCTGTCCCACTCTTCCCCTTCTTCATTTTTAGTAAAATCATCATTATAAAAGATACTGATGCTATCCGCTTCTTCACTGTCCTTTAGAAGGGCAAAAAGGTAAAATCCCCACTCGCCGCTAGTCTGCTGTGCCGGGAGCACATCCCAGAACTCGGCTCCGGGCGCGGTGACAATGAGAAGTTTCCCTTTTCTTATGGTACGTCCTGCCTGCGCCTCCACGTAGAAGCTCTCAGGATCAAAATCCGTATCCCCCGCATTGACAGCACTGCCGGACAGCACCAGATAATGATACCCTTCCTCCTCGGGATAGTAGTCATAATATCCCAGAGGATTCGGCGGCTGTACCTTGTCCCGGTAGTCCATCTGTTCTACCGTAAACTCCATATCACCTATGACGATCTGGTCCGCCCCCTGCTTGGCAACATCCGCCGCCTCTGCTCCGGACGAGGCACAGCCTGAAAGCAGACCGGCTGCAAGGAGGGTACAGACCCGACTAATAAAAATGCTTTTTCGTCCTATTCTCATCTTATCTCACCACCAGTGTCGCGTTTACCACTCCCTGATTCATCTCCTCTTCGTAGCTCTCCAGACTTCCTGTCTGCACAAGGATGTGAATGGGATATTCCCCTTCCGGGAGCTCCTCTGATATATCCCACTCCGTAACTGCCGTACCCGGCTCGATCCATCCACTCTCATAGATCTGCTCCCCAGTATCGGACAAGCTGATCTGATACTTAAAGTAGCAGGGATTCCCTTCCGGGTTGGCAAGTGCAGCGTGTACTGTCGTTCCGCCCGCGTCCATGGTGATCGTTCCAAATCCCGGCATCAGGATCTCATTGGGATCCTCGTTCTTCACACCGTCCGGCATCTGGTAAGCAATGGCCGCCTCATCCAGATCCGGTATCCCCCGCTGTGACAGATACCACCAGAGCCCCCCGGCTATAAGGGCAAGGAAGAAGATCGGGAGCAGGATCTTCACCACAGACTTACGGATCACTCTCACATACCGCAGGTTCCCTGCCTCGTCTACGCAGGGAATGTATCCGGCTTCTCTCTGGCTGTAGCCAAGTTTCGCGCGGAAGGAAAGGACGTCCAGCTTCTTCTCCTTCTTACCAGACTCTCCGCTGCCTGTCAGTGTGCCCACCGGTGATTTCTTAAACCGGCAGCCGGTATCCCCTGCAATATCCTTCGGGTTAATCTTCCTGTGTCCTGTCTGTTTTACTGGTATATATTTCCAGCTATTCTTGTTTTTATCTCGGAAGTTCTTTGTACAAAGAGCATCGGTTCTTTCTGTTAATCTCATTGTTTTTCACTCCATTTTGACAGGTTTTATCTCTTCTTTTCTCCGCTGCACCGCGGGCCTATTCGACCGTGATAGTCGTGTTCACAGCTCCCCTGTTCATCTCCGCCTCCGGATCATCCACCGAAGTCGTCTCCACTAGCACAGTCACATCATAGGCGCCCGGTTCAAAAGTCTGGTTCAGATCGAATTCCATAATAGCTGTCCCAGGCTTCACAAAGCCGGACTCATAGAGCACCTCCTGCGTATCCCGGAGCATAACCCGGTACTTAAAATAGCAGGGGTTTCCTTCCGGATTGTAAAGCACGTGCTCAATATGGGTGTCACCCTCCTCCATGGTAAATCCGCTGAGCCCCGGGATCATGATCTGGCTGGGATCCTCATTCTTCAGCCCATTTGGCATCTGGTAGGCGATGGCTGAATCGTCCAGATCCGGCCCGCTGTTCTGGTTAAAATACCACCAGAGTAGCCCCCCTATCAGTCCCAGCAGGATGATGAGCGGGAGCAGGATCTTGAGCCAGCTCCTGCCGATGACCCGCACGTAGGACAGTGTCCCCTCCTCATCCTCACAAGGGATATAACCCAGCACCTTCTGGCTGTATCCCAGTTTTGCACGAAAGGAGCTGACCGGCGCTTCTCCGGCTTTTCCCATCAGTACCGCTTCCGGCTTCTTCTTACAAGAATATCCGATATCCCCCGCCACCTTCTGGGGAGTGATGTCTTCCTCCTCTTCCTTCACTACCGGATTAGGGTGTCAAAAGACACGTTAATTAATATATAATTTTGTTTGTACCTTGAAAATTTAACACGAATTGCATGAAAGCTTTGCTTTGGACCTGTTTAGTAGCGATTTTACAGATAGTTTTCTTTGTTTTTTTATGCCGTTTTAGTTTTTGAGTCACAACGATCTAAGCTATTGATATAATCCAATAACTTTTGAAAATCTAATGCTGCTATTTTAAAACCAAAATATAATCTGGTTCGATTCTTGCCATGCGTTGGAATCTTATCTACGTGATATCTTCTTCGCAGAAGGGATGGGATTGCTTCCACTCCGTTTCGAAAACGAGCGTATCGGCCGAAGTCCTCGGTCTTCATATATTGCAATTGTTTTGCTCTTCCTACCGCTTTCCATGAAACTTCCTTACGGACTCTTGTTTTCATGAAACGGGGTTGGCATCGGTCTTTATACGGACAGGAATTGCATTCTTCTGTTTTGAACCAGGCTACGGAACGGTCATTTCCAGAGTCATAGGTACATGCCTCTGGAGCACATCCGTTGATACATTCCAGCAAGTAATGCCCGTCATCGGAAAATTTAAATTCAGCATATATTTCATCTGGCTTGCGGCCGGTAAAATTTGTTGTTACCAGCTTGAGATTATGGGATGCTGCTATCTGCGAATTCGTCTCTGCGCTATAAGCGCCATCTGCAACAAGGAAGGCTCCTTCCTCAAAAGCATCCTGTTGCTGCAGATAGTCTTTCATAAACTGATTGTAAGCATATATATTTTTTTCGTATGCGTAGTCAGTGATAAGGCTTCCTTTTTTGCCAACGGATTCGACAACATTTCCAACGTAGCCCAGGTTCTTTTCACCTGCTTTGTATCGAAACGTAGCCTCTGGGTCCGATGGGTTTAATAAAACCTCCGATGGATTTTCAACTTCTTCTTTTTTCCGAAGACGCCTGGCACCATCATCATCCATGATTGTTCTTTCTTTTAAGAGACGGATGAGGAGCTGGTATTCACTGGTATCATCAAGGTCACCTGTTTTATCGCAAAGCTCAATCAATTTTTCGGCGTCATGCATTACAACAATGGTCCGCTCTGTAGCATCAAGCTCTCGTTTGTGGTATATGCAGCGGTTATAATCATCTTTTTCGATGTAATGGTGCTGTTCCTCTGGAAGACTGATTTCTCGTTGATTCATTCTTTTTGCAAGGTTGGCAACACATGTATAAAACAGTTCCAACAAAGAAAGGTTTTTTATGTTAGCTGCAACCATGAAGCTGTCCATTCGCTGCATGTTTGGAGATATGTTCATAAATTCAGCGATCTCTTTTGCCATTTTTACAATACATTCATGAATCAGGTCAACATCGTGCTCCGTTTCATATGCTAATACTCTTGCCCTGAATCTGCTTAAGGTACGGTCACTGAGTGGCTGTTCTTCAAAGCTTGTCGTATGAAGAGCATACTGATAACGGACATCAAACATGAGCGCCTCCACGAGTTCATCATCTGTATCACCAAGAGCTTCCTTCAGGATCAGCGCTCCGGCAATTACATTTACCGGCGTATTAGGACGGGAAGCTTTATCGCTATATAGGACAGAAAAAATACTTTCATCAATAGCCGGAAAAACTTTTTCCGCAAAAGTTTTTGCCCATGATTTTTCCAAAACTCTTTTTTCTCTTTGTGTAAGATTAAGAGTGCTGTCTGTCAGAGTTAATTGTTGATTATCGTTAGCAACAAAAGCCATTTGAATCACCTCGATATTTGATACATATATTTTACCAAATATCATTTTGATTTTGAATATCGTGTTAAGTTTTCAAGGTACAAATATATCAAAAGCCAATGACCTTTTGATACCCTAATCTTTTTAAACAATAAAATATCCGCAGTACTATACTGCATGAGAAGCTGTCGGAACTTAAAGGCCCGAAACCGCGATGCAATCACAGACTACGGATATCATATGTTATAGAAAATAAAGTTTAAAATATTCTTGGCAGATTATCTATAGAAAAAGGTGCATTTGCAGCATCCTCTCTGTATTCAGACGGCAAACGGCTCCACAGGCTTAAGCACTACTGCCGAGTGCCTGCCCATATTGATGACGATCTCTCCCTCTCCTACAATATACTCGTCATACGCCATCGTATAGCCTTCCTCATATGTATAGATGAGGCGTTTCATACGGCTTTCCTTCGGTACTCCGCACAGCCATACAGGAACTGTCACTTCTTTTAATTCTTTGCTGTTGTTCAGTATGACAATGATTTGCTCTTCTCCTTCAAATCTTGCGTACGACAGAACATTGTAGCCAGCGAAAAGAAGCTTGATTGATCCTTTTCGGAGAGGCTTTTCCTCCTTGTGTATCTTGATCATTTCTCTGTGAAATTCAAGAAGTTCCTTATTCTCCCTTCCCCACGGGAATGTCCGCCGGTTGTCCGGGTCTGTAAAACCGCACAATCCCACTTCATCCCCATAATAAATAGTTGGCGCGCCTATCCATGTCATCTGCACTACGACAGCCTCTCGCATAACTGCGTAGTTCACGCCTTCTTCCGCCGCCTTCGCTCCTACATGCTCCGCGCGGCCCACAATATGGTTCGTCCGGGTCAGAAATCTAGAATGATCATGGTTCGATAGTTCATTCATTGCCACCTGAAGGGACGGTGTGAGCATACTCGCCATAAAATGGCGCATCGCGCCCACAAAGTTATCTGGGTTGCCCCACAGATCTGTGCGCCGCTCATCGCTGTGTTTCTCCATTCCGGTCAGGAACCATGTCAGCGGCTCCATGAACGCGTCATAATTCATCACGCTGTCCCACTCGTCGCCCTGAAGCCATTCAATAGGATCCCCATAATGTTCCGCTAGGATAAGGGCATCTGGATTCGCCCCCTTTACCTCTTTGCGGAATCTTTTCCAAAATATATGATTATACTCATTGCTGCATCCAAGATCAGCCGCCACATCCAGCCGCCATCCGTCCACATTGTAAGGAGGGGAAACCCATTTTTTCCCTATATCCATAATGTATTGCTCCAGCTCCGGCGAATCCTCATAGGACAGCTTCGGCAGGGTGTCGTGCCCCCACCACCCGTCATAACTGTGATTGTATGGCCATGCCTCATCTCTCTCGTCAAAGAAATGGAAAAACTCTCTGTACGGACTGCCTGCGCTCACAAAAGCCCCTTTAGCATATTCCGGCTGCTGTTCGTAGATCCTCTCACGATCCAGCCACTTATTAAAAGAGCCGCAATGATTGAACACTCCATCTATGATCACGCGCATCCCACGCCTGTGCATCTCTTCTACAAGACGGGCAAAAAGTTCATTGCTTGCCTCCAGATTACGAATGTCGCCTGTGCGCTTCTGATATTTTGTCGCCCCAATATTATCCTGCGCCCCTTCCGGAAGCACTTCTCCACCATCAGCGACAATCTTTCCGTAGTGGGGATCGATGTAGTCATAATCCTGTATATCATACTTATGGTTGGACGGAGATACGAAGATCGGGTTAAAATAAATAACTTCGACTCCCAGTTCTTGGAGATAGTCCAGCTTATCCATCACGCCCTGAAGGTCACCCCCGTAAAAATTGTGGATATCCTTCGCCGCCGGCACCTGATACCAGTCTTTGATTTTCGCGCTAGGCGCTCCGATGTAGATATACTCTCTATCCTCTACATCATTACCAGAATCTCCGTTATAGAAACGGTCTACAAAAATCTGATACATGACCGCCCCTTTTGCCCAGTCTGGCGTAGAAAACCCCGGAACAATAGTAAAAGCGTAATAATCTTCTCTGTGGTCGCTCACCGTGTAGCGGTTATAATAACAGATCTCCTCGCCTTCTTTTATCTCAAACGAATAGCGGAAAGGCTCCGTCCCCAGCTGCCATTCAATCTCATAGTAATCAAACTCACCGCGCGTTCCTGCCTTCCACATGGCATAACTTTGCTCTCCGGCAAGCAAATTTACCTCTTCTACATCATTGTGAGCCGTGCGGAACCGCAGCAGTATCTTTTCGTTTTGCACCGGCTCCGCAGGTACCACATAATCCTGCGTTCCGTCACAGAACAGGGCCTCTCTGTTCATAAACCTAAGCCCCCTCTGTCTCTCTGTTCTCGAACAGCGCTTCAAACTCGCTGCGAGTGATCTTCTCCTTTTCCAGCAAAAGCTGTGCGCACGCTTCCAGCACATCGTGATATTCCTTGATAATACTGCGCGCCTTAGCATAGCACTCATCGATGATACGCTTTACTTCCTCATCGATAGTACCGGCAACCTTTTCACCGTATCCCCTTGACGTATGCCCAAAATCACGTCCGATAAATACCTCGTCGCTGTCATTGTCATAATTGATCAAGCCAAGGCGCTCGGACATACCGAATTTTGTGATCATCGATTTCGCAATGGCAGTCGCCTGACGGATATCCTGGGACGCCCCCGTAGTGATATCATCAAAGACTTCTTCCTCCGCCACACGTCCGCCAAGAGATACCGTAATCTCCTGAAGCATATGCCCCTTTGTGTTGAACATATCATCTTTCTCCGGCAGAGGCATCGTGTAGCCGCCTGCCCCGCCCGTAGGAATGATGGAGACACTGTACACAGGTCCCACATCCGGGAGCACATGGAAGAGGATTGCATGCCCTGCCTCGTGAAATGCCGTAATCCGGCGTTCTTTCTCTGACACAATCCGGCTCTTCTTCTCCGGTCCGATCCCTACTTTCACAAACGCATGCCGTATATCCTGCTGCTGGATATAGGCCCGGTTATCCTTTGCCGCAAGGATTGCGGCTTCATTTAATAGATTCTCAAGGTCAGCCCCCGTAAATCCCGCGGTCGTCTGAGCAATCTGGCGCAGATCCACGTCGTCTCCCAACGGCTTATTCTTCGAGTGAACCCTTAGGATCTCCTCACGCCCCCCTACGTCGGGACGTCCCACGATGACATTTCTGTCAAAACGGCCCGGTCTTAAAATCGCCGGATCAAGGATATCCTTCCGGTTTGTCGCAGCCATAACGATGATCCCTTCGTTAACGCCGAATCCATCCATCTCTACAAGAAGCTGGTTCAGTGTCTGCTCTCTCTCATCGTGTCCGCCTCCGAGCCCGCTTCCACGACGTCTTGCCACCGCATCGATCTCATCGATAAACACAATGCACGGTGAGTTCCTCTTCGCGTCTTGAAAAAGGTCACGCACGCGGGACGCACCCACTCCCACGAACATTTCCACAAAATCCGAACCGGAAATGCTAAAGAACGGAACCCCTGCCTCTCCTGCCACCGCTTTGGCAAGCAGTGTCTTTCCGGTTCCCGGAGGACCTTCTAAAAGCACTCCCTTTGGAATGCGGGCGCCAAGCTTAACATATTTCTTTGGATCCTTGAGGAAATCTACAATTTCCTCAAGTTCCTCTTTCTCCTCTTTCAGTCCTGCCACATCCGCAAATGTCACCTTGATCTCGTCCTGTCCCGTCATCCGCGCGCGGCTCTTGCCAAAGCTCATTGCCTTAGCGTTTGCCCCGCCGTTCTGACGGTTCATAAGCCAGAAGATCAGGAACACGCCGCCAAGCGTAATCAGAAGCGGAAGAAGGATTGACGTAAGGATAGACTCCTCCGGAATCGCCGATATGCTGTACAGCACATCATTTTCATCTAAAAGATCCTTCACCTCTTCCACATCAGAGACATTGACCACGCGCGTCTCTCCGGCGTCTTTCAACATGAACGACACCGTCCCCGTAGGCACAGCGCTGTTTAGGTCAATATAGACGTCCTCCACGTTGCCGTCTTGCACCATAGCAACAAAATCCGTATATGCCATCTCCTGCCGGTGTGTCTGCATCCGGCCTGCCATCCAGAGCGCCGCCGCCACAATCACCACAAACATCATAACCGTGGACAGATTGATACTCTTGTAGTTTCTGTTGTTATCCAAAACTGATACTCCTTCCTAATTCCAGTCCTTCCTATTTCAGCCCTTCCACTACTCCGATGTAAGGAAGGTTTCTGTATTTCTGGGCATAGTCAAGCCCATATCCCACAACAAACTCATCCGGGATCTCAAAGCCGCAGTAATCGACTTTCACGTCTTTTACTCTGCGGTCCGGTTTATCCAGAAGCGTACATAGGCGAAGGCTCGCCGGATGCCTCTTCTTTAAAATATCCATGAGATAGTATAATGTATTCCCTGAATCAATGATATCCTCAACGATCAGGACCTCCTTGTTCTCAATAGACTCATCCAAGTCCTTTGCCAGACGCACTACGCCGCTGGATGACGTGGCGTCTCCGTAGCTGCCTACACACATGAAGTCCATGGACACCGGCACGCTGATCCGCTTTGCCAGCTCACACATGAAGAATACGCCGCCTTTTAACACGCAGATCAAGTGGATCTGCTTGCCCGCATAATCCTCGCTGATCTTCTTTCCCAATTCCCTGATCCTCTCATCAACCTTATCCTCCGGGATCAGAACTTTGATCGTCTCTGCCATCTTTCATTCCTCCGTTATGTTTATCTCAAGAATCCTCTTTGTCGTGCTGCTGATATGGTATGACCGGCTCATCCGCCTCCCCGGAATCCATACGATATGTTTCCCGTCTGCGATGAGAAGCATCTTCTTCCTGTCTTCCTGCGGAATCTTCTCATTGATAAAAAATGACTTCAGTTTCTGCCGGCTTCCTTTTTCATCCACTGTAAAATAGTCGCCCTCCTGCCGTGTCCTCGCTGAAAGACTGTATTTAATTATATCATAATCAATCCATTTCGTGTAGCTTTTTTGCGGGAACTCTTTTGCCCGGTTTAAATCCACATTCTCCATAAAACGGCAAGTTATCCGCTGCCCTGTAGCAGGGAATACGACAGTTCCTGGAAACGCCAGAGGAACCTCCACAGCTGGCGCAGCTTCCTTCATACTTTCTATTTCTCCTCCGCCAGCGCTTTTACGCTCCTTTTCCCTGCTTAACACCACACCTCCGTAGACCCGCTTCGCCGTTACCGGCCCGGGCAGATCTAGGCTTCGCCCGGTCTGCTTTGCAAAAAGTTCCGCCAGCGCTGTTACATGCACCGCGCCGATATCCTGCTCTTTTCCCCTTATAAGAGCAAGTCCGCGCCTTAGTAGCTGCTTCTGCACGGCGGGCATTTCTTCCCGGAATTTATCTCCATCAATATACAGAGAAGATACATTTCTCCTCTCCAGCTCCCGCCCTCCCGCAGCTTCTTTATCTGCGGTCTCTCTGCCTTGCTCACGCACACAGCGTTCCCACGCGCGGTCAGTTCCCAGCTCCAGATAATCCCACACCTCACGAACTTGCTGGGACATCTCCTCCAAATGGCGGGGTGTGCCCTGATTCACCTGAGTCTCCAGCATGGGCAGAATGTTGTGGCGGATCCGATTTCTCGTATAATGATCCTGCGCATTGGTGGAATCTTCACACCAGCAAAAGCCCCTTGCATGGAGATACCCCTCTGTCTCCTCCCGCGTAAGGGCGAGAAGCGGGCGGATCCTGATACCATCCACAGGCAGGATACCGCGCAGGCCTTTAAGTCCGGTCCCTCGCGCCATATTCCAGATGATTGTCTCCGCATTGTCTCCTTGGTGGTGCGCGGTCGCGATCCTTGTTCCACTGTTTTCCCTGCACATAGTCTCAAAGGCATTCCGTCGGACTTCCCTGCCGGCTTCCTCAAGAGATTGTTTCCATTTTTTTGCAAATGATTCCACATCCTCATGGAAAAAGCGGCATGGTACGCCAAGTTCCCCACATAACTCTCTCACATATGCCTCGTCCGCGTCGGCATCCGCCCCCCTAAGTCCATGATTTACATGGCAGGCCTGCAGCTGGAATCCCATCTTCTCCTTCAGGGCGCAAAGTACAAAAAGCAGGCATACCGAATCTGCTCCGCCCGATACGCCTGCGATTACCACATCACCCATCCCGATCATGCCGTGTTCTCTGATAAATTCCTCTACTTTGCGCTCTGTACTCTTCATCATATGTAAACTATAACCCAATCTTTCACGAAAATCAAAGATTTCTTATTCTTCCCATATACCTACCGCCAGCACTGTCATATCGTCGGCAGGTTCTTTTCCTGTCCATGCCAGCACCTGTTCCAGTATGTGGTGGGCAATCTCCCGCGGGTTCGTCATTGCCGTCCCCTGTATGATTGTCTCAAGAAGAATATCCTGCTCCCCGACCGGAAGTGCGTCTAGCACGCCGTCCGTCACCATAATCACAAAATCCCCGTCTTCTAGTTTCCGCTTTACAGAATCAATCTCAATATGGTTCATTACACCGATGGGAAGACTAGTCGAACTCAAATGCTCCACACAGTCTTTCTTTTTGATAAAAGTGGACGACGCTCCTGCTTTAATGATCTCGCACTCTCCCGTGTACAAGTCGAACACCGTCATATCCACCGTGGAATAATGGATTTCTTCCCTTCCCATAACGAGTGTGGTATTGATCATCTGTATTGCCGTCTTCTCCGGGAATCCTGCTCCGAGAAGTTCTTCTAAAAGTTCAATGACAAGAGTGCTCTCCCGGCATGCCTCCTCTCCGGAGCCCATTCCATCGGAGAGCGCCGCGCCCCGTTTCCCACCGGGCATGTCCATCATGGCGAAATTATCACCTGAAATCGCGGAACATCCTTTCCCAATGCGTGCTGTTCCCTGCATCGTATAATATGCCGGCCCCTCCCGGCACACCACGGTTATATATCTGGAACCAACCATCTGCGCACAATCCGGCGAAAGTATGAGCCTTCTGCCAGCCGCCTCGGACACGGCGCGCACGATTTCTTTCGAGGCAACCTTATCCTTCTTCATTGCCCGGACCGTAACGTGGATTTCATATTTTCCCTCTCCATTCATAAAAAAATGGGTATACAAAACACGTACGTCCTTTTTACGCAGGAGTGCGGTGATTTTCTTCTCTAGCCGTTCATCTGTGAAAATACTGTCCTCCAGCTCCTTTGCCGTGCTCTGCATCATGTCCGCAAAGGTATCAAGCTGTATGGCACAGCTCTCCCTGCTCCTTGCGATTCTGTTTACCCATATAATATTCTGTCTAGCGTCGTGGAAACCTTCCAGCATCTCTCTTAAAAATCTCGGCGCCATCACACATCGCTGCATCAACTTCCGCTTTGTTTCCGTATTCAATTCATTTCCGTAGCGGTCTACCGCAGACAGCACATCGTACCCCATCTGATAGGTGTGTACAAAATTTTCGCCCCAACACCAACCGCATTTTTCGCACTTCCCGCACACCTTTTCCCTTACACGGGCAAACATGCTTTCGATTTCCTCTGAAGAAAATGCCTGTCGTTTCTCTTCCAATCCCATGAAAGTCTTGGAAAGCTGTCTTAAGGAATGCGCGAATTTTTCAATTTGCTCTACATAAGGGCTGCCATGCAGCGCCTGTCCCTCACTCATGCTGTTATCTTCCTTTCTATCTACACAAAAGACTCCGGGAGCATCTCTCCCGGAGTCTTCTTCTGTAGCTTATCTCTTATTTATCCATAGCCTGTCCGCATATAATTTCCGAACCAGCCCTACTGCGTAGGCTTGAACAAGATCTCATTCGGATCCACAAGCCCCAGCTTATCTTCCGCAGTATCTTTAATGTAATCGTCTGTCTTGACGTATTCCTCGTATTTCTTAACTTCTTCCGTCCTCTCTTCTTCCGCCTTGATCTGAGCCTCCAGCTCCTGTTCCTGAGCCTTGTACTGTGCGTTCTTCTCGTGAAGCCTCAGAGAGCTGACTGCCAGCACCCCGGAAAGACACACCAGAACGGCGCAAATTAGAAGAATGCTTCTCTTATACTGCCTAAGCCGCAGGCCGCTCTTCCCTCTCTTTGTTTTTCCCGTCTCCCGACGTCTCATCTTACTCATTTATACTCACCCTGCTTATTGATTATATTCTCCCCTGTGACAGGTTTTATTCTATCTGCTTTTTCTGTACTTTTCAAGGGCTTTCTTCAGCTTTGTGTAAATTTTTACCGTAAAGCGCAGAAGCGCCCATCCTGCCATCGCCCCGCACGCCATGCCCAACAGGAAAAACCACCGTATACTCCCGTAGGTCGTCTCATACATCCTGTCGAAAAGATAGACGCTTGCAACGATCCAGAAAAGCAGATCTTCCGCTCCCACAGCTATCTGGCTATGTGGTATAAACCTACGCAAGAGACTTAAGACATTGTACGCAAATAGGACTGTCATCCCCGACAGGCCAGCATAGAGAAAGAAGCCAGCCTCCACCTTGATCCCAAATATCATAGGCGCCTACTTAAACAGCTTTGACAGGAAGTTCTCGCCGCTTTTTCCCGCCTGAGAAACATTTGAATAAGCGATGCTGTCAATGTTGCCCGACAGATCAACCTCTCCCTTTTCTACAGTCAGCCTGTTCACATGCAGGTCCGTTCCTTTTACCATAAGCATCCCCTGCTCTGTCTCCAGCAGGATCTCATTTAAGTCAAAGGAAAGTACGTCAAGCACTCCTGTCACCATAGCTGTCTTTCTGTTATTGACTACAAGTTTATGTGTCTTTGCGATACGCTGTTCTTCCATCCGCACTCCCTCCCGCTCTGCTTTTAAATATATGAGAGGTTGTTTCTATTTATTCCTAAAGATATTTGAACAGGTCTTTCGCTTCTTCTTTTTTCACGGTCTCTTGAACGTTGAGCACTTCCACGCGGACGCTTTTTGTCCCAAAGGCAATCTCTATGACATCCCCGGCTTTCACCTGCGCAGACGCTTTCGCCGGTCGGTCATTGACTGTGACGCGCCCCGCGTCGCACGCCTCGTTCGCTACTGTTCTCCGCTTAATGAGCCGAGATACTTTTAAAAATTTGTCCAGACGCATTTTTTCACCCCACTTTACAAAAAAAGATGTCTCAAAGTAAATTTGAGACATCCTGTCCAACTCTTTTATCGTTTTACAAGATAAGACTAGTTGATAGCGTCCTTTAATGCTTTTCCGGCTTTGAACTTCGGAGCCTTGCATGCCGCAATCTTCATTGTCTTTCCTGTCTGCGGGTTTCTTCCCTCTCTTGCAGCTCTCTTGCTTACTTCGAATGTTCCAAATCCAACAAGCTGAACTTTCTCGTCCTTCTTAAGTTCTGCTGTTACAACATCGATAAAAGCCTTTAATGCTTTCTCAGAATCTTTCTTGGAAATTTCTGCCTGCTCTGCAATTGCTGCGATGAGTTCTGTTTTGTTCATAGGTAAATCCTCCTCTTTATTGTACCTGCATACAATTTAATTCTAGCAAAGGGGACTATGCCTTGCCGTCCGCATATTTCCGCCTTTATGTACTGTTATAACGTTTTCGCCCTGCTTTGTCAAGATTTTTCACCGCTTTGCCAAGATTTTTCCCGGTTTTTTACGGCTTCTTACTGTTACAGACGGCTCCTTACCTCTTCCGGCTATGCCATCACCGGTTTTAACGCCACGGAAAGTTTCTCTTTTTCAGCTTCCGCCTCAGCAAGATCCTTACCAAGAGTGGTGTAATAAATCTTGATCTTAGGCTCTGTTCCTGACGGCCGCACAATCACTGTCGCATTGTTCTCTAATTTATAAATCAGTACGTTCGCCGCCGGGAGTCCTGTTTCCTCTGGCTTCTGATAATCTGTCACGGCTGACACCTTATAACCGGCGATCTCAGTCAGTGGATTCTCGCGCAGGTTCTGCATGATGCCTGCCATCTTGTCCATCCCGCTTAAGCCCGGGAATTCAAAACTATCGACCTTGTTAAGATATCTTCCGTACTGGGTATAGATTTCCTCCATACGCTGTTTTAAAGAGCTTCCGACGCTCCGGTAATAAGCGGCCATCTCGCAGATAAGCATGGAACCAATCACCGCGTCTTTATCACGCACATATGGTCCTGCAAGATATCCATAGCTCTCCTCAAAGCCAAAAATAAAGCGGTCTACTTCCCCAGCCTGCTCAAGCTGTGCGATCTGATCTCCAATCCATTTGAATCCAGTGAGCACGTTGCGAAGCTCCACGCCGTAATGTCCTGCTACGGCATCTGCAAGGGGTGTGGACACGATGGATTTTACCGCCACTGGCTTGTCCGGCATTGTTCCTTTCTCAATCCGCCCCGCGCAGATATAATCAAGAAGAAGAACCCCCACTTCATTTCCGCTCACCAGCTCGTATGAGCCGTCCGGGCATTTCATGGCGATACCCACACGGTCCGCGTCCGGATCCGTCGCCAGCATCAGGTCTGCGCCAGTCTCTTTTGCCAGATTGAGTCCCTGCTCCAACGCCTCAAAAATCTCAGGGTTCGGGTAACTGCATGTGGTAAAATAGCCATTGGGATACTCCTGATCCGGTACGATAGTGATATCTGTCACGCCGATATCTTTTAAGACCTGTGTTACTGGCACAAGACCGGAACCATTCAGCGGGCTATACACCAGCTTCAGCCCGGCGGTACTGCACAGCCCCGGCCGTACCTGGCGGGATTCGATCGCGTCATAGAGCGCCCGTTTGCAGTCGTCGCCGACAAAACGGATCAGGCCGTCCTCGACTCCCTGCGCGAAAGACATGTACTTTGCCCCGGTGAGCACGTCCGTTTTCTGAATCTCCTCATATACGACAGCCGCAGCGTCATCCGTCATCTGGCATCCGTCCGGCCCGTAAGCTTTATATCCGTTGTACTTCGCAGGATTGTGGGATGCGGTCACCATAATACCTGCATTGCAGTTATAGTAGCGGGTTGCAAAAGAAAGCGCAGGCACGGGCATGAGCGCGTCATAGATACGAACTTTGATTCCGTTCGCTGCCAGCACTCCCGCTGCCGTTTTGGCGAACACGTCGCTCTTCAGCCTGCTGTCATAGCTGATCGCCACGGTCTGTGTGCCGCCCTGTGTCTTCACCCAATTTGCCAGCCCCTGTGTCGCCTGGCGGACCACGTAGATGTTCATCCGATTGGTTCCCGCTCCGAGCACGCCGCGCAAGCCCGCCGTACCGAATTTCAGAGCGACCGCAAAGCGTTCTTTTATCTCGTCATCATTTCCTTCGATCTTTGACAATTCCGGCTTCAGATCCGCATCCTCAAGATCTGCCGCCATCCAGCGCTTATACTCTTCCTGATACATTTTTATCACTCCTGACATTTTCTTTTATTTCTTTTTTGCACAGCGCCGCCGTATAGGGAAATGCACTTTAAACGGCGTACCCCTGATGGTTTTAACTGATTTCCCCGTATGCGGGCGCAGTTCACAAATTTAGTTTAAATATATCATGTTTCCCGACGGACGGCAATAAAACTCTGCTACATCTTCAAGGAAAATATCTCCTCAAGAAACTCATACTTTTCCTCGCACTGGCGGACCGCCAGTTCCAGTTTCTCCACGTATTTTTCCGGGATCCACGCCTTGTTAGAGCGGTAATAGCTTCCCGCTGTTTTCCAGAATTTTTCAGGATATGCCAATGAGAGCCCAAGATACTCTCGTTCATCAGAAGTCAGAGCCCTCTCTTCTTCATATGCCTCAAGCAGCATCTGTCCATTTTTTAATTTCCAATGATTCTTTTCCATGACTTTTCTAATAAAGTAATAAAGGTCATTTACTTGGATATCTGTGTGAATACGCTCAAAATCCGTCACAGCCATCCCTTCCCTGATCATCAGGAGATTGTGATAATTATAATCCCCGTGAACAAGCCGTTTCCCGCTGACGCTTTCCTCGTACAGCTTGCCGCACCCAGATTCCTCCATCCTACGCAGCACCTTTTCCGCCATGCCATACATCTTGTCAAAGCTCTCCAGAAATAAGTATTCAAATTCATTTTTCGTTACCCGGGCCCGGATGAACGTCCGCACTTTTTTCAGTTCACGATTATGGCAGCGGATCATCTCAACCGGACTTTTTCCCCTTGGGACTTCCGAAACCTCCTGTAGCGGTTGTCCGGCAGACACTTCATTTAGCTCCCTGTGGAGAAGGCCAAGCTGCCGGGCGGCGCAGACAACCTCGCTCTCCTGACGGATATCGCACTCCCGTCCCTGATACCACTTTTTCAGCATATAGGTAATGCCCTCCCGCGACGTCACGAGCAGCTCACCCTCCTCCGTAAATACCGGAGTGTCAACTTTAACATTTCCTCGTGTCTCTAAAAGGTCCAGAACACGATACAGCAAAAGGGCACGACGCTCAGAAATTCTCGTCTCCTTTAACAGCATCGCCCCTTTATTTGTATCGCAAAAAAACGCACCCCTTATTTTTCGGGTGCCTTTCACATCTATATTATATTTCTCCAGCACTTCCAGTCCATATTCTTCTCTCATGGCTGCCCCCTGTCAGACTTCTGTCGTCTTTCGATAATCTAATGTATGACGGGGACAGCCCGAGTATGATTACTGACCGAGTTTTTCTTTTACATAAGCGCACAGTATCTCTTTTTGGTTCCTTGCGGGATCGTCAAGCACATATTCCAGAAGTTCGCTAAGCATGCTTCCCAACTCCCTTCCCGGCTGCATCCCAAGCTCCATAAGTTCCCTGCCGCTCACTGCAAGCTGTCTTAGAGTAATACACTCTTTATTTAAAACGATCTCCTGATAAAGTTCCCTTATAGCAATGATATTCTCAATCTTCTCCCTCCGCTTGTACGGGCTCTGCGCCTTGACGTCCGCCATGCGCACTGCCAGATAATACGGGAAAAGATCCACGCCGATCCGGTTCATGGCACGCCGTACATTCTTTGGCGTGGCTTCTATGCGGTAATCGTGATAGCAGACGAGACGGCTTACCTTTTTGATCGTGTCATTGTCAAATTTCAGTCTGTGCATGATCTTCCGGGCGATCTCCTCGCTCACAAGCGCATGCCCTTTAAAATGATCCCGTCCATTCTCATCCGTTGTTTTCATGGACGGTTTCCCCATATCGTGGAAAAGCATGGTCAGCCGCAGAATCTTGTCACGTTTCACATTTTTAAGGGCGTGAAGTGTATGCTGTGCCACATCGTACTTATGGTGAGGCGTATTCTGACCCACCCCCACCATAGAATCCCACTCGGGCAGGATGATCTTTGTGATACCCAGCTCATACGCGTCCTGTATCCGCTCTGGATGTGCAGAGACGAGAAGTTTTACCAGCTCCGTCTGTATCCGCTCCGCACTGATATTGTTAAGAGTGGGCGCCAGCTCTCTGACCGCCTCCGCGGTTTCCTTTTCAATAGGGAAATTAAGCTGCGCTGAGAAACGGACCGCACGCAGGAGCCGCAGGGCATCCTCAGAAAAACGTTCTCTCGGATCTCCCACACACCGGATCAGGTGATGATTTAAGTCCTTCATCCCCCCAAACACATCCACAAGACGCGCGTCATCGTTGTATGCCATGGCGTTGATCGTAAAATCACGGCGGCGCAGATCCTCCTCCAGACGGTTTGTGAACCGCACTTCCTTAGGGTGCCTGCTGTCCTCATACGCCCCGTCAATACGGTATGTCGTCACCTCAAAGGCATCTTTCCCAATAAGAACGGTAACTGTCCCATGCTCGATCCCCGTATCCACGGTTCTGCGGAAGAGTCTCTTGATCTCTTCCGGGCGCGCCGATGTGGTAATATCCCAGTCCTCGGGGCGTTTCGCAAGGATCGAATCGCGCACGCAGCCCCCCACGGCATAAGCTTCATAGCCGTGAAGCTGAAGATTATTGATAATCATGATTACTTTTCTCGGCAATGCTATTTTCATGAGTAAACTATCCTCTTAACTTCTCTACAATCTCTTCTTCCCTGTTTTGGCAGGTAAATATTATAACCTGTTTCCCTTGCCCGCTCAACCATTTTAACGCAGATTCCAGCCGTTTGTCATCATAAAATGCAAATGCGTCGTCAAAAATCAGAGGAACATCCTCCTCCAGAAGCATATCCGCCGCCGCGAGACGCACAGATAGATAGATCTGCTCGATGGTTCCGCGGCTCAGCCGCTCCGCCGGTATGCGTCTGACACCATCCCACACAAAAATATGCTGTCCACGCTCAAACTCGATACGACTGTATCTTCCTTCTGTAATCCGGGCAAAGATTTCGGAGGCTTTCTTTTTCATGGTGTCTGTCCCTGAATTCCCCGCCTCCTTCGCTGTCCCCTGCAGTGTCTCCTCCGCGATTTCCAGCGCGTGCAGGCTCTGGCGGAGCCTCTTCTGAACGTCGCTCACCTCCCACTCCGCCCACTGTTCTCTTAAGTTGTCTCTTCGGATTTCCTTCTCTTTGCTTTCCAAGCGGAGATGTTCCATATCCCATAGAAGTCGCTGTCTCGTATCCTCCCGCTGTTCTTGCAGGGCGCGGGCGCTCTCCATGAACCGGGCTGTCTCCCCAATCCCGGCAGTTCTGCCGCCTACTCCTTTCTCCTGTCCTGCGCGGCGGTTCTTTCCAGTCTTGCGCTCCCGTATCCACATGATGCTTCCCGCAGCCAGACAGATAATTCCGATTAAAGCGGCCACGCCCGCAATTACACCGATTGTCAGGAAATTCACCGCCTCCCCCTGACTGCTGAGGAAAGTGCTCCAGAGGAAACCTGCCGCCCCGGCAAAAAGCCCGGCGATACCGGTAAAAATGAGATTCCTGCTTCCGATTACCGCCTTTTCTTCCGATCCTTCCTGTTGCATGTATCCGCTTTCTGATCTGCTCTGCTCTGTCTTGCTTTCCTCTATCCTGCTTTTCTCTATGTCCGAAAGCCGTTCCTCTCTCTGCGCATACTCCGTGTCCAGTTCCTCAATATCCCGCTCCAGATAACGGATTTCCGAAAGGAGTTTTTCCCTCTGCGCCTCGCGTGCCGCATCTTCCTCCTTGAGCGCTCTTGAAACATCCCGTTTCTTCTCCTTGAGCATTCGGAATGCAGCCGCCAGATCGATCTCCATACTTCCTGTCTCCAAATAATTCGCCGCATAATTTTCCAGAGCGTCATAGAGCTCCTGCCCCGGCTCTGCCTGAAGCTGTCCCACGGATACCGTACTGTCAAATAGTCCGGGCGTCAATCCACCTAGAAGCATGTCCAGATCTCCCTGTTCTACCGACAATTCCTCGCCGTCATCCTCGCAGACAAGAGAAGCCCTTTTCGTATACCTATCAAAGCTACGCTCAAGCCGGAAAGTGCGCCCACCACAGGAAAAACGCATCATCCCAGCATAATTCCCCGGGGTATCCCAAGGCTCGTACCGCGTGAAGTCATCTTTCGCCGCGGCGCGGCCCCGTCCCCGCTCCATCCCAAACAGCATGGCACGGATAAATGCGTGGAGCGTGGACTTTCCGGATTCATTTTCCCCGCTTAAGATCTGTATGCCATGGCGGAGATAGAAGTGCCGTTCCGTCAGCTTGCCGAAATTTTTGATATATAATTCCTTTATAACCACGCCCGCGCTCTCCTTTCTTTTCTGTGGTCTAGATCGATTGCCCCTGCGCTAGTTCCTGCTGTCTAAAAGGGCTTCTACGCCCTCGCACAGCGCCTCATACTCTGCGCTGCCCTCCTCACATCCGAAGAAATGCCCGATATAGCGCCCGAGGATATTATTCTTATTCTCCTCGTAAAGCCGGGAAATATCATACGCCGGGAACGTCTTATCCACAACTTCTGTAATATTTCCCGCGCTCTCCAGTCTCTTCGTATCAAACAAAATATCCGCGCTCCTGCTCCCCGTCAGAATAATCTTATAGATATTCTCATCTCCGTGCTCTTCCATCAGCCGCACGATCTCATCCCTGAGACGCCCGGTTGTATCGTCTTTCTCCACAGGGATCTCCAGATGGATATACTCCCGCCTGGCACAGGGAATCCACCAAGTCCTGCCCCCAACTTCCGTGATCTCTCCCTTTATGTATCCATGAGATCCCGTATCATTCTTATCTATAGGTTCCAGCGCCCCGGAGTAGATAATGCGGTTCTTCTCAAGCGCCTGCGGCTTGTGGATATGCCCCATCGCCACATAATCAAATCCTAAAGTGGAAAGCGCTCTTCTGTCGATTGGGATATGGCTGTCATCCCCTCCGTGAGCCAGCAGGATTTCAATCGGTCTTATGCCGCCGGAGCGCAGACCATCATACAACGGTTCTCTGATCTCCTTTTTGTGATAGCTGAATCCATATACGGCTGTGTCAAGCTCGGGGAAATCTACATATTCTGGAGTCTCTGCGAAAAGTGGGAACACATTGCTGCTCCATGTAAATGTTTTATAATAGGAATCCTCTCTGATATAGTCATGGTTCCCCGCAATGAGCACCACTTTTGTGTGGGTCAGCCCGGAAAACAAATAGTCTGCTTCCTTTAACTCTCGCATAAGCGGCTGCCTGTGGAATAAGTCCCCCGCAATGAGAAGGAGATCTATCTTCTCCTCCTCACACACATGGATCACCTTCTCAAAGGTATCCCAAATCTCCTGCGCCCTTCCCTTGCTGTATAGCGGACCGGCGTCTGGCTGCGCGCCCAGATGGACGTCGGCAATGTGTATAAATTTCATGGTCTCCCACCTTTCTTTGTGTATCTGCCTCCTCCACAGCGCAGCTGATCTGGCAGGGTATATGATAATCTGGCAAAGCATCCCTGACACTCTGCTATAGAAGAAAAGGACGCCGCATCAAACTGCCGCGCCCTCCTGCAAGTTTAGCATGTTTTATATTCTCTCTTCCCGTTCCTGATCTCTTTAACACCGGTGTACATGGCAGCTGTTACAGTTCGCAATTGTTCACTGTCCTCGGGAACGGAATGACGTCACGGATATTTGACATTCCTGTCAGATACATCACGCAGCGCTCAAATCCAAGACCGAATCCCGCATGTCTTGTGGAACCGTATTTCCTAAGATCCAGATAGAATCCGTAATCTTCTTCCTTAAGTCCCAGCTCTTTCATGCGCTGTGACAGTTTCTCATAGTCATCCTCTCTCTGGCTTCCGCCGATGATTTCACCAATACCCGGCACGAGACAGTCTACTGCGGCAACCGTCTTCCCGTCCTCATTTTGCTTCATGTAGAACGCCTTGATTTCCTTCGGATAATCGGTAACAAACACCGGGCGCTTATAGATCTCTTCCGTGAGGTAACGCTCATGTTCTGTCTGAAGGTCGCATCCCCATGACACCTTGTACTCAAACTTGTCATTATTCTTTTCCAGAAGCTCAACCGCCTCCGTGTACGTGACACGGGCAAAATCCGACTCTGCCACATTTTTCAGGCGCTCCAGAAGTCCCTTGTCCACAAAGGAATTAAAGAAATTCATCTCCTCGGGAGCATTTTCCAGAACGTAGCTGATGACATATTTCAACATTGCCTCGGCAAGATCCATGTTATCATCCAGATCTGCGAACGCGATCTCCGGCTCAATCATCCAGAACTCCGCCGCATGTCTGGTCGTGTTAGAGTTCTCCGCACGGAAAGTAGGACCAAAAGTATAAATACTGCGGAACGCTTGCGCGTATGTCTCGCCATTTAACTGACCGCTCACAGTAAGGCTCGTCTCTTTCCCGAAGAAATCCTGCGTATAATCCACCGTACCGTCCTCATTTTTCGGCACGTTTTCCATATCCAACGTAGTCACACGGAACATTTCTCCCGCACCCTCGCAGTCACTTCCTGTAATCAGCGGAGTGTGCACATACACAAATCCTCTCTCCTGAAAGAACTTATGGATCGCATAAGCAGCCAGCGAACGCACACGGAACACTGCCTGAAATGTGTTCGTCCTCGGACGCAGATGGGAGATGGTCCTTAAATACTCAAAGCTGTGGCGCTTCTTCTGAAGCGGATAATCCGGTGCCGACGCGCCTTCGATCTGCACCTCATCCGCCTGAATCTCAAAGGGCTGTTTTGCCTGGGGCGTCGCCACAAGAGTACCTGTTACAATAACTGCCGCGCCCACATTCAGCTTAGAGATCTCAGAAAAATTATCCATACTGTCATGGTAGACAACCTGAAGCGTCTCAAAATAAGATCCGTCATTTACCACGATAAATCCGAACGTCTTGGAATCTCGGATGCTGCGCACCCAGCCGCCGACCGTAACTTTCTTATCCAGATATTGTTCTCTGTTCTTAAATAACTCGCGAACCATTGTCAATTCCATATCAAAAACTCCTTCGATAAATATTGTCCAGTGCTCACATTATAACACTGTCCGTCAAGACCGTAAATAAGAAAAGGAATACTCTTGTTTTCCCGCCGTAATTTCGCTTCATTTCTTAAATTTACTCCAGTTCATTTTGTTTTCTTCTTTCTTGCTCATTCGTTTGGGATTTAATAGCTTTTCTTCTTTGTCTTTCAAGCTTTATAGATTTCTTTTTACTATTAAATTTAAAAATTATTAGTGCATCTCCCTTCAGAATAAGTAAACCTCCAACTATCATCAACTGTATTGAAAGTGTAAACCTAACAAAATTTATATATATTCTTGAACCTCATTACTTGAGCTTTCTATTTCAATTTGTTTGACAACCATAAGAAATACTAGCAAAATGATATATGAAAATAACTTTTCTAAAATATATGATATAATCTCAAAAAATGAAATATATTCCATTTTTTCCAAATTTATTACGCCACTTCTTTTTAGTTCTCGATTTTTTTCAGATACCTTCCTAATGATGTTGTATCCCAGAGGAAAATTAAGTATTAAAAACATTATCATAACACTACGAATCCACCATTCCATATTTCGAAATTCAAGAACTGCTTCATATGTTTTGATAATACAAATACGAAGCCAAATTATTGCAAGCAAAACTAATACTGACGCCATTACTTTTCTGCTATTAGAAATTCTCTTCATATCATTGCAAAATGTTTTCCACGTTTTTCGTATTTTGTTATCTTCTCTTTTTCTATTTTCGACATCTGCCAATTGTTCCTCATAATGCCCGATCCCACTCCTCAGGAGAATAATCGTCCTCTGCCATGTTTTTTATCGCAGACAATATTATTTTACGATTTGAGCCGCAACGCAGTTCAGAGCAACTTGACAACTTGCACTTTTTAGAAATATTTTCCAATAATTTCTCCATCTATTTTCTTACCTCTCACAGACTGCTCTTACTAGCTAAAACAATTTTATAGAGCAGCGCCATCCTCCATTTTTACTTTGGTTATCTTATCTCTGCACAAAGATTTTCTATATTTGCGTACAAAAAAGTCCGGGAACTTCGTGTCCCGAACTTTTTGACAGGCGCAGATCGGATTTGAACCGGTGATCAGGGAGTTGCAGTCCCACGCCTTACCACTTGGCTACTGCGCCTCGTTATGAGCACTTAGCACCTGTGTTCTGGGTGCTTACGTGCGATACATGCCGACGCCGTTAGCGAGGTTTTTCCGAGCTTACCAGTCGGCGCGTTATGAGCACTTAACACCTGTATTTTAGGAGCTTACGTGCAATGACCCCGACGGGAATCGAACCCGTGTTACCGCCGTGAAAGGG
>NBJMC04201__coassemble_354_pt1 | contig 43461 bp, 34 predicted proteins | sample NBJMC04201__metabat2_high_PE_020 | metagenome-assembled genome bin NBJMC04201
CGCATCAATATCATCTGGCAATATAACAATACATTTTATCACCTCATAGGTCAGCGTCTCCCAAAGATTGGTAATCTTGACTTCATCCCCGGCTTTTAACTTCTCGATTTCCCGGAACATTGCCGTCCCGCCGTATCCTCTGTGCGCCGCGATCACGCAGTTAGTATTTTCTCCGCCCACAGGCATGCTTGTCTGACCGAGCACCGCGGCTCCTTTACTTAGGTTCTCTTGATCAGCGCCGATGTACAGCGGCAGTTCAATCCCCATTGCCGGGATTGTCAGATACCCTGCCATTTCGCCAGCCATTCCCGTCCCTTGTAGGTCAAGATCCCCCTGTTCATAACTCCAAGCGTCTGTAAGCCCGGACTGTCCTTCCGCATAGATACGCTCATTATAAGAGTACATCTGTTGTTTCAGTTCTATGTCTTCCTCTGCAGTCCCTTGGTCCTCTCTGTAAGTCTCTTTTTGGAACTCCTCTATCCGCTCTCTGTTTCTGAGTGTGCCAAGCGCCTCTTCACCCACAGGAAGAAGCAAAAGCGCCGCTCCTGCAAGAAAAAGAACTCCTGCCAGAATGTACAGTAACCGTCTCCGCATATTTCACTTATCCTTTCTGTGCCGTCTTCCCCTGCAGCCGTCATTTTCTTTTTCTTGTCTGTCTCCGCCGTCTATGCCGGCAGATAAGGACAGCGCCTATGACAACGGCAAGCAATACAAAGCCTATCAAAACCGCGCGCAGATATTCCCCTGCCCACAGACTTTCATGTGATTTCGCAGCCTGCGCGTCCACCTCTTTTGCTTCTTCAAAAGGTACCCTTGATCCTCTGACGAGAAGGCGGTGGGTATTTACCGCATAGGGGGTACAGGTCAAGAGTGTAACCATGTCCTTCCCCTCCTCTGGCTGAAGAAGGGAGATCTCTTCAGGCTCGATGACCGCGATCTGATCCACTTCATACGCAAGGGTCTTATCCAGCACATGAATGTAAAATTCATCTCCAGTCTCCATTTCGTCCAGCCTTGTAAAGAGTTCCGCGCTGGGGAGCCCTCTGTGAGCGCTTAGCACTGAATGACAGTTCTCTCCTCCTACAGGCAGGGCAGTCATTTCCAGATGCCCCGCGCCTTTCTGGAGGACTTCTTCACTTGTCCCGTGATAGATGGGAAGGTCCACGTCTATCTTTGGGATCTCGATCTCTCCCATCACGCCGTCTCCATTGATGTTAAGCACGCTTTCATAATTGTCCGGCAGAACGTATCCGCTCCCTATGACGAACGGATCATGAACCGGGTCTCCCGTAAGATTTTCATTGTATTCCCGCGCCTGCTCCCATGCCGAATCAATCTCTTCCTGATCCATATTCACTACCTTGGCGTGATAAGTCCGTATTGTTTCCTGCTGACTGCGCTCCGCAAGGAAATTGCTCGCGGCCGGATAAAGGAAAATCCCGGCGCCCGCCGCAAAGATCAGCAGGGTCACCGGGAGCAGCAGGGGGTTTGTCTTTCGTTTATCTGTCTGCGTCTGTTTCTGCTTCATAAAAGATAAACCCAACCATATCATTATTTATTCGTCCGCCTATACGGCGGTCAGACTTGTTTACGCTTTTTTCTTCCTGAAGATCACGACGATCATCGTAACAGCTCCCGCCATCAGAAGGATGCCGGCGATGGTGAAGATCATCGTACCCATACCGCCTGTGACCGGAAGGGTAAGCCCGGAATCGTCAAGGGGCGTATTTTTGACAGTAAATGAAAGCGTATTGTCTTTTATTGCCGCCTGATTGCCAACAATAGAAATCACATTTTCATTTCCGGAAATGGATGCGTCTGAAGTGTTATCCAGAGTCCCGTCCGCCGGATCATCGCTTAGGAAGATCAGAATCATGGAACGCGGCACAACATACTGACCACTGTCTGATGCCTTTGTCTCTTTTAACATATAGTATCCTGTGTCAAGAGCGCTGATCTTAATCTGCCCTGTACTGTCGTCCACATCCAGAGTTGACGTTGTACCTGTGCCGGCCTTCGGGTCATATTTATATGCGCCATTCTCATATGTAAATTTCAAAGCGTTCCCATCTACGCCGTCATGAGCGGCGTTCGCTTTGTAGAGTTCAAACTGAACGTCTGTTAACGCCTTGTCAGATTCGTTAACTTTGTTAAAGGTGATTCCGTATGAATATACGGATACAGTGCTGTCCTTTGTCTGATGAGCATCCGCATAGGGATCGTTATTATAGATCAAAACAGCTGTGTTATCGTTTACCTGAACGGCTTCTCTCGTCACCTCAGCCGTATAAGTAACCGTAACATTCTGTCCCGCATGAGCCGCAATATAGTCATCGGTAAATGTCACCGCAAACGTATACTGCTTACCGTCAATGGAAGCATTCTGCTCCACGGTATAGTCCTCCGTTATATTTGCAGGCACACCGCTTTGATCCTTCACCACGATATCATTGTTAAACGCAAGTTTTGACGTTTCCAGCGCATCTGCCACGATGACCTCATGATGAGCCGCATTTGCCGGATACTCGGGAATCAGCGCTGTGATCGTATAGGTCACTGTATCGCCTGCTCCGACGCTTTTCTCATCAACAGTTTTTGTGACCGACGGCTCTGTGGATTTCATTGTGGGCGCCGTCACGTCTTTGAGATACCACCTGTCCGTCTTCTCATCATAAGACGGCAGCACGGATACCGTGGTCGGGCGGTATACCTTCACTCCGGTTGTATTCTTAGCGATCGCGATGTACTCTCCGGGAATCACCTCACTGAAAGTCACGCTGTTTTCCCCGGCCCCTGTGATTTCCTCATACGCAGCGGGAAGATCGGGATCTCCGCTCTTCACAGCCGCAGCCAGTGTCTGCCAAAACGCTGTAGACGCGCTTTCATTAAGCTCTTGGAATTCTTGCGTCACCTCGCCGTCTGTTCCTATATAATCAGAATACTGACGTGTAACCCATCCCTTCACACCGTCCTCCCACAGATATACCGGGGAAGCCGGCTGTTCATCCTGAATATTTACCCTCACGATCCGATAGAGATACACTTGAACTCCCGGTTCCAATCCGCCTACGGTTACGCTTTGCTTTGCGTCTGGAGACAGTGGTACATCTGCCGCCAACGCAGTCATACTCATCGAAAAGACAAACACGAACGCCAGACATAATGCCACGAGTCTCGAAAACACTGATTTGCTTCGTTTCGTTTCCATAGAAACTCTCCCTCCTTGTTCTTTATTTGGTTTCTATTTTGAATATTGATAATGTATATCTGACGAGCATATACTGCTCAATATTCAACAAAGTCATGACTCTCCGGGAGGCGCCCCTCCCGGTCTTATCTGTTTGTCTTGCTCATTTTTGTGCCGTTCTTCTACATCTGAAATACCACACGGTTCCTCCTGCCGCGCCCAGCAGCATCAAAGCCCCGCCAATGATGAGAAACAGCTTGATTCCGATATTCCCCGCGAAGGGAAGCTCACCCGGCTGATAATTGATGATGGTTCTATCCTTTTTATGAAATGCCGGCGGATTGCCGATACTTCCGCCAGCCGGCACGGTAAATTCCTTGTTCTTTGCGTCATATGTGACGATCCATTGTCCGCCTACAGCAGCGTATCCGCCCGGTGTTTTTACCTCCACCAGCCGGTAGGTTCCCGATATCGGAACATCCGCAAAGGTGACTGTCCCGTCGCTGCCTGACGTCACTGTGCCGCCAGTCAGTTCCCAGCAATCTGCATTGGCATAGCTTCCGTCGATACTTCCGTCCTCGTCCGCTTTGATCTGGTCTGCGTCCGCAGTATGATCGTGATGGTTCTCATCCTGACATTCCAGACGGTACAGGGCGAACACCGCGCCTTTAAGTCCGTCTCCTTCTCTTGTGATCTTCGTAAATGAGAAGGAGGATTTTGGATTATAAGTATTGTGAAATGCTACCAGAGCATTGCCTGTATGGGTGACGGTCACTGTCCCCGAATTTCCCGCTGAAAAGTCTGTTCCGTCTGTGGAGACGGACGTATCATATCCCTCCGCCACGGTTTCCGTAACAGTAAACTCCATATTATTCGGAAGGTTATGGATATAGATGCTCTCGCCGCCTTTTAGCTTAACTGATGCCGTGCCCGCCTTAAACTGTACGTTTTCCACGGACGGCTCAACTGAACCTCCCGTATATCTGTCAGCGCTGTAAGTTCCGTCTATGGCATCCGCGCATGTAACTGTAAACTCAAATTGTGTCTCTGATCCTGCCAGTCCGGTTTCATCAGATATTTCTTTGCTGACGGTCAGGCCGCCGACTCTTTCATTCTCCACCTGAACTGTCACAACGCCTGAGAAGAGATTCGTCAGGTCAGTATCCCCAAGATCCTGCTTCGGCGAAGATATGTTATCGTCATGTTCCATGCACTGCCCGATCTTAAGCCTTGACCACCCGGTATCTGTCTCCAGAGTGAGCGGTTGTTCTATCCCATCCAGCGTGATCGGCTTATACTCCAGAACCGCATCCTTATCATACTGCAGATGAGAGGTCTTGCCTGCCGCTGTCCACGCCGCACTGCTTCCCTGCCCGGAAGCATAGCTTCCGCTGGTAAATAACTCCGTCCTAATATCGTGAAGTGTTCCATCCACTCCGTCGTCCACAGCGAACTGTATCATACTCTTTACCAGCATCCCAACGCTGCGCCTTACAATAACACCGTCGTCCTGCTTTCCTGCGTCCGCGTACACCCCTGTATCGTCCACAATAATCTTTGTGACTGTTTCATTTCGTTTGTATCCGCCCGGAGCAGATACCTCTTTCAGATAGTAGACGCCTTTTGGCAATCCTGAATTTTCAAGAAACACCCCTGTACCTGACGCCTTAAACGGCTCTGTAATATCCCCAGTGGTTATTGAGGCATACGCCTTTGCCGTATCACTTATGGTGACATTCCCTGCGCCGTCGTCGCTGATGCCGTCTGTTCCTTCCTTATAAAGACCGAACTGCGCCCCATTAACCGGCACTCCTGCATCGTCCACTTTCTGCACATACAAGCGGTTCATGACATTTGGCACATAGAGGCTCGCCGCAAATTCCCTCTCAAAGCCGCCGCTGTCTACAAGCTTGGTATTTCTCACAGTGGCTCCATCCAGCGTGTCCGCTGACGTATAATAATACGCCACGGTATATTTCACATTAGACGCCGTCGGGTTGCTGAGCATGTAGTAGTAGGAGAGCATATCTCCCGGAAGATTCTCGATCTCCGTCTTAAAAGACCCACTGCTGTCTATGGTAAATACATAGGAATTTTCCCGCGCCGCTGCAATGGCTCCCGCTATGCCACCATCCTCTGATACTGTCCAGCCTCCAAGGGGATCGCCGTACACAGGCAGCCAGTTGTCCCAATCACTCAAATCGTCGTTCTCTCCTCCTTGGAACTGAAGGACAACCCCAAACATCAGGCCGCCGTCTCCCCCACTACTGACAGGCATCAGATTTTTCTTTCCGCCATCTGTCAGCGTGATGGACGCGCTTGACTTTGCCGTAACCTTTGCGCTGGCATAAGTCCCGCTCTCCCATTCATTGTCGGACAGAAGAACTGCTTCCTTCGTCCCCTCGGGGAAATACAGGTACATATCGCCCGATGACCGATATCCAGAGGGTACATCTGTCTCTCTTAGGACAAAGTGCCTGTACCCCTTCTCATAGAGCTGGTTCAGGCTGAGGATATAGCCTTCCTTATCAATAAGGGTAAACTCGCCGTCGGCATCCGTGACCCCGGATGCCAGCTCCACTGCCTGAGCGTCTACTTTATAATCTCTGTCTGTCGCGTAGAGCTTAAAGCCCGCGCCCGCAACTTTCTCGCCGACCTGATCCACCTTGATAATCTCACTTTCCGGCACGGATACAAGATTGTACTTAAGGTTCATGTTTGAATCCACATTACCCCTCTCCAGATAAAAGAAATCCAGCGTGTGGTATGTATCGTCTGCAAATGTATTTCCCTTACCGTTCTCTCTGCTCCATGCTACGGATCCTTCTTTTCCCGCCGCCCGGTATTTCTCCCTGAGCGTTGAAGAATAAGTCCTAAACTTCTGTGAATTTGTACTTGCACTGGAGATCTCAATCCGCCCGGTGGCAAAATTGATATCCACGCTGACCGCATCATGGACACCGCCCAGATCAGCGACGAGCACGCCGTCTATAAAGATCCAGACATCGTCATCGCCGGAAAACTCATATGTCACCTCATCCTCTTCGTCTATGTTGGTATGCCCACCATACTGCTGTACAAAGCGGGTCTGCATATGGAGCCCAAAATAATGGTTGATCCCTGTATGATCTGACTTTATTCTCGTATCTGCCGTAATCCCGCTTCCATTATCTCTAAAAACTTCGCTTCCTCCGTCAAACGGGAAAAACTGCCCGCCCGGAGAATTACCCGCCGGGAATACCGCCTTTGTATTGTAGAGCACAAAGTCCGCTCCATCCGTGCCGTTTTTATACTCTGTCTGTGTCATACCGTCTTTCAGAGACGCAAAATTTTTTGTGGAGTCATAATAGTAATACCCTTCGCTGTCAATCCGAAGCAGTTTTCCCACATTCGTATACGCGTTCTTTCCGGCATGTTCACTTCGATCAAATAGGTATGCAAGTGATTCGCTCCGTTTTGCGACAGGATAATTATTGAAAGAACCCCCATTGACCTTCCAGTTATTTTCAAGCCCCGAGCTCTGCGAGTCCAGATTGAGCGCCAGTCTGGGGAACCCGTCTCTGCCGAGCACCGACGCCACAATGCCGTTGACAGGACCGCTGCCTTTGCCCGTCCATCCATTCCAGCTGCCGCCATTGTTGTATCGCGCGCCTCCCTGTGCCGTCCCGCCGTTTGCCGCCGCGATTCCCGAGTTGTTAAGCCCCTTTCCGAAAAGGAGCAGATGCCCGTTGTTAATACCGTTTGACAGTCGTCCGTTCTCCGCTCCTGTGCTGTCAGGCGCGTCTTGGGCTACTTCTCCAATTTCCTGCCCCAATGAATTTCTATATTTATCAATCCAGTAATCAAATACGTCTATGGTTGTTCCTCTCGGACTCACTGCGTCTTGCACCCGGCTGTTTGCAAGATTCCATTCTGAGACGTATGTCTTCACCTCACCGAGTTCCACCTTTACACTCATGCCGGTCACGCCGTCTGCCATCTCATAGCCATCCGGCAGGCTGGCGGTAAAAACGTAATTCCCTTCCCAGATCCCGCCTTCAGGTATCGCGGAAAGATCCCATGCAATGTCTACCGTTACCTCCTCGCCGTCCGCTGTAGTACCCGAGATCTTCATCGGAAGCATGGCAAGCAGGGTTTCCTGTGTCACCGGACTAGCCTCACTTGCTCCGGGAATTCCCAATCCCCACACGCCGTCTGTCTCTTGGAGATATCCTTCCTCATCCACCCAGCTCCAGCCCGCAAGGAATGTTATGGCAGGCGCATCTGCGTCATTTTCTATACCGCCTTTCGTATCTGTTCCGCTTCCCGTATCAGCGTCCACGTCCGTATCTGTACCGCCTTCTGTCTCATCATCCGAATCCGTTTCGTTTCCTGTATCAGAATCCGCGTCCACGCCGCCTTCTTCGCTGCTGCCCGTCCCTTCTGTTCCGTCCGTCGTTCCGTTCTCTGGCGCAGCGGGCTCTGTGTCGTCCACTGCCATTCCTGCTTCCTCGGAGCGTTCTGCCTTATTGTTTTCTTCGGATCCAGCGCCGCTATACAGCTTGTCCGCAAGCACGCCCATCGTATCTTCCTTTGCCAGCGCCAGCGTACTCATAGAAGTAAGCGCCAGAACTACGGCAAGCAGAATTGATAAAATGCGTCCTCTCCCTTTTTTCATCCTTTTCACTCCCTTGCAAATGTAATACCTGTTTATCACACAACGATTTGATCCTGACATTATTACATAATCATTTTATGTGGACAGCTCCTGCTCCATTCCTATTTTTTCCAAAAACCATTTTTCAAAATCTGACCTTTTATTTTCCTGAGGCAAGAAAACTTTTATATTCCGGGGGTTTTAGGTTTTTTACATAAAAAAAGCATGTTTTATGGGGACAAAGTATAGAAATGTACCAAAAAAGATTGTATAATATAAGGCATTAAGAATGAAAGTGAGGGCTCTTTATGAAGCAAAACAACATGTTAGCTATGATCTTAGCCGGCGGACGCGGATCAAGACTCCATGACTTGACCAAAAAAGTGGCAAAGCCCGCTGTCTCATATGGCGGAAAATATCGCATCATCGATTTCCCTCTAAGCAACTGTGCCAACAGCGGAATCGATGTCGTAGGTGTTCTGACGCAGTATGAATCAATTCTTCTTAACAGTTATGTCGCGGCGGGACGCCGCTGGGGTCTGGATGCGAAAGACAGCGGGGTATATGTACTTCCTCCCCGTGAGAAATCTGACGCTAACCTAGATGTTTATAGGGGAACGGCTGACGCCATCTCGCAGAACATTGATTTTATCGACTCTTATTCGCCGGAATATCTTCTGATCCTCTCCGGCGACCACATCTACAAGATGAACTATGCGAAGATGCTTGAATATCACAAAGAGTGCAACTCAGACGCGACGATCGCGGTTATAGAAGTACCGCTCAAGGAAGCGAGCCGTTTCGGCATTATGAACACGGACGAGTCTACCGGGCGTATTGTAGAATTCGAAGAGAAACCGGAACACCCCAAGAGCAATCTTGCTTCCATGGGTATCTACATCTTCAACTGGAAGCAGCTTCGCAAGATGCTCATGGCAGACATGAAGAATCCTGATTCGAGTCATGACTTTGGAAAAGACATTATTCCTGCCCTCTTAAATGATAATGGTAACCTATTCGCATACAAGTACAAAGGCTACTGGAAAGATGTGGGAACTATCGATTCGCTCTGGGAGGCGAATATGGATCTGCTGGATAAAAACAATGAGCTTGACCTTAATGATAATACATGGAAGATCTACACTGAGGACGTAACCGCGCTTCCCCAGTATATCGGTGCTGAAGCATCAATTGACCGCGCTTTTATCACCCAGGGCTGTGTGGTAGACGGAGCTGTGAAGAATTCTGTTCTGTTTACCGGAGCGAAAGTCGCATCAGGCGCCAAAGTCATTGACAGTGTGCTGATGCCCGGCGCGGAAGTGGCGGAAGGCGCAGTCGTTACCCGAGCTCTCGTAGCTGACGGCGTCAAGATCGGAAAGAATGCCGTAGTCGGCAGCGCGGACAGTGAGAATATCGAACTTGTCGCAAAACGTGTAAAGGGGGATGAGTAATTATGAGCAAGGCTTTAGGAATTATCAACTTTGCCGGAAACCACATTCAGGTGGACGGCCTTCAGAAATACCGCCCGGTAGCCGCATTTTCCTATCTGGGAAGATACCGCACAATCGATTTCCCGATCTCAAACATGAGCAACAGCGGAATTGATAATATTCAGGTTTATGTGCGCAGAAAACCGCACTCCCTTACAGAGCACCTTGGAACGGGCCGTCACTACAATATCAATTCTAAACGCGGCAGCCTGAATATCATGTACACAGAGCGGAATCAGATCGGTGATCTGTACAGCACAGATATCGCGGCATATATTGAGAATCTTGACTATATCGAGAGAATGCCTCAGACCTACGTGGTACTGGCGCCAAGTTACATGATCTACACCGCGGATTACAGTAAGTTCCTCAAGGAGCATATCGAATGCGGCGCGGACATCTCTCTGATGTATCACTCCGTAGACAATGCAAAAGAGAACTTTTTAAATTGCGGAATGCTCAACATCAATAAGCAGAAAGGCGTACTCTCCATTGAGCCGAACCACGGCACTGCCAAAAACCGCAATATTTTCATGGACACCTACGTGATGACAAAAGAACTGTTCCTTGAACTTGTCAACAAGGCACATAAGACATCCTCCATGTATACTTTCTCAGATATTGTTGATGAAGAATGCCGTGAACTGGACGTCCGTGCCGTACCGCACCGCGGATACTTCGCGGCAATCACAGATTTCAACAGCTACTATCACGCAAACATGGATCTGATCGACTTAAAGCACGCGTCTGATCTCTTTGATCCTTCGTGGCCGATCTACACACGTACTAATGACTCTTGCCCGACACAGTATTTTGAAGGCAGCAAAGTTACCTCTTCCGTAATCTCAAACGGATGCCTGATCGAAGGCACAGTAGAGAATTCGATCCTTGGAAGAGGCTGCGTCATCAAACCGGGCGCTATTGTTAAAAACTGTGTGATCTCAGCAGATGTTGTCATCGGCAAAAATGTTCATGTTGAGAACCTTGTCGTTGATAAACACGCGAAACTGATCCGCGGCAAACGGGGGATTGCATCGCCTGATAAACCGGGATACATCGAGCGCGGAGATACTCTTTAAACCAAAAATGACAGGATAATTTCCTTCTAACATAATATCCGCAGAACTATGACGTGCATGTGCAGACGGGATATAGATCCCAAATCTAAAATACAGTCATAATTCTGCGGATATTTATTTTTATTTATTTCTTCTCTGTCGTCCCACCTCAAACATCAGCACTGACGCCGCCACAGCGGCGTTCAATGATTCCGCCTTTCCCTGCATAGGGATGCGTATAAGATGGTCTGCACAGGCAGTAACCTCATTCCTTAACCCGTTCCCCTCATTGCCAACCAAAAAGGCACAACCACTGCGGTAATCCTCTTCATCATAGGCGTTTTCCCCTTCAAGATGAGCTGCGTACACTTGTATTCCTGCTGCCTTCAGCTCCTCAATTGTTCCCGGAAGATCATCTGTATATAAGAATGGCAGGCGGAATACCGCCCCCATGGTTGAGCGGATTACCTTGGGATTATAGATATCCACACAGTCCCTGCTAAGAAGAACCCCGGTCGCTCCCGCCGCCTCTGCGGTACGGAAAATGGTTCCCAGATTTCCCGGGTCTTGAAGATTGTCAAGGACGAGGATATGCGGGTTCCGCGGGTTTTCATATCCATCAAGGGGCTTTTGTCCGCCATGTATACTGCTTCCCTCTGCATTCCCAAGGATATCATCTAGAGTATATTCCTTTCTTTTTACAACCGCCAGTACGCCTTGGGGCGTTTTTGTGTCTGATACATGGGCAAACACAGCGTCGGCAAGCACTTCTCCATGGAACGAATGTCCCGTGCTGGAATGCTGTTTTTTCATATAGCTTTCCGACACATAAAACTTCACAATCCTCTCAGGGGGGATCTCTGCCGCCATGCGTGGGCCTTCTACTATGAATACTCCCGCCTCGTCTCTGGCGCGCCCTTTCCTTTGCAGGCGGATCAGTTCTTTTATCTGCGCGTTAGACGTACTCGTGATCATGACCGCTGTCCTCTTCCTTAATATTTTTTCTTAGAATCAAATTTTTCAAGAATGTCGTTGGAGCCGATCACAATGAGTATTCCATTCTCCGGCAGGGGTTCCTGCGGATCAGGCGTCACATCCACTTTTCCATCCACAATGATTCCTACCACATTGATACCGAAACGATCGCGCACTTTTAACTCCATGAGGTTTTTCCCTGCCCATACCGCCGGCACAACAACCTCCACCATACTGTAGTCATTGGACAGGGCGATCCAATCCATGAACTCCTTCGCCACGAGATTTTTTGCCACACGGCTTCCCATCTCGATCTCAGGGTACACGACCCGATCGGCGCCCACACGTTTTAGGATCTCACCTTGAAGTTCATCCTTCGCCTTTGCCAGCACCAGCGGGATACCCATTTCTTTACAGATCATGGTAGACATGATGCTCGCCTCCAGATTGTCGGAGAGGGCAACCACGACCCCATCAAGGTTTCTTCCTCCCAATGCCTGAAGCGCGTCCGGATCAGCGGCGTCCGCCCTGATCGCATAGGATACTTTGTCAGACATATCCTGTATCTTTTCATAGGAATCATCTAGTACCAGCACATCACATCCCATCTGTTCCAGCGTCACAGCGACACTGTATCCGAAGCTTCCAAGCCCCAGCACTGCAAACTGTTTTTCCATTATATGTTTCCTCCTTAACCGATCATGATATTCTCTTCGGGCAATTCTCGGAACTGCTCGCTCTTATTCGATTTCCCCGCAAATACCAACGCCATCGTCATCGGACCGATACGCCCTATGTACATCAGAAGCATAAGCACCACATGGCTTCCCCTGCTAAGTTCTGGCGTAAGGTTTGCGGACAGCCCTACGGTTCCCATGGCAGAGGTCGCCTCGTACATTAGATTCAGAAAATCTCTCCCCGGCTCAAACAAAGTCAACGCCGCGATCCCGCAGAACAAGAAGATAAATGTGATCAAAGCAATCGTGATCCCCGACCTGACAATCCCGTTGTCAATCTTCCTGTCAAAACACTCTGTATCCCTCCTGTTCCTGAGCACACAGATAACAGTCAGAAGCAGCATAGCGGCCGTCGTCGTCTTGATACCTCCCGCTGTTCCCGCCGGAGAACCTCCGATAAACATAAGAATACATCCAAGAAGCTTCGAACTCGCCTCCAGACCTTCCTGGGACACAGAAGCAAATCCCGCCGTTCTGGTCGTCACCGATTGAAACATGGACGCCATCAGCTTCTGCGGGACGTTTAGCGGTCCCATGGTCTCGGGATTATTGTACTCAATCAGGAAAAATCCCAGAGTACCTATAAGAAGCAGGCCGGCTGTCATCATCAAGACGACTTTGCTTTGAAGCTGAAGCCTTGTAAACAGCCACTTCAACGGACGTTTGCGCTGTCTGCCACACTTCTTTAGATTTTCCGCGATGTCGTGCCACACCGGGAATCCGAGGCCTGCCGTCACAATCAGGAACATCGTGGTAAAGTTGACCAGAGGGGATGTCACATATCTCATAAAGCTCGTGCTTCCCAATATATCGATCCCCGCGTTACAGAATGCGGATATCGAATGAAAGATCCCATATCCCACGCCTTTTATAAAGCCAAATTCCGGCACAAACTTACAGGCAAAGAGCACCGCTCCTATCCCCTCAACAAGAAACGTCCCCTTGATGATCCGTATGATAAACTTCACCATACCTGACAACGTGTCGAGTCCGTACGCCTGCTGTATCGTAATTCTTGCTTTCATCGTGATCCGTTTTCTCAATATAAGAAAAAAGGCGGAAGTACATGCTATGATGCCAAGCCCCCCGATCTGAATGAGGGCCATAAGAATCACCTTTCCCGCCACTGTGAACTGTTCCGCCGGAACAATCGTCACCAAACCTGTCACACAGACCGCAGTGACCGACGTAAACAACGCGTCTATGAACGCAATAGGTTGCCGGTTCGAAAACGGCAACCATAAGAGGACACCCCCTAAAAATATCACGCCAAAAAAACCAAGCGCAACGATCTGTACTGTACTAAACCTAATTTTCCTTGCGCTTTTTCTTTGTTCGTCCACCATATCTAATGTTCTCCTTACCTTTCTAGCCCGGCTTATTTCAGCCGTATCAAGGCATAATCTATACTATCACGCAGCCCCCTGAATGGCAAGCAATGAAGGGGTAAAGAAAATGCCAAAATCGTTGTAAAATATATTTTTTTATACAGATAACCGATGGAGAATATTGGGAGCTTCGCCTGCCATAACATAAGATATCCACAGAACTGTGATTACATGACGGCTTTAGGGTCGCTGCGCCCTGCTTGCGGTTCACGCAACATAGTTCTGTGGATATCTTCCACAACAGCTATACTTTAAATCGGTATCCCACTCCCCATATGGTCTCAATATACTGAGGATGGGATGTGTCATACTCGATCTTCTCTCTTATCTTCTTAATATGCACCGTAACGGTGGCGATATCTCCAATGGATTCCATATCCCAGATCTCCCGGAATAGCTCTTCCTTCGTGTACACATGATTCGGATGCCTCGCAAGAAATGACAGCAGATCGAACTCCTTTGTCGTAAATGAGCGTTCCTCTCCTCCTACCCACACACGTCTCGCAGTAGTGTCTATCCTCAGACCGCGGATCTCAATGACTTCGTTCTCCTCTACATTGCTTCCAATCAGTCTCTCATAACGGGCAAGATGCGCCTTTACCCTCGCAACTAATTCACTGGGGCTGAATGGTTTTGTCATATAATCGTCAGCTCCCAGTCCAAGACCTCTAATCTTGTCAATGTCGTCTTTTTTAGCCGACACCATGATAATGGGAGTGTTTTTCTGATCCCTGATCTGGCGGCAGATCTCAAACCCATCCACACCGGGCAGCATCAAGTCAAGGATAATCAGATCAAAGTCTTCTCCAAGTCCTTTCTGCAATCCCATATTTCCGTCATTTGCCACTTCCACCTCGAAATTACTCAGTTCCAGATAATCTTTCTCCAGATCCGCAATACTTTCCTCGTCTTCTACAATCAGAATACGCTTACTCATCAATCGGTACCTCCTGATATTTTCTTATTACAAAATACATTGTCGTACCAGCGCCCTCTTCACTGGTCGCCCAGATATTGCCGCCGTGCTCCTCGACGATCTTCTTCACGATCGAAAGACCGATGCCGCTGCCGCCTTTGGAAGAATTCCTAGAAGCGTCGGTACGGTAGAAGCGGTCGAAGATATACGGAAGATCTTTGGCGGCGATTCCTTTCCCGTTATCGCCCAGCTCTATCTGAATGAAATCTCCCACATCCTTTAGCTCCATCGTGACTCTGCCTTTCGGCTTGTCCATATATTTCAGGGAATTAGACACGATGTTGTTGATGACCCTTCGAAGCTGTTCGGGATCTACGATCACCTTAGCGTCCTCCTCCATAGTATTGCGGTAGGAGAAATCCACTCCCTTTGACTCCAGCTCCATGTGGAGATCTTCCGCGCAGTCCTCAAAATAATCTCTCGCCGATATGGTGGTGAAATTATATGGGATCCTGTTCGTGTCGATCTTAGAGTAAAGTGTCAGTTCATTGATAAGAAGGTCCATCTCATTAGCTTTATTATATATTGTCTTGATATATCTGTCCATCTTTTCCGGCGTGTCCGCCACCCCGTCCATAATCCCCTCCACATAGCCTTTGATTGCCGTAATAGGGGTCTTAAGATCATGGGAAATATTGCTGATAAGCTCTTTGTTCTCCCGGTCAAACGCCACCTTCTCCTCTGCGTTTGCCTTCAGCCTTAAGCGCATCTCCTCAAAATCCTGACATAGCTGGCCAATCTCGTCTTCCGACTCCTGATGAATCTCAAAATCTAGATTCCCCTCTCGGATGTTGCGCGCTGCTTTTTGCAGCTTTGCCAGAGGCACTGAGATACTCCGGTAGATCCAATATACAAGAAGCCCCGTAGTCAGGAAGACCGCGGTGAGATACACTTGCTGCATTTCATTTACACGCTCCGGCGCGAATGTCTTCATCGCCACAGAGGTAAATGTACCCGGCAGGATCATAACAGAGGCAAATACAATAATAAGTTTCGTTCTGAGCTTCATAGGATGCTCCTTTCTCTTCTTAAAATCCAATCTCCGAAGTTATGTATAGAGTAGCAGAAATATAATTTTTTTCAAGAAAAAGTCATTTTAAAATGATTTTTTCTTTATTTTTTATCACTTTAAAATGACTTCCCTTTATTCTCTATTTTTTATAAATATTTTTTCAGATCGTCAGCCTTGTCCAGCCGCTCCCACGGAAGATCCAGATCATGACGGCCGAAATGCCCGTAAGCTGCTGTCTGCTTATAGATCGGTCTGCGCAGATCCAGCATGCGGATAATTCCCGCCGGTCGAAGGTCGAAATTCTCCCTCACAATCTCGACCAGCTGATTATCAGACACTTTTCCCGTGCCGAATGTATCCACAGATATGGACGTGGGCTGCGCCACTCCGATGGCATAGGAAAGCTGGATCTCGCACTTCTTCGCGAGCCCTGCCGCCACGATATTCTTTGCCGCGTAACGTGCCGCATACGCCGCGGAGCGGTCTACCTTCGTACAGTCCTTCCCAGAGAATGCGCCGCCGCCGTGGCGTGCCATACCGCCGTAAGTGTCTACAATGATCTTACGCCCTGTCAATCCGCTGTCCCCATGAGGCCCGCCGATCACGAAGCGCCCTGTCGGGTTGATGAAGAACTTTGTCTCGCTGTCCACCATGTCCGCCGGAAGCACGGCGTCAAATACATATTTCTCAATATCTGCATGGATCTGCTCCTGTGACACTTCCGGGTCGTGCTGTGTGGAAAGTACAACAGCGTCCAGCCGCTTCGGGATACCTTCCTCATCGTACTCTACCGTCACCTGTGTCTTTCCATCAGGCCTGAGATAAGGAAGTGTCCCATCCTTCCTAATTTCTGTCAGCCGGCGGGCAAGCTTGTGCGCCATGGCGATGGGGTAGGGCATGTACTCCTCCGTCTCATCGGACGCATATCCGAACATCATTCCCTGATCCCCTGCTCCGATTGCCTCAATATCATTCTCTGACATCTTATGTTCTTTCGCTTCAAGGGCCTTGTCAACTCCTAGAGCAATATCCGCCGACTGCTCGTCAATCGTGGTAATCACCCCGCATGTATCTGCATCAAAGCCATATTTCCCTCTTGTATATCCGATCTCACGCACTGTATGACGAACAATCTTTGGAATATCTACATATGCGTTTGTTGTGATCTCTCCCATGACCATCACCATTCCTGTAGTACAGCATGTCTCACATGCCACACGGCTCATGGGATCCTGCTCCATCAGCGCATCCAGTATAGCGTCTGAGATCTGATCGCACATCTTGTCTGGGTGTCCTTCTGTCACTGATTCTGACGTAAATAATAACTTATCCATCATATCTCCTTTCCTTGAACCGCCGCATCTGCCGCGGCATAACTTTCTCTTTCGGATTTCTAGAATAGAGTACTTTTTATATCATAGCGCTTTCCTATGATATAAGAAACAGCCCGCATAAGCGGACTGTCAATCTATCTTAACAATCCTCTTATTGTTCGATCACTCGCTCAGGTTGGCACCTTCCTTATACGGATAAGGGGTTGCCGCAGCTTCACAGATCCTTTGTATCTCCACTGCTCTGAATAAGAGAAAGTCTTGTTGTTTAATTTGTTCCAGTACATGACTTTACATTGGAAATAAAAAAATGTCAATACCCTTTCGCGTTTTTTCATTTTCCTTTAATAGAGTATTCTCTGATTTTCCGTGATAACACCCTCATCGTCTATCTGCGCGTTTGGGGATAATCCCTGAAGAAAATCGTACATTTCCCTCTGTTTCTGAGCGCCGCTTATATACTGAGTGGTCAGCCCGGTCTGCAGACAAGGTGTAAACCACATCTTCTCAAGACCTTCCGGGGAAATCTCAAGGTTGAGAAGTCCCGTATATTTTGTCTCGTCATTAAACCAGAAATCTCCCATACTGTATACGACTGGTTTGCCGTCTATGTATTCGATTCCCTGAAGCACATGAGGATGCCCTCCGACCACAATATCTGCCCCAGAATCCAAAAATTCTTTGCCTTGTTTGGTCTGATAGGCAGCATACTGGTTCTCATCCTCAGGCCCCCAATGTATATATGCGATCAGATAATCGCACTCTTTTGACGCCTTTTGTATCACTTGGCTAAACAATGCTGTATCATAAGCTTCGAGTATCCCCGCCGAGCTTTCCCCCGCCGAAGGTGTATAATGAATCTTTTCCGCATTGCTTGCAGCAACGAAACCAATTTTCATGCCGTTTACAATAAAGTAGGAAGGTCTCTCCGCCTCCTTAAGATCACGTCCGCCTCCCACATAAGGGATACCCGCCTCCTTAAGATAATCCATCGTATCCACCATGGCTTCTTCCCCATAATCGTAGATATGATTATTTGCAAGAGATACCAGATCCGTTCCCATCTCTTCCAGAAGCGCCATGCGCTCTGGCTTTGCCCGGAAGGTATAATATTTCCCTTCCAGAGGTTCTCCTCTCTCACTCACCGTGTATTCATGATTCAAGTAGAAGATATCCGCGCTCCGGACGGTTTCTAAAACCTCTGGAGAAATGCACTGCTCTAGGTCTTGAACCTCATCATATTTATCCAGAACAAATCCATCCTCCTCCAGACAGAGGTCCCCTGCCACGCTGATCCTGACTGGCCGGCCTTCTGCTTTTTCTCCGCTGTCCGCACTTTCACCGGCAGCGATTCCGGGAATTTCCCTGTCTTTTACATAAATGCCATATTTCCTTGCTGTATCAGCGTTCTTTAGTTTTCCCTGATACCTGTCTGAGAGAACATGAAGCGTCTGTCCCAGAACATGGTAAGCATCATCCGAAGTAAAGGTGCCGTCCAAGACAGCCTCAGGCAACCCTGTTCGCATAGCTTCCGGATACTGTTCTGATATCCACTGGGCAAATGCGCAACCCTGTTCCCCTGACAATTCCGCCCCTTCCGTGTCATTCATGGCAGCAGTTTCTTTTGCGCTGCCTGCATCAGGCGCCTCCGCTGTCTCATCCACAGAGATGGCCTCACTTAGAAACTGCTCATACCCAGATGCGATCACAACCTTTACATCTTCCGCGCGGTTTCCCTGCCATATTCTGGCAATAATAACCGCAGACGCTGCCACAGCCAATACTCCCGCTCCCGCCAGCAGCGTGATCTGGCGGCGCACCTGAAGCCGCCGCCTGCGGCGCAGCTCTTCCCGCTTTTTCCTGTCGTATCTGTTCGTCTCCATCCTCTTTTGTGCTCCTTGTGTATCTCACTTACGATATAAGAAGGGCAGGACCGTATTCTGTCCTGCCTAAATCTTCTGCCTATTCTATGATCAGCCCACTTTCAACTTGAACTTCTGAATGTCCTTTTCACTGGTGACTTTCTCAATCATGCCGCCAAGGCTTCTTAATTTCTCTTCGAACCGCTCGTAGCCTCTCTGGATATATACGATATCATCCACAATCGTGATGCCTTCTGCCGCAAGTCCCGCGATACACAGTGCCGCTCCCGCCCTTAAGTCCGGAGCACTCACCCGGGCTGCCGAGAATTTCTCCACGCCTTCTATAGTGGCAGAGTTTCCCTCTACCTTGACCTGAGCGCCCATGCGGGCCAGTTCACCGAGATATTTAAAACGATTCTCAAAGATACTCTCCGTAATGGTACTTGTTCCGTTTGCAAGCGCAAGAGCTACCCCGATCTGCGGCTGCATATCTGTCGGGTATCCCGGGTAAGGAAGCGTCTTAACCTGCGTACTGCAAAGCCTCCCTTTTGCGACCACGCGGACCGCGTCGTCAAACTCCTCAACCTCGCACCCAATATCCACCAGTTTTGAGATCGTTGCATCCAAATGCTTCGGAATCACGTTCATCACCGTGATATCTCCCTTTGTCGCCGCGGCGGCGAACATGAACGTCCCCGCCTCGATCTGATCTGGAATAATGGAGTATTCTGTCTTATGAAGGGATCTAACGCCCCGGATTTTGATCACATCCGTTCCTGCTCCCCTGATGTTCGCTCCCATGCTGTTTAAAAAGTTTGCCACATCAACCACATGAGGCTCTTTTGCCACGTTTTCCATGATAGTCATGCCGTCAGCCATTGCCGCCGCCATCATCACATTGATCGTCGCTCCCACAGACACTACATCAAAATACAGATGGGTCCCTCTAAGCTTCTCCGACTCGGCTACGATCTTACCATGCTCGATATCCACGTCCGCTCCAAGGGCGCGGAAACCTTTCAAATGCTGGTCGATGGGTCTGCTCCCAATATTGCATCCGCCGGGCAGCGCAACCTCAGCACGCCTATACTTTCCAAGCAGGGCGCCAAGCAGATAGTAAGACGCACGGATCTTCTTAATATAGTCATATTCGATATTAAAATCACCGATCGTGCTGCCGTTGATCTTCACGGTGTGTCTATCGATGCGCTGTACCATGGCTCCGATCCCGCTGATCGCTTCCAACATTACATTTACATCATTGACATCCGGCAGATTGTCGATCAGAACTGTCTCATCTGTCATAATCGCTGCTGCGAGAATTGCAAGAGCCGCGTTCTTCGCGCCTCCGATCTCAACCTCGCCTACAAGCGGATTCCCGCCTTTGATGATATATTGTTCCATTTCGCACCTCGATTTAGATTCTATTTTATCATAATCTGTATTTTCCGTCTCATCTATTCAGCCTTTTCCAAATCCCTATTTTACTTTGAATCCTGACTGATTGTCAAGTTCTTTGGGAATCTGCGCCTTCTTCTCGCCCTATTCCCGCGTTTTTTTACCGCTTTCAAAACATTTTCTATAGTTTCCTCAATACGGCATCCATCCTCGCACACTGTAATGTCCGCATACTTTTCAAAATACGGGACGCGCTCGTTGTACAGATCCTTAAAAGTCTGCCCTTCACGCAGCACAACGCCCCTCTTTTTCGGATTACGTATCCGCCTCTTTATTGTCTGATAAGAAACTTTTAAATATACGACCGTTCCAATCTTTTTAAAATGTTCCATGGCTTCTTTACAGTAGACCACGCTTCCCCCCGGTGAGATAACGGCATTCTGAGCCTTCACAGACGCATTCACCCGATTCTCAATCTCTAGGAATTCGTCCACCCCTGACTCGGCAATGATCTCTCTTAGCAACTTGCCTTCCTGCTCTTGAATAAGAAGGTCCGTATCGATAAACCGCATACCGAGTCTTTTCGCCACCACAATGCCGACCGTGCTCTTTCCGACCGCGGGCATGCCTATAAAAATAAGATTTTTCTTCATATATTTTTCCTTCTGTCTCGTAAAGTTTTTTCATCCATATCCATAAGGAGCGCCGCCATAGGGCACGCACCGCCGTGGAACTCCCCACGGTGAAGGCGCCTTTCTCCCTGTTGTCAGTACAGCCTTCTGCACCTTCTGCGATGGTCGCATCTGCGCCGGTAGATCTCCTGAAAAAGCATTACTTCCACAAGATCCCGTATAGACTGTGCTTCCATATCCGCCCCCTGTCTCCCGTCATCCATACCGCTTCTCTCATCTGAAGAAATAATATTAAGCCTCTCATGCCGGCACACATTGCCGCAGACCCGCCCGCACATCAGCTTCAGCTGCAGCTTATCCGGATACTGGTCATACACCATGCTGTTCTCATACTCCATGCGGTCGCACTCCTCCTCAACATAGGGAAGAATACGTTTCGGCAGATCAGGATACATGCTCCTTAAATATTCGATATCCATTCTCTCAGTTCTCTCATCATCATATGAAAATGGCACCGGATATGCCATATAATAAGGCATTTTTTCATTCATGTTCTTCACTCCCAGACAGACATTATATGCCTAGTATATGTACATCCGGCCCCTTCTGTGACAAATCTGGATTACTGCTGGCTCTCCCTGAGTATCCTCTGCACTTCCAGCCTTGTCTCGCCAAGCCCGATAATGTCGTCTCTCTGGAGCACCACCGGACCGTTCAAACGCTCTCCATTTAAGAATGTTCCGTTTCTCGAACCTTCATCCTTCAGATACAGACTGTCGCCCCTGTGAATAATGGCGCAGTGCACCTTGGAAATCCTGCCGTCTCTCATGAGCGGCAGATATTTCTCGTACATGCTACCGTCGTTTCCTCTCCCGATCCCGACGGAATCATAAAAAGTAAAAGTATATTTATCCCAACTGTCAATATCTTCCAATATGATTTTCCACTGTCTTCTGACTTTTTTGCGGGGGCGGTCCTGACTCTCCTTGGCAGCTTCCTTCCTTGGCCTGCGGCTGAGCTCGTCATCACCATATCCGCGGCCCTGCGGCCTTACGTTTACCGCCATATCATTTCTCCTCTTTATTCCTGCAAATGACACTGCCAGCATTATAATGCTGCCGATGGCAAGCATGATCATTACAATCCAATACCACATAATATTTATCTCTCCTTTGAGTCTTAATACTACTATATTTTTTCCCTATGAGCAAGGGGAAATAGCGGTTTTTGTCGGATCGCGCGGTGGCAGAAGACTGATTTCTGTGTTAGAATGTCCTTGTTACAAATATTTGGCAGGAGACAAATCTGATTTACTTAAGAGTTATCTCACTGTTATAACCTTAAACTGCAGAAAAGGAGACTTTTATGAGCATCATCCGCCCTTTCCGGGCATTTCGCCCGGCACAAGATCTGGCTTCTTCTATCGCCGCTCTTCCATATGACGTATATGACAGCAGAGAGGCCCGCAGAATCGTCGAGGCTAAGCCAATGTCATTCCTGAAGATCGACCGTGCTGAAACCCTTCTTCCAGAAGGAACTGACATTTATTCTAAAAAAGTTTATGAAACCGCCCGGCATACATTAGATAAGATGATATGGGACGGCTCTTTTATACAGGATGAGACTGACTGCTACTATGTCTATGCCCTCACCATGAGGGGAAGAACCCAGACCGGGCTTGTCGGATGCGCTTCCATTGATGATTACTTAAACGGGGTCATCTTAAGGCATGAGAACACGCTCGAGACAAAGGAGCAGGACCGCATACGGCACATTGACGCATGCAGCGCCCAGACCGGCCCAATCTTCCTCACCCATCGCCCGGACGAAGACCTACGCCATATTCTAAACAGGATCAGCCATGGCCCGGCTTTATACGACTTCACAAGCGAAGACGGCATCCGCCACCAAGTCTGGAAAATACAATCTGCTGAGGACATTGCAGATATCTCCCGCCTGTGCGGGCAAATGAATCATCTCTATATCGCAGACGGGCATCACAGGGCAGCGTCCGCCGTGAAGGTTGGATTGGCAAGAAAATCCGCTGACCCGAACAGCTCCAGCATGGAGGAATATAACTTCTTCTTAAGCGTACTCTTCCCTTCTGATGAACTGAAGATCTATGGATATGACCGCATAGTCACGGATAAGAACGGGTATACAACCGAGAGTTTTTTTGATAAGATAAAAGACGGATTTAATATCATAGGGACAGGAAACAAGCCTCTGCGCCCATCCCGTAAAGGAGACTTCGGTATCTACTGCGGGGGCGCATGGTACCGGCTTTCGGCAAAACCTGCCCTGATATCGGATGATCCTGTCAAAGGACTGGACGTATCCATCCTTCAGGATCATATTCTTGCCCCGGTTCTGGGCATCCATGATCCAACGACTGATCCCCGCATCCGCTTTATTGGAGAAATCAAAGGATTCTCCGCTCTGGAGCAGGCGGCAGATGAATCCGGCGGGATTGCATTTTCCATGTATCCCACATCCATGGACGAACTTTTAAGGATCGCGGATCACGGATTGCTCATGCCTCCCAAATCCACGTGGTTTGAGCCCAAGCTTAGAAGCGGGCTGTTCATCCACAAATTTTAAAATTAGAGGAGATGTTATTCATGGAAAGAAATGACCTTTGCTGGTGCGGGAGCGGCAAAAAATATAAAAAATGCCACATGCCCATTGAAGAAAAAATACTTCTTCACAAGGAGAGAGGAGAAATTGTACCTACACGCGATCTGCTCAAGACCCCAGCGCAGATTGAGATGATCAGAAAAAGCGCGTCTCTTAACACAGCCGTTCTGGACGAAGTGGCAAAACATATCCGCGTCGGCATGAGCACAGCGGAGATTGACAAGATCGTTTACGACTTCACGGTCGAACACGGCGGTATTCCCGCCCCCCTTGACTATCAGGGCTTTCCAAAGAGCGTATGTACTTCTCTTAATAATGAAATATGCCACGGCATTCCTGATGAAAATATCATTCTTCATGAAGGAGATATTATTAACGTAGATGTGTCCACAATTCTTGATGGTTATTTTTCGGATGCGTCCCGTATGTTCAAAATGGGTAAGATCTCCCAACGGGCGGAGCGCCTCATCCGCGTTACGGAAGAGTGCGTAGAGCGCGGACTCGCCGCTGCCAAACCGTGGGGGCATCTTGGCGATATCGCAGAGGCCATCAACAGCCATGCCAAAGCAAACGGATACTCAGTAGTTGAAGAAATTGGCGGACATGGCATCGGACTTGCATTCCATGAAGATCCTTTCGTGAGTTATGTAACACCCAGAGGAAGCGAGATGCTTCTTGTACCGGGTATGATGTTCACCATCGAACCGATGATCAACGAGGGGAGCCCTGATTTCTTTGTTGACGAAGATAACGGATGGACCGTATACACCATCGACGACGGACTTTCCGCACAGATCGAGTATATGGTGCTCGTAAAGGAGGACGGGATCGAAGTACTGACAAAATAAGCTGAGGTGCAAAATATATTTTTCTTCCAGAGATAGTATATATTGCCGGGGTGGGTTCTATCACAAAACCATTCCGCTCTACTTCAAAGATCTGGGCGGATATAAGAAAACTATTACCGAAAGAAAAACTCCGGTCATGCCAAAAGGACGCAGGACAACATAAGAAGAAAGACAAGATATCCGCAGTACTATGCTGCATGAGCGGCCGGCATCGCTTAATAGCGTCGAAACCGCGATGCAGTCACAGACTGCGGACATCATATGTTATGGAAAATAAAGTTTAAAATACTCTTAGCAGGTTATCTGTAGAAGAAAGGTGTATTTTACAAAAGTTTTAGAATATATTTCCTCTAATCCATCCCCAGCGTCGCCGCCATAACCGCCTTGATCGTGTGCATTCTGTTCTCTGCTTCATCAAACACTTTAGACTGTGCAGATTCAAACACTTCATCGGTCACTTCCATATCTGTGATGCCAAACCTCTCTCCCATCTCTTTTCCGATCTTTGTCTTCAGATCATGGAAAGCGGGCAGGCAATGCAGGAAGATAGCGTCCTTCTTCGCATTCGCCATCACATCTTTCGTGACCTTGTACGGCGTCAGCTCCCGGATCCGTTTCTCCCACACTTCATCCGGCTCTCCCATAGATACCCATACATCCGTGTAAATGATATCGGCATCCTTTGTTCCCTCTTGGACATCGCAAGCAAGTGTCACTGACCCGCCCGATTCTTCCGCGTACTTGCGGCATTCCTCAACCAGTTCTTCGTTGGGGAAATAGTCTTCTGTCGTACAAGCGACAAAATGAAGCCCCAGCTTTGTACATGCAATCATGAGGGAATTTCCCATATTATAGCGGGCGTCGCCCATGTAGACCAGCTTCAGCCCTTCTAGCTTCCCAAAGTTTTCACGAATCGTCAGCATATCCGCCAGCATCTGCGTCGGATGATACTCGTTTGTCAGGCCATTCCACACTGGAACGCCCGCATTCTTTGCAAGCTCCTCGACGATCTCCTGACCAAAGCCGCGGTACTCAATGCCGTCGTACATACGGCCCAGCACTCTCGCAGTATCTTCAATGCTCTCTTTTTTTCCCATCTGGGATCCTGTTGGGCCAAGATAGGTTGTCCCCATTCCCATATCATGGGCAGCGACCTCAAATGCACAGCGGGTGCGCGTGCTGTCTTTCTCAAAGAGCAGGGCCACATTTCTCCCTCGCCAGTGATCGACAGGAACGCCTTTTTTCTTCTTATCCTTCAAATCAGCAGCGAGATCCAGAAGATAAATAATCTCTTCCGGCGTAAAGTCTTTCAGTGTCAGAAAGTTTCGTCCTTTTAAATTCATTTTATCTATCCCTCTCTGTCTTCCTAATAATAATCCATGAATCACAGCGGGTGCTTCTGCTGTAATAATCATGTACCTGCGGGCTGTCTTGCGGTTTCGACTTACATTGTCGCTTTATAGTAATTGATCAGACAGCCGTCTAAGATGATCTGCCGCTCAACATCTGTCAGATCGCCAAGTCTTAAGCTGATCTCTTTTAACTCATCTCCTACTACATAAGCCTTAACAGTATCTGCCTTTTCTTCCACTGCTTTTCTTACATCTGGCACAAAGATATAATCCCCGTTCTTAAATGGAAGCGCTTCATGATCCGCGTCAGTCAGGAACGGCAGCATTCCCCAGTTGATAAGGTTCGACCGGTAACGTTTTGTTGCGTACTCTATGGCAATGTTCGCCCAACCGCCCAGAACTTTCTGACAGGAGGCCGCCTGCTCACGGGCGGATCCGTCTCCCGGCTTTACCGCGAAGATGGTACTTCCCACGCCAATATTCCCTTCTCCGACATTTGGATATGTCTTTTGGATTGTATCCATCACCGGATGCAATTCCTCCAGCGCATCCAGCGGGCATGTCCCTGCCTCAATGGCTTTCTGCGCCTTCTGCACCTCTTTTGCCCGTCCCACATACGCCGGATCTTTCCTTGAGAGCGCGAACTCTGCAAGCCCCAGCGGATTCGAACGGTAAGAAGATGTCTCTCCCGACGGGATCAGCTCGTCCGTAGTCGTGACCGGATCATGAATCTCAGATACAACTTTTATGATCAGATTCTCCGGAAGCGCCGACATCTCCGGCCAGTCTTTGATATTGGGCCCGAACTGGATCTCCACCTCCGGATCAGCTATTCCCTTGCTGTCAAACACACGGTTTGCATAAATATTGCTGTCAAAGTGGTATTTCTGTCCCTTGTACTCCACATCCATGGCTGTAGCCGGTGTAAGGAATCCCTTGTTCGCCGCTGTCGCAGCAATGGAACGCGCGTCCATAAGCGCAACGGAAGAGATCTGTCCGCTCTGGAGCTTGCTTCCCTCTCTGTTCGGGAAGTTCCTTGTCGTATGACGGATAGAGAACGCATTGTTAGCCGGTGTGTCACCTGCACCGAAGCACGGTCCGCAGAACGCTGTCTTAACTACGGTTCCTGCTTCCATCAGGTCAGCCACAACCCCATTCTTTACTAATTCCATATAGATAGGAGTACTTGCCGGATATACACTGAATGTAAACACGTCTGATCCGATATTATGTCCCTTGATAATGTCTGCCGCCTCGCAGATATTCTCAAATCCGCCGCCTGCGCAGCCTGCGATAATTCCCTGATCTACATAGAATCTGCCATCGCGGATCTTGTCCTGAAGAGAATACTCCACTGCGCCGTCCAGACTTACCAGCGCTTTCTGCTCTACGTCGTGAAGGATATCTTTTAAATTCTCGTTCAGTTCATCGATAGTATATACGTTGCTCGGATGGAACGGCATAGCGATCATAGGCTTGATCTCGCTCAAGTTCACATATACGCATCCGTCGTAATACGCAGCCGCTCCCGGATTCAGTTCCTTATAGTCCCTGCTTCTTCCGTGGATCTCATAGAACTCCTGAATCTTTTCATCTGTCGTCCAGATGGAGGACAAGCATGTGGTCTCTGTCGTCATGACGTCGATACCGATACGGAAGTCAGCGCTTAAGTTTTTAACGCCCGGTCCTACAAATTCCATCACTTTATTGTTTACATAACCATTTTTAAATGTTGCTCCAATAATTGCCAGCGCAACGTCCTGCGGACCTACGCCTTTTGCCGGTTCACCGTCGAGATAGATTGCAATCACACCCGGCATCTTGATATCATAGGTCTTGTTGAGAAGCTGCTTGACAAGCTCCGGTCCCCCTTCGCCCATCGCCATTGTTCCCAAAGCGCCGTAACGGGTATGGCTGTCTGATCCGAGGATCATCTTACCGCCCCCTGCCAGCATTTCACGGGCAAACTGATGGATGACCGCCTGATGGGGCGGAACATAGACCCCGCCGTATTTCTTCGCGCATGTCAATCCAAACATGTGATCGTCCTCATTGATCGTACCGCCCACCGCGCACAAACTATTGTGGCAGTTCGTCAGCACATATGGAATCGGAAACTTCTGTAAACCAGAAGCTCTCGCCGTCTGAATGATACCAACAAACGTAATATCATGGGATGTCAGTTTATCAAACTTAATCTGAAGGTTGTCCATATTGTCGGAAGTATTATGCTCTTTTAAGATGCCGTACGCCATCGTATTCTTCGCCGCTTCTTCCTTTGACACAGGAACCTGTACATTCCTTGTATCTTCTACGATCTCGGTTCCGTTTAACAAATAAACGCCGTTCTCATATAATCTAATCATATAAATCCTCCTTCTCAAATCTTTATAATATAATCCGGATATCTCTATGCCGCGCATCGCTATCGTGAACAGTTCCTGCATATTGTCCCGTGACAGAAAATACTCTGCCCGCGCGGCAGAGCCACACTTATTCTATCACATTTTAAAAGCAGAGTAAAATACATAAATCTTGAAAGCGAAAAAGAGGGGAGACGATTTTACATCATCCCCCTTGTCATCCTTACTCAAAGCATGTAATATATACACTCTCTATAAGCCCTGTCTCCCCATCTGTCATGATCCCGCGGCTTCCAGCGCTTCCTTAGGAATCACAATTTCCCCTACAGCATCATAGTCCAGAAATGTCATTTCCACCGTACACTCTGCCGCATCCAGCCCGGCAGCCTCTAGGATCGGAAGAAGGGCTTCTCCCATGTCAAAGGTCATGCGCGCAGGCAGGATACTCTCCTTATACACATCAATCGTACACGGCATGCTTATATCAGCCAGCCCGTCTTCATCCAGCCCTAACCCTGCAAAGGAGCTTAGCATATCTTCTCCCATAAATTCCGACAGGAACTCTCCCGTAATGGTTCCCGTAAGCTGGAAACAATCCTCTCCGTTCACCTGGACAAGATCCTTGTCCAGCTCGAACTGGCTGGCAAACTTCTCAATATCTTCCGATACAACTCCGATATCCGTGCTCATCCCCGCGGAATCTTCCTTCTGCACTGTCCAGCCGTTTTCACTCTTTGTGTATACAATATACTCATCGCCTTGTTTTTCTGAATATGTCTCGATCTCCGTAGACGTATCAATACCGCCCCAGCCAACACTGCCTACGCCTTTTGCTGATGACATCTCAGGATCTGAAGTCGCCTCCATGGCAAAGTCCATGCCCATGCTTACGCTCTCTCCCGCCGCCTCAATGTTCATATCCAGCTTCATGTTCATACGCAGGGAGTCCACCTCCGAAGCGCGTTTGTTCATGTCTCTGAAAAGATTCTCCGGTGTTGCCTTTGTCCCGCATGCTGTTAATGACATCACAGCCATTGCTGCCGCCATTGCTGCCGCCGTCCATTTCTTTCTTTGTGTTTTCATATTTTTTTCCTCCTTTTATCCTCTCCAATAAAGCAAACGCCCTAATACTTTTTGCCGAAATAGGCCACAATCAGATCCACCATTCTGTTATAACTTTGCACGCCGTCCACCTGACCGTTTACTTTTAAATATGTATCGTTGACCTTGTCCGTTATCTCCGCGAGCGTTCCTTCGTATTTCTCCCAAAATACATTGTTAGCCGCCAGATCCTTCTCCACCTTTTTATCTAAAAGCGAACGGATTCTGCTCCAGCTTTCGTAGTCGATCCGATATAAAGTATTCATACAATATATCCATCCTGACAGATATCCGCTGTATCTGAAATCTGCGCGCTCTGATCCGATACATGCCAGAAACGCGATAAAATTTGCCTCTTCCTCCTGCATGAACCCCCGCAGATGTGACAGCTCATGACATGCGGTAAATGGGATATTATAAACCGTCATATCCCCATTATAATTAGCTTCCACCGTAAATGGCGAGTAGATCCCCGTCAAATTCTGATAGGATAATAGCTCAGAAATAATCAGTTTTTTCGGCAACGGATAGTAACCTTCAAGCTCGGGGAAATCTTCTGCCAACGCCTGCATCGCGCTGACAGCGCCCACTCCCTCTGGGGCGCTTAATTTCATTACGCCGTCTCCATCCCGCTCTATTTCCCCGGCTAGCGAATTCACCTCCTCTGTCAGCCAGACGCAGATCTCACTCAGCTCATTCGCGCTATATGTGTATGTTACGATTCCCGCTTCCTCAGAAAAAGATTTTCTGTGATAATTGATCCCGCAGCATACAGTATAGAGAAATACGAGAACCCCCGCCGTTAGAAGAATCACGGACAGCCACTCCAAAAAAAACTCCCGCTTTCTTTTTATCACGGCAAAAACCAGCGATATAAAAAACATTAAAATTAGTATATAAAAAAAGAGCTCTGACACTGAAAAAGGAAATATCCCATAGAGTCTTCCCACAGTCCCCACCAGAAAAGAATATATCGTCTCAGAATACCACTCGGCAAACTTAGGGATCCTAGCTGCCGCTATCATAAGTATGGCGCTCAAAATCAACAAATTAGCTGCTGCCGCCAGCCTTATTTTTATACTCTGTCCGTTTCCTGCCGCTCCCCGGGAACATCTTTTCATCATCTGTACCTTCCTGCCGTAGTATGCCGTATCTCTGTGTGAAATGCAGACGCCCCCATCCGTCTGTATACTTTACACTAATTATAGCGTGTTATAAAAAGGCGGGCAATAGAAAAAGAGTGGTAAAGCTGTTTGAAATGATAGGCTTTTTCCCCCACGGGCCGCGCTTACTCTTTTAAGCGCTGCGAGCTCAAAAGGCTCTGCCTTTTTCGCTCACGGGCTTCGCCCTATAAAAGAAAAGAAGGAAGTGTCTGTCCTCATGCAAGCATGAACAGACACTTCCTTCTTTTCTTTTGCAGTGCTTAAGTTTTACGTGGAGAATACGAGAGTCGAACTCGTGACCTCCTGCTTGCAAGGCAGGCGCTCTCCCAACTGAGCTAATCCCCCAAAAATGTTCCCGAGAACTTTTTTAAAATACCACATTCCCGGGAAAGTGTCAACATATTTTTTATGTCGTTAAAATCCCAATAACCAGATAAGCAGCGGGTTTGTCTCATATAGAAATCTCAGAATGGTACTTTTTTCTACCATTTCAAAACACGCCGTTCCAGCTTCCGTCGTGTAAGCAAGCGTCATAACAAGAAATCCCAGCCACACAACAACAACCGCCAACACAAGGCCAAGGGCGCCGCCTGCAATATGGTTAATCATCCCAAGCACCGGCAGCTCTCCGATAATATTCACCGCGAACATCAGCGCTTTGACAATGATGATCGCCAGCAGGAATGTTACAAGGAATGACACCAGATTCAGAATCAGCCTTGACAGATATGCCGCCACATACTGGGGAAAGTTCTGCACTCCCAACTCTGAGTAAATCGTATTGTTATTATTTTCTATGAGTTCATCCTTGAGAAACTGCGGCAGAGACGCGTCCTCAATCTGGCTAATCTGTATATCCTTCGGGATCTCCCCGATAATATTCAAGATATCTTCCGCTGTGATCCCATACATCTCCCAATCTAGATCATTAAGATTTTGAAGCTGCTCCCGGCTAAGTTCTGCCAGCGGGGTCCCCTCCACATCTAGCTGCGCAAGCTGTTCGTCCGTAATATCAGGCATGAACGATTCCACGGCCTTCTTCTGGATAAAATCATCCACAGGCGTATATTTCACCAGCGCGTCTGCCACATACGGGGAAAGGAACAGTACCAAAACAAGTGTCACAACTGTCGACAGCAACGATACCCCCAGTTTTAAAAATCCTTTTATATACCCTACTACTATACAAATAATAAATATAGTTGCAACAATAATCAAAAGCCAATTATTCATAGCGTCTCCTATTTCGTCAGATAAATTATCCTTAATTCATCTACGCTCATCACATAGTATCTGTTTAGTCCCGGCGCGCGGAACATTTCCAGTGCGTTAATCTTAATATCTCCGCTGAATTTGATAATGCCGGTGGCTGTCACAATACAACAGCTTGTCCCGTCATACATAAGAATCTCATCACCATCCATCTTCACATTATCATATTTTGCGGGAATCGGTCTGTTGAGAATCTGCTCTCCAAGGCGGTTATACAGCCGGACCTCATACCCTGATTTATCCCTGTTTAAAAGAACAAATCCGATATACTGATCCGAGTGGAAAACGCTCTGTATCTCCTGATCGATTGTGATCTCCTTTTCCTTCTGTGGCTCTTCCTTCCCCTTATAAATGATAAAACGGTTATCTCCCACCACAACAGCGCGGTCCTCGCCCATAAAGAAAACCTCTGCCGCCACAGTGTCCTCATACTCAGCGGACGACACAATATTATCTGGCTTCCCCTGCCCTGTTTCGCCAAAATTATAAAAGACTACACGGGACTTGATCACCGCTCCCTCCGTATACAGGTAGGATACTGCCAGCAGCCTGCCATCACCCGACAACTCCAACGCCGCCGGATATCCGGTTGTCCCCACTGTTGTTTTCTGCTCTACGAGGATATTTCCTGTAGCGTCATAAGAGATGATTTTCGGAGAGTTTTCATCTCTTAACACCGCGCTGACAATTCCCTGATCGGAAATAGCGATTTTCTCAATCGGAAGCGTCGTCTCTATCTCTCCTTTAAGCCCTTCCTCTGTAAATACCATAATATTGTTTCCGCCATTGTCAGCCACGGCAAACGCATTCTCCTTGACAACAATGACCGGATTCTGTATCTGCGCAGGCTGTATCCATTGTTCTTCATTCTTTTTATTTAAGTAAACAATCCCGTCCCTGTTATATCGGATGATCCCATCCCCAAAGCGGGCATAACTGCTCGTATCTGAAATATCGGCAACATACTCCCGGGCCGTCCGTGCCTGAGCATAAGTCTGATTCTTCAAAAGAAGATATGTACCGCACGCGGCGAGGATAATAAGTACCGCCGGAACAAGTATCTTCCGCAGTTTTCTAAGGCGGAACCTTCTTACTTTGTTCTTTATCTCACTTAGATCATCCGGGGATGTCAGGATCTTAAAACGTGTTTTTTTCTTTTGCGACATATAACTCCCCTTATTTTCGGTTTTCACACAAATAGCGGATCACGCTTTGCACAATGATTGTACCATGATTTTATGGTAATAGCAATTTTTGTCCGACATAAATCAAATTCCCGTTTTCGATGCCGTTCATCTTACAGATCGCGTCTACATGCGAGAGATCTCCGTACATTTTCCTGCTTATAATCGCAAGGGTGTCGCCTTCCTCCACAATATATACACCGTCGCTTCCGTTCCCCCCTGACACAGCAGAGGCCTGTCCATCCGTTCCCGTTCCTTGTGCCGTCCCTGCCGCGCTGTCAGACCCGTCTGTCTTGTCTGCGTCCTGTGTATCCGGGGTATCTATATCCTGCGGATCTGCCTCATCCGCTGAATCCCCACTATCAACATCCGAATTATTCGCATCGCTGTCCTCCCCGTTATCAGAGGCTTGTCCCTCACCGGCTACCACATTCCCCGCCTGCTCCTCGGTCACAGCAGTCACAGTTCCGCTTGTCTCCCGCGCTTCGATACTGTCTGTATTTCCTGAGATGGCATTTAACGTATCCTGTACAGACTTCATTCTGTCAAAACTATTGATTAAGGATACACCCATTACAAGCAGCACGAGCACAAGCCCTGCACCCGCCGCGTACATCAGACTTCCTGTCTGTCTTCCTTTTCGACGCTCCCCCCGTTTTCTAACCAGATCACGAAAGTCCTTCGCAGCTCTGTCCTCAACAGTCTCCGTGGAAAATACCCCATTTTTTTTTCGACTGGAGATCATATAGTTTTGCATACACGGATTTTTTTCGTAATACGTGTAATGCCCTCCAATCTCCATCAGATCATTCATTTTATGCACATAGTAGGTTTCTTCTTTTTCCACCGGGTCTTTCATAATAAAGACGGTGTTTTTCTTGGGAAATGATTTCTTGTGGAGCTTCACCGTGGAAGCATCCGGGATAAGCGGAACCCCTGGGTGCGCCACAAACCATCCTAACATCTCCCCGTCCTCAAAATATTGTTTGCAGTCCTCGTATGCGTGCTTCCACGTATCTTCATCCAGCACATATTCGCTGCCCGACATTTTTAGGTCGTGCATCTGAATCGCTCCATATATGTATACATATTCCTCATTGTCTCCCTGCTGGATATCGCCCACGAGGAACGCTCCCATCGGGCCCTTCCCTGACTTCTCACATTTTTCGCACAACTGGGCAAAAAATGTATCCACATAATCCTCCACATAAATCTTTGGCGTGTCGCTCACATTGCCGATCTGACGCACATTTTTCGGTAACTGTCTTTCCATTTATACTCACCTCTGCTCAAAATTTTTCCTAAGCATAGCACATGGAAATAGCTGAATTTATCAGTTACTGTCAGATAAGTTCGACAAAAACAGTGGGGTGCTGCAAGATACATCTTTTTCCTAGTGGTAGTATAGGTTCCCGGAGTATCTCCTATCGCAAAACCGTTTCCGGTAACGTGTACCAATCGGAAGAACCTGTCGTTGTGGGGTGTTGGTGCAAATTCATCTTTTTTATACAGAGGAATAACCAAGCGTATATTGAAATTTCCGTTTCCAAAAAACAAGATATCCGCAGGTCTATGTTGCGTGAGCGGCAAGCAGAGCGCAGCGGCCCCGAAGCCGCGATGCAATCATAGACTGCGGATATCGTATGTTATGGAAAATAAAGTTTAAAATACTCTTGGTATACTATCTATGGAAGAAAGATGTATTTTGCAACAGCCACACTGTTACACAAATGCTTTCACTTTCTCGTAAATACTGTCTGTATCTAACCCGTATTTTTTCAGCAGCTCTGCCGCCGGTCCCGATTCGCCGAAGGTATCGTTCACGCCTATTTTGAGCACCCGTGTCGGAGCTTTCTCTGAGAGCACTTCACACACTGCGCTTCCCAGTCCGCCGATAACGGAATGCTCCTCAACTGTAACGACTTTCCCTGTCTCTTTTGCCGCCGAAACAATCAGCTCCTCATCCAGAGGTTTGATGGTATGGATGTTGATAACTTTAGCATCGATGCCATCTGCCGCCAGCTTTTCTGCCGCCTCAAGGCAGTTGTTTACCGGCAGACCCGTGGCGATGACCGTCACGTCTTTCCCTTCTCTTAACACGACGCCTTTTCCAAGCTCAAATTTGTAATCCGGCTTATCGTTGATAACCGGAACGGCAAGACGCCCGAATCTTAAGTACACCGGTCCCTCATGCTCATATGCCGCGCGCACCGCTGCCTGTGCTTCTACATCATCGGACGGATTGATGACAACCATGCCCGGGATCGTGCGCATTAGCGCGATATCCTCATTGCACTGGTGGGTTGCCCCGTCTTCGCCCACAGAGATTCCGGCATGGGTAGCGCCGATCTTTACGTTAAGATGGGGATATCCGATAGAGTTTCGCACCTGCTCAAATGCACGCCCCGCCGCAAACATGGCAAACGAGCTTGCGAATGGAACCTTTCCCGCCGCCGCAAGACCTGCCGCCACGCCCATCATATTGCTCTCTGCGATCCCGCAGTCAATGAAGCGCTCCGGATGCGCTTTCTTAAACACACCGGTCTTTGTCGCTGCCGCTAAATCAGCGTCCAGCACAACCACGTCCTCATGCTCTGTTCCAAGCTGCGCCAGCGCATTTCCGTAACTGTCTCTTGTCGCGATCTTTTTTACATCTGACATAACGCTTCACCTGCCTTTTCCAGTTCTTCCATAGCGATCTTATATTCTTCATCATTAGGAGCTTTTCCGTGCCATCCTGCCTGACCTTCCATATAGGAAACTCCCTTGCCCTTGAGCGTCTTGGCGATGATCGCCGTAGGCTGTCCCTTCACTGTCCTTGCCTCTTTAAACGCAGCGTCGATCTGATCAAAATCATTTCCATCTATATTGATCACATGGAAATTGAACGCCTCAAACTTCTTGTCGATGGGATATGGCGAGTTGACCTCGTCGATTGCGCCGTCGATCTGAAGATTGTTGTTGTCCACAATGACTACAAGGTTGTCCAGTTTCTTATGCGCCGCCAGCATAGACGCCTCCCACACTTGTCCCTCTTGGATCTCTCCGTCGCCGAGCATAGTATACACTCTGTAATCCGCTCCTGAGAGCTTTGCCGCGATAGCCATGCCCACCGCAGCGGAGATTCCCTGTCCGAGAGATCCTGACGACATATCCACGCCCGGAATATGTTTCATGTCAGGATGTCCCTGAAGATAGGATCCTGTGTGACGGAGTGTCTTAAGATCTTCCTTCGGGAAATATCCTCTCTGTGCCAAAGCAGAGTAGAGTCCCGGAGCCGTATGTCCTTTCGACAAGACAAAACGGTCGCGATCTGCCTTTTTGGGATCCGCAGGATCAATATTCATCTCCTCAAAATATAGATATGTAAAAATATCTGCCGCAGACAGTGATCCGCCCGGATGCCCTGCCTTGGCGCTATGAACTGCTGTTACAATACTCTTGCGGATCTCATTTGCCGTTTTCATCAGCTTTAACTTGTCCATGATTGCCTCCTTGTATAAATTATTCACCGAAGACTGCCCTGTAGTCCTCTTGGAATTTTTTGATTCCCGCATCTGTCAGCGGATGATGCGTCATCTGCTCAATTACCTTGTACGGAACTGTAGCTATATCAGCTCCTGCCAGCGCACAGTCTGTAACGTGTATTGTGTTGCGCACGCTGGCAGCAATGATCTCAGTATCAACGCCCGCTACTGCAAAGATCTCTGCAATCTCCGAGATCAGGTCGACTCCTCTCACAGAAATGTCATCAAGGCGTCCAAGGAAAGGAGAAACATATGCAGCGCCCGCTCTTGCCGCCAGAAGAGCCTGATTCGCGGTGAATATCAGTGTGACATTTGTCTTGATTCCCTCAGCTGCAAGGACTTTCACTGCCTTAAGTCCTTCCACTGTCATGGGGATCTTAACAACCATGTTCGGATGGATCTTCGCGATCTCTCGTCCCTCTTTTATCATGCCCTCCGCGTCGGTTGTTGTAGCTTTCACCTCTCCGCTGATAGGTCCGTCAACGATGGATGCGATCTCTGCGATTACCTCCTCAAATACACGGCCTTCCTTGGCAATGAGAGATGGGTTTGTCGTAACCCCACAGATCACCCCCATATCATTCGCCTTTCTAATATCCTCTACATTTGCTGTGTCGATAAAGAATTTCATTTCGTGTTCCTCCTTAAATATAAAAACGCTTATTGCTGTCTTGATTATATCGGTTAGAAAAACACAGGTCAATAACACCAAAAATTATAAATAAAAAAATTATCTTTATAATTGCTCTTATTATCTATATTTTATTTATATTAGTTAATACCTCACAATTGATTTTTTGAATATCCAATTATATTTCCCACTATTTCGCACTCTTTTCTTACACCAAAAACAAACGCCTTATTTTTATTACTAATATTATAGCTTATTTTTATTAAATTTTCTTTTTTCAGACCGTGGATAAGACGTTGTCCCACGCACAACAACTTTCGGCTCATATTCTACGTGATAGATACTCACAGGTTCAATCTCTGTGTATCGTTTTCTGTGGGACTGGATCTTTTTCATAATGATGTCGCAGGCATCCATCCCCTTGTAGATCACGAAGTGTTCGATTGTGGTAAGCGATACCCTCTTTACTTTCGCAAACAAAGTATTGTCGCATCCCATCACGGATATATCCCCCGGAACTTTATATTTCATGTCATGCAGGGCGTCCATGATACCAAATGCGATCATATCATTCAGGCCTACAATGGCGGTCAGATCCTGCCGTTCTTCCATAAGCTCCCTCGTCAGGTCATACCCGATACGATATTCCGAATCGATCCCCGGCATATCTTTATCAATCTGCTCATCCGCCGCTTTGATAACCACGTGGTTTCCCAGTCCTGCGTTTTGGAATTCCTTTAGGAAACCCTCCACCCTTCTTGAGCGCTGTTTCTGCCTTGCGGTAAGCGGGGGCGCGATATAAGCCACCTCCCGGTGTCCCAGCTCCAGCAGATGTCTTGCCATCATCCGGCCCAGTTTCGAGTTATCGAGATCTACCGCGTCTACGTCCAGCCGTTCATCCTGATTGTTGATGACTACTACAGGAATTTTGCCCGATATCTTTTCCACCTGCCCCATAAAGCAGCGGCTCGGATTGCACATATAGATGACCCCGTGGGGATGCAATGAGGAAATCATTTTAAGATACCGCTCTTCCAGTTTCAGATCGCGCTGTGTGTTGCACACAAAGATCCCAAATCCCTGCTCTGCCGCCCGGGATTCGATCCCCTGAAGCAGCATCACATAATAAGGGTTCGTCAGGTTCGGGCTGATGACTACAAGAAGTTTCTCCTTACGTTCCTCATAATACGCCTTCCGCTTTGGCAGCACATAGCCCAGCTCTGCCGCCGCCTCTTCGACTCTGCGGACAACGTCCTTGGAAAAAGATACGTTATACTTTTTGTTCAGCACCATCGACACCGTGGCCTGAGACACGCCCGCCCGCTTGGCCACATCTGAGGACGTTATTTTTTTCTTTGCCATAGGCCCCTCTTTCAACACATGCCGTCCTCCTATGAAAAAGAGGGCGGCATGCTCCTGTCTCTTGTTTACAACCTTTATATCACAGTTCCGTCCTGCCTTCCAAAGCGCGCAGAAGCGTAACTTCATCAATGTACTCCAGATCACCGCCCACGGGAACCCCGCTGGCAATCCTGCTCACCTTGATGCCCACAGGTTTGATGAGCTTGCTGATATACATCGCTGTGGTTTCGCCTTCAAGGCTGGAGTTGGTCGCGATAATCACCTCGTCCACATCTCCTTGGAGACGTTCCATCAATTCTTTCAGACGGATATCCCCCGGCCCGATCCCGAGCATCGGCGAAATCGCCCCGTGAAGCACGTGATACACACCGTTGTACTTCCCTGTTTTCTCATATGCCGCCAGATCTCTCGGCGTTTCCACGACCATGATCGTCTTTTTATCCCTGTCCGGATTGCTGCAGATCGGGCATACATCTTTGTCGGTCAGAGTACAGCACACCCCGCAGTATCTGACATTTTCCCGCGCTTCCACAATAGAGCGGGCCAGACCTTCCACCTGGTCTACCGGCATATTGATGATATGGAACGCCAGCCTCTGTGCGGACTTGCTTCCAATCCCCGGCAGTCTCGAAAATTCTTCAATAAGCCGGCTAATCTGATTACTGTAATAATCCATCAGAACATCCCCGGTATCCCGCCGCCAAGTCCGCCCGTGAGCTTGGACATTGCGCTGCCGGTCTCTTCATCCACCTGACGGAGCGCTTCATTAGCCGCTGCCACGATCAGATCCTCAAGCATCTCAATATCCTCAGGATCAACGACTTCCTCAGCTAATTTTACTTTTAAGACTTCCCTCTTGCCGGATACAGTCACTTCGACTGCTCCGCCGCCTGCTGCCGCTGTAAATTCCTTCGCTTCAAGTTCTTTCTGCTGTTCCTCCATCTGGCGCTGCATGCGCTGCGCCTGCTTCATCAGATTTGCCATATTTCCCGGCATCCCTCCGCCCGGGAATCCTCCACGCTTAGCCATACTAATCCTCCACTGTTATCTCCATATTGATCTTCTGTTCTATATCAACAAATGTATCCTCAAAATGCCTTCCTTCCTCCACATGGCGGACTTCCACTTCTACCTTCTTGCCAATCCTCTCTTCGATCAGCTTCTCAAGCTCCTCTACATGATCCTCTCTTCCGACCACCCCCGCCGCCAAGGCGTCGGGGAGCACGATAAGCAAGCGGTTGTCACCGCCGAGGCTTAGCCTTGCCTTCTTCAGATAACTTCGGATCATCCCAGAAGCCTCCCCTGCGATGGACCGGAAGTTCTTGACAACCTCCTGCACATCTTCTGGGACCGCACTGGGAAGTTCAGGTCTTTTCCCGGCTTCGCCCGGTGAATGTCCGGCGCCTTCCCCGCTGTCACCGTTTGCATAGGCCATCCGCTCTGCCGGATTCCCTTCAGGCACAATGCCCCGCTCTACCTTTTCTTCCACAGCTCGTATGCGCTCTAGAAGAGAATCCTGATCCGGCTCCATGGCAGGGGTACACAGCTTAATAAGCGCCACTTCCAGCATAACACGCTTCTGTGTAGCATATCTTAACTGTCCCGACAGCTCAGAGAAAATGCGGATATAGCGGAACAGCATATCTGCTTCCACCATCTGCGCTTCTTCCTTGAGCTGCTCCATATTTTCTGTCGATACATCCAGAACATCCTCTATATTATCAGAAGTCTTTACGAGAAGCAAGTTCCGCAGATACCATGTAAAATCAGCAGAAAGCTGGCTCAGTTCCCGCCCCTGCATGACAAGATCATCCACCACATCCAGCACGCCGGACACATCTCTTACGATCACTTTGCGCAAAAGCTGGCTGAATACATCCGTGTCCACCGCGCCCAGCACCTCCAGCACATTGTCGTAAGTGAGCCGCTGCCCCAGATAGAAGGCGATACACTGGTCAAGGAGACTTAAGGCATCACGCATGGAACCGTCCGCCGTCTTCGCGATATACTTAAGAGCCCGCTCCTCTACTTCAACATGCTCTGCATCCATCAGTTCTCTCATCCGGTCTGTAATCGTCCCGATACTGATACGTTTAAAATCATAGTGCTGGCACCGGGACAAGATGGTAATGGGGATCTTGTGCACCTCCGTGGTCGCCAGAATGAAGATCACATATTCTGGCGGTTCTTCGAGAGTTTTAAGAAGTGCGTTGAAAGCTCCTATGGAGAGCATATGCACCTCGTCGATGATGTAGACTTTGTACCGCCCTTCCGTAGGACGGTACGCCACTTCTTCCCGGATCTCCCTGATATTATCCACGCCGTTGTTGGACGCGGCGTCGATCTCGATCGCATTCATAGAAGTCCCCGCTGCAATAGATCTGCACATCTTACATTCCCCGCAGGGGCTTCCATCCACCGGGTGTTCACAGTTTACCGCTTTTGCAAATATCTTTGCCACAGTGGTTTTTCCCGTTCCCCTTGTTCCACAGAATAGATACGCATGCCCAATACGGTTCGCCTTAATCTGATTCTGTAATGTCTTAATGATATGATCCTGCCCCTTGACATCCGCAAACTCCGCGGGGCGGAACTTTCTGTAAAGTGCCGTATATGACATGTATCACACCTCTTTTACCTCTAAGTTTCTTACTCATCTCCAAAGCTAATGCCAATCATCCTAGCTTCTTTGATCAGACCACATTTAGGATCTACGGTCTTTAGTTTGCCGGCCACTTCTTCAAGGGGCACTTTTGTCGTCTCACCGCCTTTCATAGCGACCATATATCCGTACTTCTCTTCCAAAATCAATTCCGCCGCCTTCGCTCCAACTCTTGTGGCAAAGACACGGTCATAAGCACAAGGGTCTCCGCCCCGCTGTGTGTGTCCCGGTACAGTGATGCGAACTTCTTTGTCCGTCTCTTTCTGAATCTTCTCAGCTAGTTCATACGCGATAGACGGATATTTGCGCCGTGCCAGTTTCTCTTTGTACTCCTTTTTTTTCAGCTTGGCGTCCTCTTTGGAGATGGCGCCCTCCGCCACAGCAAGGATGGTAAACGGCTTTCCCGCTTTGGAGCGTCCCTCAATCACCTTTGTGATTGATTTAATATCATAGGGAATCTCGGGCAGGAGGATAATATCCGCTCCGCCCGCAATGCCTGCGTGCAGGGTAACATGTCCTACCTTATGGCCCATGACCTCAATGATAAACACGCGGCTATGAGATGTTGCTGTCGTATGGATACGGTCGATGGTATCCGTCGCAATGTCCACCGCACTCTGGAATCCGAAGGTCATCTCTGTCCCCCAGAGATCGTTGTCGATAGTTTTAGGCAGGGTGATAACATTTAATCCCTCTTCTCTCAAAAGATTCGCCGTCTTATGTGTTCCATTGCCGCCTAAAATGACAAGGCAGTTCAAATTCAGCTTATGGTATGTATGCTTCATCGCCTCAACCTTATCAATCCCGTCTTTGTCCGGCACCCGCATCAACTTAAACGGCTGCCGCGATGTGCCGAGAATCGTTCCTCCCCTTGTCAGGATTCCCGAAAAATCTTTGGATGTAAGCATACTGAAGTCCGCATATATAAGCCCCTTGTATCCATCTTTAAAGCCGTAGATCTCAACATCACTGCGCTTAGAGCAGATGCCCTTTACAACCCCGCGCATCGCCGCGTTTAGCGCCTGACAGTCTCCACCGCTTGTCAGCATTCCAATTCGTAACATATCGCTCTTCCTCCTTTATCCTTCCGGCTTTGCTTATACCCAGATCAAAATAAGCAGCCGGCATTCTCCGACTGCTTATTATTATACTCTATTTATCGGGGCGGAACAAGGAATTTCATTGCTCTCTCCCCTCTGCCTTTCCCCGGTTTTTCTCCGCCCTCCCGGACTGTTCCAAGAAGAAGAGAGACTTTGAACTTTCGCCCGTCATATTCAAAACGGGGAATTCCACGATATTTCTTTGTCACATCAACCACTGAGGTGATCCCGATACCTTTTCGCATCTTTTCTTTGGAGGAGAGAAATACTCCGTCTTGTTTTTGCACGCTTCCCTCGTAACTGTTCTCCACGATAATAACAAGCATCTTTCCATTCTGGTGAATATTGGCCCGAATATACCGGTTCCCTGATTTCTGTCTCATACATGCCTCGTAAGCATTTTCCAAAAGATTTCCAAGGATGATACACATGTCTGTATCAGTCACGCCCAGCTTTCCCTCAAGCCGTACGTTAAATTTTACATCTATCTCTTCCTTTACCGCCATCCGCCTGTAATGTCCCAGCACCGCGTCCACCGCCAGATTGTTGGTATAGATCTCTGAAGCCTCCTTATCAAGTACGACAAGGGTTTTCTCCAGATACTCTGACATTCCCTCAAAATCTTTTTTATTGGCAAATCCTTGTAAAGACAACAGAAAATGTCGTATATCATGGCGCGCTTTCGCCGTGTCTTCGATATTTTGCTGGAGATTCTCGAGCTGTTTCTGCTGAGCCGCGACCCGGATATCCGATATATGAAGCTCCTCGTGAACCTTTGCGCTTCTTCCCTGCTCTACCAGCGCCTTTAGCAGAATAATATAACTGGAAAAAGTCAGCACGACCCACAGAAATGGAACGAAACTGAACTCAAGCCCCGGAAAAGCAGTAACTTCAGTAAACACCGGCTGCATATACATAGCATACATTATATTAGCAAAATATGGAACAATCCACGCGGTTTTCCAAGATAAAAGAAAACCGCTGTCATCCAGAGCAGGGCGCATCAACTTCTTGTAAAATACCATGATCAGAGGGAATGTCACGACTGCAGCCAGCAGAAGCGGCCACACGGGGAAATCCATATATGAATCCGGTATCTCTCCCGATGCCAAATAGTATGCTACCGTACTAATAAGCGTAAGATCATCCACGTAGCACTTGACAACCGTGGAAATAAAAACGCACTGTCCCAGACTGTAATCCAACACAATATATGGGATACAAAATCCCAGCGAAGATGTGATAACGGTCATAAGCGACTGTCCTATCCCGCCGACTCCAATATAAATGAAAGCTGTCGATCCTGCCAGCGCCAACAAAAAGAAAGAGCCCAGCGACATCAGCAGCATTTTCCAGAAAGGTTTTTTGATCTTGTCCTTAAAGGCGCTGTAAAGCGCTGCGACAATTGTCAGAACGTAGATCGTAATATTGATCGCATAGCTTATTGTTATAGACATAATCAGGACCCCTTACTGGCATACTCGAACATATAGTTAGCATATGCCTGCGTTACCTCATTGTGCTGGGCCCTTGATATAGGGATGCGCTTCCCGTCTGTTAGGAGAAAATCTTTGTCC
>NBJMC04201__coassemble_364_pt1 | contig 42576 bp, 52 predicted proteins | sample NBJMC04201__metabat2_high_PE_020 | metagenome-assembled genome bin NBJMC04201
TCTCCATGCGTTCTGTCTTCCCGACATCTGATGTGCCTGTAGTCCCCTTCGCCACGCAGAATGTAGTCGCCGTTACCGCTGCGGCAAGGTTTCCGAGATCATCTTTCACATCAATCCTGTAGTAACTTGTAGTTCGGCCTGCCTTTACACAGACAGCCTCCGCAATCAATCGCTCCCCCTTTGCAGGAGTAAGGTATGTAATCTCAGAATTTAACGAGACATTTCCCATCTCCTGCCAATTGCCCGCCACTGCAAGGGCAAAATCCGCAAGAGTAAAATAAACGCCGCCCATGACCGCGCCCATGGCATTCCTGTGTCTGTCTTCGATTTTAAGACTGCATTTTGCATAATGGTCCTCCACCTCGTCTATGACCGCGCCGTTCTCCGTAGCGAAACGGTCATTCTGAAACAAACGTTTTGTTTCTTCCGATGGTTGCATAGCATCCGCCTCCTCTCATTATGATTTAAGAAAAGCGCAATCCCTTTAATTCTGGGATTACGCTTCTTTCCATTGCAAAGCCGGAAATCAGACTTGAACTGACGACCCCTTCATTACGAGTGAAGTGCTCTACCGACTGAGCTATTCCGGCTTATGGCTCCTCTCACCGAAGAGCCTTGACTATTATATCTCGTTTCACACAAAATTTCAACTATTTTTTTCCTCCATAGTTTGCGTCATGATTTTCGTGTGATTCCCATTACAATTTTCGTATTCTTCACAGGCTTTTTTCATGTGCACAGTAAGCTGGTTATATGGAATTTCAATCCCCTCTTTATCAAACACCAGCTTGATATCTTCCAGAAGCCGCCATCTTGTATTCCAATATTCCTCCGTGCTGACCCATGCGCGAATCCCAATAACCACAGCGCTCTCACCCAGAGAATCAACGAACACCCTTATTTCTTCATTCTGTATGACCGACGGATCGTGAAGAAGCATACCTTCCACCAGAGATTTTGCCTTCTTCAGATCTGCGTCATATGAGATGCCCACCTTCAGGTTCAGCTTGCGCTCTGGTCTCGCCGTTACATTGGTTAGGCTGTTGTTTGTCAGAATGCTGTTCGGTACGACCACCGTCTGATTGTCTACAGTGGCAAGCTTTGTATAAAAGATCTGGATCTCTTTCACCGTGCCTTCAATGTTCTCCTGTGTAACAATTACATAGTCCCCGACTGAAAACGGCTTAAGCAGAAGAATCAGGATGCCTCCCGCAAAGTTAGAAAGGCTTCCTTGAAGGGCAAGGCCAACTGCCACGCCGGCAGAAGCGATAAGCGCCGCTACGGAGGAAGACTCTACCCCGAATTTGGTTGCAATGATGAAGATCAATATCGCGTACAGTCCGAACTTCAGCATTGAGTCAATGAATTGGCTGACCCCTGCATCTGTCCCGGTGCGTTCAAAAGACTTCCTGACAATCTTCCTCAGCCAGTTGATAAGTTTGCTTCCAACAAAGAAAAATATGAGTGCAAAAACTACCTTCAGCCCAAATGCGATAATATCTGGAATATGATCCTCAAAATAGCGGACAACTTGATTAACTTCCTCTGTCGCTTGTGAAGTCACCTCGCTTACAGATTCCTGAACATCTGTCCCCAGCGATTCATCTGTCACATCTGTAATACCTACCGCCATCGCCGGAAATATTTTCCAAACTGCTAAAGAAAAAAAGTTCCCCGTCATACTGTCTCCCTTCTGAATAATATATTTTCAATATATCTTTCCCTTTCCTTCCCTGCTTATTTCAGCGCAAGGAACGCACACAGATTGCCTCTCTTATCTCCCTGAACCCGGTGGGAATAAAGAATCCGGCTGTTGCAGCGGGTGCATACATTAGTCACTGCGATGTGTTCTGGCAGAATCCCTGCTTCTTGGAATACCTCTTCGTTTGTCTTCCACAAGTCGAGCTGGTATTTCCCGTTTCCCTTTTCATAAAAGAGAGACTCCCAGAGCGCTTCGTCAAAAACCTCTTTCACTTTGTCTATCACATCTTGGCTCACCTCATAACAGTCTGAGCAGATGGAAGGTCCCACACAGGCAAGGATGTCCGCCGGGTCCGAGCCAAAACTCTCCGTCATAAGTTCCACTGTCTTTTTCCCGATCTTTCCCACTGTTCCCCTCCAGCCAGAATGGCTTAGGCCGATTGCTTTTCTCACGGGATCCACAAAATAAAGAGGAACGCAGTCCGCATAGGAAGTCACAAGACAGATCCCTCTCACATTTGTAATCAGACCGTCTATATCTGTATAATCCCTGTCTCTGACAATTCCCTTCCCACGGTCTTCCTCTGTGACAACACGTACATTTGTCGTGTGAGTCTGTTTTGACATCACCATATCTTCCACCTGTACGCCGATTGCTTCTCCAATCCGGCGAAAATTCTCCCGCACAGCTTCTGGGTCATCCCCTCTGTCAAAACTTAAGTTCAGGGATTCATAATATCCCCCGCTGACTCCGCCAAGGCGGGTAGAGAATCCATGTTTCACAATCCCTGTGTCCCGCAGCATCGGGTACTCCAGATAAGGCACCTCACCGCCAGCCTCGTCGAAAATATGCTCTCTGTTTTTATAAACCAAGCCTAAATCCATCTGCTCATCCCTCAAACGCATTTTTAATATGTGTCATTTTACCACCATCTATCCCAATCACATCAAACCGGCAAGGCACATCCTGCATCCTGTGCTCTGTCAGATATTGCATAGCACAACGGAAAATGATCCGCTGTTTTCTGATGTTCACCGCCTCAAGCGGGTTTCCCTTCCCGCTGTCCGCACGGTACTTTACCTCGCAGAACACAAGACAGTCTCCGTCTTTCGCGATCAGATCAATCTCCCCTGCCCGGCATCTGTAATTGTATTCTAGCACAATATAGCCGAACTGTTCCAGATAATATCCAGCCGCCTGCTCATAATCTGCGCCAACCTGTCTGTGATTTTTCCCCATAGCCGGGTCCTCCTAAGCGGTATTAAATAATGTTCTTGATAAATGACTGTCTGTGTATGGGGGAAGGTCCCAGCCGGCGGATAGCGGCGATATGCTCCTGCGAACCGTAACCCTTATGCTGCGCGAAACCATATCCATGCAAGATCTCATCATACTGCACCATGAGCCGGTCTCTTGTTACTTTGGCGATAATGCTCGCCGCAGCGATGGATACACTTTTTGCATCCCCTTTGATAATCGGTACCTGAAGAATATCAACCTCTGGTATGGTGACCGCGTCATTTAACAGGATATCCGGCCGCACATGAAGTTTTGATATAGCTTCTCTCATAGCCTCGTATGTAGCCTGAAGAATATTGATCTTGTCGATCCGCGCCGGGGACGCCATCCCGACTCCCACAGCAACCGCTTTCTCCATAATCTCATCGTAGAGTGCTTCCCTCTTTACTGGGGAAAGTTTTTTGGAATCGTTAAGATACAGGATCTCGCAGTCCTTAGGCAGTATCACTGCTCCTGCAACCACCGGTCCTGCAAGTGGGCCCCTTCCCGCCTCGTCTATCCCGCATATAAAGCGGCAATCTGCATATTTCCTCTCGAAACTTTTCATAACCAAAAGGCGCCCCCTCTCTGCCCGGAGCGCCTCTTCTTTTTTACGGTACCCGTCGAGTAGCCTGCGGACCCCTGCCCGCTCATCAGACGCATACGCCTCAAACATCGCCCTTCTCCGCGATGAGTCTGCCTGTTCGAATTCCCGTTTTATCTCTGCGATACTTTTACTCATGTTTTATCACCCCAAAATCACTTAAAGGCCAGATTCTTACCCAAGCGCGACCGAGAATCTCGTCTCTGTGGATCACTCCCACGCTCGCTGTACGGCTGTCCTGACTGTTGTTTCGGTTATCTCCCAGCACAAAATATTCATCCTCCCCGAGAGTAACCGGTTCAGCCGCAATCCCCGGCTTCTCCATGATCTCATTCCCATAATGCTCATCAAGCTGTACTCCGTTTATATATACATAACCATCCACGATCTGTACGGTCTCACCCGGCAGTCCGATGATACGCTTGATATAATAAGTATTCTCCTCTAAACGGTAAGGAAATACAACAATATCATAACGCTCCGGATCTCTGAAACGGTAGGAAATCTTATCCACAATGAGATGATCTCCGTCAGAGAGCGTCGTTTCCATAGACTCCCCGCTGACCTGCGTCCTCTGTCCCACGAAAGTGACCACTAGATAAGTCGCCGCCACAACCACAGCGATCATAGCAAGCCAAGCTAGCAGCTCTTTTATTATGCCTTTCATGAAATGCCCCTTCCTATGTCTGTCATTTTACGGTCTTTCCAGCGTAATGCGGCCCAGTCTCCCGCTTCGGAAATCATCCAGCAAGATCGCCGCCGCCTTCCCGGTGTCAAGCTCGCTGCCACGGACAAGACAATGCCTGCTCTCGGCAATATTCCGAAGGCACCCATATATGTCTTCCACGGCCAAAATATCGTACTTCTCTTCTAGCACGCCCGGATAAACACTCTTCATAAATTTTACAAGCTCTGCCGCCAGTTCCTCCGTCTGGAGTATCTCATCCTTAATAGAGCCGATAAACGCCAGTTTCAGGCCTACCTCCTGATCCTCAAATTTCGGCCAGAGAATCCCCGGCGTATCCAAAAGCTCTACATTCTTATTGAGCCGGATCCACTGTTTTCCCTTTGTCACTCCCGGTTTATTTCCAGTCTTTGCGCACGCTTTTCCAGCCAGTGCATTGATAAACGTAGACTTTCCTACATTGGGGATCCCTACGACCATCGCACGGACAGGACGGTTTAAGATGCCTCGTTTTCTGTCTCTCTCGGTCTTTTCCCTGCATGCCTCCTGAATAACAGACTGGATGGATTTGATCCCTCCGCCCTTTTTCGAATTGACTTTTACCGCAGAATATCCCTTCTCTTTAAAATAACTGATCCACTCATCATTGAGCGCGTCCTCTGCCAGATCCGCCTTATTCAGCAGAATGAGCCGCGCCTTGTTTTTCCCAAGTTCGTCGATATCCGGATTCCTGCTGCTAAGAGGGATCCTCGCATCCACCAATTCAATGATCAGATCGATCAGTTTAATATTTTCCTGCATCATCCGGCGTGCCTTTGTCATATGCCCCGGATACCATTGAAAATGCATTTTGTTCCTCCCTATTCTCAGATAAATCCCATATCTTCCCACGGCCCGGCGATAAACCACGCCTTTCCGTAAATATCGTCCTCCTTGATATTTCCCACGCCGGGAACACGGCTGTCATCGCTGGCAGTATGGTTGTCACCTATGACAAAATATTCATCGGCTGACAGTTCCACCGGCTCTTCTGCCAGCCCTGCGTATGCGATGTCAGACGCACTTACGTCTTTCGTCAGTTCTTCCCCGTCGATCAGAATCTTTCCTTCTTTGATCTGCACAGTTTCCCCTGGCAGTCCCACAATCCTCTTTACGGAATAATGCGTGTCCCCGCTCTGAGAAAAGACAATAATATCCCCTCTTGACGGTTTTACAAACCGGTAAACAAGACGGTTGACAAGAGCCACGTCCCCGTTTCTAAGAGCCGGTGCCATGGAATCTCCCGCCACGCTCACCCGCTGGCCAAACGCAGCCACCAGAAACACAGCCGCCATACAGACAATCAAGATCTCCACACTCCACAAAACCAAACTTTTTATCCCTGTAGGGCTGTATAGCTTCTCCTTTGCAAAGTGCAACTTTTCACTTTTATCTTCAAACCGCAGCCCTCTGCGGGCAGCTCTGCTCTTTTGCGCGCGCAGTCCGGTCGATGATCTCCTGCGCTTTTTCCGAAAATCCAACCCCCGCATCTTTCCTCCTCCAAAGGACTTTCTTATAGAAGAATAAAAGGGACAATACACAGCTCTGTAATTGTCCCTCTCATAGTTACTATTTTACTAATTCTTTTACCTTTGCAGCCTTGCCGACACGTTTTCTCAAGTAGTTCAGTTTCGCCCTTCTTACTTTACCTCTGCGGACAACCTCTACCTTTTCAACATGCGGAGAGTGAAGCGGCCATGTCTTCTCAACACCGATTCCATTGGATGTCTTTCTCACAGTGAAAGTCTCTCTTGCGCCGCCGCCCTGTCTCTTGAGGACTGTTCCCTCAAAGACCTGAATTCTCTCGCGGTTTCCCTCTTTAATCTTAGCGTATACCTTTACTGTATCACCAACATTAAATTTCGGTGCCTGCTCTTTTAACTGCTCAGCTTCGATCTTCTTAATGATCTCGTTCATTTTGTGTGACCTCCTTCATATTTGACGTTCTTAACACATTTTGTGCCAGAGGACCATCGCTCTTCTTTTCACAACTGTTGTAGTTTACCATACTTCTATAGAATTTGCAAGGATTTTTTCATTTTTACAAGTAGCAGATGTGTAAAACCATCACTCTTGATGTCCGGATATTTTATCATCCAGATATTCTTTAAGCCATTGCTTTTCCTTTTCTGTCAGTTCGCATTTCGCGAACAGATCCGGCCGTCTCTCATATGTCCTGATAATAGACTGCTCTCTGCGCCACTTCTCAATATTCGCGTGATGTCCGGACAGAAGCACCGATGGTACTTTCTTCCCATGCCATTCCTCTGGTCTGGAATACTGCGGATATTCCAGAAGATTGTCTTGAAAGGACTCAAACTCCGCAGACACGTCATTGTGAAGCACACCGGGAACAAGACGGGAGATGGCGTCCACCATAACCATGGCAGGGAGCTCTCCCCCCGTAAGCACATAGTCTCCAATGGACACATAGTCTGTCACGATCTCCTCCAGAACACGCTCATCGATCCCTTCATAATGACCGCAGAGCAGGATCAGGTCTTCCTCCTGAGACAGTTCTTCTGCCATCTTCTGGTCAAACACATTCCCCTGCGGAGAAAGATAGACCACGCGGGGCTTTTCCCCTTGCTTCCGAATTCTCTCCGCCACGGCCTCATACGCAAGGTATACCGGTTCTGCCTGCATGAGCATCCCTGCCCCTCCGCCGTAGGGATAATCATCCACACTTTGATGCTTATTGAAAGCGTAATCCCGGATATTCACCGCTTCAATGGAGAGCAGCCCCGCATTTACCGCTCTGCCGATAATACTCGTATTCAGCCCGTTCATAACCATGTCGGGAAATAATGTAAGTATATGAAAATTCATGTTGTATTCTCCTTTTGCAAGAGGCAGCCGTGTTTTGTGGCAAAACCGTTCTCCTGCTTTATATCAGCCCATCCATCAAATGGATCTTCATCTTTCTGCCCTCGATATCCACGTCAAGAATACATTGTTTGATCGCCGGAATGAGGACTTCGCCATGCCTGTTTGAATCAATGATATACACTTCGTTTGCGCCGGTTTCCATGACATCCTTCAAGACACCAAACCTTCCCTCTTCCGTAAATACTTCCATACCGATGAGATCTGCAATATAATACTCGTCTTTCCCGAGAGCCACCGCGTCCTCTCTCGGAACAAGCAGGCTCTTCCCCTTATACATCTCAATATCATTTATATTGTCAATACCCTTGAACTTTACAATCACAAACTGCTTGAAAAACTTCACAGACTGAACCTCTAATTCAAGCTGTTCCTTTCCTGTGTCCAAAAGTACTTTTTTCAGTTTTTTAAACCGGGCTGCATCGTCCGTTGTCGGAAACACCTTCACTTCGCCCCATATCCCATGTGTGGAAGAGATCACTCCCACCCGAAGAAACTGTTCCATGTCTCTGATCCCTTTCATGAAAAAGAAAGGGGCAGATCCTCCTGCCCCTTTATGGTTTTTCCTTCCAGTTCAGCTCGCGCGAGTATGCAAGCATCCTATCGTGCATGACTGAACTGCCGCTATACGATATCGACAACCACTCTTTTGTCTTCTTTTGCCGCAGCCGCCTTCACAACGGAACGAATCGCTTTCGCGATGCGGCCCTGTTTGCCGATGACCTTCCCCATGTCGCCGTCTGCGACATGAAGTTCAAGCACTGTAGTCCTTCCCTCTTTTTTCTCATTCACTGAGACTTCATCTGGATGATCCACCAGCGCCTTTGCAATTACTTCAACTAATTCTTTCATTTACGCGCACCTCCGCGGAAATATCTTATTTCTCGATTCCTGCGATCTTGAAGATCTTTCCTACAACCTCTGTCGGCTGTGCACCGTTGTTCAGCCATTTTTTAGCCGCTTCCTCGTCAACTTTGATTGCGCTCGGCTCACAATTCGGATCGTATGTTCCGATCTCCTCAATGAATCTTCCGTCTCTTGGGGATCTTGAATCAGCTACCACAATTCTATAAAAAGGAGCTTTCTTCTGTCCCATTCTTCTTAATCTGATCTTTACTGCCATTTTTGTCACCTCTGTTTTTAATTTTTTCTTGGTTCTCTTACCGCCAAAGCAGACGAAAGTCCGCTGCCTTTAGCATAATCTATGTGTCAAAAGGGAAGTCTGAACTTGCCCTTCTTGCCACCTCTGCCGCCCATCATTCCCGGAAGTTTCTTCATCATCTTCCGCGATTCATTGAACTGCTTTACCATCCGGTTCACCTCGGCGATATCCACGCCTGCGCCTCTTGCGATACGGTGTTTTCTAGATGGATTCAAAAGATCCGGGTTCTGTCTCTCTTCCGGGGTCATAGAATGGATCATTGCCTCCATTCTTGCCATCCGTTTTTCATTTTCCTCAGAATCCAAATCCGGCATCTTTCCTCTGGTGCCAAGTCCTCCCATTCCGGGAAGCATACTCATGATTCCGGACAGACCGCCCATCTTGCGCATCTGCTCCATACTCACCAGATAGTCGTCAAAGTCAAACTGAGCTTTTTTCATCTTATCAGCCATCTGCATGGCCTTCTCTTCGTCCAGTTCAGCGCCCGCTTTTTCAATCAGGCTTAAGACGTCTCCCATTCCAAGGATACGGGACGCCATTCTATCTGGATAGAACTGCTCTAAGTCAGACAGCTTTTCCCCCATGCCGACATAGAGGATCGGCCTTCCTGTCACCGCCTTAATAGACAGCGCCGCACCGCCTCTCGTATCACCGTCCAGCTTCGTGACGATAACTCCGTCGATGCCGATCTTTTCGTTAAACGATCCTGCGACGTTCACTGCATCCTGTCCCGTCATAGCATCTACCACGAGGATCGTCTGATGCACCTCCACCGCGTCTTTGATTTCCTGAAGTTCTGCCATCATATCCTCATCAATGTGCAGCCTTCCCGCTGTGTCGAGAATCACAAGATTATTGCCATTCTTTTCTGCATGTTTAAGCGCGGCCTTCGCAATGTCCGCAGGGCGAGTCTTATCTCCCATGGAGAACACTTCCACTCCCTGCTTTTCACCGTTTATCTGCAATTGTTTAATAGCCGCAGGGCGGTATACATCACACGCCACTAACAGCGGCTTCTTTCCCTTTAGCTTGAACTTTCCCGCCAGCTTTGCCGTGGTAGTTGTCTTACCGGCGCCTTGAAGGCCGGCCATCATGATAACAGTCACAGCGCTGCCTGGCTGGAGCTTAATCTCTGTCGTCTCGGAACCCATCAGCTTTATCAGCTCTTCATTTACGATCTTAATGACCATCTGCCCGGGATTCAGCCCGTTCATTACGTCCTGACCAACTGCGCGTTCCTGAACATCCTTGATAAAGCCTTTCACAACCTTAAAGTTCACGTCCGCTTCAAGAAGGGCCATCCGGACTTCCCGCAGCGCGGTTTTTACGTCGTCCTCCGTAAGTCTTCCCTTGCTACGCAGGTTCCTGAATACATTTTGAAGTTTCTCCGTTAAGCTGTCAAATGCCATTCTATAACTCCTCAATGATCGTGGCTGATATGCCGCGGATCTCTTTTATGATCTCTTCCGGGTCCTGATCCTTCTCTTCCCATCTCTGAAGAATTCTGTCAATCTCACCGACCTTCTCCTTCACCGCAAGGAAACGCGCCACGAGATGAAGCTTCGCCTCATATCCCTCCAGCGCCTTCTGACACCGTCTGACAAGGTCATGCACCCCCTGACGGCTGATGCCCTCACCTTCCGCGATCTCACTCAGAGAAAGGTCGTCAAGAACAAACTGCTCGTAGACCTCCTTCTGGTGAGGAGTAAGCAATTCCCCGTAAAAATCATACAATAATGCCTGCTCTAAAATCTTATCCATTGCTGTCACCTTTGCTATCATACACGAACCCAACCAAGGTGTCAAGTATTTTTTCTTTACAGTTCAGTCATGCACCAGCTGCGAATACAGATTGTGCTTGCACAAATCTGTAAGCGGATGTGTGCATGTACGGAGCGCATGCTTATGAGTAAAACAGTGGCGCAGCCACAGTTAGCACGGAGTGCGGTTTTACGAATGGCGCTCTACACCTTCATCAGCCTCTCCACATTGAGCATCCCCCATCCTGCTTCCGTCCCCGGAATCTTCACACAGGATTCCCGTAGTTTCAGCTTCACTTCTACATTTGTCATGTCTGGATACTTTGACAGCAGACATGCGACTGCCCCGGAAACAATCGGCGTCGCCATGGATGTGCCTGTCTTCATCGTATAAGGATGCTCTCCCGGACGCCCGTATTTCCCGTTGCAGCTTATAATCCCCGTCCCCGGGGCAAATACGTCCGGCTTTACCACACATTCTTTCGTCGGTCCCCGCCCGGAATAATTCATATTCTTCCTTCTTCTCTGTACAGGCGGAAGTTCCGAGTCAGGCACTCCTACGGTAATCACCTTGCGGCTGCTGCCGGGCACTGCCACCGTTCCTTCTCCCGGCCCGTAATTCCCAGCGGACACAACCACTACAAGCCCGCTGTCCCACAATCTTTCTACAGCATTTAAAAAAAGCTGCTTCTGGCTTTCCGCAAGATCAGGCTGTGTCCCCACCGAAATATTCACGATCCGCACTCCGTACCTGTCTTTCTCCTCCAGTACCCACTCTATCCCCTTAAGCACATTATCCACATTCCCATTTCCTTCACGGTCCAGCACTTTTCCGATCAGCAGGTTGGCACGAGGCGCCATCCCCGCATACAACCCGCCTGATATTTCCCCTCCTCCTGCCAGAATTCCCGCAACATGCGTCCCATGTCCACTGTCATCATGACACTGCGTGCAGCCTCCTGTAAAATCTTTAAATCCAACAATGCGCCCTTCCAGATCAGGATGACGCGAGATTCCCGTATCCAACACCGCCGCGCAGATTCCTTCCCCCAAATATCTACTCTCTATTATATTGCCATGGCCGTAGCCGACTGCCTGTTTTACCCATCTCATAATAAATCCCTTTTTTAATCAGAATATTCTTAAATTCCGCTTTTGGTCCATAAGGAACACTTCCCCAGCCTCTGCATACTATAGAACTGTAAACAATAACCTAATTGGAGGATTTAACATGAGTGATTTAACTGCTACAAACTGCGGATGTGGATGCGACAACGGAAACGGCATGTCTTCCTGCCTGTGGATCATCCTGCTTCTTATCTGCTGCGGCGGATGCGGAAACACATTTAGCGGCAATGGCTGCGGAAACGACAATTGTCTGTGGATTATCCTGCTTCTCTGCTGCTGTGGCGGATTCGGCAACAACGGATGCTGCTAATCGCATCTCAGTCAATTCTGACGGCTTAGCCAGCAAGGGCGGGCGTTTATAAAAAACGCCCGCCCTCTTCCTATCAAAGAGAGGATGCGCCCTGCCCGCACATCCTCCCTTTCTTTCATTTTATAGTTTCATCTTATATCTCCTCTTTTGCATCTTCTCTTTTGCTCCATTTTATTGTCTTTTCCTCTTTATTGGAAGACTTTCCGTCCTCCTTTTCGTCCAGACGGTTTTTGAGCATACAATCCTCATCAATCTCATACACTGCGTTCCCGTCAATGATCAGTTTTCTTGACATAGTCTTTTCATTCCTTTCTCTTTGTTCCTTATTATTTTATGAGCCGTGCCCCAAAAAGCTACGGAACCACCTCGTCCCACGGTTCACAACTCTTATTTACAGCGTTTCCATGTTTCATAATTATATCCGCAGACGCATATATATTTACAACGCTATGTGCAGGAGCGCTTATGGATAACAATTCTCCCGTGCCTATGACACCTTTTGACGAACTTGTCACATCCCCAGAACTTCAGATCATGAAGCTTATGATTCCTTTTGCTCCTGCCCGCGGACGGCGTACGCTGGCAGCATGTGTAAAATTTATGGAACTAAGGGAAACACTCCGCATTTTCGGCAACAGATACGGAGACATCCGCGCGCAGATGTTTGAGGAGGAAGACACACTTACTCCCTTTGATATTTTAAACAGTTTCCGACCTTATCTCGGTCCCCGGGAAGCTTCCACTCTTGATATGGTTATCAATTTAAAAGAAATGATGTCTGTCATGGAAATGATGCAGAACACTCCATCATCGGAATCGTCGGGGAAGGAGGGTTCATCTTTCAATCCTGCAGATCTCTTAGCTGGGATGCTCTCCCCTGAACAGCAGGAAATGTTCCACATGTACAGCGATATGTTCTTTGCCGGATCAGCAGAACATACCCCAGATAATCCTGCTGCCTCAGAGGAATATACTGCCAGCGCCCAAAAGGAAAAAGACACGAATATGAATCTAGAAAATGAATATGAATACAACACCCGGAAAGGAGATGATTCAGATGGAAGAATGGATGAACAATCCAGCGATAAAGAACTTAGATCCGGCGAAGTTGGAACTGATTAAGATGGCGGCTGCGCGAACGAAGGGAAAATCCGGAAGAGAACTTGCCCCAATCATGCTGGCTCTTATCTCAGGAGCAAACAAACAGGGAATCCGCTTTTCCCCCGATGAGGTTACGCTGATACTGGAAATACTAAAACAAGGAAAAAGTAAAGAAGAACAAGAACAGATAGATCGCACAGTAAAGATGACAAGTTCACTGTTTAAAAACCATACGAAATAACTAGCCAGTTTAAGATGAAAAACGGAGGGAACTTTCCGGCTCCCTCCGTACAGTCATGATTTATTCCATTTTCTTTCCCTGTCCCTGCTTCATCCTCGCTTTCGCTTCCTCTACGGTTTCGCCGTCTTTCGTAAGATAACGGTCAACAAAAGCATCCTCGATTTTCGTATAACCGCCGACAACTGTATCTTCAATTTTCGTATAATTACCAACAACAGTATCCTCAATTTTTTTATAAGCGCCGACTACCTTCTCGGCAATTTTTTCATTTGCCTTTACTAGTTTTGATTTTGCCATAATTCATCCTCCTTTCTTGTTGAACTCACTGTCACAGATATGCCAAGTATCAAGACAAACAAGCACACAGCCGCTCCAGCTGCAGCGTTCATGAAATGGTTCTGTCCAGCGTCCACCGGGTCAAAAGATACAAGCATGGAACGCTGTAAAGTCAATACAGAAGCAGCCACTTCCGCATAGCTGATGCTTCGGATTGTCTTAAGCAGCGGAGAGGAATTTTTGCGTTGTTTCACAGCCTTAACAACAGCCATAGTGATTTTGCAAAATGTGTAAGCCGCAATCGTTATCATAATGATTTCGCCATATCTGACGGCAATATTCTGCGATAAACTGATATAGATAATTGTTGCGAGCACAAGGCTCAATGCCGACAGCAATATCCCGGACAGTCTCATTACAAATGTTTCCATCCTGTCACAGGATGACTGCCTGTTTTTATATTCACACAAAACAGCAGAAAAGCGCATAACAGCTAAAATTCCATAGTAAGCGCACATCGCAGTAAACCAAAGCGACAGGTTCATAATGCCGAGCACACAATGATACAGAGCGTAGAGCAGATTGATCACAAATGAAGCGGCGGCAGACAGAACGATACGATAGCGCTGATCCGAAACAATCCTTTCTCCTATTTTTGTGCCTGTAAGAAGTGACAGGGCGGTCTGCTTTAACTTCAATCCTTAATCCCCTTTGTCACCGGGATCAGGCAGAGTAGAATCACAATCCCCACAAGACCGATCGCGATACCCATAACCATTTCCCCCCAGACCATGCTAAAACACATTCCAACACCCAGTGCCAAGGCGCCCACAACGCCGATAACAACCGTAAGGACAAGTTTTCCTGAAATGCGGACCGGAGCCTTATGTTCCATCTTTCTCCACACGATCAGTGTTATAAGCCCAAGCGCCAAGCCGACACAACCGAAGACAATCCCCGGCTTAAAAGTGCCCCACTCCGGGATAAGCGCCATGCACATGCCAAGGGCAAATAATACCATGCTGACCGTTCCCAATACCATTGCTGCAAAACTGCTTTTTTTCATTTTAAAACACCTCCAAAACCATTAAAACAACAGTTGTTGTTTTATTACAAGTCAAGTATAATGACATTAGAAAACAAAAACAATCATCAATTTGCCAACAAGTGTTGGGATAAAGGAGAAATTTATGAATACACCTAATAACAAACGAAAAAGAGAGTCCATGGAACGCATTGAAAAGGTTTTCGTCGAACTGCTTCAGGCAAAAACCTTAGCTGAAATCAGCGTATCCGATATATGTAAAAAAGCCGGGCTAAACCGCACGACCTTTTACGCAAATTATCCCGATATATATGGATTAGCCGATAGAATACGGGACAGACTGGAAAACGATGTATCCGACCTGTATAAACAAGAAATCACACAAGGTTTCAATAGCAATGACTATTTGAAATTATTTCGCCACATTAAAGATAATCAGATTTTCTATAAGACATATTTCAAACTCGGATACGACAATAACTATAAAATCTTTGCTTATGATCTGGAGCTTGCACGGGAGCATTTTCAGAACAAGTTTATAGAGTACCACATGGAATTTTTCAAAAGCGGTATTACGCAGATCATAAAAATGTGGCTGGAAAATGACTGTCGCGAAAGTCCTGAGGATATGTTTGAAATCTTAAAAAGTGAGTATCAGGGCCGGGTATAAGCCAAAAATCTCCGTCTCTTGCCTACATCCCAAACTCTTTGGCATAGGTGACTTTGCCTCTGACAGGCTTTGCGTCCTCCCGAAGCTTAACCGCCATAAAATTGCAGGAGGGTATGCCGCCCGGAACTTCGATGCCAAACTGCTCCGCAGGCACATACCCGGTTTGGGGATAATACGTCTCGCTTCCCAGCACTAACGAATATTGATATCCCAGCCTTTTGGCGATTTTATGTCCTTCCATGATTAGGGCTTTCCCGATCCCTCTCCTTTGATACTGAGGCTTCACCGATAAAGGAGCCAGAACAAGCACCTCATCATTTCCCACTTTTGCCCTTGTGAACAGGATATGCCCCGCAACCACTCCGTCCGATACAGCGACCAAAGATAATTCCGGAATAAACGAATTTCCTTTTCTCAAAGCAACGACTAAATCCTGCTCATTTCCGTCCGCATGTTCTGCTGACGCGAATGCTTCTGCGATCAGTTCATATACCTCTTTGTAATCCTCAGGCGTCTCCTGCCTGATAATGATCTGCATCTTTGCTTCTTTCTCCATGAATCAAAAGCCTTCCTCTCTGCGTCTAATCCTCATCTTGCGCCGTTTTTCCCCGGCTTCCCACTCTGCCTTTTCCGACTCTGTCTCAATGATGAGCCGTGGAACCTTCTTAGGCTTATCATTTTCATCCAGCGCTACCATCGTAAAATATGCCCTATTGATCGGATGGCGCCTCCCATCCTCCAAATGCTCCACATAAGTATCTACCCGCACTTCCAGAGAAGTTTTCCCCACATAGGTCACTTTTCCGACAATAACAACCATCTCTCCCTGATATGCCCCGTGCATAAAATGCAGGTTATCCACGGAAGCAGTAATAATGTTTGACCTTGTATGCCGTTTTGCCACCATGCCCGCCACCTCGTCGAGCCACTGCATGAGCATGCCGCCGAACAGCCTGCCTGCCGCGTTCATATGATTAGGCCGCACCGTATGCACGGTCTCTACGATTGAGTCTGATACTTTTCTTTCCTCTATTGAATTCATATTTTTACTCCATTTCCATACCGCCCCATTCAACGACGGTAAAATTTTCCTGTTCTTAACAGCAGTATAACATAAAAACTCGAAATCTGCTTCTGCTTCTGTTACAATTATAAACGGAATATATGCTGCAGTTATATCCAAAATATATCCAAGCTAAGCATTTTCAAATCTGACAATTACGATCCGGGAGAAATATTATGCAGAATATAAAACTCACTCTTCAATACGACGGAACCCGTTATCAAGGATGGCAACGCCCGCAAAAGGATGGCTATGAAAAGACAGTCTCTTATAAAATTCTCTCTGTTCTCCAAAAAATGACCGGAGAGGACATCCTTCTCCACGCCGGAGCAAAGACAGAGCCGGGCGTCCACGCCCTCTCGCAGACTGTCAGTTTTCTCACCGGGTCAGCACTTTCGCCAGAGCAGTTTTGCACAAACCTGAACCGCTATCTGCCTCAGGATATCGCTGTCCTTGAAGCAGAGCCGGCGCCTGAGCGCTTCCGCGCGGATTTGAACGCAAAGAGCCGCACTTACGAATACCGTGTCTGCACGTCCAAAGTATATGACATATTCTCCGCGTCCTATACAGCTCACTTTCCCTTTTCTCTCGATCAGGATGCTATGGAAAAAGCCGCGGGTCTTCTCAAGGGCAGACACAACTTTAACGGTTTTTGCGGCGTCCGCAGAAAAAAAGGAACAGAAAAAAATCTGCTCAATATCCAGTTTAATAATGTGAAAGAAGAGATGAGAAAAAATATATTCCCCGGTTCCGGTAACACTGAAGTCTTTGTCATCTCCCTGACCGCAGATGACTTCCTCTATCAGATGCCTCTGCGCATCGTCAGCGTACTACTGGAGATTGGAACACGCAAACGCCGGGCAGACGACATCACACGGATTTTTTCCGGGGAGGAGGCATCTGCCGTTTCCTGTGAGGCGAGAGGACTGCTGCTTCGTTCTATTCAATATTGACAGCAGCCTGGCCGCACTGTACGCACATTTTTCTCCACAAAAATATCTCTGCTCTTACAGAAACAACCCTGCCACATGATATGCAATAAAACTTATGACCCACGCCGTCGCAAGCTGGAAGCAGATGATCCCCGCCGTGATCTTCCTGCTTCCCACCTCCCGGTGAATCGTCGCGATGGTCGCAGTGCAGGGCACATACAGCAGGCAGAATACCATGAGCGCGTAAGCATTTGCCGGACCGAATCCCATTGTCCCCAGCACAGTTACAAAACTGTCCATCCCATGGGATGTAGTAATATTCTGAATACCGAAAAGAACACTACAGCTTGATACTACCACTTCTTTCGCCGCAATCCCTGCAATGAGCGCCACTACGATCTGCCAGTAGCCCAGCCCCAAAGGCCGGAAAAACGGCACGATTGCTTTTCCTATAATAGAGCCGAAGCTCTCGCCAATCTCTGTCACATATCCCGTTGGGCCAAGATTTAAAAGCAGCCACATCACAATAGATGCAAGGAAAATAACAGTTCCTGCTTTCGTCAGATAATCCTTCACTTTTTCCCATACGTACACTGCGATCGTCCTTGCATTAGGAGCCTTGTACTCAGGCAGTTCGATAAGCAGCGCATGTTCTGCCTTGCTTCCATCAATCTTGGATAGGATGAACGCCACCATAATTGCTACTATGATACCGAGCAAATACATGGAATAGCAGACGAACATCGCGTGTTTCCCAAAGAACATTGAGGAAAACAGCACATAAATGGGAAGTCTCGCGCTGCACGACATAAATGGTGTTACAAGGATCGTCTTTAACCTGTCTCTTCTGTGTTCCAGCGCGCGGGAAGCCATAACCGCAGGGACTGAACACCCGAATCCTAAGAGCATGGGGAGAAACGCCCTTCCCGAGAGCCCCAGATGCCCCATAATATCATCCATCACATACGCTACCCTTGCCATATAACCGCTATCCTCAAGAAATGCAAGTGCAAGAAAGAGAATAAAGATGTTTGGCAGAAATGTCAAGATCCCTCCCACACCGGAAATAATTCCATCCACGATAAGAGAATTGAGCACAGGCGATATCCCCACTGCTTCAAGGCCACCTCCCACCGTCCCGGTCAGCCACTCAAGTCCTGTCTCAAAATACCCTTTCAGCCAATCCCCCACGGTAAACGTCAGAAAAAACACAAAAGCCATAACCACGAGAAATATTGGAAGTCCCAGCCATTTCCCCGTCATAAACTGATCCGCTTTCTCCGTTCTTTCTGCTTTGGCATTTTTGTTTACAAGCGTCTCCTCGATTACTTCTTCTATAAAATCATATTTTTCATTGATAATGTCCTTCTCATAACTGCGGTCCGCGATCCCTGTCAGATCCACCGGGTATTTATCCAGAACTGCCTTGTCCTGTTCTAGTGCCTTGATTGCATGCCAGCGCGGATTTTCCATGTCGGGATATTCTCTGTGGAACAATTCCATAATCGCGTCAATCTTATCTTCAATCTCATCACTGTACACCATCGCATACTCACTGTGATGATTGTGCGGATGCCCCGTCGTCTCCGAATGATGGTGGATAAACGGTCCCTGATTCGCATATTCATTGTGATGAGCTACGGCATGCATCAGGATCTCCAAACCGCTCTTCTTCCTTGCGGACACAGGGATGGCCGGGATACCAAGCATCTCCGGCAGACGGTGCAGGTCAATCTCCATACCCCGCTCCTCTACAATATCCATCATATTAAGCGCCAGCACTACCGGCTTTCCAAGCTCAATGAGCTGTAAGGTCAGATAAAGGTTGCGCTCCAGACAAGACGCGTCTGCTACGTCTACAATCACATCCACCTCATTGCTCATAATACATTCTCTCGAAACCTTCTCCTCCATCGTATAGGACGTAAGGCTGTATATGCCGGGCAGATCAATCAGCTTAAACTCCTGCCCCTTATATGTAAATTTCCCTTCTTTCTTTTCCACGGTAACGCCGGGCCAATTGGCTACTTTTAAGTTCGCTCCTGTATAGGCATTGAACAAAGTCGTCTTTCCACAGTTGGGATTGCCAATGAACCCGACGTTTATCACTTCTTTGCTCATTCCTGTGCCTCCCTTACCAAAATATTTTCAGCGATACGTCTTCCAAGAGCAAAACGGGTCCCCCGGAAACGGACCGTCATCGCTCCTTTTTTATCATTGTTTAAAACAGTAATTTTTGCTCCGTCCGTAAGCCCAAGAGCCTCCAGCCTGCGCTCCAGATTTAGTTCAATCCTGATCTTCTCTACCACATAAGTGTGATGATTCTTTCCCTCTTTCAGCTTCATAACGCCTCTTCCCTCATACATTCTTCTGTAAACATGTCCATTGACGCCTATGTCTTTTTGCATATAGACATTCTTATATTCTTATATGAAAAATCAGCGCTGTGGGGGAAAAATATAATTCCGCGCACAGCGCTCTTGATAATTTTTCTCAACTGCTATTATATACTCATAAAGAAAAGAAGTCAATTTATTCGTCGGTTAGGGACAGGGTAAAACGTGATTGGGGACGTAGTAAAATTCGATTTTACTACGTCCCCAATCGCGTTTATCTTGTCTCCCATTTTTGATAAATCGCTTCTAGAGCTTCTACTACGCCGTCGATTCCAAGAAGGCTCGTATTAAACATCATTGCATTTGACTCGATGCCTCCCCACTCTCTTCCCGTACGCGCTTCGTAATAGAGCTTCCTGTCACGATCCATCTTCTTTACTTTATCAGCCGCCTGTCTCTCCTCCAGCTTATAGAGTTTCATGATACGCCGGATCCGGTCATCCTTATACGCATATATGAAAGTATTAACGCAATTGGAATAATCTCCCAATATGTAATCCGCGCATCGCCCGACAAAGATTCCCGGCCCACGCTCCGCAAGTTTACGAATAATCGCCGACTGTCTCTCAAATACTCTGTCGCTTAGAGGCTTCCCTGACTCCTCACCGCTCATAAACGCAGTGTAGTCGCCTGTGCTTACCACATATGCGGAAAGGAAACGTCCGAGGATGGTCTCATCTACTTTTGTGGCATCTTCATTGCTGATGCGCAGTTCCTGTGCCGCCATGCGAATCAGATTGTGGTCATAGAGCGGGATGTCAAGTCGCTCTGACAGTTGGTTCCCTACTTCATGTCCCCCACTACCAAACTGCCTGCCTATTGTGATTATCGTGTGCTGCATCATATCTGTCACTCCTCTCTGCGGACCGCTGTATTTTTCCGGCTGCTGCAAAAACGGCAGCCTGTTCCCTCAACGCATTCCCCGCGCTGATCTTATTATATAGTATACCATTTATCGGTTATAATTTGAACAGATAATTCTGCATTTTTATTATAATATTCTATTTTTTATCACCTGAATTAACAATTGTATAATAATTTCTCGATGTCACCATATAAACGACCACATAGAAGAAGGCAAATATCAGATAACATCCTATCGTCACGTTTATTAAGAACTTGACCGTTCCTCCTGTCGCCATCAGCCCCAGTATCTTTGATATAAGGGGGAACGCAAACCCTAGATGAAGTCCTGCTACTAAAAGCGGAAGGAAAAATACCGTAAGCACCTGTGAATTGATGCTCTTCTTCACTTCCCTGCGGGTCATACCGACTTTCATCAGAATGCCGAATCGCCCCTGATCCTCATATCCCTCGGATATCTGTTTGTAGTAGATGATAAGCACTGTACCGAAGAGGAACACTGCCCCAAGAAGCATACCTAGGAAGAACAATCCGCCGTACAACGCTATGATGTCGCCTCTACCCTGAGCCCGCGACTCCACCATAATACTTGCCTGCTCCTGTGACTCTGTCGAAATCTGCGCGATACGATCGTAAAGGTCATTGTATATCTCAATCTGCATATCCTCGTCACACCCCAGATCAAAATCATAGTATTGGGACATGAGCGGCACATACCCTTCATTATTTTTCTCCGTTAGTTCAATTTCGTACTGATAAGCCTTGTCAATGACAGATGTATCTCTTACCACTACAAAAAGTGTTCCTAGAAGATCTACCGTCGCCTCCCCCAGATTAACCGGGCTAGACTTCAGGCGTTCCGCCTTCCATGTACCGAAGTGCTCCATACTGAGGGTGTCTCCGTCATAGTTCATGTTATAGGGATAGTACAGAACTTCGCCCTCTGTCAATTCCCTGTTCGCTCCTGTAAGACGGTTATAATCCTCCAGCGGGATCATGTTCACACTGACCGCTTTTCCATAATCCCAGTCTCCCGATGCTTCCAGCCCATAGACGTCGAGCAGTATCTCCTCCCCCGACTGCATGGCGGAAACCGTATAGGAGCGGTACTGTTCAGCATTTTGCGGGATCTGTCCGTACTCTGCAAGTACTTCGTCCACTGCGCTGATATAGAGATTCATGTCGCCGCTGTCAAACATCGTCCCGCCTCCTGCACTGATCTGTACAGAAATGTCATGAGGATACCGCGCGGCAATAGCATTCTCATTCTGGGCATACAGGCATACCGTGGAAGATATGGTCACCAGCATCATGGTAGACAGGATACAGATGGATGCAAGCCCCGCCCCGTTTCGTTTCATCCTGTATACCATGGATGAAAGCGATACGAAATGATTCGTCTTATAGTAATACTTCTTATTCTTCTGAAGAGCCCTGCACAGAGCCACAGAACCCGCGATGAATAAGAGGTAGGTCGCCACGATGACCATGATGACCGCGATGAGAAATGTCATCATGGCTGTCATGGGATCTTCAATCGATACTGCAAGGTAATAAGCCACAGCCATGACCGCCAGACCAATAAGAGCCAGCACCCAGTTGGTCTTGGGCGGCCTTTCACCGATACTTTCACTTCGCAGCAGTTCTACTGGGCGGAGCCTTAAAATGGCATAAAGCATCCTCATCATAATCAGCAGGAAAATGAGCACAAATAACACTACCGTATATAGAACCGGAGCCACCGCCACATGAATGTCAAACCCAATGTCCCCGCCCAGCATCTTCAAAGCTGCCATTTCCGCCAGCTTTGAGAAAAGAATGCCCAGCACAAGCCCAGCTACAATGGAGACTGACGACATAATCAAGTTTTCACAGACAAGCAGCTTGATCAAACTGCGCTTCCCCATACCAAGAATATTATAAAGTCCGAATTCTTTCTGCCTCCTCCGGATGAGAAATGAGTTTGTGTAATACAAAAATATAAGTGAAAAGATGGCGATTACAGACACGCCGAGCCCAATAACCATCTGCACCGTTTCCCCGCCGTAAACCTTTTGAAAGTCAGCGCCCACAGCAAGATAACATACAATGTAAAACATCATGACCATACAGATGCAGGTCAAAATATACGGTAAATAGAGTTTTCGGTTCTTTGACATGCCGTCCTTTGCTAGTTTGAGATAAAAACTGCCCCTCATCGACTCTCACCACCTGTCGCCAGCATTGTCAGCGTGTCGGAGATCTTCTGGTAGAGCTGCTCATCCGACATGCCGCCCCTGTAAATCTGATGGAACACCTCACCATCACGTATAAACAAAACTCTCCCTGCGCGGCTTGCCGCCTTTACGGAATGGGTCACCATAAAGATAGTCTGCCCTTTCTTGTTGATCTTGGCAAACAGCGAGAGAAGCTCATCCGTCGAGCGGGAATCCAGCGCCCCCGTAGGCTCATCTGCCATAATCAGCCTTGGACCGGTGATTAACGCCCGGGCAACGGCAACCCTCTGCTTCTGCCCTCCTGATATTTCGTAAGGATATTTATCTAGAAGAGCCGCAATCCCCAGTTCTTTTGCAATTGGATTGACCATCCCCGCCATTTTCTTGTGAGACATTCCTTTGAGCACAAGCGGAAGAAGAATATTATCTCTTACATTGAAGGTGTCCAGAAGATTGAATTCCTGAAACACGAACCCCAAATTGTCCCGGCGAAACTCTGAAATGTCTTTATCCTTTATCTCTGAGAGCGGTTTCCCATCCAGATACACTTCTCCTTCCGTCGGTTTATCCAACGCCGCCATGATATTGAGAAGCGTCGTCTTTCCCGAACCACTCTCTCCCATGATCGCTACATACTCCCCTTCTTCCACGGAAAAATTCACGCAGGACAACGCCTGCACCTGATTGCCGCCGAAACGGGGCCTGTATATTTTCTTCAGATTTTTCACTTCCAAAACTGCCATGTTTTCCTCTCCTTTACTAATATGGTCCGGCGCTTTTTACGGCATACCTTTGAACTATGCCAAGTATAGCAAAGACAGCCGGAATGCTGACATCGAATCCTGTGACATTCCGGCTGCCCCATGTGACAATATTGTAATATCAGTTCAGCCATACATCAAACGCGAACGCAGGCCATGCTCGCATGAGACTGCGGGTGGGAAGATGTATGGGCCGAGCGCCTGCCAATGAGTAAAACAGTGGCGGCAGCCACAGTTAGCGCGTAAGCGCGGTTTTACGAATGGCGCTCGCTCAACTGTGACGCAGCTACTCCGCCACAAAGGGATAGTTCTCCAAATCAATGGTGAACCTGCTCCCCTTTCCCGGTTCAGACTGCACCGTTAGTTTATGTCCCAGTTTGTCCGCAGCCATCCTGCACAGATACAGCCCGATCCCAGTGGATTTCTTATCCAGCCTTCCATTGTACCCTGTGTATCCTTTCTCAAAAATACGGGGCATGTCTTCCGGCGATATGCCGATGCCCGTATCCGTGATGGACAAACATTTTCTGTCGTCCACTGTGATTGTTACAGCCCCCTCTGGCGTATACTTGACCGCATTGGAAAGAATCTGCTCAATCATAAAGGCCAGCCATTTTTCATCTGTGATCACGCGGATATCCGTTCCTTCATAGACAAGGCGGATCTTACGCCGGATAAACTGTCCTGCATATTTGCGCACAGCTTTTCTCACGATGCCATCCAGCGCATACTCCTGTATGACCAGATCTGATGCGCCTTCGCCCAGACGTATGTAGGACAACGCCATTTCCGCATACTGCTCCACCCGAAACAGCTCTGCTGACAGTTCCCGGTTCTCCAGCGTATCTTCCTGTTGAAGCAATACCTTCATCACAGCGATGGGCGCTTTGATCTGATGCACCCATGTGGCATAATAATCGTCCATATCCCTGCGGGCAGCCTCCCATTCTCCTTTCTCTGCGCGGTATACCGATTCTATGCGTGCAATCAGCGACTGGTAATCCTCCTCTTCGAGTGTTTCTGCAGACGGAAGCGCGTCTGTAATATCCGAAATCGCCCCTTTTTCTATAAAAATATGATCCAATTCCCTATGTTTCTTCCCGAAGCGGATAAATCCCAGCACCAGCAAGACAATGCCAATCATGCCTGAGATAAGAAGGGGATACCACACTGCTTTTAATGTGATTCCGTACAAGGCAAACACTACTGCAAATACAATGCTGCTTAACACGATCCAGAGACATACATGCCTGTGATCATATACATATGTGAATACTGGTTTCATCCTCCCACGTCCTGCCTTTCCATCTTCTCAGTGAGAACCGGCCGTACACACGCCCGGTTCAGTCCTTTTATCCTTATGCGCAGAAATTTAGCCTCCAAAAACATTATCTCTGCTGTATGATATACCCTTCGCCCACCTTTGTCGTAATAAAACCCGTAAGCCCCGCTTTCTCCAGCTTCTTCCTTAGGCGGGCAATATTGACAGTCAGAGTATTTTCCTCAATATAATCATCCGTCTCCCAGAGCCTTGTCATCAAAGTGTCTCTGCTCACAAGCCGCCCCTTGTTCTCCATCAGCGTCTGGAGAATGCGGAATTCATTTTTCGTCAAATCAATCTTTTCCCCATTATATGTCAGTGTCGTATCGTTCAAATTCAGGATCGCCCCGCAGTGCTCCAGCACCGGGATCTTCCCCATCAAATCATAGGTTCTCCTCAGAACTGCCTGAACCTTTGCGGTCAGAACACTTAGGTCAAACGGCTTCGCCACAAAATCATCCCCGCCCATATTCACCGCCATGATGATATTCATATTATCCGAAGCCGACGAGATAAAAACAACCGGGACATTCGAGATCCTGCGTATCTCACTGCACCAGTGATATCCATTATAAAATGGAAGCGTAATATCCATAAGAACCAGATGCGGGTCATATTCCGTAAAAGAGGCAAGCACATTCTGAAAATCCTGAACGCACTGTGCCTCATTGCCCCACATTGTCATTTCTTTCTGTATCGCCTGCGCCATCGGCAAGTCGTCCTCCACGATGAGTATTTTATACATGCCTTATCCCTCCGATAGTCTGTCATATATCTTTTTTATCGCAAAGATGGGAGACTGTCAACTGAAACAGCGAAATACTATATCCTTTCCTTATTTTTAATTCCTGATTCTCTCTAGCACCTCCCTGATATCGCTGTCGATACAGATTGAACGGGTGGCAATCTCCTTCGGGCAGGCTGCTTCCCAGCAGTTGACACACGCATACACTGCCCTTGGATTCTGATATGTCATCTGCCAAAACGGATATTTAATGATCCCCGGGGTATTATATCCCACTCCCAGCTCCAGAAACAAGATCTGCCCGCTGATTCTTGTCCGCAGAAAATTCTCATAGCGCGCGGCCGCCTGATGCCAGCCTGCATCCTCCACAAACTTATCATCGGAGCGGAGATTCATCGTAAGCGGTTTCCCACAATGTGGGCACATGGGCACAAGTTCCGGCGGGATGCGCATATCCTTTTGCTCCGCCATCATCCTGCGCACCGCGTCTTCATTTTCAAAGGTTTCCTGACAGCATGGTTCAGAGCACTGGAACAGACCGTAATCCCCCTGCGTATAGAATAGGCGCTTCTTGTCAAAACCCGCCTTTTGAAAGCAGTGATCCACATTCGTGGTAATGACAAAATAATCTTTGTCTTTTATAATTTTCAGCAGATCCGCATAGGTGGATTTAGGCGGGTCGGCATAGCGGTTAAAGTAAATATATCTGCTCCAGTATGCCCAATGTTCTTCCAGCGTTTCATAAGGATAAAAACCGCCGGAATACATATCATGAAAACCATACTTTTTCTCAAAGTCACCAAAAAGACTGTGAAAACGCTCCCCTGTATAAACAAACCCCGCCGCGGTAGACAAACCAGCCCCCGCGCCGATTACAACAGTGTCAGCAGTTTCTATCTCCTTTTTCAGTCTGGCGGCTTGCCCGGAGTAATCCCCCGTAAATAATGTAACCGGTTCTCTTAAAAACATGAAAAATCACCTCTATTTTGCTTTTCATCTTTCACTTTACACCACAGCTGTCCCTTCAACCGCAGCGCCGCTGAACTCGCAGGAACTTAGCTGTTCTTCCGGCAGGTAGCAGGTACGGCGTTCCTTTTTTACAAGCTCTCTTACTAATTCCGTCGCAGGATTTCGGAGCAGTTCGCCCGGCTCCGCAAACTGTTCGATCCTCCCACCATCCATAACGAGAACTTTTGTACCAAGCTTTAGCGCTTCGGAAATATCATGGGTAACAAACAGCACTGTAATGCCTGTCTGCTCATAAATCCGCTTTAGCTCTGTCTGAAGCTGTCCCCGCGTGATCTCGTCCACAGCGCCGAAGGGTTCATCCATCAGAAGAATATCCGGTGACGCCGCCAGAGCGCGGGCAATGCCAACTCTTTGCTGTTGTCCGCCCGAAAGTTCGGATGGATAGCGGTGCTTCATATCTTCAGGAAGCCCGATAATTTCCATCCATTTGGATACGGCGGCTTTCGTTTTTTCTTTATCGCGCTTGTTCAAAAGGTTCGGAACATACGAAATATTTTGTTCCACTGTCATATGGGGGAACAGCATGCTTCCCTGAATGGCATAGCCGATATTCCGCCGTAGCTGTGTCTGATCTTTGTCTCGGATATTCTCGCCGTCCACAAAGATATCCCCTGAGTCCGGCAGGATTAACCCGTTCACCATTTTAAGGGCAGTTGTCTTTCCACAGCCTGATGAACCGATAATCGTTACAAATTCACCCTTTCCCACAAAGAGGTTAAATCCCTCCATAATAACCTTATCGCCGTATGCTTTTTTAATATTTCTAAATTCAATCGCTGTTTTCATTTTGTTCCACCTCACTGTAAAAGATCGTGACTGCGGAGAAAATCTTCCGCCACACCTCTTGGTTCCTTATTTTTTGTCTCAACGGAATAATTCATCGCCGCCATATCGCTGTCGGTAATTAGTCCGTTCAGCTTTTCAAATATTACCTCCAGCTCCGGGTGTTTCTCAAGTACTTCTGCGCGAATCACATTCCCGCAGATATAGGAGGGATAAAACTGTTTGTCATCTTCAAGAACAACCACATCGGAAGCTGAGAGCTGTCCGTCTGTTGTAAAAATTACCATGACGTCGATCTTTCCCTGATTGATCGCCTGATATTTCAGCCCGATATCCATATCCATTGTTTGTCCGAAATTCAATCCATAAGTCTCACAAAGAGCGTCATAACCATCCTCTCGTTCAAAGAAATCATATTCCGCGCCAAAAGTGAGGCTGTCTGCCACATCTTGCAGATCTGAATAGGTTTCCAAGTTATATTTCTCTGCAATTTCACGACGGACAACTAATCCGTACGTGTTGTTAAAGCCGTACATTCCAACCCATTTCATATCAAATTGCGCGCTGTATTCATCCTCCAAGGTGCCGAACAAATCCTCCGTATACAGACCGTTGTGCTTGAGCACCATATTCCAGCCCGTACCAGTGTATTCGGGATACAGATCAAACTCTCCGCTCTCCATCCCGGGCTGGATATTCGACGTCCCGCCGCCGACGCCCTGCGTCAGCTCCACATTCAGATTTGTATTCTGTTCAATGAGGATATCCAGCATTTCACCGAGAATATATTGCTCCGTCATAGGTTTTGTAGCAATATGCAGAGTATCCTTTTGCTGTGTGTTCATAAACACGCCGCCCGCGATGCTCAGGCAGAGGACAACGGCAATAACCGCCATAATTTTATTAGTCTTCTTTGCTTTCACACTGTGTCTGCCCATCCGTTTCTCAATAAATCCAAGCGCTAGATCCATCACAAGCGCAAGAAGCGCAATCATTAGGCTGCCCGCCATGGTCATTGACGCGTTGTTCGTAGTGATGCCCCGGTAAATTGCAACGCCCAGACCACCTGCGCCGATGAAGGAAGCAATACCTGCAAGGGCAATCGTCATGGTCACCATATTGCGCATCCCTGACATAATCACAGGCATGGCGAGAGGAAGTTTGATTTTAAACAGAATTTGCGTTTTTGTGCTTCCCATACCCTTTGCTGCCTCCAAAATGGCAGGGTCTACATTGGCAATCCCTGTATGCGTGTTCCGCACCATGGGGAGCAGCGCGTAAATTGTCAGCGCAATGACCGCAGTCACATTGCCCACGCCAGAGAAGGGAATTAGAAAACCTAGCATGGAAATGGACGGTATCGTATACAGAAAATTGATTACGCCCAAAGCTGGTTTTGCAGTTTTTTGAAATTCGCTAATCAGGATTCCCACAAGCCCTCCAAGCAGGATGGCAATGAAAATGGAAACCAGCGATATTCCCAAATGCTCCAATAATAACTCTAAGAAAAAACTCTTTCTGTCAGCAAAAACAGACCACATATCTCTTATCATGTCCGCACACTCCTTATTCTTTATCATCTTTCTCAAAACTTGGCCGCTGGATACGGCTTTGTTCCACTTCTCTTTGCACGCCTCTTGCATATCTGATTTCAGGATAACCGAATCCGATGATCATACCGATGTAGTGATGATCCGGAATATCCAGCATTGCTCTGATATCAGGCATCCGCTCCAGCACCCCCAGAGGGAATGTAAGCATCACGGCCCCAAGCCCGCGAGAGGCACAGAGCAATTCGAAATATGTCCCGGCAATCAACACATCCTGAACAGGTTCCCCTTGTCCCAGCGGCGCGTGAGGAATCAAAATGTGCGGTGCCCCGCAGAACAGCATATCGGCACGAACCGTCTTCTCCCACCGCTTCATATCCCCGTACGCCTCCCTTTCGAAACCTTTCGGATAAACGCCCTGCACCGCCAGCTCCTCCATCCGGGAGTACGCAAGCCTTCGGAACCGTTTCATCTGTTCTTTATCGTCAATCAATGTAAATTCCACCTGTTGCTTATTGCCGCCGTTCGGCGCGCTTGCCAGCTGCTTTAACATGCCGTTTATGATGGCGGCGTCAACATTTTTATCCTTATACCTTCTGCAGGAATGTCTGTTAGCGATCAGCGAATCCATCACCGGCGCAGTTGTTGCACAGTCGGCAACGGGCAGGCTGTTCTCCGGTTCGTGCCCAAAAATGGAAATAGCGCCCGTCGGACAGACCGCAAGACAATGTTCACATTTCCAGCATCCGTTCCACCCGAATTCTTTGAAATCCACAATTTCAGCCTTTTTTGAATGATTCAAAAAAAGCACTCCTCCGGGGCAGACCTTTACGCATTTCCCGCAGGCCACACATTTATCTGTGTCAACAATAAAATTTGCCTTGTTCATAACCGCTACCTCCGTCCCTCATTCTGACATCATTGTAGCCGTTGTTTATCTTCCTTACAAGTACGCACCTTTTTATAACCTATGTTACCTTTGTGTGACTTTTGTGTTATTTCAGGTGTCGCAGGGCAAAAAATTTTTAAAGTTTTTTGAAGATACGGCATACCTCACTTGATTCTACCGGGTATCCTGCATTATAATCGTGATGTAATATCGGAATATGAACGAATAAAAATCCGGGAGGTATTAAATATGCTGACAAAAGAAGAAATGCCTGCCTGTCCTGTGGCGACGACAGTACAGCTGATCGGAAGCAAATGGAAACTTCTGATTATAAGAAATCTGCTTGTCCGCCCGTGGCGTTTTAATGAGCTTAGGAAAGATTTAGAGGGAATCAGCCAAAAAGTGCTGACCGATTCCCTTCGCTCCATGGAGGAGGACGGAATCGTCACCCGGACCGTTTATCCGGAAGTTCCGCCCAGAGTGGAATATTCTTTGAGCGAGCTAGGAGAATCTATGCGCCCCGTTATCAAGGCGATGGAACAGTGGGGAATTGACTATAAAACACAGAACAGTTAAGTAAAACCATCTTTCTTATACATACAATCACAGATTTTTCTGACATGAGCAAAGAAGTTCCCGGAGATGTTATCCTATGAGCAATTCTTCGAAGTAAACAGAATGCTTTTGCGATAGGACACACCCCGGGAACACATGTTATCTATATTTTTATCTCTTCACACCGCATCCGGGTCAATCACTCTCTGAATATGGATCGCAAGAAATCCAATCTCCTCCCGCGCCACTTCCTTTTTCAGTGCCTGCCCCATAAAACGGCACACATCTTCAGCCGCCTTCCCTGTCTCAGGATAGTTGCTGAATATAAAATCATTAAAGTCTGCTTTCGTGGATTCTCCGTTCCGCGTCCGCGCCACCATATAATACAGATGACTCATCAGTCTCGTATAGGCCAGTGAATCCTCCTCAAACTTCTGTCCGAAGGCATTCTCTATCATACGGATCCCTTCATTGATGATGCGTGTTGTGTCAAGAGTCTGGAATACCTGCTCATCAGACAGTCCCGCATGGATATGGATCGTGATAAATCCCACCTCGTCGTCCGATATCTCGTATCCCATCATCTCACGGATAATGTCTCTCCCGCGCAGCGCCACGGTATACTCTTTTGAGAAAAGGACCCGGATGTCGGGAGTAAACGGATTTGGTATCTGCCGGTTTTCCTCCGCCCGCTTCGCCGCAAGAGCAATGTGGTCTGCCATAGGAAGAAGAATATCCCTGTTCATATTTTGAAACACTTTTTCTGCTTCCTCGATGATCCTCCCCGCCGCTTCGATGAATACGGGCTGGATTCCATTGACCGCTTTGAGGGCGGACTGATCCTTTTTCCGCGTAACAAGGGAATATACTCTTGCCCCGGGAAGGCAGTCTATCTGCTGGGTCGGACGTTTACCGAATCCCACGCCGTTTCCCAGCAGTATCATCTCCTTCCCTGTCTCACTGTGATAGACTAGTATTCCATTATTGTTCAATACCTTTATCACCCGATACATTCCCCTATACTCCTTCTGCCTTTGGTCTATCTCGCAGCATTTTCTATCCTTTCAGGATGTCGCACATTTCCCATTAGTTGAAAGAAATGATCTCCGCCACTTCGTCCAACTTATCTGCATTGCCGGCTTTTGTCAGACGGATTTCCTCACCTTCCTGAAGGCTTGTAAATACGACGATACACTCGTCTGACTTGGCATGCTCTTTAATATATTGTATATCAAACTCTATGAGCTTGTCACCCTTTTTCACACGGTCACCATCTTTCACAAATGCCTCAAATCCCTCTCCGTTTAAGTTTACAGTGTCAACTCCGATATGGATCAGGTATTCTGTTCCATCGTCACTCATCAGGCCCACCGCATGCTTTGATGGGAACACAAAAGATACCGTTGCGTCCTCCGGAGCATAAGCCATGCCTTCCTCCGGGCGGATAATATATCCGTCACCCATCATTTTCCCTGCAAATGCTTCATCACAAGCTTCTGTGATAGACGCCGCCTCACCCCTGACCGGGCTTGTAAGGATCTTTTTCACAGTTCCCGTGCCTATGTTTCCCTTTTCTGCATCAGAGTTATCTTCGGAAACAGCCCCTCCTGCGTCAATCGCCTCCTGTCCGGCGGCCACAGAAGCATCCGGGATATACTCCTCGTCCGGAGCCGTCTCAAGGTAATCCTCAAGTTCTGATTTAATCACTGACACGGACGGTCCGTATATAACTTGAATACCCTGTCCTTTTCTCAGGATGCCCGAAGGGGAAGTTGCCTTTAAGATGTCTTCATTTACCAGTTCGGGCTTCACAACTGTGCAGCGCAGCCTTGTGGCACAGCAATCCACATCCGAGATGTTTTTCTTTCCGCCAAGCCCCTGCGTGATCAGAAGACTTCTTTCATTTGCAGCGCTGCCTGTCTGCGTGCCTGCCTCCTCCGTGCTTTGTTTCGCCTGATAGTCTGCTTTTGTAAATAGTTTCGTCTCAGCGTCGTCATCCTCACGTCCCGGCGTCTTTAAGTTAAACTTCTTGATTAGGAAAGTGAAAATCGCATAATACAGAATGAAATAAATAATACCAACCGGGATGATCAAAAGCCAACTGGTTTTCTCATTGCCCTGCAAGATACCGAAAAGAAACAGATCCAGAAGGCCGCCAGAGAATGTTAGTCCTACCGCAATATTCAAAATATGAGCGATCATGTATGCTGCCCCTGCCAGCACTACCTGTACCACGAACAACATCGGCGCCACGAACAGAAACGAGAATTCGATCGGTTCTGTAATACCTGTCAGCATACATGCCAGCGCAGCGGAGAGCAGAAGGCCGCCCGCCTGTTTCTTCTTCTCAGGTTTTGCGCAGCGGTACATGGCTAATGCCGCGCCTGGAAGTCCGAAGATCATGAAAATGAACTCTCCCGAGAAATATCTTGTGGCGTCTGCACTAAAATGTACGGTACTGGGATCTGCAAGCTGCGCAAAGAAAATATTCTGTCCGCCCTGTACAAGCTGCCCTGCCACTTCCATGGATCCGCCGACCGCTGTCTGCCAGAAGGGAAGGTAGAATACGTGATGCAGTCCAAACGGGATAAGCGCACGTTTAATAATACCAAAGATCAGCGTTCCCACATATCCTGTCCCTGTTACCAGACCGCCCAATGCATAGATGCCGTCCTGAACGAAGGGCCACAGGAAATACATCAGAATTCCCACGCCCACGTATGTAATCGTGGAGATAATCGGTACAAATCTTGACCCTCCAAAAAATGACAGCGCATTCGGGAGCTGTATCTTGTAAAATTTATTGTGGAGAGCTGCCACTCCAAGCCCGACTATGATACCGCCAAACACACCCATCTGCAGCGTCTGGATTCCGCAGATCGAAGAAATTGTTCCTCCAAGCACATTCTCCGCAATGGTCCCATCCCCAAGGATATCCCCCTGAAGCACGAGCATCGCATTGATGGATATATGCATAACAAAAAAGGAAATCATTGCCGCCAGAGCAGCCACTTCTTTTTCTTTTTTTGCCATTCCAATGGCAACTCCCACCGCAAAAATGAGCGGCAGATTATCAAAAATAACGCTTCCTGCCTTGCTCATGACCGTAAGCAGTGCGTGAAGTATAGTACCTTCCCCGAGAATGGATTGAAGTCCGTATGTCTCGATCATGGTCGCATTGGTAAACGAGCTTCCGATACCGAGCAAAAGCCCTGCCACCGGGAGAATCGCAATGGGGAGCATGAAGCTTCGCCCTACTCTTTGCAATACTCCAAAAATCTTGTCTTTCATCTGTTTTCCTCCTTGTCTTCCTCTGCAAGACCGTGTCCCCGCCGTGCCGCGCACCTCGCCTCCGCTTTGCTTCGCCTCGGTCGCGGGCTTCCGCTTCCCTTCGGCTCTACGCCGTGCTGCGCACCTCGTCTCCGCTTTGCTTCGCCTCGGTCGCGGGCTTCCGCTTCCCTTCGGCTTTACGCCGTGCCGCGCACCTCGTCTTCGCTTTGCTTCGCCTCGGTCGCGGGCTTCCGCTTCCCTTCGGCTTTACGCCGTGCCGCGCACCTCGTCTTCGCTTTGCTTCGCCTCGGTCGCGGGCTTCCGCCCTATATCCGCACCAGACAGCAAACTGACGAGCAAACTCGCCGTTTGTTGTTTGGTGCGGATGCACGGCTTGATGCTTACGCGCAAAAAAAGCATAAACTTATCCTCTCTGGCATGTGTTGTAATTTACATGTGAAGGATAGTTTATGCCTGCCTAACAGTAACACACTATCTTGCATATTTAATTTCCTTGTCCAGTATAAACGGATTCCTGCGAAATAGTCAATTCAGAAATATCACCTAAATTTCAGTAAAAAATTTGTGCATTATCTACAGTATGTTAGTCTGAAACAGCCTAATCTAATATCTTCATCGCCATATCACCGTCACCGTTCAGGGAAAACCCAACCTTCTCGTAGAATCCTGCCATCAGTTCCCTGTACTGGTCGGGCCCGGTATAACCCAGCGGAGCCAGCTTGTATCCCAGCGGAGCTGTGATCAGTGTAACTCCTTTTTTCTGCAGCTGATCGATAATCTCATTCATGCACACTGTCCCATAGCCCTTCCCCCTCAGACCGAAATCTGTAAGATAGAACTCTACAATATCTGCCCTTGTCTTTGTCTCCAGCAGATACTCCATATGAAATACGGAAAGCCCCTTTTCATACACATCTACCGTGCGCGGAAGGTACTGAAACTCTAATATATGGGCGCTCTTATCTTTGAGATCTATCGCCCGGAAATATTCTTTTCTAATGTATACTGGTATTGACATACTCTTTTCTTCCTGATTCTTTTAGCCTTTGCGATCTGCTCCGGCAGCCGGGCATTGCCCTCTCCACTTCAGCGGTCTACGCATCTGTCTTTTGCATGTTCTGTCTTTCAATCTTAAGCTGTACATTGACCCCAAACGGATTGATAACCACGCCTTTTGTGTTCTCAGCGAGCATCCCGGGAATCTGACCGGCGGTTACAACCGCTGTCTTGATCTTCTGACCCCGGCTGAACCGCTGTACTTCCAACATATCGGTAAATACCGGCTGATACATGGTTCCATCTTTCTGCTTAAGCAGAGGAATCTGACCGTCCTCCTGCACAACCATGAGAAATGTGCCTTTCCTGTAATGCGCCAGCATTTCTTCCTGAAGTTCCTCTAGCCCTTCCGTAGGCTGCGGCGACACTTGACGCCACATTTCCTGCACAAAATAAATCGCCGTCAGATGCAGGGCCGGATTTTCCACCAGCTTCTGACTATTCGGAAACTTATCAGGCATCTTTCTTGTAACTAACTCAGAAAGCTGTACGCTGGTCTGGGTGTCTGTCCCGTAATTGACTGCCAGACAGTTCACCCCCATTGTATAAAGACTCGTATAGAAAGGCAAAAGCTGTTTATCCTCCATCTTTGCCACCGCCGTGGCATACTTTTCTTCTGAAAGATGTTTTGCTTTTTCCTTTGCATCCTCTTCCCTGTAATATAAGAACACCTCATCGTCATATGTCTCCCCGTCACAACAAACAAACGGAAGCTTTGTTGCACTGGATATAATTACATAGAGTTCCCCGGGGTTACGGAGCGCCGCAAGGGTCTCCTGTTTTGTCACTGTTGTATTATTGTGGCTCATTTTCGTATCTTTCCTTTCTCGTTCCTGTTGGTTATTGTATCATAATTTTCTCACCAGTTCCAATAAATACGGAACAAATATAATACATCCGATGATCACAGACACGATCGCAGAAAAGAGCACTGCTCCCGCCGCTGTATCTTTTGCGATCTTCGCAAGAGGTTTTTTCTCCTCTGTCACAAGATCAACCACAGCCTCTACCGCCGTATTTACAAGTTCCAGAGACACCACAAGCGCAAAGAGAAGCAGGCAGATGCACCACTCTGCCGCCGTAATGTGAAACAGGGTTCCCGCCAGTGTCACGGCGATGACTGCCAGACAATGAATCTTCATATTCCTCTCTTTTTGAATCCCTGTCCATATCCCTTCAAAGGCATATCCAAAACATTTTGTCAACGGATTTTTCTTTCCTTTTTTCATGATGATCTCTACTTTCGCTGTTTATCTTAATATCGGTATCAGGGAAGCGTCGCTGCCTTCATAAGCAGTCCACCCTATTTTCTTGAAAACAAATGCTTGATAAATACATACATCACAATCAGGAACGCCAGCATATACCCAAATGCTCCGATCGCTGGAATCCCTAAAATCTTCGGTGTCATATCTGTAGTGCATATGATACTGGAGCTGATCAAAAGCGCCATGACCCAGAGACCCATAACGATATTCCTAACCAGACGGCGCAGAAGCTGTGCCAGATCGTCTGTAACCTGAAGATCAAGATTAACCTTTGCCTGCCCCTTTAGATATCCGCTCATCATATCAGATATCATAGATGGGATATCCAGAGCCTTGCGGAAAGATTTGAGCACACTTTTTCCACTGCTTTTCAGCTCCTTTTTTAAGTCAAGATTGCGGAAAAACTGTCCTGATACATGTGCCGTGGCGATCTCCACCATATTGATGTCCGGAGCAATGTCGGCCAGCACCCCTTCCATGTGGGTCAATCCTCTCGCCAGCATGGTCAGCCCGTGAGGCATTTTGATCTTATTATTCTTCATTACATCCATAAGGTCTGTCATGACTTCTGCCACGTTCATGCTGCCCATATCCACATTTCCGTACTTCATAAGAAGTCCGTCAATATCCTCATACAGTTTTCTCTGATCTGGGCGTTCCTTGAACTCTCCAATGCCCAGCACCGCCTGCTGAATCAAACCCACATCACCTAGCGCCACGCCCTGCACGGCTTTCCCGATCATTTCCCGGTCATGCTCCGTCAGGCGCCCCATCATCCCCATGTCGATCCAGATAATCTTTCCGTCCCGAATCTTTACATTGCCTGAATGGGGATCCGCATGGAAGAAGCCATCGTCCATCACCTGTTTGATGTAATTGTCAACCAGTTTGGTACCGATCTCCTTCAGATCATACCCACGTTCGGTAAGTTCTTCTTTGTCGTCAATCCCGCACCCATCAATATATTCCATCACGAGCACATTTACAGTTGTATACTGCTGGTATAGTTTCGGAGTGCCGACAAAATTTACCTCTTTATTTCTCCGGGCAAATTCTTCCATATTCGACGCTTCTGTCAAAAAGTTCATTTCCTCCCGTGTCACGGACCACATTTCATCCAGCACGAGATCCAGATCTGCCATTCCCTTGATGCTCACAGGAGGCATTAGTTTCACTGCTTTGTGGAGAAGGGCGATATCCCTCGCCATCTTTTCGTAAATGCCTTTGCGCTGAACCTTTACGACCACTTCTTCACCGTTTCGCAATGTCGCCCGGTGCACCTGAGCAATCGAAGCAGAGCCCTGCGGCTTTTCTTCCATAGAAGAAAACACTCTTCTCCATGACCTGCCATAGGACTTTTCGATCACAGACACCACTTCATCAAAAGGCATGGGTGTTACCTCGGTCCGAAGAAGCATCAATTCATCACAATACCTTTTGGGAAGGATATCTGAATGCATGGACATAATCTGTCCCAGCTTGATGAACGTAGGACCCAGATCTTCAAGAATTGCCCTTAACTTTTTCGGCGTCACACCCTTTGTAATATTGTGCCGGCGCAGCACAGCAGTGATCTCCCGCAATCTCGAATTATATTGGATTGGTTCTATCGTACTCATATTGCTCATTGTCTATTCTTCCGCGGAATCTGCTGCATCTTTTGCATTTTCCCTCGAAGATCCATGTTCTTCCGCATTTTCTTTTGATGCCTGTTCTTTCTTCAATATTTGCTCTTTAAGAGCTGCGAGCTGCTCCGGCGTCATCTTATCAAGAAGCTCCGAGATTTCTTCCTCTGACGCAGGTTTTACCAAGTTTACCTTCTCCCTGACAGTTTTCTTAATATTGTGTTTTAACTCCTCATTAAGTACCTTGCCCTGCTCTACTGTCAGCTCACCTTTTTCTACCATCTCATCCAGCAGATCTTTCGACTTTTCCGCTGTGACGGCCACAGCTCCAATGCCTGCAAGGATTATTTTTTTAATGTTATCGCTTAATTTTTCCATGGTTTTTCTCCTTTATTTGTTCTCTTCTTTATCTCCATATTTTTCCTTATATCTGTCGATACATTCCTCTATCACCTGAACAGCCCCCAACGCTCCTTCAAATTCATTTACGGCGGTCTTTTTTCCTTCCAGATCCTTATACACAGTAAAAAAGTGCCGGATTTCATCAAAAATATGTCTTGGCAGCTCAGAAATATCCGTGTACGCCTCGTATGTAGGATCTGCCCATGGGATTGCGATAATTTTCTCATCGCCCGCGTCCCCGTCCGTCATCCTCATCACTCCGATGGGGTAACAGCGGACTAAAGTCAAAGGTTCCAGCGGCTCTGAGCACATAACAAGCACATCCAACGGATCGCCATCGTCGCCCAGTGTGCGCGGAATAAATCCATAATTCATGGGATAGTGAGTGGATGTATACAGCACCCGGTCCAGTATAATATATCCTGTCTCTTTATCCAGCTCGTATTTCTTCTTGCTTCCCTTGGATATCTCGATCACTGAGATGAAATCCGTCGGAAATATCCTCTCCTCGCTGATATCATGCCAAATATTTCCCATAATAATGGCCTCCCTTATTTCCTATAAATATTCTTTCAACACTTCCTCCATAGCGCTGCAGGCAGCTTCCTCATCTGTCCCTTCCATTTGTACCGTAAGCTTATCCCCACACTTGATACCCATGGCCATAAGCTCCGTCAGTTTTTTCGCATCAGCTTTTTTCTCCCCGTGGAAAAAAGTGATCTCCGCTCCATATTTTTTTGCCTCCTTTGCCACGATTCCTGCAGGTCTTGCATGAATTCCTGCCCTGTCCCTGATCTCATAGATAAATGATCTCATACGGTTCTCTCCCTTCTGCGGCACGCTGCTTTTATATTTTGATTTTACAACTTCCATGACACCGCGTCTAGTACTGTCATAAGAAAAGAAAAAAGCCTGCCCCGAGATCAGTGCTTCCGCATTTTCCCGGGGACAGGCTCCCCATCTCAAGATCTATTTCACATACTGCTTTTTATATTAAGCTTCTACATACTGTCTTACTTTGTATTTCTATATTTCCTACATAATTTTCCGGAACAGATCTTTCAAATCCTCTACGCTTGCATCTTTGGGATTACCCGGGGCACATGCGTCTGCATGAGCAGATTCAGCGAGGAATTGAAGATCTTCCTCTTTGACTACCTCCAGTTTCGTCGGGATTCCCACGTCGACAGAAAGCTGCCGGACCGCATCTACCGCAGCTTTTCTGTACTCCTCCGCCGACATTTCATCCACTCCTTTTACGCCCATCGCTCTTGCGATCTCACGATATTTTTCCCCTGTACAATCCGCGTTGTATGCCATAACAATGGGAAGCATCATCGCGCACGCCACTCCATGGGGTGTATCATAAACTGCGCCTAAAGTATGCGCCATAGAGTGAGCGATTCCAAGTCCCACATTAGAAAATCCCATGCCCGCTATGTACTGTCCAAGCGCCATTCCATCCCGTCCCTCTTTCTCATTTGCAACAGCGCCCCTAAGAGATCTTGAAATGATCTCGATGGCTTTAAGATGGAACATATCTGTCATCTCCCATGCCGCTTTTGTCGTATATCCTTCAATCGCATGTGTCAGAGCGTCCATTCCCGTTGAAGCTGTCAATCCTTTCGGCATAGAAGCCATCATATCCGGATCCACAACTGCAACGACCGGCATGTCATGAGGATCTACACATACAAATTTTCTCTTCTTCTCCACGTCAGTGATCACATAGTTAATCGTAACCTCGGCAGCCGTCCCCGCCGTCGTCGGAACCGCAATGATCGGCACACAAGGCTTCTTTGTCGGAGCCGTGCCCTCAAGGCTTCTCACATCCGCGAACTCTGGATTCGTAATGATGATGCCGATTGCCTTCGCCGTATCCATAGAAGAACCGCCTCCAATAGCGATAATATAATCTGCTCCCGCATCTTTGAATGCCTGTACGCCATGCTGCACATTTTCAATTGTAGGGTTTGCTTTAATATCTGAATAAATTTCATAAGCAAGTTTTTCATTGTCAAGTACATCTGTAACTTTCAAAGTTACTCCAAATTTAATCAGATCAGGATCCGAGCATACAAACGCCTTTTTAAACGCTCTTGCCTTCACCTCCGCCGCAATTTCTTGAACTGCGCCCGCTCCGTGATAAGATGTCTCATTGAGCATAATTCTGTCTGCCATTGTCTCAAATCTCCTTCCATATTAAATTTACACTGTGACAAACCACACATTCTGTGTGACCCTTAGTTCTTACCTCTTTTATTTTATCTCTTTTTCCTGCGCCATACAACCGAAAGCCGGACATTTTATATATTTACTCTATAATTTCAGTTCTGCCGCTTTCTGTATCATACAAAATCGTGAAAAGCGCCGGACCATGTCCTATATCGCTCTTTTGCAAATACACAGACATGTATACTTTTTTTAAAATCTTTGTCTGATCCCTTGAAAACCGCGTTGTATAAAATGTATTTTCTTCATAGATACGGACTGTCTCTTCTGCGAATTTCTCCTCATCTTCTATGCGCTCCGCATTTGCCACTACGATCAGCACGCACTCATCTCCTTCTGTGCGGCTGCTGACCACATCGGGCGTTCCCGAATATGGCTGTTTGTCCTGCGTATATAATTCTATATGCTTATAAAAAATACATATTGCGCCAGACAGTAAGATCAACACTGCACTTCCCACAAACAACATTTTACCAGTTTTCTGCACCATTTCGTTACCTTTCAATAGCATCGCTTCATTTTGTATCACTTTTACAACCGATTATATCTCTCGGTGCATTTAAAATCAATATGTGGTTCAAAAAATGAGACATTAAAAACGGAGGAATAATCATATGCCAAAACCAAGGACAAAAACTGGCCAGAAAAACCTGATAGCGGACAATCTCATTGAACTCCGGAAAAAACATCACTTTTCTCAGAGAATGCTCGCCTATCAGCTCCAGCTTGCAGGTTACGACATGGATAAGAATGTCATTACAAGAATCGAGACGAATAAAAGATATGTGACCGATATTGAGCTCAAAGCATTGTGTGGGATATTCGGCGTGACATATGAAGAATTAATTGATGGGAAATAAAAGGTTCACAATGCTATGTCTTATTCCGTATGCGATAACGGCGGCATCTCTGAACTGACAGCATGTATGATCCTTAAGATCACGATAGAAAAGTGGCAAATATTTTAATATAAGGCCCTGTTCCGAAGAACAGGGCCTTACTAATCCTTTATTATATGCTCATCAATATGCAGATCTTAACACTACCTGATTAAGCATTCTTTTTGGCGATCGCTGCCTGTGCTGCTGCCAGTCTTGCAATCGGTACACGGAACGGTGAGCAAGATACATAGTCAAGACCGATGCTGTTACAGAACTCAACAGAACTCGGGTCTCCACCGTGCTCGCCGCAGATACCAATGTGAAGTTTCGGATTAACCGGCTTTCCAAGATCAATTGCCATCTTCATCAGCTTGCCAACGCCTACCTGATCAAGTTTTGCAAACGGATCGTTCTCGAAAATCTTAGCATCATAGTAAGCGTCAAGGAACTTACCTGCATCATCACGGGAGAATCCGTATGTCATCTGTGTCAGATCGTTTGTACCGAAGCAGAAGAAATCAGCCTCTGCTGCGATCTCGTCTGCTGTAAGAGCAGCTCTCGGGATCTCGATCATTGTTCCAACTTCGTACTCAAGGTCGCTGCCTGCTGCCGCAATCTCAGCGTCCGCTGTCTCAACAACAAATTTCTTTACATATTTCAGCTCTTTGATGTCGCCTACAAGCGGGATCATGATCTCCGGCTGCACTTTCCAGCCCGGATGAGCTTTCTGTACGTTGATTGCCGCACGGATAACAGCTTTTGTCTGCATCTTAGCAATCTCCGGGTATGTCACTGCCAGACGGCATCCACGATGCCCCATCATCGGGTTAAACTCGTGCAGGCTGTCGATGATTGCCTTAATCTGATCGACAGTCTTGCCCTGTGCATCAGCCAGCTTCTTGATATCCTCTTCCTCTGTCGGAACAAACTCGTGAAGCGGCGGGTCAAGGAAACGGATAGTTACCGGATTTCCTTCAAGAGCCTCGTACAACTTCTCAAAGTCTCCCTGCTGCTCCGGAAGAATCTTCTCAAGTGCTGCTTCTCTTTCTTCCTCTGTCTCAGAACAAATCATTTCACGGAACGCATCAATTCTGTCACCCTCAAAGAACATATGCTCTGTACGGCAAAGCCCAATACCCTCAGCGCCCAGCTCACGAGCTTTCTTAGCGTCAGCCGGTGTATCAGCGTTTGTGCGGACTTTCATAGTTCTGTACTTGTCAGCCCATGCCATAATACGTCCAAACTCTCCGGCGATAGAAGCATCTACTGTCGGGATGATTCCGTCATAGATATTACCTGTAGAACCGTCAAGTGAGATTGCATCTCCCTCATGGTACTCTTTTCCATTCAGTGTAAATTTCTTGTTTGCTTCATCCATAACAATGTCGCCGCATCCGGATACACAGCATGTACCCATACCCCGAGCAACAACGGCAGCGTGAGATGTCATACCACCGCGAACTGTCAGGATACCCTGAGCAGACTTCATACCTGTGATATCCTCAGGTGATGTCTCAAGACGTACAAGAACGACTTTCTCTCCTCTTGCAGCCCACTCTACAGCGTCGTCTGCTGTGAAGACGATCTTACCGCATGCAGCCCCCGGCGAAGCTCCGAGCGCTTTACCCATCGGTGTAGCAGCTTTCAAAGCAGCAGCATCAAACTGCGGGTGAAGCAAAGTGTCAAGGTTTCTCGGATCGATCATAGCAACAGCCTCTTCCTCTGTTCTCATGCCCTCGTCAACAAGGTCACATGCGATCTTCAGAGCGGCCTGCGCTGTTCTCTTACCGTTACGTGTCTGAAGCATGTACAGCTTACCGTGCTCTACAG
>NBJMC04201__coassemble_433_pt1 | contig 35449 bp, 36 predicted proteins | sample NBJMC04201__metabat2_high_PE_020 | metagenome-assembled genome bin NBJMC04201
CGACTGTTGTCATCTGTCCAGTCCAAATCTGCATCCGTATAAGGCTCTACCGGTTCAATTTCAAATAAATCTCCTCCTGTAGCGTCAGCAATATAGTTTGCCACTGCTTCAGTATTTCCTGTTGCAGAATAATATACCACCAGCGTTTTTCCATCTGATGCACCGCCGTCTGACGTATCCTCCGTATTCGCTTCTGTATCTGAACTCGATTCATCTGCAGCCTGGTCTGACTGTGCTGCACTGTCACTCTGATCCTGAGTATCTTCTGAAGCACCACATCCACTCAGCAAACCTGCTGTCATAACACCTGCAATAAGTAATGATAATAATCTCTTTTTCATGCTTAGAGTCTCCTTTCACTCTTTCTTGATCTATATCATCGCTATACACAGTATGTCTTTCTATTTGTGTATAGCGTAGTTTTCTACCTCATTTTTCAAACGCTATACACTTTATACACGGGTAAAACCCTGCTCCAGTTTAGGGTAACCGATATAGACTCTTTCCACATCCTGCCAATCATCTACGGTGTCAGCCGCCAGCTCCACATTCCGCAGGCTTTCATCAGCGTACTCCTGGGATACCCGGCTGTTATCATCGTTATAATTCAAATCCTCATCGGTATAGGGATCAACCGGCTCCAGCTCGAACAATTCTCCGCCTGTCGTTTCAGCAATCACTTCCGCCACCCGCTCTGTATTGCCAGTAGCTGAGAAATACACGACCAGGTTTTTTCCCTCGGTTCCATCTCCATCTGTTTCTGCCTCGCTGCTTGCTTCGGCGCTATCTTCTTCTGTTGTGGCTGCACTGGATTCGTTCTCCGATGCCGCCCCTGTATTTGACTGTGTCTAGCTTTCATCTTGTCCGTTCCCGGCTCCGCATCCAGCTAACATACCGACTATCAGAATACACACTGTCATCAATATAAATCCACGTTTTCTCATAGGAAATGACCTCCTTCATTTAATATGATCTATACTCAACGTAATACACAAATCTTCTCTTTCTCTGTGTACACAGTTCTTTTCACCCTTAAAAATGCTACTCAATACACGCTATACACTCAAAAACCATACTGCATTTTAGGATACCCGATAAAGACTGTATCATAGGAATCCCAATTCTCGACCTCCGTTGAAACAAGTTCCACATCTCTTAAGCTTTCGTCTTCATGCTCTCTCGACACTCTGCTGTCATCGTCCGTCCAGTCCAGATCTCCGTCCGTATACGGTTCTGCCGGCTCTACTTCAAAGAGGTCGCCGCCTGTGGCGTCTGCAATAGAATTCGCTACTTTCTCGGTGTTTCCTGTTGCGGAATAGTAAACAACCAGTACATTGCCCGAACCCGAAGCAGAATCCGCGGTATCTCCCGCGCCGCTCTGATCATCCGCACTGCTGCCCTGATCTTCTGTTTGTGCACGGTCCAACGCGCCCTCATCCTGTGTGTCCACATTAGCGCCGCATCCTGCTAGAAGACCAACCGCTGTTATACCGGCAAGTATCATAGAAAATAATTTCTTTGCTTTCATTATAATCACATTTTCTTTCGATTTTTTACCGTTATCTGTTACAAACTCAGTATATCTAAAAATCTGTCTACTGAGAATTTTCCATTTGTTATGCAGTATTAACCTTTCAGTAAATGCCCGGCACGCATTACTGTATCAGTGTTCTCTGCGTCTTCGTTTCCCGATTCTTTGCAGCCCTCTGCCAAGATAATGTCCGAGAAATACAAACATTCCCATAACCGCTGCACAGTCGAAGATATAGGAGAGCGCCGGTTCTGAATAATCAAAAAACACAAAATGTACACGCAGCAGCATATAGCTTAGCAGATCTCTTCTGACAAATGCACCCAATCCGTATGCCGCTATTGCTGCTCCGAGAAGCCTCGTAATCCATATCTTTGCTTTCCGATCTTTCTCTGCCTCCGGCTTTGCAAACAGTTTCCTCACTGCTCCCAGCATCATCCCCCAATGAAGTCCCAGATGCAGAGATATCAAAGCAAATCCCCAATAAGCGCAGACCATATGGACAGTTCCCGCCGCCACACTGACACCCCGGATATCGATAAAGGCAAATACATCCCGGCGCCGATCCACTCGTGCGCCGCCTCTCCCACAAGCCCATAGGGCATGAGAAGCAAAAGGAATACCGTAAGTAATGCGTCGATAATAATTTTAAATTTTTGCATAGTCATAGCTGCCCATTTCCTTTCTTTTCATAGTCATCAATGATTCATATTCCTCTCCCAGAAGCTGACCGCACGATCGATCCACCCCTCTGCCACTGTTCCCTCTCCCAGACCGAATCCGTGACGCAGCCCGTCAAATACCTCGATCTGCGCGTCAGTTCCGTTTTCCCGTATCCGGCTGATATAGCTTTCCATAGAACGGTAGGAAGCGATCCCATCGCTGGTTCCCACACAGGCGTAGGTGGGCGGTTCATTTCCTGTCACGTCGGACAGTCCGGTATACTGCATAATTACAGCCGCTGGTTCAGAGTAATCCCGCTCCCCGAATGCCGCCGTGCCATAGGAGCCCAGCCATGCAGCCATACGGGCGCCTGCGGAGCCTCCCCACAGTGAATAATGCGACATATCGATCTGCAGTTCTTCCGCATTTTCATGGAGAAAGGCAATCGCTCTCGCCAGATTCTCACAGGCGGTATCCGCTCCGGGACGATAAATCAGTGCAAAGGCATTATACCCTTTCTCTGACAGCTCCATCGCATGGGGAAAACTATCGTGCATCGCCGCCACATAGACGAAACCGCCTCCGGCATTGACAATGGCTGTCTTCTCTCCTTGATCTCCCCGGAAGAAAAAGAGCCCCGTATCTTCTTTATCAGGATCTTCCGCCTTCTCTTCTTCCGTATAAATATCATAGAAAACCCGCTGTCCCGACAACACTTGATCTTTCAGATAGTTTGCAGTCTCCACCGTGCGCTCCGGGTTCACATTGTTATACCATGTCAGGATTTCTCCCACGTCCTTAAGCTCCAAATTCTCATCGACAGCCCGGTCCGCTGGAAAGATCAGCCTGCCGTAATCTCCGAACGCTGGATCGCCGATTACATCTACCACTTTTGTTTCTAGAGTATAATACTCTCCATCCTTCACCGCCGTATCTCCCTCTATGCCTTCTACCGTATCCTCCGCGGCATCCTTCCTGATTTCTGACCCCTCCCCGGAGTTTTCCTCTGTCCGCCCGCATCCTGACAGCGCCAGCGCCAGAAGTATTACCGCAATAAAAACAATGTACATATTCCCCTCTTTGTGGGGACTTCCGTTAATCAATAATGCTTTCATGTGAAACCTCTTGAATTTTCATTTTTACATCTGCCAGATCCAGCACAGCCCGTTATAAAAATATTCCATCGCATACTCTCCGCTGTGCGTGCCGCCCTCCTGCTCCAAAAAGTACAGGTTCCCTTCCCGCTCATTATTGGCATATCGGAAGGTCCCGCCTCCTGAATCCGACATCGCCTCTATCTGGTTTTTAAACGAAGAATAAGCAAAATCCTCTGTCCCCGACGCCGCAAAGATGAAAAAGTCATTCCACGCATGGCCGGAATCATTTACAAGAGACGCCATATATTCCCCGTCCGACGTCAGGCTTCCGCTGGATGGCATAAAATAGCGGAAATAATCCAGACAATGCTGAAATGTCCTCCACGTTGCCACTGACCCCATGGAAAATCCACAGAACGCGCGATGATCTCGAGATACCGTAATCCCCTCCAAATCCGTCCTTTCTGCATAAGTGCTGTAAGTCCCCTCCACTGCAGGAATCAAGTCATTCACCAATTCATTATGGTAATTCTCTGTCAGGCGTAGCGCCAGACTGTAATCCCCGCTGTCCTCGGAGCTCGTGTTGTTGTAGGTAGGGCAGACCACAATCATGGGAAGTATCCTTCCGTCCGCAATCCCGTTGTCCAGAACATTTTTAAACATATTCGGGCTGTCCGGTGTTCCCAGATAAGTCGTCTCATCACTCCATCCCCCGTGCATCAGGTAAAACACATTATACGGTTCATCCTCGGGATACCCGTAGGGCAGATACACAATCGCCCGCTTATGGAGTATCTGATCCTGTTCCTCGTAGTTCATAGACTCATAAGTATCGTATTTCAACTCCACCAGAGTCCCCGGATATTCGGATTCTTCATAATACCCCCGGGGAATCTCTTCCAGTTCACCGGGAAGCGATGCACCTGTCACTGTCTCGTCTGTCATGTCTGTCTCGCCCTTCCTATCTGCTGCTCCACCACCGCTGTCGTCTGTCTCCGCTGCGGCTGCCGCCGTGTTCTCTGCTCTCTTTCCGTTATCCGTCATTTCGCTCCGGCTGCAGCCTGACACAGCGATAAGCACCGCCATGAGCAGAATCGGCACTTTGTATTTTTTCACAGTATTCACGCCTCCCGCTTATCTGAAATTTTAATCCTCTCTCCTGCAAAGATACATGGTTTGGAGAGTGTTGCTTTTTTACACTAACGCCACCTTCGGATCATAACTGTATTATAAAGGAAGCCGCCGGCAGACAGAATTCCCGATTAGTTTCCTTGTATAAACCAAAAGGTTTTAAGAAAACGAAAGGGTCAATGCAGGAAACCTCCTCATCGACCCTCTCGTTTTCAAATTTATTTCTTATTCTGCCGTCATTTCAATACATTTCCGTCTTTGAACGCATTTCCGACCTTCGCCCCCAGCCTATAATACCCGTAATGCACGGTATCATAAGTAATGGGATTGAATTTCTCGAGGCTTAATTCTCCATCGTCGCCAAGCACGCTCTTATCGATGCTCACATTTACAATACGCCCGAGGAATTTGGAACCCCCAATCACATCGATCAGCTCACATTCCAGAGTGAGGGGCAGCTCATTGATAATAGGCGCATTGACAAAACTGCTCCTTACCGTCGTAAAGCCTGCCTTTTCCATCTTATTTTCTTCCTTGTTAGCTGACACGATCCCCACATAATCACAGGCGGTCATATGCTCCACGTCACCTGCGCTGACCGTGAACGCCTTGTTCAGCAGGATATTGTCCGTCGTCTTGTGGCTAGACAGATCGATCATGATCTCATCCGCCCCGACGATTCCTCCCCATGCCGCATTCATGGCGTTTGCTTTTCCGTTCTCATCATAGGTGCCGATAATCATAACCGGCTGAGGAAATAAAAATGGTTTTGCTCCGAAATTTTTTCTCATCATAATACCTCCTAAACGTATTGGTCGTTTGCCTTTACGATCTCTGTCAAACGGATATGCCTGTTGTGATAGCGAGCCGCCGGATTCTTCTCCGGAATTGTCAGACGGATCGCATTCTGCGGGCAGTGGTGAATGCATGCCATGCACATCTGACAGTTATCCATCGTATGAACTGCCCGCTGTCCCTCAAGGCGGATACAGCCCGAGGGACAGACGCGGGTACAGATCCCACAACTGATACAATCGTCTGTCACATCATAGATATGGCTCCACTGATCCGCAGGAACGGACGCCTGATGCTCCAAATATTTCTGATGCCACGCCCGGTCTTCTTCTGTGACCGGCTGTATCCATTTCTTCCGTACCATGATATCCTGCCGGATGGCGCAAAGATGTTCTTCCACCTTCTTCTCCGGCTCTGACTCGATCTGTTCCTCCATATCAAATGCGGGCAGGAAATTATCCACCATTTTGAGTGTGTTGATATAATCCACTCTCTTCCCGCAGGATTCCAGCTCCTGATACGCCAACTCCGCCGCGCCGCCGTGGATATTTCCGTAAGTCAGGATGAGATAGAAATAATCTGTCTGAAACTCTGCCTTTTTCAGGAATTCCTTCACCATAGCAGGCATCTCATGACCGTACACCGGGCAGACAATCCCAATTGTGTCCGCCCGATAGACCTGATCTTCCCTGTGAACTGCCTGTGGGATACTGATCGGTTCCTCCCCGAACTGTTTTGCCACATAAAGGCTGTTTCCGGTTCCGGTAAAATAAAAGATCATCTCTGGGGAACCTCCTTTTGGGCCTTAGTCGTGTACTTTCAGGCCGTGCAGCATTTTTACAAAGTCAGGATCATCGTGGTTGACGATCTCGCTGTGTCCCAGATCCAGCGCAGCGATCTCTTTCATATCCTCATCGCTAAGCTTGAAATCCCAGATATTCATGTTCTGCTCCATGCGGTCCTTGTGCACGGACTTCGGAATGACCACAACACCTCTCTGCACGTTCCAGCGAAGCGCTACCTGCGCTGCGCTCTTTCCGTACTTCTCGCCGATCTTTGTAAGTACTGGATGTGTGAAAATCCCATGGTTTCCTTCCGCAAACGGTCCCCATGCCTCCGGGATCACGCCGTATTCTTTCATCAGTGCGAGGGCGTCCTCCTGCTGGAAGAACGGATGCAGCTCCACCTGATTGACTGCCGGAATCACTTCTACAGTCTCGCACAGATCAGCCAGACGCGCCGGATAGAAGTTGCACACGCCGATTGCTTTTATTTTGCCTTCTTTATATGCTTCTTCCATGGCACGGTACGCTCCGACATAGTCGCCCATGGGCTGATGGATGAGATAAAGATCCAGATAGTCAAGCCCCAGTTTGTCAAGAGAGGTCTGAAGGGCTTTCTTTGCTTCTTCATATCCCGCGTCCTGAACCCACAGTTTTGTGGTGATGAAAAGCTCTTCTCTTGCCACCCCGGATTTTGCGATGGCTTTGCCGACAGCCTCTTCATTCATGTATGCAGCCGCCGTATCGATCAGACGGTAACCGCTTGCAATGGCGTCAAGGACAGCCTGCTCGCACTGAGCCGGATCCGGCACCTGAAAAACTCCAAATCCTTCCACCGGCATCTTCACTCCGTTATTCAATGTTACATATTCCATGATGATATCCTCCTTTTCTAAACCATAACCTTTTTACAAGAAAGATTATAAAAAAAATACGAAGAAAAGTACAATATCAATCCTGCATTGTGCTATACTGTATGTGAATACTGAAAATAGTGAAATCCCGATAAATGCTTCCTATATTTTAAAATGAGAGGTGAACCAGACATGATTGAACTTGAACAGCTCAAACAACTCGAGGCTTTCTCCCAGTACGGCACTCTGTCAAAAGCCGCTGAAAATCTTCATATATCCCAGCCCACACTGACCCGCTCCATGCAGAAACTAGAAGACGAGTTTGGTGTCCCCCTGTTCCGCCGTACAAAGAACCGGTTAGAGTTCAATGAGAACGGGGAACTGGCTGCAGATTACGCAAAACGGATACTGGAACAGTCCGATATCATGCTCGAAAGAGTCCGTGCCTTAGACCGAGCCGGACGCACCATCTCTATCGGTTCCTGTGCGCCCATGCCCATGCTCGCCGCGGTCCAAAACGCGGCGCGCCAGTACCCGAATATGACCATCTCCTCAGAGTGTAAAGACTGCACCCCTCTGGTTGAAGGACTGCGCTCCGGCCTCTATCAGATCATCATCTTGACTTACCACCCCAAGGAAAAAGATCTGCACGTCCGCGAATCAGGAAGCGAGTCTCTGTTCTTTGCCTTTCCCCACGGGCACCGCTTCGCGGACAGGAGCGGCATCTATATGAAAGAAATTGATGGGGAAAACATGCTTTTGTATTCGGACATTGGTTTCTGGCACCGCCTGCCTCGAGAGAAAATGCCTCACTCACGCTTTCTTGTGCAGACGGATCGCTTCGCCTTTGAAGAGCTTGTAGCTTCCTCCATCCTCCCGTGCTTCGTGTCCGACGCAGCCCTCGCCGGAGACTGGGAGACGGCAGACAGGGTACTCGTCCCGATCCTCGATCCGGAAGCCAGCGTCACATATTACATGGTGTGCCTAAAAAGTATGCTGCCAAAGGTGAAGAAGCTGTTTTCATAGGAAGACAGAATTTCAACCATTTCTTCCTGTATCTGCCCCAGATAATGAAGGGATTATTCAAAAATTTTTTCCAACGTGATAAGCACTCCGTCTTCCTCATTAGAAGGACAGACAAATTTCGCGGCATTCTTTACATTTTCAGGGGCATTTGCCATCGCATAACTTTGTCCGCAGTATTTCAGCATTTCTATATCATTTCCCCCATCTCCAAAAGCAGCACACTGTTCCGGTGTGATGCCCCAGCGCTTCACAAGCCTTTTTAACCCGGAGGCTTTGTGACAACCCGGTACAATTAAATCGATAGAACCATGCCCGCTTGTAACAGGCTCAATAAGTCCCCCAAGCCTTTCACGAAACATATCATAATATTCAAATGTTTTTTCCTCTGGAACCGTAGGCGCGAATTTTAAGATCCGATCCTTCACCTGCTTAAAATCATCCACCCATTTTAAGCGATGATAATAAATACCAGTAAGCTCAAAAAATTCTTGACTGACCGTTCCTCTTTGACAGTATGCACTTTCTACTCCGCATAAAACATTCAATATTTCAGGATATTCTCTGCATACATCAATAACGGCATTTACTGTCTCTTTTGGCATATCAGCAGTAAAAACCAACTCTGTATGGTCTTTTACGAAAGCTCCGTTTTCTGCTACAAATGATAATTCATCATAATACTCCGGAAACAGATCTCTTAACTGATAGTATTGATTTCCGCTTGCAACAACAAACTGACATCCGGCACGGCTCATACGGGATAAAATACGTTTGAACCGTGGGATGTCATATGTATAATCTAAGCGCACAAATGTACCGTCTACATCAACAGCAACCATTTTAATATCTTTCATAGCATTATCTCCTAATCAAACCAAGTCTGCCAATTCTTATCAAAAAATGCCTGAAAACACATTTCAATCTGTTCTCTGCTCGTTTTTTCCTCCGCCAGATTGTGCGGTAAATCTTCTAAGGAAAAATACTGTGTTTCTATTGTTTCTATATTTTCAACAAACTCACCGCTTACAGCTTCACATAAAACGAAAATTTTGCAGACCCCATAAGCATAAACAGGTTTATTGTGCTTATTTCTGTCTTGCACGGAAATAATTTTTACCGCTTTTACAGTAAGCCCTGTTTCCTCGCGGACTTCTTTTTCTGTATTTGATTTTACCGACTCCAAAACATCGCACCAGCCGCCCGGCAAAGACCACGTTCCGTTGTTTTCATGAACCAGAAGAATTTTATTATCTTCAAATATCGCTGCTCTTGTATCCAGCTTTGGCGTCTGATAGCCGGTTTCATTACAAAATAAATCTTGTACTTTTTCTGTGCTGACTCCTGTTTTTTCCGCAAGCATTTCCGCTGATATTTCCCTTAGCCTTTCGTATCGCTCTTTATCAAAAATATCTTTTGTATAAGCCAGACCTGTTTGAGCTAAGCTTTGTATTTCGATTGCCCATTTTAACCAGTTTTCCATGGTTGTATCTTCTCCCTTTTTGAGCGCCTCTTCCTTCTTTTTATATTCTGATTATAGCTATTTCCCACAGCATATTCAATAGCTTTCTGCCGGTTATTCCTCCACCTTAGACCCGCCGAACACTCCTGACATGGGCACTGTATCCAACATACGGTCCATCTCTTTTACTTCCTCATCGGTCAGCTCTATGTCCGCCGCCTCTCCGTTCTCAATCAGCCGCCCATACTTCCTCGTGCCCGGGATCGGCACGATCCACGGCTTCTTTGCCAGCATCCACGCAAGAGAGATCTGCGCCGGGGCGGCGTTCTTCTGATCTGCCATCTCTTTCAGATAACGGATCAGTTTCTCATTTTTTTCAAATGCCTTCTCCGTAAACTGGGGCATAGCGCTGCGGTAGTCTGTCTCCGCGTCAAACTTGGAATCCTTATTATATTTTGCCGTCAGAAGCCCATTTGCCAGCGGGGAAAATGCGACGAAGCCTATGTTTAATTCTTCCAGCACCGGGAATAACGCCTCATAGTCTCTGTACATCATGGAGTAACGATTCTGCACTGCCGTCACCGGGCAGACCGCGTGCGCTCTCCTAAGTGTGTTCTCGTCCGCCTCAGAGATTCCCCAGTGGGTGACCTTTCCCGCCTTAATCAATTCTTTCATGACTCCTGCCGTCTCTTCAATGGGAATTTTCCGGTCGATGCGGTGGATGTAATACAGATCCAGATGGTCGGTCTGAAGCCGTTTCAGAGAGCCGTCAATGGAGGCTTTGATTGTCTCGGGCCTACTATCCGTAATCAGGGGCTTATTCACTTCTTCTGATGTCTCGTCGAAGCGGATGCCGCACTTGGAAGCGAGAACAATTTTATCCCGGTACGATTTTAGCGCCTTGCCTAATAGTTCTTCATTGTCGTGCGGATTTTCGGATGTGCCGTAGCTCTCCGCTGTGTCGAAAAAAGTATATCCTCTGTCTACCGCCTCTAAGAGCAGTTCCGTCATTTCCTTTTTATCTGCCGCCGGTCCGTAGGCGTGGCTCATTCCCATACAGCCCAGCCCGATAGCTGATACTTCCAAATCTTTTCCTAAAATACGTGTTTTCATTTTCCATTCCCCTTTCTTATATCATCCGATCCAAGTGTATCCCTCATATGTCAAACCATTTTCCCCGCCATGTACGCTCTCTGATACACCGGAGTGTCCTTCACTTCGCCTTTCTGATATACCCCCGCGCCATAGATTTTCTGCCACACTATCGCGCCGGGCAGGCAGTCCGTGAAGCCCTCCATAGCATCCATCGTCCTTCGCATGGCGCTCTCCCCATCTGCCGCAGTCGCGATCAGGTACACGTCCTTATCCCGTATCTCCGTATAGCGTGGTAAGGTACGGTCGATCATCGTCTTTAGCATACCGTCCATGGAATAGAAATAAACAGGAGTTGCCAGAACAAGAACATCCGCCTCCGTCATTTTCTCGAGAAGGACTTCCATATCGTCCTTCTTCACACATTTCTTTGTCTCACGACATCCATAGCACGCTACGCAATGTCCGATTTTTAAATCATGAAGAAACACCTTTTCCACCTCATTGCCAAATTCCTTTGTACCCTGCATGAACCTGTCGCATAAAATGTCCGAATTGCCGCCTTTTCTGGGGCTTCCTGATATAATCAATACTTTTTTGCTCATCTCTTTACCATCCTTTTTTTGTTCTTCTTTGTTTTTTGATTCCCATGTTTATACCGCAGTCGTGGATTCATTAACATCCCATATTCAGTAACATTCCCGGAATATTTCCAGTATCTCCGGTGGGAGGATCCTTCGGTAGCTCCCGAGAGAATAATGGCAGGAATCCGCGATCTTCTTCAATTCTTTTTCTTCTTCCATGCCAAGTTCTCTTAAAGTCTTAGGAAGACCGATCTCCCCGATAAATTCTGATAGCGCCCCGATTCCCGCCTTTGCCAGCTCCGCGTCTGTCTTGTCTTCCTGTCGTATCCCCCATACATTCCGGGCAAATCTTGCGAACTTCTTCAAACCACTCCCATAGATATGGCGATAATACGCCGGGTGCAGCACTGCCATTGCCTCCCCGTGATTACAGTCTGTATAAGCGCCAAGTTGGTGAGCCATCAGATGGCAGGCAAAATCACATCTCTTTCCCATTTTTATCAGCCGGTTTTCCGACAAAGCAGAATCCCAGAACAGATTACTCCTTGCTGTGTAGTCCATTGGATTCTCAAACGCAATGCTAATATTGCGGATCAGGCTGCGCATAAGGGCTTCTGAAATCTCATCGGACACATTCTGCTCGTCCGGCTCGCTGAAATAGGTTTCCATGATATGGGAAAAACTGTCAAAAGCCCCTGCTGCCATCTGCCTTTTGGGCACGCTGAATGTATAAGAAGGATCCATCAGCGCAAACCGGGGATTGCATACAGGATAATCGTACCCTGTCTTTATTTTTTTCTCTTCGTTGGTTATGACTGCTGCGCCGTTACATTCACTTCCTGTCCCTGCCAGTGTGGCGATCACCCCCACGGGAATGAGAGTAAAATCAATGATCCCCTTCCTCTCCCAATAATTCATCCACGGGTCTTCTCCGCAGCACGCCGCAAGAGAAACCGCTTTGCAGCAGTCCATGACCGAGCCGCCGCCCATTCCGAGAATGAGCTGTACACCGCTGCTCCTTGCCAGCCAGGCTCCTTCCAGCACTTTCCCATAGGTGGGATTGGGCATGATTCCGGGAAATTCCACCACAGTTTTTCCGGCTTTCATCAAAAGTCCCGTCACTTCGTCATAGATTCCATTTCTCTTGACTGAACCCTGCCCGTAGGCCAGCATAACTATATCAAACTCTTTTACCAGACTGGTCAGAAACTCTTTGACGCATCCCGCTCCGAAATACACCTTGGTGCTGTTTTCATAGATAAAGTTATTCATGGTCTTAAAAAGCCTCCTCTGATACCCTCCGCCTTTATTATAAAAAAAGAGACCTCTTACAGAAGTCTCCATTGGTTTTACAGTTATTACCTTACGCTTTATACTGATTTCCCTTTTATACCGCTTTTGTCTTATACTGCTTTTTTATTGCTTTCAGAAAACGCTTTACCAGTTCTGACGGTTCTGTAGAGTACAAGATTCCGTACGGAATCGTATACTTCCATTCCACCGGGATGATTTTAAGCAGCGGATGCGCCTCCTTCCAGTTCTCTACAGCCATCAGGATTCCATTGCTGTTTTCGCACTGGTTGAAAATTTCCATACTGTAAAGGTCAAAGTCCACCACTTGAATCTGAGGGTGATTCTTCCAGATATCCTCCCGCAACTCATCCACATATCTGCTCCATCCTCTGTGCATCATGAGGAAACGCTCTCCATACAGATCCTGAACAGTCAGAATTTCTTTTTCCGCAAGGCGGTGATTAACGGACACAGCGCAGCAGATTCTCTGCCGGGAAAGCTCCATCCCCTGACACTGACGCAGCTCTAACATAGTTTCGTCAAAGATTCCCCCGACAATATCGATATTTGTTCCGAGGTTTTTCAGAATCTCCCTTGCATTTTCCTGACTGTTCATAAAAGGGATCATCTGAAGGCGGATATCCGGATAATTTCCCCGGACCTTTGACCATGCTTCAACCACAGGCGCCGCCGGAGTCATGGGGGAGGTTCCGACCCGGATGACATTGTCCTTCTCTTCCATTGCTTTTTTCGCCCGTTCCACGGAATCCTTACAGTATTGAATGATATATTTCGCATCCTTATACAGAGACTTTCCGGCTTCCGTCAGGGTAAGCCCTCTGTGCGTACGGATAAAAAGCTGAAGTCCAAGATCGTTCTCAAGGAGGTTGATCTGCTTTGTGACAGCGGGCGGCGTGATATAAAGCGCTTCCGCCGCTTTATTAAAACTGCCCAGATCTGCCACAACGATAAAAGTCTCAAGCTACAAATTATACATAGTGCTCCCTCCTTATTCCGGTTTACACTATGAAAAATACGGCATTTTCAGCAGCTTGTCAAGTTTTTCATCGGTCAGGAGGTTTCATCGGTCAAACAGCCAGCCCATGATCTTATTATCCCTGGCAAACAGATTTCCTCCGCCATGCTGGTATGAAACTCCCTGACTCGAAAAATAATCTGCATCCTTGATATCCAGCACGAGAAGTCTGCCAATCTCCTCATCGGAAAGCCCTTCTTCGCGGTACAGGTTATGCAAAGTCTCATATGCCTCCCGGGACGGTTCTGAACCATAGTACTCATCCTCTTCCCCAACGACAAAATATACCGGCGTCCGGCTTTTTACAACTGTCTCATAGTCTCCATCCCACTGGGAACTGCACTGGAGATATGCCGTAAAAAGTTCCGGACGTTTTCCCATTACCTGAGACATCGTTTCCCCTCCGCCGGAATATCCCTCCGCAAACACTCCCGACTCATCAACATTATAGTGCGCTAGAAAATATTCCACAAGAGCAATGGTCTGATCCGCCGACGTCTCTCCCCAGTCAGAGAGCTGCGGTGCCACAATAATCATATCTTTCACATAATTCTGTGCTTCAAATTCGAAGTTTTCACTGTAAAGGTTTTCACCCACGCCCTGAAAATACAGCCCTTCATAACCGGGAAGCGTAAAGAACAGTGCATAAGGCGTACTCCCGTCATAGCTATCCGGCACATATAGGTTGTAATGAATATCTCCGTCATTCTCCGAGTGCAGGATATTGTCAAGGAGGAAACCCCTGTACTCTTCCGTCCCCTCTGTCACGGTATCGCCATTTTGGGGCACAGATTTTCCCGTCGCATTTTTGTCCTTTTTGCCTGAATCCATATCCTGTTGCTCCGCCGCCAGATTTTCTCCTCCGCTTGCGGAATTGATTACTTCCCCATCGTCCGCCTCTCTCCCGCACCCGCCAACAGCAAGGAAAAGCACTGTCAGCAGAAGAATACCCGTCAGTCTTTTCTTCATAAATATACACCTCAGTATCAATGCTCTTCAAAATTTAAGAGCAGACTGTCAACCAGCCTGCTCTTGAAAGCTTGCCTGTTCTTACATACATTCCATCAGGATATCATAGATCTCATCGCGGCTTAATTCCCGAGGGCCGCATTTGATCACGTTGCATGTATTCGCCACCTTCCTTAAGACCTCCGGCGTGATCTCCACTTTTGACTTCAGTTCTCCCATTTTTGTCGGAAGCCCACATGCTTTGATGAAATCCGCCAGCGCCTCAACACCTGCTTTAGCCGTCTCCGCTCCAAACACTTCCTTCGCCAGTCTAGTGAATTTTTCTTCCGCGTCTTTCACGATATGGCGGTAATAAGCGGGATGGAGGACGGCAAGTCCCTGCCCATGGTTGCAGTCTGTGTATGCACCGAGCTGATGCTCCAGCTGGTGCGCCTGAAAATCCGTCACCCTTCCGACCTTCAGAATGCCGTTCTCTGCCATGGCAGAATCCCACATAAGATTTCCTCTTGCCTGCATATCGTCTACATTTCCCATCAACCGTTTCATATTTACGACCGTATTTTTCATGATCGCAAGAGCCACTTCATCGGATACATTGTCCTGATCCGAATTGCCAAAGTATGTCTCCATCGCATGACTCAGCGTGTCAAATGCCCCTGAAATAACCTGCATCTTCGGGACGGACGCTGTGTATGCTGGATCAAGGATGGCGAATCTCGGCGCTGCCGCCGCCATACCTGCCTTGATCACCTTCTCTTCATTAGTGATAACTGCTCCGCCATTCATCTCAGCTCCTGTTCCGAAAGCCGTGACGATCGCCCCCATAGGAAGCGCGTCAGACGGGAACTGATGGTCTGTCATCTCCATCTCCCATAAGTCCTTATCCGTCTTTGCCTGTGCCGCCACGATCTTACAGCAGTCGATCACAGAACCGCCGCCCACCGCAAGGATAAAGTCGATGTTCTCTTTCTTCGCAAGGTTTGCGCCCTCCTGTACCTTTGCATAGGTAGGGTTGGACATGATTTCGTTAAAATCTGTCACCTTTTTCCCGGCAGCCTCGAGAATCTGCTTCACCTCATCGTAGATTCCATTCTTCTTCACTGATCCCCCGCCATAGGCGAGCATCACACGCTCCCCGTAACCTGAGACAGCAGCTGCAAGGTGCTCCTTTGCCGCTCCCTCTCCGAAATAAACTTTTGTAGCATACTCATAAACAAACTTCTGCATGACTGATCCTCCCTTTCATTGCCTTTACCACACTTCATATGTCATAACACTGTACTTTTATAATATTTCTCTTGATATAAAAATTATAGAACCGTCTTCAGATTTATTGAAGAAACAATAAGTTCCGCCGTTTATACCTTAAGGTTTTGTCTGTCTGCATAGCGCCTCTATCCACACAGGCGCTTAGCGCGATTCCGCTCCGCTACATCTCGCCGGTCCACGATAGATATATAAAAAGAGTCACAATCACGAGTAAACTCGCATTGTGACTCTTTTTATATATCTGCCGCGCTTGTGCTAAACGCTTAGTTTCCTGCCATCTGAGCAGCAACTTCTTCTGCAAAGTTCTCCTGCTTCTTCTCGATACCTTCGCCTGTCTCAAAACGGATAAATTTCTTAACTGTCATGTTAGCGCCGTTCTCTTTCGCTACTTTGTCAACATATTTGCCGACTGTAAGGTCGCTGTCCTGAACGTAAACTTGATCAAGCAGACAGATCTCTTTCATCTCTTTGTTGAGACGTCCGATGATCATCTTCTCGATGATGTTCTCCGGTTTTTCCGGATTCTCTTTCTTAGCCTGAGCAAGAAGGATCTCTTTCTCGTGATCCATGTATTCCTGAGATACCTCGTCGCGGGATACATATTTCGGAGACATAGCCGCAACCTGCATAGCTACGTTCTTAAGAGCTGCTTTGATGTTATCGTTTACAACATCTGTATCAGCCACTACGAGAACGCCGATGCGTCCGCCGCCATGGATGTAAGATACAACACATCCGTTCTCAGCACTTACCTTCTCAAATCTTCTGATATTCAGGTTCTCACCAATAACAGCGATCTTCTCAACAAGAGCGTCCTTTACTGTCTTAGATGTATCTGCTGTCCAAGCCTCTGCCATGAACGCATCCAAGTCTGTAGCGTCGGACTCAACAACCTGATTTACAACATTCTCTACAAATCCCTGGAACTCCTCGTTCTTTGCAACAAAGTCTGTTTCAGAGTTCACCTCAACGATCGCTGCCACTTTGTCATCTTTGACAACTGTCTTGACGATACCCTCTGCCGCAATTCTTCCAGCTTTCTTCTCAGCCTTTGCCTGTCCGTTCTTTCTCAAGAATTCAACAGCAGCGTCCATATCGCCGTTTGTCTCTGTAAGCGCTTTCTTGCAGTCCATCATACCAGCGCCTGTCATTTCTCTTAATTCTTTTACCATTCCTGCTGTGATTGCCATGATAAATTCCTCCATTAAAATAAATATTGATAGTTTCTTATAATGAAGCAAAAGCCCCAGCCTGACAGTCAGGCTGAAGCTTTTCTATTCCTTACTCCTCAACAGCCTCTTCAACTTCTGCTGCCTCTGCCTCGTCAGCAGCATCCTCGTAATAATACTCTTCCTCAACTGTTGCGCCCTGATTTGCCTCGATCACAGCGTCTGCCATCTTAGAAACGATCAGTTTTACCGCACGGATCGCGTCGTCATTACCCGGGATCACGTAATCAAGCTCTTCCGGATCGCAGTTTGTATCACAGATACCGATCAGCGGGATTCCAAGTGTGTGAGCTTCCTGAACGCAGATTCTTTCTTTCTTCGGGTCAACAATGAAAATCGCATCCGGCAGCCTCTTCATGTCTTTGATTCCGCCGAGGTTCTTCTCAAGCTTTGCCCACTCTTTCTTAAGGGCGATAACTTCCTTCTTCGGAAGCACATCGAATGTCCCGTCCTCTGACATTGCCTCAATCTCTTTGAGACGTTTCACACGCCCCTGAATGGTCTTGAAATTTGTGAGCATACCACCTAACCATCTCTCGTTTACATAAAACATACCGCAGCGCTCTGCCTCTGTTCTGATTGCATCCTGAGCCTGCTTCTTTGTTCCTACGAAAAGGATCGTACCGCCATCAGCAGCGATGTCAGAAACGGCGTTGTATGCGTCATCCACCATTCCTACAGACTTCTGCAGGTCAATGATGTAGATACCGTTTCTCTCTGTGTAGATGTATGGAGCCATCTTCGGGTTCCATCTTCTTGTCTGGTGTCCAAAATGAACACCTGCTTCTAAAAGCTGTTTCATTGAAATAACACTCATGTTTCTTTCCTCCATGGTTTTGTACTTCCGCATGCTTTATTCCCCTCTGAGACCGTCCGGAATATCCGTCTTAGGCACCGTCAGAATGATCCACATGCGTGATTTTTTTGCAACGTTTGTAGTATAGCACAGAAAATGCTAGTTTGCAAGGAATTTCTATGAATGCTCGCTCGTATAAAAAGAAGACGCGCCTGCGTCTTCTCCATTGTGATATGTCATCTCTAATACAGTTTTTCAACTACTGCTTTTGATGTTTTCTTTAAATTCTCTTCCGACTCATCGTGGTATTTGTGGAAATACTCTTGAAACAGAAGGTCTACCACATAGAGCTGGCTCATCTTCACCCCCAGTGACCCGCCGTCCAAGGGCGCCTCATCCGCTCCACATAGAAGAATCTCATCAGCATATACTGCCAGCGGCGATTTTCGAAAACGGGTAATCGCCACAATCCCAGCACCCGCCTCTTTTGCGATCTCTGCCACATAAACAGTATCTTTCGTTGCCCCTGAATATGAAAGGATAATCATCACATCCTTTTCCGTCATCATCGCGGCTGACATAGCCTGCATATGAGAATCTTCAATACACGAGGTCTTACCTGTAATCCTCAAGAATTTATTGTTCGCCTCCCTTGCCGTGAGAAGACTGTGCCCAATTCCAAAGAAAGAAACCATTTCCGCATCATGTATCATCTCTACAACTTTCTCAATCTGGCTTGGAACAACAAGCTGTCTCGTAGCATTCAACGCATTGATATGATTGGCGAGCACCTTGTCCGCCAAGAGGGAAGAACCATTCACCGCTCCCACATTCTGATCAGGAGCACTCTGAGCCCCTCTCTTCGACAAGCAGAAGGAAAGATTCATCTTAAATTCCTGATATCCTTTCGCCTTCATGGTCCGGCAAAATCGGTATACGCTTGCCTCTGCAACTCCACATTCGTCTGCTACGTCCGTAATGGACATAAAAAGCACCTTCTCCGGAGAAGATATAACAAAATCTGCAACTTTCTTCTCCGCCTTTGTAAACTGGCTGTATGAAGTCTTAATATTGAACAGAATATTATTCTCCCTCATAGTATCCCCCTGTGTTTTTCACTTCTATACGGACCACATCAAAAGGATCCGTTCTCAATCAGATGGGCCGCGGCGCCATACATTCCGGCACAGTTGCCGAGCAGAGCTCTTTTGACAGTCGTTTTACGGTAACTCTCCATTAGGTGTATGTCCAGCAGATCCCGGATCTTTTTAAGGACATACTCCTGTTCCATAACTCCTCCGCCAAGAATAATGCAGGAAGGGTTCATCACATGAATAAGTGATGTCAGGCCATAGACAATCTCTCTGATCCACTCCTCTACTATCTGTCTGACATGGCTGCGTTCCAGTTCTCTAAAAATAACTCTTCCATTCGTCAGTCTGCTGTCATATTCCTGCGCTCTTTTTACAAGCGCCGTGACTGAGGCATACCGTTCATAACATCCGCTGAAAATATCGCTTTGAGGATCCCTATATTCTGGATGCACCACAACTGCTCCTGCCTCTCCGGCAGAAAAACTGCTGCCTTCATAAAGCTTTCCGTTTATAAACACTGCTCCTCCAACTCCAGTCCCATATGTCAGGCAGATAAAGTCTTTCTCACCCCGTCCCGCTCCATAGCGCGCCTCTCCTAACGCCGCTGCATTCACGTCGTTGATTACGGCCGCCGGCTTACCAAATCTGTCTTCTATTATACTCTTAATTTCCATGCCTGTATACCCCGGAATATTGTCATTTGCATAGATAATCCGCCCTTTAACAGAATCCACCTGCCCTGCTGTGCTGATCCCTATTCCGGTAAACTCATGCTTCTTTTCATATTCTTTTATAATCGTTTTAACCATGGAGACTACATGGGGGCCTCCTTTTTGCGCCTCCGTGGGATATTCCCTAACATCCTCCAGTGTCCCGTCACAATAGACTCCTGATTTAACTGCTGTTCCGCCAACGTCCAGCGACATTATCCTCATGTGGTGTCCCTCCTTCTTGCTCAGGACTGTTCCCTGCTTTCCACAGCCGCCATAAATCTCTGCGCGATTTCCAACGGTCTTGTGATCGCGCCGCCAACGACGACCGCATATGCTCCGGCATCCAGCATTTCTACAGCCTGTCCCGGATAATGCACTTTTCCCTCTCCGATCACGGGAATGTCCACAGTCTGTGACAGCGTTCTGACCAGTTCCAAATCCGGCCCATCCTGCTGTCTGGAATATGATGTGTACCCACTTAGCGTTGTACCCACAAAGTCCACGCCCGCCTTCCAAGCATTCACTCCTTCTTCATAAGTAGAAATATCTGCCATAAGCAGGATGTCTCCATAGCTGCGCCGGATCTCTGTGATCCATTCTCCCGCCGTCAGACCGTCTCCTCTTTTTCTGAGCGTACAGTCCGTGGCAATAATATCCGCCTCCGCCTCCACAAGTTCATCCACTTCTTTCATAGTGGGAGTTATATAAGGCTCATATCCTTCATATACCTGCTTGATCAGCCCGATCACCGGAAGCCCGGTCTCTGCTTTAATCTCCCTGACATCCCTCACACTGTTCGTTCGTATGCATTTTGCTCCGGCGCGTTTGGCCGCTCTTGCCATCAGATACATGATAGATTTTTCTTCTACGTACAGCGGCTCTCCCGGAAGCGCCTGGCAGGAGATGATCAGCCCTCCCTTGATCGAGTCCAGTATTTCTTTTTTTGTGTATTTCATCTTATCCCGCCTTTTCGCAATATTTTTTAACCGCAGCGCTGATCTCTTCGGCACATGCCGCCGCAATCTTATAATCTTCTGCCTCCAGTCCCGGCAGGGGGCTTCGGACTGTGCCGATGTCAATTCCGCGTCCTTTAAGTATCTCTTTTAAGACCGCGTAAAGATTTGCCTTTGCAGAACACATATGATAAATAATGCGGCAACAGTCATTCTGGATAACTCTTGCCTTTTCTATCTCTCCCTTTCCGAACAGTTCATAAATCCTCATATACAACTCCGGCATAACAGCATATGTGCCGCCAATACCACCTGACGCCCCTGCGGCCAGTCCTGAGAGAAGCTGTTCATCCGGTCCGTTGAACACAATCATATTCTCCCCGCCCTCATCAAGAAACATCTGTATATCCTGAACTGGCATAGAAGAATTCTTTACGCCAATCACTCTTGGATTCTTCCTCATCTCCTTAAGCAGCGCTGTATCCAGCGCCACGCCTGCAAGCTGAGGTATATTATAGATAATGAAATCTGTATCCGGCGCCGCTGAAGAGATATCATTCCAATACTTCGCGATAGCGAAAGGCGGAAGATGGAAATAGATCGGCGGTATAGCTGCGATGGCATCCACCCCCTGTTCTTGCGCATGGCGCGCCAGTTCCATACTGTCCTGCGTATTGTTGCATGCTACATGGGCAATGATCGTAAGCCTGCCTCTGACAGCCTCCATCACGCACTCAAGCACCATCTTGCGCTCATCCACGCTCTGATAGATACATTCTCCCGAAGAGCCGCCGACATAAAGACCTTTTACCCCTTTACCAGCCAGATGGGAAGCCAAAGCCTTTACCCTGTCCGGGCTTATCCGTCCATTGTCGTCATAACACGCGTAAAACGCAGGGATGATTCCTCTGTATTTGTCAAGCCTATTCATATACAATCACATCCTTCCCAAATAATCAGCCTTTTACCGCGCCCATTGTAATGCCCTTTGTAAAATATTTCTGGAACATAAGGAAGATCGTAATGATCGGCACAGCAGCAAGCGCAGCTCCTGCCATGATCAGTCCGAAATCCGTTGACATTTCTGCCTGAAGTTTTGCGATACCAAGCGAGATTGTCAATTTTGTACGGGAATTAAGCATGATCAGCTGCAGAAAATAATCATTCCAGCAGTTGATGAATGTAAAAATGGCGAGAGCTCCAATGCCCGGTTTTATAATGGGCAGAACGATCTCTGTGAACATCCTTACCTCACCCGCTCCGTCAATCCTTGCAGCCTCAAGAAGTTCTCCCGGTATATTTTCCGAAAACTGCTTCATAAGAAATACACCAAATGGCCATCCTACAGTCGGCAAAATCACTGCCCACATGCTGTCGTGAAGATTTAGGAAGGACATCTCACGAAGCAAGGGGATGAGGATAACTTGTTTTGGCAGCGCCATGGCACAGATAAAGATACTAAAAAGCAGCGCCCTTCCGGCAAACCGTTTCTTTGCAAGAGCATATCCCGCCATAGAAGCTGTAACACATGTCAAAGCCATGGCCAGAACAGCCATCGCGACACTATTAAACAGCCACAAAAGAGCAGGGTTATCAAACAGCCTCTGGTAATTATCTAGTGTGGGCGACAAAGGAAACCACTGCGGTACCGCGTCATTGATGACTGCCGCCGTCTTCACGGAGCCCGTTAATATCCAATATAGTGGAAATATAAAGAAGAAAGCAAGGGCGGCGAGCACAATAGCCGCTATGACTTTATGTGGTGTAGCTTTTATCCTTTTCATTCCTATCCCCCCCTAATCATTCTTTTTTCCGGCTACCTTAAACTGCAGAGCCGAGAATACAGCAATGATGATCGCAAGGATAACTCCCATTGCATTTCCATATCCATATCTATATAGCTTGAACGCCTGATAATAGATATAATACATAATCGTCTCCGTAGAGTGATTCGGCCCTCCCGATGTCAGCAGCTGGATCAGCGCGTAACACTGGAAGCTGTTGATTGTCGTAATGACAAGAATATACAATGTAGTGGGCATGATCTGAGGCCATTTGATCTTCCAGAACACTTGTCTTGAGGTAGCGCCGTCTACTTGCGCCGCCTCGATCAGAGAATCATCTACATTTCCAAGGGCTGACACATACAACACAATAGGCTGTCCTACAGATGTGGTGAACAAGATCAGTATAATACACCAAATCGCTGTTCTAGAATCTCCCAGCCAGCTTATATCTGAATCCAGCACATAGTTAAAAAGTCCTGTGTATTTATTGAACATCCATTTCCAGACAACCGTTACGGCAACGGTTCCTGTTACAACCGGAAGATAAAAAATGCAGCGGAAAAAGGAGCACAATGCCCCGTTCATCTTATAGATCACTGAACTTACCCACAAAGAAAAAGCAGTGACTGTCGGCACTGCCACGACCACGATCAGGACAGTGTTGGCAAGCGCCTTAATAAATATGTCGTCTTGAAACATTTCTTTGTAATTGTCAAAGCCGACAAATGCGAACTCTGTCATGGAATAGTCAAAAAAGCTCGTAACCAGACACATAACCATCGGTACGATAACAAATCCCACAAAAAACACCAGCGCCGGGGCCAGAAACAGATATGCTGAGATCGTTTCCCTCCTGATTAGGGTTTTCTGCATAGCGGACGGATTTATTCGCTTATTCACTTAAACGTCCCTCCCATTTATCCAATTTAATTGTTTGTAAAAAACGGAAGCACACCTTCTTTTATATGACGGTGTGCTTCCGCCTGTAATTCAGCCTGCAATAAACAGGTTTTACTCAAATCTTCCTATTCGCCCATAGCAGCCTGAGTCGCTGCGTTGGCTGTCTCAATATATGTATTCACAGATTCTTCAAGATCGTTTCCATTGAAGATGTTCTGCAGCATATTCCACCACGCGGTGCGCTGCTCAGCCCATCCCGGAGTTACGTTATAGTAATCGCCAAGGTACGGCATCATTGAATTGAATACTGTCATACGCTCTTCCTGATCACTTCCCTCATATACGTTGCCAAATGAGGAGCGTACCGGGAAAAATCCTGATGCAACAACGCTCTCCGGCCCCTGTGTCTCATCATCGCATACAAACTCGATGAATGTCTTGGCAGCCTCGATCTTAGCCTCATCGCCATTGTCAAAAATACCGAATCCGTAGATTCCGCCGTCAAGCTCTGGAACTCCGTCGTCAGACGGGAATGTCATCGCATAAGCCGTGAAATCAACCTGCTCTGCATAGTTGCTCTCATTGGAAGCATTCCAGCAGAAGGACATCGCGATCGTTCCGTTCGCAAATAACTGAAGCTCATCTGCCGCCTGCGCCCCGGAATCATAGCTGAGAAGACCTGCGTCCACCCAGTCAGCGAGCTGCTGTAATCCTTTGATACCTGCTTCGCTGTTCATCGCCCACTCTGTATGATCTTCATTGGTAAAGTCCGCGCTGTAAAGATTTCTTGCAAGGGCACGAGTTCCCTGATCTCCGCCCTGACCGCCGCAGTATACGACGCCTGTTGTCTCAACCCCTGAATCCACCAACGCCTGAAGAGCTTTCCCAAAATCCTCTGTCGTCCATGTACGTGTTTCCTCATCAATGTACTGGAGCGCTCCGGCTTCCTCAAACACTTCATAATTGATAGCCATGCAGTGTGCGTTCATACACAAGGGATACTCATAATACACGCCATCGGAAGACTTACACGCATTCACCACGGCCTCACTCACCGCAGAAATATCTGCAAGCGCCTCATCATCCCACAGATCGCTTAAATCCACCATTTTTCCTGCAGCCCCCCATGTCGTCACAAGACGCTCAGGTCCCTCCATAATGAGATCCGGAGCCGTTCCAGCCTCGATTGCCGCTGTCACTTGGTCGTCACCGGATGTATAATCCAGATATTCGACAGACACTTGGATATCCGGGTGCTGTTCATTGAATGCCGCTATAATAGAATCCACTGTTGCCGCATCTCCCCAAGAACCAATCGGATATGTCCACAGTGTGATCGCCGTTGCGTCGCCTGACGCATCTGACCCGCCCTCTCCGGCGGCGCCGCTGCTGTTGCCGCATGCGGCAAGCCCTGTCGCCATGCCTGCGCATAAGAGCATAGACAGCCATTTTTTCCAGTTTTTCATAATCTACCTCCTTTTTATACGTTTGCTTTTGAAAATAATATACATTAAATAAAAATTTTTTTCAATAATTTATTTTAACAAAAACTTTTTTATTTTTTGTATAATTTTAATAATGTCACTCAAAAATAAGCTGATAATTGAATCTTAATATACAAAATCCACCAGTATTATTTGAACTGGTGGATTATATATTTTAGGATATTCTTATGTTTTCAAGTAACAGACATTCCCTTACGGGACGCCTGACACACTCTACTCGTCTACACTGTAATTCGGCGCCTCTTTTGTGATATGGATATCATGGGGATGGCTCTCCTTCAGAGACGCTGCTGAGATCTTCATAAAACGGCCGTTTGTCTTTAACTCTTCAATCGTGTGCGTGCCGCAGTACCCCATACCAGAACGCAGGCCACCCATGAGCTGGAACACCGTGTCCTCCACTGTTCCTTTGTATGCAACACGTCCTTCTACGCCCTCTGGCACAAGTTTCTTTGCATTTTCCTGAAAATACCGGTCTTTGCTTCCATTCTCCATCGCGGCAATGGAGCCCATTCCACGGTATACCTTATATTTTCTTCCCTGATACAGTTCAAACGTTCCCGGGCTCTCATCGCATCCCGCAAAGATGCTTCCCATCATACAGACATTCGCCCCGGCAGCGATGGCTTTCGTCATATCGCCTGAATATTTGATACCGCCGTCCGCGATAATCGGGATACCGTATTCTTTCGCAACCTCATAGCAATCCATAACAGCAGTGATCTGCGGAACGCCGATGCCAGCAACCACACGCGTCGTACAGATGGATCCCGGTCCGATACCAACTTTAACTGCGTCAACTCCTGCCTCAATCAGAGCTTTCGCAGCTTCGCCTGTGGCAACATTTCCCGCGATAACCTGAAGATCCGGATATTTATCCTTGACCATACGCACTGTGCGGAGCACATTCGCAGAATGTCCATGAGCGGAATCCATCACGATCACATCCACCTTGGCGTTTACCAGTGCTTCCACACGCTCTAGGCAGTTTGCTGTGATTCCGATTGCCGCGCCGCAAAGAAGACGGCCCTGCGAATCCTTTGCAGAGAGTGGATATTTGATCTGTTTTTCGATGTCCTTAATGGTGATAAGCCCTTTTAGGTTCCCTTCATCATCCACAATGGGAAGTTTTTCTTTTCTCGCTTTTGCAAGGATTCTTTTTGCCTCCTCGAGAGTGATCCCTTCTTTCGCAGTGATCAGTCCCTCTGATGTCATGGATTCTTTGATTTTTTTTGAGAAGTCCTCTTCGAATTTCAGATCCCGGTTTGTGATGATGCCGACCAGCTTGCCATCTTCTGTAATTGGCACACCTGAGATGCGGAATTTCCCCATCAGATTATTGGCGTCTTCCAATGTATTCTCCGGTGACAGATAAAACGGATCCGTAATGACTCCGTTCTCAGATCTCTTTACCTTGTCCACCTCTTCTGCCTGCGTCTCAATAGACATATTTTTATGGATAATGCCGATACCTCCCTGACGTGCCATAGCAATCGCCATACGATGCTCTGTAACCGTATCCATTCCCGCGCTCATCATCGGAATGTTGAGCTTTATCTTTTTCGTCAGGTAAGTTGACAGATCTACCTCATTAGGAATCACTTCTGAATATGCCGGAATAAGCAGCACGTCATCAAATGTAATCCCCTCGCCAATAATCTTTCCCATATTCAATGACCTCTCTTTCTTATGAATCCACATTTGTCAATGTTATCTGATATACTACAAAAATTCACATCGTATGTCAACCATTTTCCCGGCGTATGTCACATTTTCAAGTTGATTTATTTTAAGTCCTATTTATAAGTCTCCCTTATGGATGCCGTCTGCTTTATCATTGTAAAAACCGGAATCTAACAAAAAAGCCTTACAGCAGGAGCATCCGCATAACACGGACGATCCCGCTGTAAGGTCCAATATTAAATCAAATTTCTTTATTATTTTACTTATATTCCCGATGGAATTACATCATTCCCATTCCACCGCCGCCTGCTGGCATAGCCGGTGTATCTTCTTTAATCGAGGACACGACAGACTCTGTTGTAAGCAATGTGGATGCAACGCTTGTCGCATTCTGAAGAGCGCTTCTTGTAACCTTTGCAGGGTCAAGAATTCCTTTATCCACCATATCCACATACTCTTCTTTGTAAGCGTCAAATCCGATTCCTTGCGCAGACTCTCTTACTTTATTTACAATAACAGCTCCTTCAAGGCCTGCGTTAGCAGCAATCTGATGAAGCGGAGCTTCCAATGCTTTCAAGATGATCTTCGCTCCCGTTTTCTCGTCACCCTCCAGCATCTCTGTCAGTTTTGCAACTTCTTTGGCCGCATGAATATATGCAGAGCCGCCGCCTGCAATAATGCCTTCCTCAACTGCTGCTCTCGTAGCGTTCAGGGCGTCCTCCATACGGAGTTTTGCTTCTTTCATCTCAGTCTCCGTAGCCGCACCCACACGGATTACCGCTACTCCTCCGGCAAGTTTCGCAAGTCTCTCCTGAAGCTTCTCTCTATCGAAATCAGATGTTGTCTCTTCGATAGCTTTCTTGATCTGTGCGATCCTGTCATTGATTGCATTCTTGTCTCCACAGCCATCGACAATCACCGTATTCTCTTTCTGAACTTTAACGGATTTCGCGCGTCCAAGCTGCTCCATCGTAGTCTCTTTCAGGTCAAGTCCAAGTTCTTCAGAAATCACCTGCCCGCCTGTGAGGATTGCAATATCCTGAAGCATTTCTTTTCTTCTATCTCCGTATCCCGGAGCTTTCACCGCAACCACATTGAACGTTCCGCGCAGCTTGTTGACAATCAGTGTAGTGAGAGCCTCGCCTTCAATATCCTCTGCGATGATAAGAAGTCTTGCGCCAGACTGCACGATCTGCTCAAGCACTGGAAGGATATCCTGAATATTAGAAATCTTCTTGTCTGTGATCAAGATATATGGATCATCGAGAACTGCTTCCATCTTCTCCATATCTGTTGCCATATAAGCGGAAATGTATCCACGATCAAACTGCATACCTTCTACAAGATCCAGCTCTGTCTGCATTGTCTTAGACTCTTCAATAGTGATAACGCCATCGTTGGAAACTTTTTCCATAGCGTCCGCTACCATCTCGCCCACTGCCTCGTCTCCCGAGGAAACCGCCGCTACTCGCGCAATCTGTTCTTTGCCTTTTACTTTGCTGCTCATGGACGCAATCGCCTCAACCGCTTTATCTGTAGCTTTCTTCATACCTTTCCTCAGAACGATTGGGTTGGCTCCTGCTTCCAGATTCTTCATTCCTTCATGCACCATTGCCTGTGCAAGAACTGTCGCTGTGGTCGTGCCGTCTCCGGCTACGTCATTTGTCTTGGAAGCAACTTCGCGGATGAGCTGTGCGCCCATGTTCTCAAAACCGTCCTCAAGCTCGATTTCTTTCGCAATTGTAACACCGTCATTCGTAATAAGCGGCGCTCCAAAAGATTTATCAAGCACAACATTCCTTCCCTTTGGTCCAAGCGTTACCTTTACTGTATCTGCCAGTTTGTTTACGCCCTTTTCCAGCGCTGCTCTGGCTTCAGCTCCGTATTTAATTTCTTTTGCCATTTCTAAGCATCTCCTTTTTATATATTCTGTCAAATTCTAGTGTTCTATGCCTCAACGATTGCAAGGATATCATTCTGTTTTACAATAATGTATTCCTCTCCATCCAGCTCCACATCTGTTCCCGCATATTTAGAATAGATTACCTTATCGCCGGCCTTCACCTGCATCACAACTTCTTTTCCGTCTATATTTCCGCCCGGTCCGACAGCGATAACTTCTGCCTCCTGCGGTTTTTCTTTTGCCTGCCCTGGCAGCACGATGCCAGATTTTGTCGTCTCTTCTGCTTCTAACTGTTTTAAAACAATCTTGTCACCCAACGGTACTAACTTCATTGTGATTCCTCCTTAAATTTAGTTTTGTTAGCACTCATTTCTTACGAGTGCTAAGCTCCATGAATATAAAATAGCACTCTGATTTAAATTTGTCAATAAAGTTTATAAGGTTTTTATAAAACATTCCAAACACAAAGAAAAGCACGCCTTACATCAAGCGCGCTTTGTCATCTTTCTTCCTTCGTATACATTGTAAAATCCGTTCTCAATACGGAACTTTATAATCTTGCGGTCTTCTTTACAATATCTGTCTTTTACTACCCCAGTACAATAAAGAAGCTCCGTTTTGGTAGATATGTAGCAGCGGTATTTTGCGTCAAGTGATATCACTGTGAGGTCATCCTCTCTTAGTTCAAGATAAATATGATCCTCATCCGGATCATATTTACATACCCTGCACTGTCTGGTCGCCTCGTCAAAGATGCCGTCCGCGGATATCACCTTCTCCATCCGCAGATCTACAGGATTGCCTTCATACATCGTCGTCACCCTCCCGAACTACATACGCTCTTTCCGAATTTTTTCCAATTCCGTGAACACATAATCATTCAACACTTTAATATAGGTTCCCTTCATCCCTGAAGAGCGGGATTCGATCACACCTGCACTCTCAAACTTGCGCAGCGCATTGACGATTACAGAGCGGGTAATACCTACGCGGTCCGCTACTTTGCTTGCCACCAAGATCCCTTCTGTTCCGCCCAGCTCATCAAAAATATGTATGATCGCTTCAAGCTCAGAAAAAGACAAGGTACTGATTGCCGACTGCACAATATGTTCTTTTCTTGTCTCCTCCGCACTCTCCTCATTCACAGAGCGGAGCATTTCCAGTCCAACTACCGCTGTACCGTATTCACTTAAAATGATATCATCAATGGAATATGCCGTGCCTCTTTTATAGATAAATAAGGTTCCAAGGCGCTCGCCCGCGATATCAATCGGCGTGATAATCGCCTGACATCCCTGCACTGCCTCGGGAGAAAATCCCAGGGTTTCCAGATTCACGTTCTCTTTGGTAGAAAGAATACTTAAAAGCCTTTCATTGAGCATAGCGTCAATATGCGATCCCACTGTTTCCGTGATCAGCTCCGATATCTGTTCTACATTTACACATTTACTTACGCCGAGCACTTTTCCTTTCCGGCTGACTACCAGCACATTAGAGTCAAGAATCTGTGTAAGAACAGCACATATATCATTAAATACGACTTTACTTGAATTATTATTGTGCAGCAGTTTATTGATCTTTCTTGTTTTGTCTAACAGTTGTACACTCATTACTTCCTCCGATTTTCCTCTGTATATCCCTTAATTGTATATACAAACACTGATAATTACTCGATAAATCTATCGTATCACGCAATTTTCAGAATAGCAATACAATTTTTCTAATAGCGCGCCTGAACTGATGAACTTTTTTTGTCAAGGTTTGTCACATATCCACATTTTTCATTGGCGCATGCAAGCTTCGTCCCCTTTTCCACCATATAGCTTCCACACTCCGGACATTTTTCCTTTGACGGCTTCTGCCAAGACATAAATTCACACTCCGGATTTGCCTCACAGCCATAGTATCTTCTTCCTTTTTTTGTCTTTCGGATTACAATATCCTTTCCGCAGACAGGGCACGGTACACCGATCTTCTCAAGGTAAGGTTTAGTGTTCCGGCACTCTGGGAATCCCGGGCATGCGAGAAATTTCCCATGGGGCCCGTACTTAATAACCATGTTGCGGCCGCACTCTTCACAGACTACATCTGTTACCTCGTCCTCGATCTTTACGGTCTCCAGCTCTTTTTCCGCCTTTTTCACCGCCTCGTCTAGATCCGGATAAAAATTGCGGATAATCTCTTTCCACTGCACTTTGCCTTCCTCGACCATATCGAGCAGCCCTTCCATATTGGCTGTAAAATGCACATCCACAATGCTTGGGAAGGACTGTTTCATCATATTATTGACTACCTCTCCAATCTCAGTGATATAAAGATTCTTCGCCTCTTTTGTCACATACCGTCGCCCTAAGATGATGGATATCGTCGGGGCATACGTACTGGGCCGTCCAATTCCCAGCTCCTCCAAAGCTTTGACAAGGCTCGCCTCTGTATAATGCGCAGGCGGCTGAGTGAAGTGCTGCTTGGGGTCAAGCCCCTCTTTTGTCAGGACAGAATCCATGCTAAGACCGCCGACAAGCACATTGCTCTCCTCTTTTTCTTCATCTGCCTCTGTGTATACAGAGCGGAAACCTTCAAACACTAGCTTGGATGCCGACACAGTAAAACAGTATTCTCCTGCGCCAATCTTCACCGAAGTCGCCTCATATTTTGCCGGTGTCATACGGCTTGCGGCAAATCGTTTCCATATAAGCTGGTACAGACGGAATTGATCTCTTGTAAGAGAATCCTTCAACAATGCCGGCGTCATGCTGATATCCGTAGGGCGAATCGCTTCGTGGGCATCCTGAATTTTCTTCCCGTCATTTTTCCTTCCCTGTCCTTTTGCTGCAAACTCTTTGCCATAGACAGAGGAAATATATTCTCTTGCGGCAGCGTCCGCCTCGTCCGCGATTCTTGTGGAATCCGTACGGAGGTAGGTGATGACTCCGACCGTCCCGTTTCCTTTTATATCGATGCCCTCATAGAGCTGCTGTGCGATACGCATTGTCTTCTGCGTACCGAAGTTCAGCGCCTTCGCCGCCTCCTGCTGAAGTGTGCTGGTAGTAAACGGAAGCGGGGCTTTGCGGATCCTCTCGCTCGTTTTGATATCCGTGATCTTAAACTCGGCATTCTCGACCGTTTTCAGGATTTCTTTTAATTCCTTCTCTGATCCGATGGTCATTTTTTTCTTGTCCGTGCCGTAGAATCTGGCTGTAAGGGGACGCTTTTCTCCTTTGATCTTTAAGACCGCGTCCAAGGTCCAGTATTCCTCCGGGATAAACGCGTTGATCTCATCCTCACGGTCTGCCACGAGCCGCAGTGCCACAGACTGCACACGTCCGGCGCTCAAACCTCTTTTTACCTTCGCCCAGAGAACCGGGCTTAAGCGATATCCCACCATACGGTCGAGGACACGTCTTGCCTGCTGTGCATCCACCAGATTCATGTCGATGTCCCTTGCTTCCTTAAGCGAAGCCTTCACCGCGTTTTTGGTGATCTCATTAAAAGTGATGCGACGCATTTTCTTCGAATCCAGTTTCAGAGCCGCGGCAAGATGCCACGAGATTGCCTCTCCCTCTCGGTCGGGGTCGGTCGCAAGGTAGACCTTATCCGATTTTTTCGCTTCTTTTCTCAAAGATGCGAGGATGTCGCCTTTTCCGCGTATCGTGATGTATTTTGGTTCATAATCATGTTCTATATCGATTCCAAGAGAACTTTTTGGCAGATCACGCACATGTCCCTGCGAAGCCGCTACTGTATAACTGCTTCCAAGAAACTTTTTGATGGTTTTCACTTTCGCAGGTGACTCCACGATGACAAGATAATGCGCCATAAATCTTATTCCTCCACTAGCACTAAGCTATAATATACCGATTCTTTGATACTTCTCTTATGTATCCCCCCAGTTCCAGTGAAACGAGCAGTTCCATCGCAGACTTAATATCAATCTTTGCTTCCTCTGCTACCTGATCCACACTTTTGGGATACAGACCGAGACAACTATACACCAATTTTTCTGGACTTTCAAGCATTTTTTCATTTTTGTCTGCCTTTTTACACTCATTGGTTTCTCCTGTCTGGGACAGTTCCCACTCCTCCAGCAGCATCCCCGGAGAAATCAGTATACCCGCGCCCTGACGTATGAGACGGTTACACCCATCGCTTAAATAACTGTTCACCGGGCCGGGAAGAGCGTATACATCCCGCCCCTGTTCCAGAGCCATATCCACAGTGATAAGAGAACCGCTCCTGCGCCCCGCCTCCATCACCAGCACCACGTCGGAAAACCCGCTGATGATCCGGTTTCGCGCTGGAAAATGCTGTGGCAAGGGCGGCGTACCCGGCGGATACTCCGAAATAATCCCTCCGCCCTGCTCTAAAATGTCTACGTAAAGCCCGATATGTTCTTTGGGATAGCATATATCCACCCCACAGCCCAAGACCGCGTATGTCCTTCCACCGCCCATGAGCGCTCCCCGGTGTGCCATCCCGTCGATTCCCCGCGCCATCCCGCTGATAATCTCCGCCCCGCAGCCGGCCAGTGCCCGGGAAAAATCCACGGCATATTTCTCCCCATATGGAGTACATTTTCTTGCCCCCACCATTGCCACTTTCTTTCGTTCTTCGCTCGGAAGACTTCCCTTTACATAAACCGCATATGGAAAATCTGATATTTCTTTTAAATGCTTTGGATATTCCGATGAACACCACGGCACAAAACGTATTCCTTTTTCAACCATCCTCCTGTATTCTTCTCCCGGTACAACCTGTTTTTTGGCACTCATAAGCACACTATGCTCTTTTTCACTCAAAAATCCAAGCTGTTTCAAATGTGTTTCTTCTATATAATAGACAGCCTCTGCTGATTTCATGTATTCTCTTAGCAGACATTTTTTTCGCGCAGAAATCCCCCGGATTTTAGAAAGCCAGTATTCGTATTCCATCTTGCACTCCTTTCTCCTATCTCGCCCAATATTTCTTATCTACCATACGATAACCAAGAGCTTCCTTTAGATGATTCTCCCTAATCTGCTCCTCCCCCTCCAGATCAGCGATTGTGCGCGCTGTCTTCAATATCCTGTGGTACCCGCGTGCAGTCAGCTCCATAACCGAAAAAGCCTGCTCCATCAGCCTTTTCTCCTCCGCTCCCAGAGCGCAGTAGCGCTTAAGCCCTTTTTCATCCAGCATCCCGTTGACGGTGATCTCCATTCCCCTGTATCGCTCCTTTTGCGTCTCGCGCACCCGGCAGACTCTCTTTCTTATCTGCGCGGAACTCTCCGCCCTTCTCTCGGAAGTCAGATCCTCGTAGCTTACCGCCTCCGCTTCCACGCACAGATCAATTCGATCTAAAAAAGGGCGGCTGATTTTATTTAAGTACATTTGAATCTGCGCAGGTGAACAAGTACATTTCTGCATATCAGGATAACATCCGCAGGGACATGGGTTCATCGCCGCCACTAAGATCACGTCCGCTGGAAACCGATAAGTCCCGTATGTTCTTGTGATTTGTATTTCTTTCTCTTCCAAAGGTTGGCGAAGCACTTCCAGCACACTTTTTTTAAACTCTGGCAGCTCGTCTAAAAACAGCACACCTCCATGCGCCAGACTGATTTCGCCCGGATGCGGAAACATCCCTCCCCCGATCAGAGCCGCCCGGGTAGCTGTGTGATGTACTTCACGGAACGGCCTTTTCCGTATAAGCGGGGACTTTTCATTCAGCATCCCAAGCACACTATATATCTTCGTAATCTCCAGACTTTCTTTCATATCCGGAGGAGGAAGGATACCGGCAATACATTTCGCCGTCATGGATTTCCCGCTTCCGGGTGGACCGATCATGAGAAGATTATGCCCACCTGCCACGGCAATCTCTGCCGCTCTTTTGACATTATCCTGCCCCCGTATGTCTGCAAAGTCCGGAAACATCTCCGGCTCTTCCTCCTCTCTCCCTTGGAACTGTTTTTCTGGCATTGGTTTCCCCTGAAACACCGATACCGTTTCATTAAGACTCTCAACCCCGATCACTTCCATACCGCTCACAAGGGATCCTTCCGCCATATTTTCTGCGGGTACGATACAACGGGACACTCCTGCTGCCTTCGCTTTCATTACGATAGGCTGGATACCCGGCACTTTCCTCACTCTCCCATCAAGACTTAGCTCCCCGATAACGAGGCTTTTCTTCTGTTTCTCTGCTGGTATTTGTCCCAGAGACATAAGGCTTGCCATGGCAATGGGCAGATCAAAAGACGCTCCTCTTTTTCTCAGCGTGGCGGGCGATAGGTTGATAACCGTACGCTTGGGAGGATATTCAAACCCCGAATTGCGTATTGCAGTCCTCACCCGCTCTCCTGCCTCTTTTACCTCTGACGACAGATAGCCTACCATATGAAACATCGGAAGTCCGTTCGATACGTCCGCCTCCACACGGACAAGCTCCACCCCTAACCCGTCAACAGCTGCGGATGTAATTGTACTGAAACTCATTCGTACTCCTTTCCCATGAGTTCCCCGTCCATAAACATATAGAGCAAACACCACTTGTCAAATAAAACTGAATTTCCAGCCGAACTGGCCAGATGCCCTTGTAAGGGCGAGATTACTGGGAACAGAATTTCCCGTGAATGTAAGTCCATCATACTCCCACACATGGACAGTGTCAAGATCATCTTACTGCCATTTCTCCTGAAACCTTCCCCACTGTCCTTCTTTTGCTTGGAAAAGCACGAACCATACATTTTTTTCATACACTATATCAAATGTGCTAAGAGGTGCCGCCTTGAAATCATTTCCCAATCCCCTCACCCCCTCGGAAGAAAAGTATTACATCCAGAAGTACACAGAGGGAGACCTGGAGGCAAAGCACATCCTTATTGAACGCAATCTGCGGCTCGTGGCCCACGTTATTAAAAAATATCAGAATCTGGAAGAAGATCCCGAAGATCTGATCTCCATCGGAACCATCGGGCTTATTAAAGCAGTTGTCACCTTTAACCCCGACAAAGGCAACCGCCTTGCCGCCTACGCTTCCCGGTGTGTGGAAAATGAAATCCTCATGCATCTGCGCTCTAAGAAAAAGTCGTCAAAAGAAATCTCCCTGTATGAACCCATCGGCACGGACAGGGAGGGCAACGAGATCAAACTTTATGATATCATCGAAACGGATGAGGCAGATGTCCCCGACAAGCTCTACCTGAAAGAAAATATACAGAAGCTATATGAAAAAGTCGAAAACGAGCTTTCCAAAAGAGAAAAGCTCGTTTTAAAAATGCGGTATGGACTTTATAACGGAGAAGAATACACCCAGCGGGAAATCGCCAG
>NBJMC04201__coassemble_651_pt1 | contig 23703 bp, 29 predicted proteins | sample NBJMC04201__metabat2_high_PE_020 | metagenome-assembled genome bin NBJMC04201
TTCATCCATGGCAAAAGGACATAGATCCCAGATCAAGAGAGAGAGAAACGAGCAGCAGAAAGACAGAAGACCATCAGCGAAGATCTCTTACGCAAGGGTATCTGTTCAGAAGGCATGCTACGTTCTTGATGCCATCAGAGGTAAGGATGTAACAACAGCACTCGGAATCTTAGCATACAATCCGAGGTATGCTTCAACAGTGATAGAAAAACTGCTTAAGTCAGCGATTGCAAACGCTGAGAACAACAACGGTATGAGCGCAGACAACCTGTATATCGAGGAGTGCTACGCGAACAAAGGACCGACAATGAAGAGAATCAGACCGAGAGCACAGGGTAGGGCTTACAGAATCGAGAAGAGAATGAGCCACATCACAATCGTGCTGAATGAAAGATAGGAGGGCATTATGGGACAGAAAGTTAATCCTCACGGCTTGAGAGTCGGCGTGATCAAAGACTGGGATTCCAAATGGTACGCAGAGAAAGATTTCGCTGACAATCTTGTTGAAGACCACGAGATCAGAACATTTTTGAAGAAGAGATTATACAGCGCCGGAATCTCCCGCATTGAGATCGAGAGAGCGTCCGACCGTGTTAAGATTATTGTTTATACAGCAAAACCGGGCGTTGTGATTGGAAAAGGCGGTTCCGAGATCGAGAAGGTGAAAGCAGAGCTTGCAAAATATACAGATAAGAAGCTCATCGTGGACATCAAAGAGATTAAGAGACCGGACAAAGACGCGCAGCTCGTAGCTGAGAACATTGCTCAGCAGCTTGAGAACCGTATCTCCTTCAGACGTGCCATGAAGTCCTGCATGTCAAGAACAATGAAGGCTGGCGCGCTTGGAGTAAAGACATCCGTATCTGGACGTCTTGGCGGCGCAGATATGGCTCGTACAGAGTTCTACAGCGAGGGTACAATTCCGCTTCAGACTTTAAGAGCTGACATTGATTATGGATTCGCAGAAGCTGACACAACTTACGGAAAAGTCGGTGTAAAGGTTTGGATTTACAAAGGCGAGGTTCTTCCGACTAAAGCAGATAAGGAAGGGAGCGATAAATAATGTTAATGCCAAAAAGAGTGAAACGTCGTAAACAGTTCCGTGGTACTATGAAGGGCAAAGCCCTCAGAGGTAACACGATCGCATATGGTGAGTACGGTATTGTTGCAACAGAGCCGTGCTGGATCCGTTCCAACCAGATCGAGGCAGCCCGTGTTGCCATGACACGTTACATCAAGCGTGGCGGTAAGGTGTGGATCAAGATCTTTCCGGATAAGCCGATCACAGCGAAGCCGGCTGAGACCCGTATGGGTAGCGGTAAAGGTACGGTTGAGTACTGGGCAGCAGTAGTAAAGCCGGGCCGTGTAATGTTTGAGATTGCAGGAGTACCAGAGGAAACAGCTAGAGAGGCACTTCGACTTGCAATGCATAAGTTACCTTGCAAATGCAAAATTGTTTCTCGCGCAGACTTAGAAGGCGGTGATAACAGTGAAAACTAATACATTTGTAAAAGAATTAAGAGGGAAATCCGTAGAGGAATTAAATCAGGAATTAGTAGCTGCTAAGAAGGAACTCTTCAACTTAAGGTTCCAGAATGCCACAAACCAGTTGGACAACACAAGCAGGATCAAGGAAGTGAGGAAGAATATCGCACGTATCCAGACTCTGATCACAGAGGCCGGAAGAGCTTAGTGATGCTTGAGCACTTGACGAGGTGTTTTCGAGTCTAGTGTGAAAGTAGATGCTCTGAGCGGAGCGAAGAGGCATCTTCCTTAGATGCGCTCGAACTTAGCGAAAAGAACTTCCTTAAAATGATTGAAAGGAGAAAGAAAGTTGGAAGAGAGAAATCTTAGAAAAACCCGTGTGGGCAAGGTTGTCAGCGACAAGATGGACAAAACGATTGTTGTTGCAGTTGAGGACCATGTAAAACACCCGCTTTATAAGAAGATCGTAAAAAGAACTTACAAACTGAAAGCTCACGATGAGCAGAATGAATGTAAGACCGGTGATACAGTTAAAGTTATGGAAACAAGGCCGCTGTCAAAGGACAAGAGATGGAGACTTGTGGAAATCATGGAGAAAGCGAAATAATTTAAAGGAGGTTTACCTGCATGATACAGCAAGAAAGCAGACTGAAAGTAGCAGACAACACAGGCGCGAAAGAGCTGCTGTGCATCCGTGTGCTTGGCGGTTCTACGAGAAGATATGCGAGCATCGGCGACGTGATCGTTGCGACTGTTAAAGATGCAACACCAGGCGGCGTTGTTAAAAAGGGAGATGTCGTGAAAGCCGTAGTTGTCCGTTCTGTAAAAGGCGCTCGTCGTAAAGACGGTTCCTATATCAGATTCGACGAAAATGCCGCTGTTATTATAAAAGACGATTTAAACCCGCGTGGAACACGTATTTTTGGACCAGTAGCCCGTGAGCTTCGTGAGAAACACTTTATGAAGATCGTTTCTCTGGCTCCGGAAGTACTCTAGGAGGTGCCTATAAATGTCAACTATGAAAATTAAAAAGGGCGACACTGTAAGGGTCATCGCCGGAAAAGATAAAGACAAAGAAGGCAAGGTTCTTGCCGTAAACAAAAAAGACGGTAAAGTCCTGATCGAAGGCGTCAACATGCTGACAAAGCACACGAAGCCGAGCGCTGCGAACCAGAACGGCGGTATTGTGCATCAGGAAGGCTACATCGACATGTCCAACGTAATGTATGTACACAAGGGACAGACGACAAGAGTAGGCTTCAAGATGGATGGCGGCAAGAAAGTGCGTTTCGCTAAGAAGACCGGCGAAGTGATCGACTAATTCGAGGAAGGAGGTTCAGGACTTTGAGTAGACTGAAAGAACAGTATAAAAATGAGATCGTTGATGCAATGATCAAAAAATTCGGTTATAAAAATATCATGGAAGTGCCGAAGCTCGACAAAGTTGTTATCAACATGGGCGTTGGCGAAGCAAAAGACAATGCAAAGGTTTTAGAGTCTGCGGTAGCTGATATGGAGAAGATCGCAGGCCAGAAGGCCGTTGTTACCAGAGCGAAGAATTCAGTAGCTAACTTTAAGATCAGAGAAGGTATGCCGATAGGATGCAAGGTGACACTTAGAGGCGAAAAGATGTATGAGTTCGTTGACCGTCTCATCAACCTTGCGCTTCCGCGTGTGCGTGATTTCAGAGGCGTGAATCCGAACGCGTTTGACGGAAGAGGAAACTATGCGCTTGGAATCAAAGAGCAGCTGATCTTTCCGGAGATCGAGTATGATAAGATCGACAAAGTCAGAGGTATGGATGTAATTTTTGTTACAACGGCTAAGACTGACGAGGAAGCACGTGAATTATTGACACAGTTCAATATGCCGTTTGCTAAGTAAAGGAGGGAAAGACATGGCAAAGACATCAATGAAGATTAAACAGCAGCGCAAACCGAAATTCTCTACAAGAGAGTACAGCCGCTGCAGAATCTGCGGACGTCCGCACGCTTATCTGAGAAAATATGGAATCTGCCGTATCTGCTTCCGTGAACTGGCATATAAAGGACAGATCCCGGGTGTTAAGAAGGCAAGTTGGTAAGGAGGAATCAAACACATGAATATGAGCGATCCTATTGCAGATATGCTTACAAGAATCCGTAACGCAAACACTGCAAAACACGATACAGTTGATGTACCTGCATCCAAGATGAAGATTGCTATCGCAAACATCCTGCTTGATGAAGGTTATATCGCAAAATATGATCTTGTAGAAGACGGGCATTTCCAGACAATCCACATCACGCTGAAATATGGCGCTGACAAGAATGAGAAGGTTATCTCCGGTCTGAAGAGAATCTCCAAGCCGGGTCTGCGTGTTTATGCAAACACAGAGGATATCCCGAGGGTGCTCGGAGGTCTCGGAACAGCGATCATCTCCACAAACAAAGGTGTTGTAACAGACAAAGAAGCAAGAAAACTCGGCGTAGGCGGAGAGGTATTGTGCTTTATTTGGTAAATAACATCCCGTGAGCACAGAGGAAACACAGAGGTAACACCCTCAGTGCTAAACCTGAAAATACCTCGTTAAGGACTGAGGTGTACGTTCGCACTAAGTTCGTAAAAACCTCACTAAGTGTTCACAGCAAGTGCTCAATGCAACTGAAAACAGAGCAGCCTAAAGCCGTTGCTCCGAAAATCTAAGTTAAGGAGGAAATAGGTATGTCACGAATCGGAAGACTGCCGATAGCAATTCCAGCAGGTGTGACTGTGGAAATTGCAGAGAACAATATAGTGACTGTAAAAGGTCCGAAGGGAACTCTCACAAGAGAGCTTCCGATAGAAATGGAAATCAAAGTTGAAGGTGAAGAAGTAACAGTAACAAGACCGAACGATCTCAAGAAGATGAAATCTCTTCACGGCCTGACAAGAACATTGATCAATAACATGGTCGTAGGTGTTACTCAGGGATACGAGAAGGTTCTTGAAGTAAACGGTGTGGGTTATAGAGCTTCTAAGTCTGGAAATAAACTGACACTGAACCTTGGCTACTCTCATCCAGTCGAGATGATCGATCCGGAAGGTGTTGAGACTGTTCTGGAAGGTCAGAATAAGATCACTGTTAAGGGTATCGACAAAGAGAAAGTCGGACAGTACGCGGCAGAGATCAGAGACAAGAGAAGACCGGAGCCGTACAAGGGCAAAGGTATCAAGTACGCTGATGAGGTTATCAGACGTAAAGTTGGTAAGACTGGTAAGAAATAAATAAGGAGAGTGTGAAAATGGTTAGTAAGAAATCAAGAAGCGAAGTTCGCAGGAAAAAACACATGAAATTACGCAACCGTTTCAGCGGTACTGCAGAGAGACCGCGTCTCGCAGTGTTCAGAAGCAACAACCATATGTATGCTCAGATCATTGACGATACGGTTGGAAATACACTTGTCGCAGCATCCACTCTTCAAAAGGATGTTAAGGCAGAGCTGGAAAAGACAAATAATATCGACGCAGCAGCATACCTCGGTAAAGTGATTGCTGAGAAGGCAAAGGAAAAAGGAATCACAGACGTTGTCTTCGACAGAGGTGGATTCATTTATCAGGGTAAGATCAAAGCACTGGCAGACGCAGCTAGAGAAGCCGGGCTGAATTTCTAAGGAAGGGAGAACACAGATGAGACAGGAACGTATTGATGCTAGTCAGATGGAATTATTAGAAAAAGTAGTATCGATCAAACGTGTTACCAAAGTTGTTAAAGGTGGTCGTAACTTCCGTTTTACAGCGTTAGTTGTTGTTGGCGACGGCAACGGTCATGTTGGTGCAGGTTTGGGAAAAGCTACTGAGATCCCGGAAGCAATCCGCAAGGGAAAAGAGGATGCTATGAAGAAGATGATCACAGTATCGCTTGATCACAACTCAAGCGTGATTCATGACGTGGTAGGGAAATTCGGAAGCGCGTCCGTACTTCTTAAAAATGCGCCGGATGGTACTGGTGTAATTGCCGGAGGTCCGGCTCGTGCCGTGATCGAGATGGCGGGAATCAAGAACATCCGTACAAAATCTCTTGGTTCAAACAACAAGCAGAACGTCGTACTTGCTACAATCGAAGGGCTTAAGGGTATCAAGGCTCCGGAGGATGTTGCAAGGCTTCGCGGCAAGTCAATTGAAGAGATCATGGGCTAACTGATAGGATGGTCACAGAGAGGCTTGTTCTATCGCACAAGGAGGTAAGATTGAAATGGCAAACTTAAAAGTTACATTAGTAAAGTCTACAATCGGCTCCATACCGAAGCATAAGAAGACAGTTGAGGCTCTTGGTCTCAGGAAGACAGGCAAGACAGTCGTACTGCCGGACAATGCAGCTACAAGAGGTATGGTACAGCAGGTAAGACATTTGGTTAAGGTTGAAGAAGAGGCATAAAAAGATAAGGAGGTAACGTCATGGACTTATCAAACTTAAGACCGGCAGACGGTTCTAAACAGAGTGATAATTTCAGAAGAGGCCGTGGACATGGTTCAGGAAACGGCAAGACAGCCGGCAAAGGCCATAAGGGACAGAAGGCGCGTTCAGGCGGCACAAGACCCGGATTTGAAGGTGGCCAGATGCCTTTATACAGAAGAATACCGAAGAGAGGTTTCACAAACAGAAACTCTAAGACGATCGTGGGAATCAACTTGGGCGTACTTGAGAGATTTGAGGATGGTGCCACAGTATCTGTTGATACCCTGATTGAGAGCGGTATTGTGAAGAACCCCAGAGACGGGGTGAAAATTCTTGGAAATGGGGAATTAACTAAGAAGCTCACAGTTCAGGCTAATGCGTTTAGTGCAAAAGCTGCTGAAAAGATTGAGGCTCTTGGTGGAAAAGCAGAGGTGATCTAATGCTTAAGACAGTACGCGCAGCATTTCGCATAGATGATATCAGAAGAAGAATCTTCTATACGTTTGCTATGCTTATCGTTGTCAGGCTTGGATCCGTACTGCCCACGCCGGGCGTAGATCCGGCCTTTATCCAGCAGTTTGTTGAATCGAATCTCGGTGACGCCTTCAATCTGATTGAGGCGTTTACCGGAGGTTCTCTCAGCAGATTTTCTATTTTTGCCCTGAGTATTACGCCGTATATCACATCATCCATTATTATGCAGCTTCTCACCATCGCTATACCGAAGCTTGAGGAGATGCAAAAAGAAGGAGAAGAGGGAAGAAAAAAGATTGCTGCCATCACAAGATATGTGACGGTTGCTCTGGCTTTGATCGAGTCAACTGCGCTGGCGGTAGGATTCGGGCGGCAGGGGCTTCTCGAGGAATACAACTTTGTAAGCTGTGCAATCGTAGTCTGCACGCTTACAGCAGGAAGCGCATTCCTTATGTGGATCGGTGAGCGCATTACGGAGAATGGAGTAGGAAACGGTATTTCTATCGTACTTCTGATCAATATTCTTTCCAGTGTGCCGTCAGATCTAACGCGATTGTATGAACAGTTTGTGTCCGGCAAAAAACTGGCGCAGGCAGGACTGGCAGCGCTGGTCATTCTGCTTATCATTTTGGCAGTGGTGATATTTGTCGTTATCCTGCAGAGTGGCGAGAGAAGAATCGCGGTGCAATATTCAAAGAAGGTACAGGGCAGGAAAACATATGGGGGACAGTCCACGCACATTCCTCTGCGGGTGAATACATCGGGAGTTATTCCGGTTATCTTTGCATCGTCTCTGATGCAGACGCCGATCGTGATTGCTAACTTTGTCGGTAAGGGGAATGGCACAGGTATTGGAAGCCAGATCCTTGGGGCAATGAACCAGAGTAACTGGTGTGATCCAGAAAATCCCGTTTATTCGATAGGACTGCTCGTTTACATTCTGCTTACCATATTCTTTGCGTATTTCTACACATCGATTACTTTTAATCCGTTAGAGATCGCAAACAATATGAAAAAGAGCGGCGGATTTATCCCGGGTATCCGTCCCGGAAAGCCGACAGTCGAGTATCTGCAGAAGATTCTCAATTACATCATCTTCATAGGCGCGTGTGGACTGATCATCGTTCAGGTAATCCCATTTTTCTTCAACGGAGTGTTCGGCGCGGAAGTTTCATTCGGCGGAACATCACTCATCATTATTGTGGGTGTCGTGCTTGATACGATCAAGAAAATTGAGTCCCAGATGCTTGTGAGAAATTACACTGGATTTTTAAATAATAAAGGAAGCAATATGACAAACAGTTTCCTTGGCTATTAAACCATATGAAGCTCGCGCAGGTTCTCCGCAGACGGAGAAAATGCCGCGGGCTGATGGTGCATTATGAAGCAGCGGCCTGCTATGCGGCGAAGGAGTGAGAAGAACATGCTTGCAGGTTCCCATGAATTGCGCAGGTGGGCTGATGTGATAAAAGTGATATAAAGAAGATCGGAGGTAAGTGTTATGAAGATCATTATGTTGGGAGCGCCCGGAGCAGGAAAAGGGACCCAGGCTAAGAAGATCGCGGAGAAATACGGTATTCCGCACATTTCTACCGGAGATATCTTCCGCGCCAACATTAAGAATGGAACAGAGCTCGGGAAAAAGGCAAAGACCTACATGGATCAGGGACTTCTCGTGCCGGATGAACTTGTTGTGGATCTTGTTGTTGACAGAGTAAATCAGGATGATTGTACAAAGGGCTATGTGCTTGACGGGTTCCCGCGTACAATCCCCCAGGCGGAAGCGCTTGACAAGGCTCTTGCTGAGATGGGGCAAAAAATGGATTACGCGATTAACGTAGAAGTGCCGGATGACAATATCGTAAATCGTATGTCAGGAAGAAGGGCATGTGTAGATTGTGGCGCTACATACCACATCGTGTATGCCCCGACGGAAAAAGAAGGCGTTTGCGATAAATGTGGCGGCGATCTTATCTTAAGGGATGACGATAAGCCGGAAACCGTGCTTAAAAGACTTGGCGTATATCATGAGCAGACACAGCCTCTGATCGACTACTACACACAGGCAGGCATCCTTAAAGAGGTTGACGGAACGGTCGATATCAACGACGTCTTTGCAGCAGTTGTGAAGATTTTGGGAGAGTAGGCCGGATGAAACTGGAACCGGGGATGCTCGTGAAGTCGAAGGCAGGACGGGATAAAGACCATGTCTATGTCGTAACCTGCGTCGATGGAGAGTATGTATATGTTGCGGACGGGGAGGTGAGACCTCTTCGCCGCACGAAGAAAAAGAACAGAAAGCATCTTCAGCCCATATTGAAGATGAAACTTATACGGACGCCAGATGACGAGGCGGTCAGAGCTATCATAAAGGAATACACCCGTGAGGGGGATACGGCGTAAAGCCGGGACGTAAACGTCTGGGATTCAGGAGGTAAATATGTCAAAAGCTGACGTGATCGAGATCGAGGGAGTTGTAGTAGAAAAACTTCCGAATGCAATGTTTAAAGTGGAACTGGAGAACGGGCATGTAGTGCTCGCCCATATCAGTGGTAAGCTGAGGATGAACTTTATCAAAATTCTGCCGGGAGATAAGGTGACATTGGAGATGTCTCCGTATGACCTGAGCAAAGGAAGGATTATCTGGAGAGATAAGTGACCGAAAGTAACTGGCATTGAATACTTGATGCGCGCAAGGCGCGAATCTGGTGAGAAAGCTCATGCCGAAACTTGGCGAGGTTTTTTCGGGCTTAGCTGAGTGGATGCCACAAGGTATAAAAAGAAATTTATGGTTGACTTAGAGTTGCATTGAGTGTTATACTGTGAGATGGTCACGATTGGGGAGGTGTGCCCAAATGGCCGGATATATAGTAAGCATAGCAAAGAAGGGAAGGAGGATTTGACATGAAGGTTAGATCATCAGTAAAACCAATTTGTGAAAAATGCAAGATCATTAAAAGAAAAGGAAGCATCAGAGTAATCTGTGAAAATCCGAAGCACAAACAGCGTCAGGGCTAGAACACCGGCGTTGAACACTTAATGAGGGCGGCTGAAAGCGAAGCACGAATTTAGTGAGAAAGCCCATTCGGAAACTTAGCCAGATATTATCGAGCTTAGTTGAGGAATATTTCATTATTCAGTGTTGGCGCACGGACGTGTAGCGGATTGATGCGCATACATCAATCATCCCCAAATTCGGATTTTAATTTAGGCGGCTGACAGCATGACACACTAGGAAGTGTGTAGAGCTGTTTAATATACAGTAAGTTACACCGCACCTGTACGCAGGTACCGCAGGGCGCGTGTTCTGTATATTGCTTCTAATACCCGGCATTTGCATTGGCGGATTATGAAAAGTAGTTCGTGCCGGGAAAGGACGTGGAAGACAAACACGTCTGGGCTGGGATATCGGGGCGCAGGAACCCGGTAGGACGCAAGATACCATCAGAGTAGAAAAGAACTGCCAGCGTTCGCAGCCTCAATTAAAGACAATATAAAATCCTGTCAAGCTATGTATGGTGAAAGACAGGGAAAACCAAGAAAAGAAAATGGAGGAAAGACACATGGCTCGTATTGCAGGTGTAGACTTACCAAGAGACAAACGTGTAGAAATCGGTTTGACTTATATTTATGGAATCGGAAGAACAAGCTCAAACCGCATCTTAGCAGAGGCAGGAGTAGATCCGAGCACTCGCGTAAGAGATCTTACAAGTGAAGAAGTAAAGAAGATCAGTGCAGTGATTGATGAAACTCAGGTTGTAGAGGGTGATCTTAGAAGAGAGATCCAGCTGAATATTAAGAGACTCAAAGAGATCGGATGCTACCGTGGAATCCGTCATAGAAAAGGACTTCCAGTACGTGGTCAGAAGACAAAGACGAATGCAAGAACATGCAAAGGTCCAAAGAGAACAGTAGCAAATAAGAAAAAATAGGCCGAAGGCACCTTAATGAAAACGAGCTGAAAGCGAAGTTTGAATTTAGTGTGAGGCTGTTCGCGAATCTTAGCGAATGCAAACTAACAGGCGCAGCATGAGCAAAGCTTTGCGAACCACGTTTTGAACAGAGATTAAAGAAAGTAGGTTAGTTTAAATGGCAAAGAAAGTTGCAAAAAAAGTAACAAAAAAGCGTGTCAAGAAAAACGTTGAACGAGGACAGGCACACATCCAGTCATCTTTTAATAATACAATTGTTACGTTAACAGATACACAGGGGAATGCTCTTTCATGGGCAAGTGCAGGCGGTCTGGGATTTAGAGGTTCAAGGAAATCTACTCCGTACGCAGCTCAGATGGCAGCTGAGACAGCGGCAAAGGCGGCGCTCGTACATGGACTGAAATCCGTAGATGTATTTGTAAAAGGACCGGGTTCAGGAAGAGAAGCAGCGATCCGTGCTCTTCAGGCATGCGGCATTGATGTGGTGAGCATCAAGGACGTAACACCGGTTCCGCACAATGGATGCCGTCCGCCAAAGCGCAGAAGAGTTTAATCTCATATCTGATCATTGACGTACAACGGAAAGTAATGAACACAGCGGCAGCAATACCGCTGATATGAAATTAGGAGGATAGACATGGCAGTAAATAGAGTTCCTGTTCTTAAGAGATGCCGTTCATTAGGCATGGATCCGATTTATCTTGGGATCAATAAGAAATCTAACAGACAGTTAAAAAGAAGTAGCAGAAAGGTGAGCGAGTATGGACTTCAGCTCCGTGAGAAGCAGAAAGCAAAATTCATCTACGGCGTTCTGGAGAAACCGTTCAGAAACTACTTTGAGAAAGCAAAGCAGATGGAAGGCATGACAGGTGACAACCTGATGAGACTTCTGGAATCCAGACTGGACAATGTAATGTTCCGTATGGGATTTGCGAGAACAAGAAAAGAAGCAAGACAGATTGTTGACCATAAGCATGTGCTTGTAAATGGCAAACAGGTAAACATCCCGTCTTACCTTGTAAAGGCTGGAGATACGATTGAGATTAAGGAAAATAAGAAAGGCTCACAGAGATACAAAGAGATTCTTGAGGTGACAGGAGGAAACATGGTTCCGGACTGGCTGGAAGCTGATGCTGAGAATCTTAAGGGAACAGTGAAAGAGCTTCCGGCAAGAGAAGCAATTGATGTTCCGGTAGATGAAATGCTGATCGTCGAGTTATATTCTAAGTAATATCGGTTGAAACAGCGTATCCCTTCAACATTTTATAACCCATAAGGAGGGTCTGTGTAGTGTTTGATTTTAACAAACCAAATATTGAAATTACGGAAGTTTCAGATGATAAGAAGTATGGAAGATTTGTCGTAGAACCGCTTGAGAGAGGTTACGGGACAACACTTGGGAACTCTCTGAGAAGAATTATGCTTTCATCCCTTCCGGGGGCGGCTATCAGTTCTGTAAAGATCGACGGCGTGCTGCATGAGTTCAGTTCCATACCGGGTGTAAAGGAAGATGTGACGGAGATCATCATGAACCTGAAATCTCTGGCTATCAAAAATACATCTGATTCGGATGAGGTGAAGACCGCATATATTGAGTTCGAAGGCGAGGGCGTCGTTACGGGCGCTGATATTCAGGCGGATTCTGATATCGAGGTTGTCAATCCGGATCAGGTCATTGCTACATTGAGCGGTGGGAAAGATTGCAAGCTGTATATGGAACTTACGATCACAAAAGGCAGAGGATATGTCAGTGCAGACCGGAATAAGACAGAGGACATGCCGATTGGCGTGATCCCTATCGATTCCATCTACACTCCGGTTGAGCGCGTGAATTTAATAGTTGAGAATACACGTGTGGGACAGATCACAGACTATGATAAGCTTACGCTTGATGTCTGGACAAAAGGAACGATGCTTCCGGACGAGGCGGTCAGTCTTGCGGCAAAAGTTTTGAGCGAGCATTTGAAACTCTTTGTGGATCTCTCTGAAGTTGCACAGGCAGCGGAAGTCATGATCGAAAAAGAGGATGATGAGAAAGAGAAGGTTCTCGAGATGAGTATTGATGAGCTTGAGCTTTCCGTCCGTTCATATAATTGTTTGAAGAGAGCCGGAATCAATACAGTAGAAGAGCTTACGAACAAGACTCCAGAGGATATGATGAAAGTCCGCAATCTCGGACGTAAATCTCTGGAAGAAGTGCTTGCGAAGCTCAAAGAGCTCAACCTTGAGTTGAATCAAGGTGATGAGTAAATTATAGGAAACAAGAAATATTCTGCCGGTAAGCCCGAAGAGCGCGGTGGACCATCTGTCTGATAAGTCCGAAGAGCGCAGGCAGGCGGAAGATGTATGGAGGATTACAGAAATGGCAAAGTATAGAAAACTTGGCAGAACATCAGGCCAGAGAAAGGCGCTGATTAGAAATCAGGTAACAGCGCTTCTTAACAATGGAAAAATCGTTACAACAGAGGCGAAGGCAAAAGAGATCCGCAAGGTTGCTGAGGGTCTTATCGCACTGGCTGTGAAAGAGAGAGAGAACTTCGACGAAGTTACAGTGACAGCTAAGGTTGCTCGCAAGGACAAAGACGGCAAGAGAGTAAAAGAAGTTGTCGACGGTAAGAAAGTGACTGTTTATGACGAAGTAGAGAAGAAGATCAAGAAGGATCAGCCGAGCAGACTGCATGCAAGACGTGAGATGCTCAAAGTTCTCTGCCCGGTCAAGGAAGTACCGGCTAAGGCGGCAGGAAAGAAAGCAAACACAAAGAACGTAGATATGGTAGAGAAGCTCTTTTCAGAGATCGCTCCGAAGTATGCTGACCGCAACGGTGGTTACACAAGAATCGTAAAGATCGGCCAGCGTAAGGGTGACGCAGCGATGGAAGTCCTGCTCGAGCTTGTATAGTATTGTGTGATATATTGATGAGATGAAACTCCGCCCATACAATCTTTTGATTGTATGGGCGGAGTTTTTTGATTTGCAAGAGTCTCTTTCCCTAAAAGCATTGTGGACTTGTCCCCGAAGTGTTATCCTAATAAAAGACAGACAAAATGTACGAAAGAAAATCCCGTTACACTTGAAAATACCGGAGAAAAGAATATCGTATGAAAGGGGGGATCAATTGTAGAAAATGCACAATTGCCATTAAAAAAATAATGTTAAAATATTAACAAATGCCATATTGACAAATATTTAACAATTAAAGTATACTTAATGGCGTGGGATGTAGGTTCAGCCCGGTAATTATATATGCCGCTTAAAAATGCAATGTGCGGCTGGGCTGGTAAACAAGATTCATTCAATTACAGGAGGAATAATCAAAATGGCAACAAAGAAAGAAAAAGCAGTAGTGCCTGAGATCATTGACAATGTAGAAGCTCTTGAAGCGAAGATGAAGGCAATGCGTGAGGCGCAGAAGATTTTTGCTACGTATACACAGGAGCAGGTGGATAAGATCTTCTACGAGGCAGCTATGGCAGCCAACAAACAGCGTATCCCGCTGGCTAAGATGGCAGTTGAAGAGACACAGAGAGGTGTCATGGAAGACAAGGTCATCAAAAACCACTATGCAGCAGAATATATCTACAATGCGTACAAGAACACAAAGACATGCGGCGTGATCGAAGAGGATCCAGCTTACGGAATTAAGAAGGTAGCTGAGCCCATCGGACTTGTTGCAGCGGTTATCCCGACAACAAATCCGACTTCCACAGCGATCTTCAAGACTCTGATCTGCCTGAAGACAAGAAACGCGATCATCATCAGCCCCCACCCGAGTGCGAAGGCTTGTACAATCGAGGCGGCAAAGGTTGTCCTTGAGGCAGCTGTCAAAGCGGGCGCTCCGGAAGGAATCATCGGCTGGATTGATGTTCCGTCACTTGAGCTGACAAATCAGGTTATGAAAGATGCGGATATCATTCTTGCGACAGGTGGTCCGGGAATGGTTAAGGCGGCTTACTCATCAGGAAAACCGGCTCTCGGCGTTGGTGCGGGTAACACACCTGTTATCATTGACGACACAGCTGACGTAAGGATGGCAGTAAACTCCATCATCCATTCCAAGACATTTGACAATGGTATGATCTGTGCTTCCGAGCAGTCTGTAACTGTTCTGGAGAGTGTATACGAAGACGTGAAGAAAGAGTTCGCATACAGAGGATGCTACTTCCTGAAACCGGGCAAAGAGCTTGATGCAGTCCGCAAGACGATTATCATCAACGGCGCCTTGAACAGCAAGATCCCGGGTAAATCTGCATACGAGATCGCCCAGCTTGCCGGCGTTAAGGTTCCGGAAGACACAAAGATCCTGATCGGTGAAGTAGAGTCCGTTGATATTTCTGAAGAATTTGCTCACGAAAAATTATCTCCTGTACTTGCTATGTATAAAGCAAAAACATTTGATGAGGCACTTGAAAAGGCGGCTCAGCTTGTGGCTGACGGCGGATACGGACATACGGCGTCCCTGTATGTACATCCGGCGGAGAAAGAGAAGATTGAGAAACACTATGCTGCTATGAAGACATGTCGTGTCCTGATCAACACACCGTCCTCACAGGGTGGTATCGGCGATCTGTATAACTTCAAGCTTGCTCCGTCACTGACACTTGGATGTGGTTCATGGGGCGGAAACTCTGTATCAGAGAACGTTGGAGTAAAACATCTTCTGAATGTGAAGACAGTTGCCGAGAGGAGAGAGAATATGCTGTGGTTCAGAACACCTGAGAAGGTATACTTTAAGAAAGGCTGTATGCCGGTAGCTCTGGACGAGCTTGGCACAGTGATGCACAAGAAGAAAGCATTCATCGTAACAGATACATTCCTTTACAAGAACGGATATACAAAGGGCATCGAGGACAAACTGGACGAAATGGGAATTCAGCACACATGCTTCTACAATGTAGCTCCGGATCCGACACTGCAGTGCGCTCAGGAAGGTGTCGCTCAGATGAGATCATTCGAGCCTGATACAATCATCGCTCTGGGCGGTGGTTCTGCAATGGACGCAGCTAAGATCATGTGGCTGATGTACGAGCATCCGGAAGCAAACTTCGAAGATATGGCTATGGACTTTATGGATATCCGCAAGAGAGTATTCACATTCCCGAAGATGGGAGAGAAGGCTTATTTCGTAGCAATCCCCACATCTTCAGGTACAGGTTCCGAGGTAACTCCGTTCGCTATCATTACAGACGCTGAAACAGGCGTTAAGTGGCCGATCGCAGATTACGAGCTGCTTCCGAACATGGCAATCGTAGACGTCGACAACGCGATGACAGCTCCGAAGGGACTGACAAGCGCATCTGGTATCGACGTTATGACACACGCGATCGAGGCATATGTATCTATCATGGCCACAGATTACACAGATGGTCTTGCTATGAAGGCAGTGAAGATGGTATTTGACAACCTTCCGTCTGCATACGAGAACGGTGCGAACGATCCGAAGGCACGCGAAGAAATGCACAATGCTTCCTGTATGGCAGGTATGGCATTCGCGAACGCATTCCTCGGTGTGAACCACTCCATGGCACATAAGCTGGGCGCTTTCCATCATCTGCCCCACGGTGTTGCAAACGCTGTCCTTCTGACAGAAGTTATGAGATACAATGCAGCAGAAGTTCCGACAAAGATGGGAACATTCTCTCAGTACCAGTATCCGCATGCACTTGCAAGATACGCAGAGCTTGGACGCTTCGCAGGATGCACAGGTAAGACGGACGAAGAAGTATTTGAAAACTTCATCGCAAAACTGGAAGACCTTAAAGAGAAGATCGGTATCAAGAAGACGATCAAAGATTACGGTATCGATGAGAAATACTTCCTTGATACTCTGGATGACATGTGTGAGCAGGCATTTAACGACCAGTGTACAGGAGCAAACCCGAGATACCCGCTCATTAAGGAGATCAAAGACATCTACCTGAAATGCTACTACGGAAAATAGACGCGAAAGCAATCCACAGTGCGAAAAAATAGAGAGAACCCGCAGTCATGCTCACATGAACTGCGGGTTCTCTCTATTTTTTCATAGGGCGGATGCCGTGGGCGATGTGCATAAAATTTTTATTTTCCATGCAACAAAATCCATTCCATGGTACTCTAATATATACCACAGCAAATAGATTGATAAAGTATCTGCACAATACAAGACATTGAACGTAACACAGCGGTGAAATACAGCGGAATAGCGCTAGAAATTATGATAACCACGGTACAGGAGGAGGGGGAAGATGTCCGATTATGAAAACGCTGCGCAGGAGGAACTGATCCGGCGGGCGAAACGCGGGGATGTGAAAGCATTTTCCCGGCTATATGCGCAGATTTACAAAGAACTGTACAGGTTTGCGCTTTATATGACGAAGCATCCACAGGACGCGGAGGACGCGGTGAGCGAGGCGGTCATATCTGCATTTGAAAATATGTGTTCTTTGAGGAAGGAGGAGTCCTTCCGAAGCTGGATGTTTACGATCCTTCATAACCAGTGTAAAAAGATCATGCGCTTGGAGCAAAGGGAGCGGGAGCGGCTTACGGAGGCTGGAATTCACGAGAGAGCAGTAGAGCCTGACTATGCGCAATGGCACGATGTGCGCCGTGCGTTTGATGCTCTGGACGAAGAGGAGAGGACGATCGTGGCGTTCTCCGTGTTTGGGGGTTATAAAAGTGAAGAGATCGCTCGGATGCTGGACAAAAATGCGGCTACTGTGCGTTCGAGGAAAAGTAGGGCGTTGGAGAAGATTCGCAGCGCCCTGAATTGACAGATCACTTGGAATGATATTTGACCGGGAGGCAGATAGATATGGATGAGAAAAATAGAGATGAGATCGAGATGCAGCAGATAGAAAACGAGCTCCGTGACCTGACAGACGATATTCAGGTTCCGCCGTCCCTTGAACCCGGCGCAGTGGAAGAGATGCTCTATGAGAGAGCGAGGAAGAAAAAGAAGACATACAGATGGAAGTATGCGGGCATTGCCGCCGCGGCGTGCCTCTGTGTGATTATTGGAGCCGCTGCGCTTTTAAATCTCGATGGACTAAAAGGCGGAGCGGACAGAGATGCGGGAACTTCTCGGGAAAGTGCGGGTAAAAGCAGCAGCGTAGCATCGGATTGGGATGCAGAAGTATCAGAGTTAGTGACTGCGGCAGACTATGACGAGATTTACGAATACATTCAAGCAGATCAGGAACAAGCCAAAGTGCAGGCGAGGATAGGAGAAGAGACCTCTTTTGATACAGGTACAAGGGATGCTTCCGCCTATTCCGGCGCTTCCGGGGCAGCGCAGAGCGCTGTGAACAGCGGTGCTTCGGCAGGATCAACAGGATACTCGGACACGAATGTAAGAGAAGAGGGGATCGGCGAGGCAGATACAGTTAAGACCGACGGAGAAAATTTGTATATTCTGAATGGTCAGACAGTGTCTATCGTGGGAGTTGCTTCAGAAGAAATGCAGCCGCTCTCCGAAGTCAGCTTTGATGGAGAGTGTTATATCCGTGAGATTTATGTGGAGGCAGAAAAGCTTGTCATCCTCTATACCAAGACAGAGTTCACCGGGCAGGAAGAAACAGGAGACGGATATTATAAAGAATATACCTGTGCGGATGTGTACGATGTTAGTGATCCGTCGTCGCCAGAGAAAGTGGATACAGTCACGCAGAGCGGAAATTATAAGACCATGCGGGTAAGCGGGGGATATGTCTATCTACTGAGTGAGTTTTATGCACTGGGGCCGGTGGCACGCACAGATACAGGCGTTTATATTCCCGAGGTCCAAGGGAAGCTTTTGGAGGCGTCGGCGATCTATATGCCCCAGACGAAACTGGGAAGCCAGTATACAGTTATTTCTGCATTTGCGCTAGATGATCCGTCTGGAAAAACAGACAGCAAAGCGGTGTTCGGCATTGGCGGTATCTGCTATGTGAGCGGAAATAATATTTATATTACAGAGTCCTATTATGGAACGGCGGATGTGACGCAGACATCCATCCGCAGGATCACTTACGCGGATGGAAAACTGACAGGAGCTGCACAGACAAAGGTAGACGGCACATTGAACGATTCATTTAGTATTGACGAGTACAACGGATATCTTCGGATGGTGGTCACAATAGAACCATGTGAATCAGATGAGGATATCATGCCGTTGACAGGGATATCCAGTGCTCAGACGAGGAATGGCGCGGGGGATGACGGCGTGGATACAGGTGAAAGCTCTTCCGATAGTTCTTCAGAAGCGGTGATCAGTAATGCTCTCTATGTGTTAAATGAAGATCTTGAAATGGTTGGATCGATTAACGGTCTGGCGGAAGAAGAGCATGTGTACTCTGCCCGTTTCATGGGAGATATAGGGTATTTTGTCACCTTTAAACAGGTTGACCCGCTTTTCTCTGTAGACCTCACCGACCCGGAAAAACCTAAGGTTATCGGCGAACTGAAGATCCCGGGATTTTCAGAATACCTTCATCCCTACGGGGACGGAAAACTGCTCGGCATCGGGATGGCGGTGGATGAGGAAGGCGTGACGACAGAGGGTATTAAGATTTCCATGTTTGATGTGTCAGACCCGGCGAATGTGGAGGAGACGTCAGTGCTTGTTTTGGAAGATCTGTACGGGGCGGACGCTCTGTACAATTATAAGGCAGTATTTGTGGATACGGAGAAGAATCTGTTTGGATTCTCGGTGTACGGGGATGAGACAGAGTATGATATCTTTTCTTACGATGACGGAGCTGGTTTCCGCCAAGTGTTCTCGCGCAGGCTGCCGGGGTATGGAGACGCAAGGGGGCTGTACGCAGGGGAGCGATTCTACCTGATCGCGGGGAACACCGTGGAATCCTATACACTGTCAGATTTTCAAAAAGTAGATGACATCGTGCTTTAGAAACCGCCTCTTTTCTTTATAATATAGACTGGGCGCTTCTTGCTTTCCATATAGTCTCTTGACATATACTGGCCGAGGATGGAGATGAAGAACATCTGTATCCCGTTAAGCAGGAAGAGAAGACAGATCAGGAGAGGAATCCCGGTCAGACCGCGTCCGGATACGAGGGAACATATTCCTACTAGTGCAGAGATCAGTAGGAGAAGAACGCCAGTGGCTCCAGATAGCGAAGCAGGTGCCGAGGAAAAGGAGAAGATTCCGTCTATTGCATAGCGGAATAATGAGCGTATGTTCCACTTTGACGCTCCGGCGCTGCGCTCTACATTGTGGAAGGGAATCCACTTCGTATCGTATCCCACGAAAGAGAAAATGCCTTTCATGTAGCGGTTGTATTCCTTGAGTTCCAGTATGGAGTCCGCCATTGCGCGGCTGATCATGCGGAAATCTCCTTTGCCGTCTCCCATATCCAGACGGCAGATCCTGCCGATAATATGATAGAATGTGCGGGAGAGGACTGTACGCATATGGTTTTCACCTGTACGGTCCTCTCGGAGCCCGGCACAGCAGTCGTAGCCTTCTGTCTTTACGACACGGTACATTTCCTTTAACAGTTCAGGCGGATGTTGGAGGTCCGCATCCATAAAGACACAATAGTCGCCAGAGGCATTTTGCAGCCCCGCATACATTGCCGCCTCTTTTCCGAAGTTCCGGGAGAAGGAAAGATATCTGCATCGCCCGTCCATGGCAGAAAGGCGCTGAAGGATATCGGCGGTGTGGTCGCGGCTTCCGTCATCGATAAAGATAAATTCACAGTCCGCGCCCTCTATCTCTTTCACTGCATCTGACGCGGCACGGTAGAATGCGGGCAGCGCTTCCTCTTCGTTATAACAAGGAACGATGATGCTAATCAGGTCTTTTGAAATTTCCAATTTATTATCAGAAATTCCCTGTCTGTTATTAGACAGTTCCTTTTTTCTGTTATCCAATTCCATCAGTTTATCCATGATATGCCACCTCTTTCTTAAATACGCTGAATTTGCATAGTACATAGTTGCCGATCACTGTGATCACACTGACAATCAGCTTTGCAGGAAACGGCGTAAGACAAAGTTTTGTTATCAAGATCTGGAGAAGAACGTTTTCAGCCAGCAAGGTGAAAAGCCGCAGCCCGGCAAATGAACAGAGTTCCCCTGCGATCGGGCGGTGAGAGTGAAATACCCACCTGCGGTTGAGCATATAGGCGGTCAGCACGGCGCCGACCCAAGCGATGCTGTTGGCGGTGAGGTATGGAACATGCAGGAATAGCAGAGTTCCGTACAGAATATAATTGACCCCGGTAGTGATCCCGCCGCTGATCAGATAGGTGATAAGTTCTTTGTTGAATTTCATTTGGATTTCCCCCTTTTACTTATTTTTTTCATCAAAATCCAGATCCCGTAACCTGACATAGACAGGAGGCTGATTGCGCATCCCACGGTCTTTCCGGGCGGTGAGAAGCAGATGCCGATGTGGTGCGTCCCTTCCGAGAGCGCGACCCCGGCGAACGCTTTATTGACCGGGATGAGTTCTGCAGGCCGTCCGTCTACAAGAATCTGGAGCCCTCTCTGGAGCGGGATGGATGTGGAAAGATAACCGCTACTGTCCGCGGTAACGGTGCCTGACATAACATTGAAAGTACTGTCTGTATCTAATGTAAGCGGTGTGTATTCCTCATTGTCCAACAGCTCCTTGCCAAAGAGCTGCCACTGTGGATTCCGGAGTATATAGTGCCCTTTGGAAAATGTAATGGACAACTGTGTCACTCCATGCTCCAAATCTGTGGAAAACTGATAGTGGAAGCAGTCGTTCCCGTTGGGATAGGCGGCGAGGCTAGCGGATAGCTTGTTCCGTATTCCGTTGATGTCTATAATTACGGCGTCATGGGTCAGGCGCTCTACTTCAAAGTTGAGCAGAACGATATCCCCGGGTGAAGGATTTGTGATCGTGATATGGAGCGTACATGACTTCTCTGCCGTGATTTCATAGGTGTCGCCGTTCTTTTTCACCGTAAGCCCATCGGGAATATGGCCAGCAGATAGACCGGGCGTATATTCTCTTAATTTTTCAGAGGTTATCACGGATTCATCAGGTAGATCCCGTGTAAAATACGCCCGTGGCAGGACGTTTTCATTCTCTGCGATAACGCTGTCCCCCCTTTGCGCTATAACATGATATCCGGCAGGGATATGGTCAGTATCAGTTTCTAGATAGCGGACGCCAAGCTGCCGGAACAGGAAGGGATTATCCGAGGTGAGCAATGCTACCCGGTTGTTGATCCGTATGGGCGTCAGCAAAGTGTCATAGTAGAGACTGGAATATGACTGGTTCGTTATGGAGGAGTACATAGTACTCCTTGTCATGCCGGATTTTGGCAGTTCATTGGCGCTTATGAGAGGCTCGGTCATGCTGTCAAAGTGGTAGAGCGGATCCATGTCTATATCCTTTAGTTCATCCTTTGTAAATCCAGCGTCTATCTCTTTGCTGTATACCCACTCTTCGGTTGAGGCGGTGGTAAGGTACAGCCCCACGGGAGCCATGAGCAGGACCAGAGGCAGGAGCCGACAGAAAAACAGGGAATCGAGCCGGGGCAGAAGCCAAAATCTGAACCGGGAATTGCGGCGGGGCATGAGCCGATGCCCAAGTCGGGGCAAAGGAGTGCCAGCGTCCTGCTCCGAGGAACTTCGGTGGGAGTGCCCCGTCTTCCTGTTACAGATCACGCAGAAGCCAAGGAGTAGGACTGCTTCTGCCATGAGCCACGGAAACTGCGGCTGGCTAAACCACAGAAGCCCGGCCGGGAAGATAATTACAAAGGGGAACAGGGGGAGCCGTTTGAAAGGCATATGCACGGTGTATTCCCGAATGGGAGGAAGCATCTCCTGCCAGTACCGGACACAATGGAGAACGACCAGCGGCATAAACGGGATGAGGATTTTTGGGCGTGCATAGAGCGTTCCATTTAATATCCATGAAAAGACCCCGAATATTCCGAGAAGCAGGAAAAGGAAACTGTCTCTTCGGAAGCCCTTTCTTATTAGCCCCGCTAGGATGGCGTAGAGGCAGACAAAGGACAACCCCATGCCGTACTCATTGAACAAAATGTTGTTCATTACCGGGTTTGGCGCGAACAGTTCCAACAGGGACATCAGCGACATTCCCCCGCTGTTTCGGCGGTGCTCCGTAAGAACCAGAGCGGTCGGGAGAAGCAGCGCCGCAGAAATTCCCACAGCGGTGATAACTACCACCATATAGCGGGGAAGGAAAGAGCCTCTGGAGAAGATGCTTTTTAGCAGAGACCTTTTCCAGTGAGCCCCATTTTTAATAAGCGGCGCTTCCTGCTGATACCAGTACCAGCCTACGGCGGCAAAAGACGAGATGGCAAAGTAGAAGCTGCTCAGGCAGATGAGGGTCAGGAATATGGGCAGGATCCGGATCCGTTTCCTGCGGATGCACAGAAATGCCGCCAGCAGAAACGGCAGATAATTTACGAACATAATCTGCCGGTGCATGTGGAAGAAACATCCTGCTGTCATGAAAATCACGCTTCCGGTAAAAGCGAATACTGGGCGGATATTCTCACCTGTAAGCCAGATATAACAGAGAAGTACCGATGCCAGATATATAGCCAGCATATATCCGATCAGGATATGGAGCATGGAAACTTGGGGCAGCAGGCACCCGATTAAAATGTCCGGGCGGAGAAATCCGTAATAGGAGAACATATATCCGTTACTTCCGCCGCCCAGATCAATCCACGAGGGGAGGAGAGTATGCTGTTCGAGACAGGCGCTGCGTATTGTCTCCGCCAGTGTGACATGCTGGCTCAGCCAGTCGGTGTGAGAACCGAATATGGCGCCTTGGGGGATGCTTATGGAGATAAGGATTACAAAAAGCGCGGTCAGAACTGGGATGTAACCATATTTTTTTGCTCCGCTTCCGATGCAGGACTGATTTTTCATGATATGGAAGTCTCCTTTCAGATAACTGTCTTTCAGTGTTGTCAGTATAGTTCTCCTTTCTTAAAAGAATCCCTAAGAGAATCTGAAGATTTCTTAAGAACAAATGCAGATTTTTATAAATCATGTATAAAATGAAAACCATTTCTATGTATCAGGAGCGTATCTGTCAGAATAGTCATGCAATATTGAAAATATTTCATAAATGTGGTATGTCCTAAGAGGAAGGGACACTATAAAATGGATAAATTATCAGAAAATTCAGATAAAATAGAATAAATAATAAATTTATTTAATTAAAAATAATAAAAAGTATTGACAAATTGGAGGCCGAGTGCTATCATAAGAATATCCAAAAGAGATCAATATAAAAACATCTCCAAAGGATATTTATCTAAGAGAACGAAATCTTATCTGTCGTTCGATTAGGTTAAAAATAAAAGGCAACAGGAGGTAAGTCCCATGGACAGTATAATTTCAGTACATTATCAATATGTTAGTGGTACGGCAGATGTAAGTTCCTGTGACGTAAG
>NBJMC04201__coassemble_733_pt1 | contig 21442 bp, 19 predicted proteins | sample NBJMC04201__metabat2_high_PE_020 | metagenome-assembled genome bin NBJMC04201
CTAGAGCACACGGTTCATACCCGTGGTGTCGCTGGTTCAAATCCAGTTTCCGCTATTAAAAATCTCCGCTGATGCGGAGATTTTTCTTTTGCTTCTCAATATAATTCATCTTATAAGGCACTCATACATTGAAACATCCGCCGCCGATGAACTCTCTTAGCAGCGAATTGGTTGGCACATACTCGCTCCCAATCCCTACAAAGTAATCGAAAAATTTCAGCAGGCGCTTTGCTTCCAGATATTCCTCAGATTCTTTATCCACCCCAAACAACAATGGTTCCACATATTGCTTGAGCACAGCCAGCTCATAGAGCAATGATGAGTTGAACATCACATCTGCCTGCTCCTGATATGGGAAGATGTTCTCCTCCTCTCCTCTGCGCACAGAAGGCCACATGGAGATCGTGCGCGCAGCCGACGCTCCACGGGTGCGTGCGTCCCTTACAAGCCTGCGGATAAGGCGGCCGTCCGTGGTCGGTATCCGATTGTGCTCGTCGATATTGAGCTGAGTCAGAGCGCTGATATAGATTTTGAATTTATTCTCGTCGTCCATCATTTCCGTCAGTTTCGGATTCAGGCAATGGATCCCCTCTATCACGAGGATGTCCTTCTCCCCGAGTCTCTTAGGGTGGTTTTCATACTGCCGCTTTCCTGTTTTAAAATCAAATATCGGAAGGCGGACTTCCTCTCCTCTGATAAGCCTGCTCATATCTTCGTTAAACTGCTTAATATCAATGGCTCCCAGACATTCAAAGTCATAATTTCCGTCTTTATCGCGCGGCGTATGTTCCCTGTCTACGAAATAATTATCCACCGCGATCGGGTGCGGACTAAGCCCGTTTACACGGAGCTGAATAGAAAGTCTGTGTGAGAACGTCGTTTTCCCGGATGAGGACGGCCCCGCCACAAGAACAAACCGCACATTTCCCTTGTCCGCTATCTGCTTTGCAATCTCCCCAATCTGGCGTTCCTGATGGGCTTCCTGAACAAGTACAACTTCCCGCATATCGCCCTTTGTAATCATATCGTTTAAAGCGCCCACTGTCTCAATATTCTGACCGTCCCCCCACAACACGGACTCCTTTAACACATGGAAAAGCTTGGGACTTGGTTTAAATTCCGGCACTTCTTCTGGATTTTCCCGCGTCGGCATCTGGATGACGAATCCCTGATCGTACAGGTGCAGGGAAAAATATTTCAAGCATCCTGTATCAGGAACCATATACCCATAATAATAATCTTCAAACTCATTGATACTGTAAATATTTACTTTGGATACACGCCGGTACTCAAACAGGCGCTCTTTATCATACATTCCATGCCTGTGGAACAATTCCACCGCACTGTCCGTATGAATACTGCGTTTATCAATGGGTACATTTTCTGAGGAAATCTCTCTCATGCGCGCTTCCACTTTCCCGAGAAAATCCTGTGTCAATTCTACATCGCCTTCCACAGTACAGTAATATCCCTTATCCACAGAAAAATGAAGACGCACGCGCTCGAGTTTGTCATGCCCCGCCACATCATGAACCGCCTTCACAAGAAGAAGACACATACTCCTTTTGTATGTGGCATGCCCAATAGGATCTCCCGTCGTGACAAAGCGCAGTTCACAGTCTTCTTCCACACATTTCCTCAGCTCTCTCAGCCGGTATTTTCCAACAAATACAAGTACAATCTGATGCTCATAACGGGGCTGGTATTCCTCCGCGATCTCCTGATAAGCTGTACCTTCCGCATATAATCTTGTCTCACCGTCTATAGTGACTCTGCACATATGCTCCGTCAACTCTGTCCCTCCTTATACCACCTGAAACGGATGGATAACCGGGGCTGTCATAACTGTAAGCGCCGGAAGTTTATCTTCAAGAAACCGTTTCATATCGTCAATAAAAATATACTCCGTCCCATAATGCCCTGCGTCAATAACTGCAAGACCCTGCTCTACCGCATCCAGACCGTCATGGTGCCCAATATCTCCCGTCACTAAAACATCAGCGCCCTTTGCGGCTGCCGCCCCGATCACCGACTTCCCTGATCCCGGTGAAATGGCAAGTCTTGATACTTTCGCGTCCATGTCTCCAAATACTTTCAAACTTCCCAAATTCAATTTATGCTTGATATACACACAGCATTCCTTCAATGTCATAGGATGCTCAAGGCTTCCGATCCGCCCGATTCCTTCTGGTATTCCTTCTTTCTCCATGGTAATATCCAGCACTTCCGTATCGCGTATGCCCAGTATCTTCTCTGAAAGCTCTGCCATGCCAAGCACATCATAATTCGTGTGCATTGCGTAATACGAGATGTCATTCTGGATCAGCTTTACAATCCGGCTTCCTACAAAATCTTCATCCGTCACTTTTTTTAACGGGGAAAATATCATCGGGTGATGGGTAATCAGCATGTGCGCCCCTTCTTTAACCGCACGGTCAATAACCGCGTCTGTGGCGTCAAGGGCAACATATGCCCTGTTCACTTCCTTCTCTGATCTCCCAGCAAGGAGCCCTACATTGTCAAAATCAAGTGCCGCTTCCTTAGGATAGGTTGCTTCGATAACCTGAATAATTTCCTTACACAGCATAACGCATCAGTCCTTTCTCAATGTGTTCAAGTTCTTTCTCCAGTTCCCTGCGCCTTTCAAAAATTCTTGCAGAATTCTGGCTATTGAGCCCTTTTAATATGCCGCTCTTGATCTGTTGTTCCCGTTCCAGATACTTCCGAAGTACAGGATTGCGGCTCTGAAGCAGATATTTCCCATAGAGAAGTTCCGTCTCATCCCATGCCAATGAATCCGGATACTTTCCCTCCTCCTCCGTCCTGCTCTGAGGCGGGGCCACCTTCATCATCGGATAATATTTCCCTTCTTCCTCTGTCATATCCTCTGCAATAAACAAAAAACCTTCCTTTAAAAGAAAGGCTCTTACTCTTTCAATCTCAGACTGAGGCTGCAGGATGCACTCTTTTAGCGTACCTGCAACACGTTTTCCTTCTTTCAGAATACGGACAGTCAGTCCACCGCCCATTCCGGCAATGACCGCGCTGTCCACTTCCCCCACACCAAGAGATGCAAAACCATCGGACAGCCGAGTGCAGATCCTCTCTGACAAGCCGTATTCACGGATATTGGATTCCGCACGCTCCAGAGGCCCGCGGTTCACATCCATAGCAATCGCCCATGGAATCCGTTTCTCAAGGACAAGTTCAATTGGAATATAGGCATGATCGGTTCCAATATCCACCAATCTATATCCGTCGGTCACATAGGAGGCAACCATCCGAAGTCTCTTTGATAATTCCATAGTTTGCTGTTCCTTTACTTGTTATATAAGTTCAGACGCGCCATTCGCAAAGACGCACTAGCGTGCTTATTGCGGCTTCACCGCTTCTTTGCTCATGTGCAGGCGCTCACCCCATACATCTTCGCGCTTGCAGTCCCATGCAAGCATGGTCTGGCTTCGCGCCCGATGTATGCCTGAACTGTTAGTCCAAGTAGTCTCTTAGTTTTCTGCTGCGGCTAGGGTGACGAAGTTTTCTGAGTGCTTTCGCCTCAATCTGGCGGATACGCTCTCTTGTAACATCAAACTCCTTACCCACTTCTTCCAGTGTGCGGGCACGTCCATCATTCATGCCAAACCGGAGACGAAGTACCTTCTGCTCTCTCTCTGTCAATGTATCAAGCACCTCGTCAAGCTGCTCCTTTAAAAGTGTCTGCGCTGCCGCCTCAGCGGGAACAGGCACATTATCATCCTGAATGAAGTCTCCCAAATGGCTGTCTTCTTCCTCACCAATAGGAGTCTCCAAGGATACCGGCTCCTGAGAAATCTTGAGAATCTCACGAACACGCTCAACAGGCATGTCCAGTTCTTTTGCAATCTCCTCCGGGAGCGGTTCTCTTCCCAGCTCCTGAAGAAGCTGTCTCGACACACGGATCAATTTGTTGATCGTCTCTACCATATGAACTGGGATACGGATCGTTCTCGCCTGATCTGCGATCGCTCTTGTAATCGCCTGGCGAATCCACCATGTGGCATAGGTACTGAATTTATAGCCCTTATGATAATCGAATTTTTCAACAGCCTTGATAAGACCTAAGTTTCCTTCCTGTATCAGATCAAGGAACAACATTCCCCTTCCCACATAACGCTTGGCGATGCTGACAACAAGACGGAGGTTTGCCTCTGCCAATTCCTTTTTTGCCTCCTCGTCGCCTTCTTCCATCCTCTTTGCAAGCTCGATCTCGCGCTCCGCGCTCAGAAGGGGTACTTTACCAATCTCCTTAAGATACATGCGCACCGGATCTTCGATGCTCACACCTTCTGGAACAGACAAGTCGATATTCTCCATATCCACTTCTGCCTCATCGGAAATAATATCATCGATATCTACATCTGCATCATCAGCATCCACGTTGATGCGCAGGACATCGATATTATTCGCCTCCAGAAAATCGAACACCCTTTCCATCTGCTCGGTATTCAGTTCCATGTCTGCAAAGAAATCATTGATCTCCTGAACATCAAGTATGCTCTTTTTCTTTTTTCCTAAAGCTAGCAGTTCATTCATTCTTTCCAGAAATTTCTGTGTGTTTTCTTCCATGTGTCCATCCTTCCTGCGCCAGCGCGAAAGCGCGGGCTATCTTGTTTTATTTTATCCATGATCAATAGAAATATGCAGTGCCTTCAGGTTCTCCAGCTTGCGCTTCTCCTCCATGAGTCGCTGCAATCCCGCCATATCTGCCGGATCGAGCTCCATTGTGCGCACGTCGATGCTGTGAGCCTTTACCCTATGTATAATATCCTTGAGAGCCTGTTCCTCTTCTTCTTTTGTCCTGAGCTGCCGTATTTTCGTGTGAAAGAGAGCCGCCGCTTCTCTGTGTTCATCTTCTTCCGTGAAATGATTGAGTATTTTCGCAGGATTCAGCTCACCCTTTTCATACTGTTCATACAGAAGCTCCGCCACTGTTCGGTAAATGTCCCCGGTAAAATCTTCGGGGACTATGTACTGGCTGATCTTTCCGTACAGTTTCTCATCTTCGATCATCCATGTAAGGAGCGCCTTCTGGGAGGTGAGTATTCCATCCTCCTTTGGTTTTCCTGCACCATCCCCCCGTTTTGGACGTGCGACTGGTTTTGCCATTCCCGCTCTCACCGCAGTTTTTGTCACTAGTTTCTCCAGACTATCTCTGCTTACTTTGTACGCGGAGGCTACAGCCTCAATGTAATTATTTCTCTCCAGCTCATCCTCAAATCCAATCAGGCGTCTTGCTGCCTCGCGGAAAAACTCGGTCTTTCCTTCTGGGGACGCCATATCGTAATCTTTCTCGAGCATTTCCAACCCAAACATAAAACCGTTCCTTGCATTCTGAATCCGTTTCTCGTACTCTTCAGCGCCCATATTTTTAATAAATTCATCTGGATCTTTGTAAGGAGACATCCGGATCACCTTTACTGAAATCCCCGCTTCCTTTAAGATCGGCACTGCGCGCAACGCAGCTCTTGTCCCTGCTTCATCACTGTCATATGTTAGATAAACTTCCTGCACATACCGTTTGATGAGCGAAGCATGTCCGGGCGTAAGCGCCGTTCCCAGAGAAGCCACTGCATTAGTAAATCCTGCCTGATGGAGTGATATTACATCCATGTAGCCTTCACAGAGAAGAAAATACGGTTTTCTGGATGTCCTCGCACGATTCAATCCGTACAGGTTCCGGCTTTTGTCGAAGACGGCTGTCTCTGGAGAGTTCAGATATTTAGGCTTCGCATCGCCCATGACTCGTCCGCCGAAGCCGATAACCCGGTTGTTCACATCCATGATTGGAAAGATCACCCGGTTCCAGAACTTGTCATACACTCCATGACGCTCGTCTGTGTTAATCAGACCTGCCTGCCGGATGAGTTCCTCACTGTATTCCTTTCCCCGCAAATACTTGTACAAATCGTCGCTGTACTTATTCGAATAGCCAAGGCCGAACGCCGTGATCGTCTCGTCTGACAGTCCTCTGTCTTTTAGATATGTATATGCCTGAGCTCCCTGTTCAGATTTCAGCTGTGCATAAAAATACTTTGCTGCGGTTTTGTTGACTTCAAGGATCGATGTCCTTAAATCTGCTTTTTCTTTTGCTTCTTTTGAGTATTCCATCTCGGGAAGCTGTATCCCTGCCCTGTCCGCAAGAAACTTCACCGCTTCAACAAAGGAAAAGTTCTCATACTCCATAAGAAATGTGAACACATTCCCCCCTGCCCCGCACCCGAAACAATAGTACATCTGCTTTTGCCTGCTCACGGAAAAAGACGGGGATTTTTCATTGTGAAACGGACAAAGCCCAAAATAAGAACTGCCTTTTTTCTGCAGCTGGACATATCCCGATATTACATCCACAATATCATTTCTTGTTCTTATCTCTTCGATCAGTTCATCCGGATAATACATGCCAGCCCTCCATAAAAGAATACCCTATATTATATATTCGACAAAAGTTTTTGCTTTCCTTTATTTTTTCAATTTTCTTTTTAAATCTTCCATGCACCCGGCACAAAATAATCATGGAACTTTTTTACGGCATAGGAATCCGTCATTCCCGCAATGTAATCACACACAATCTGCTCCCTCGTATTGTCTGTCTTCTCCAGTGCGTCCCTGAACTGTTTCGGAAGCTTTTCGGGATGCCGTACATAATATTCGAATAACTGCTCAATCATATGTACCGCTTTATCCTCTTCTCCTTTTGCTTTGGGATTCAAGTAAACATTTTCGAACATAAATTTACGCAGATCCTTCATTGCCCTGTCAATGGCCGGGGACATATGGATTTCCGGGCTGTCCATGCTGTTAGTAATTACATCATGGATCAGCGTATTCAATCTTTCCTTGCAGGAATTTCCGAGGATATCTCTGATATCTGCGGGGATATCCTCCTCTGTCAATATCCCTCCCCTGATCGCATCGTCCATGTCGTGATAAATGTATGCCAGCTTATCGGACAATCGCACAACTCCTCCTTCCAGAGTATGGGGAATTCCCGCTGTCTGGTGGTTTAGAATGCCGTCTCTGACCTCCCATGTCAGGTTCAATCCCTTTCCTTCTTTCTCAATACTGTCCACCACTCGGAGGCTCTGCTCACTGTGTGAGAAATGATACACATTGTTAAGCGCCCTTTCACCCGCGTGGCCGAAAGGAGTATGCCCCAGATCATGTCCCAGAGCCACCGCCTCTACCAGATCTTCGTTCAGCCGCAATGCCTTTGCGATGGTACGCGCATTCTGGGATACTTCCAATGTATGGGTCAGGCGGGTTCGGTAGTGATCGCCTTCTGGCAGAAGAAACACCTGTGTTTTCTGTTTTAAGCGGCGAAATGCCTTACAGTGCAGAATCCGGTCCCTGTCTCTCTGGAAAACCGGACGTATGTCGCACTGAGATTCTTCACGCTTTCTCCCTTTTGAATCTTTGCTTCTTGTGGCATATGGGCTTAAATACTCTATCTCCCGCTCTTCAAGCTGTTCTCTAATCGTCATTGTCATCTCCCCTCTTTTAAGCGTTTTTCAATGGCATCTGTAACTGTCCTTAACACCTTGACCCGCGCATAATACTTGTCATTACCTTCCACGACAACCCATGGCGCATAGTCTGTGGACGTCCGCATAAGCATCTCATTCACCGCATCCTCATAAAAATCCCATTTTCCCCGGTTTCTCCAGTCCTCATCCGTGATCTTCCACTGTTTTTCCGGATTTTGCTGCCGGTCTTTAAAACGCCTTTCCTGCTCATCTTTATCAATATGCATCCAGAATTTGATCACAATAGCGCCCGCGTCATAGAGATCTTTCTCCATATCATTGATTTCCTTGTAAGCCCGTTTCCACTCTTCCGTCGTACAGAATCCCTCAATTCTCTCTACCATAACACGCCCGTACCATGTCCGGTCAAAAATCGCCACGTGTCCGTCTTTTGGCATTGCCCGCCAAAATCTCCAGAGATAATGATGCGCTTTCTCGATATCATTTGGAGACGCGGTCGGATTCACTACATACCCGCGGGGATCCATTCTCTCTGTCAGACGCTTGATTGCGCCGCCTTTCCCACCTGCATCCCATCCTTCAAATCCAAGCACGACCGGGATCCTTCTCCGGTATAATTCCCCGTGAAGCTTTTCCGTCTTCTTCTGAAGTTTGTCCAGTTTCTCTTTATATTCGTTCCTTGTATAACTTAGCGACAGATCTGCCTTTGAGAGAATAGATACCTGAACCCCCCTCATCTCCCCATCTATCTGAGAGGCAGCCGCCTGCGTATTTCCTTCCTTTTCTATCTTTACTCTCTCAATCTGATCCGCCATTGCCTTGATAACTGTCATATAAATCTTCAAAGTTGCAAAGCGCTTATCCATGGACTCGATGATCGTCCACGGGGCATAATCGGTATCTGTCTTAAACAGCATGTCTTCCATCATCGCGGCATACTCGTCATAACGGGCATTTCGTTCCTTATCTCCCTGTGTCACTCTCCATGCTGTCTCCTTATTTTTTTCCAGTTTCTCAAACCGTTTCTTCTGTTCCTTTTTATCAATATGGAGAAATAACTTAATAATCAGAGTTCCATCTTCGGCAAGCTGTTCTTCAAATGAGTTAATTGAGTGAAATATATCGGGAAGATCTTTGCTTTTCGTTCTTTTTTCGAAACGATCGATAAGCACTCTTCTGTACCAGCTTCCATCGAAGATAACAATCCTGCCTTTTGCCGGAGTTTTTGTCCAGAATCTCCACATAAATGGATGCATCTGTTCCTCTTCTGTCTCGTTCTTGATCGGATATACCTCAAACCCTCTTGGATCCATGCTCTGGATAAGGCGTCCGATCTGAAGTCCTTTTCCCGCAGCGCCAAATCCTTCAAAAACAATCATTATTGGAATTTCTAATGCTTTACACACTCTCTGGAGCCTTCCAAGCTCTGCTTCGAGCTGAGTCATCTTTTCCTTATATTCTTCTTTGCACACTTTCTTCGTCAGATCAACATTTTCTAACATAAGATTTCCTCCATCCTTCTTATTCAGATATTATTGACCGGTTTTTATAAATTATTGTAATTATATCATATAATAAGCAAAAAAGGTGCTATCAGTATTGTACTTTATGCAAAAGGCATTTATGTATTGTTAAAAAAGGAAAAAGCCATGCCCTTTTTCTAAGGACATGGCTGACAACTATAAAAGCTTAGAACCGGAAATACCTGACCGCATTGTCATAACAGACATCTTTTAGAGGGTAACACCGTTATGCGTATTGTCCACCATCTTCATCAGACGCAGGATATTTATTTTATTTATAATGATCCTTGGCGGGCCAAAGACGTTCCACGCCGGATCGTCTGGATGAATTGCCATATTGATATCGTACTTATCGCAGACTGGCATAATGCGTTCAAGGAAATATTTCAAGTTAGCAAACATCTTTTCCATGTCAAGCGCGTCTACAGCCTCCTGTGTATAAGCTAGAACCGTAGAGCCGTCCGGGCGTACTCTTATTTCTTATACTCAAACTCTGGAATGCCGTGCCATCTATCCCTGAAATAGTGAGCGACAAGCTTTGGTTTTCTATCCCTTGTAAAGATTCCCTTTTTATTTCCTTGAATCCTTAAAAGGCTCTGGCTTGTGGCAAAATCCGCAAAGTTCCACACCTGTTCACCAATTACAAAATCATAATCATCGAACACATCGTTGTTCATCTTGTAGTAATCCAGCTGATATTCTTCAGTATACATCACAGGCGTTGTGTCATGCATTCCCATGACAGTGTCGGCCCCGTACTCTGTAAAAATAACGGGCTTTCCGATCTCTCTCCACTGATCCAGCTCCGCGCGCAGCGCTTTTTCAGGTCCTTCCAGATCTGGTCCGCCAAAATACCATCCATAATAACGGTTCAGGCAGATCACATCACTAAGCTTTGAAGAGCAGTCTGTCTGGGGAGTAGTCGCCATCTGCACACTTACCAGCGTACACGGGCGTTTCTGGGGGTCCAGCTCCCTTGCCAGCTCATAAAGGGGAGCAAAATATTCATACGCGCCCTCTCCCGCGGAATCCGGCTCATTGGCAATACTCCACATAACAACGCAGGCATGATTTTTATCCCTTGCAATCAGGTCTCTTATGACCTCTTTGTGGTGCTCCTGTGTCTGTACCCCATGCTCTTTGTCAAATGTGCCGATCTTCTGGCCGTTAAAGTTCGCCCCGCCGCCAAATTTAAGATTGATGCCTACCGCTGTTGTCTCATCGATGACTACAAAACCTTCCTCGTCGCAGAGCCGCATCATTTCCTCGCTGTACGGGTAATGGCTTGTGCGGAAACTGTTAGCTCCCTGCCATTTCATCAAAGACATGTCCTTTGTATTCATAGGAAGATTTATTCCCCGTCCGTTAGGGAACGTATCCTCGTGTCTTCCGTATCCCTTGAAATAAAAAGGCTTTTCGTTGATTAAGAATTTGGTTCCTTCCACCCGGACTGTTCTGACACCATATGGAAGAGTATACACATCTTCGCCAAATGTCACTTTGACATCGTAAAGATATGCCTTAAGCGGCTGCCACAGATGCACATCTTTTATTTCCAATACTCCTTGTGTGCCCTCTGCCTGCGCGGCAAGATTCCCTTCTCTGTCAAACACCTCTACTTTACATACGCCTTTTCCCACGGTCTCTACACAGTAGGCCAGACGAGCCGTCGTACCGTTTACTTCTGGTACAAGTGAAATGTCCGCAATATAGTCTTTCGGAGTTGTATAAATCTTGACTGGTCTTGTAACTCCACAATAATTGAAAAAGTCAAAATTCGGATTGTTCTTCGGTTTTCCCGCGCTTTGCCCACCGCCAAAACCAGTCATACCGCTTAACATATCAGATTTTCCGCCTACCGGGAGGGTTGTATAATCGATCACATTGTTGACAGCTATGGTCAGCAAATTATCACTTCCGTCTTTTAGATGTTCTGTTATCTCCACTTCAAAAGGCAGGAATCCCCCTTTATGCTCACAGATCAGGGTTCCATTGAGATAAATTTTTGCCTCGTGAGTAACCGCCGCGCATCGAAGTATAATTCTTTGATTTTTCACAAAAGCCGGCATAGATATATTTCTCTGGTAGAACACCCATCCGTAATGGTCACGGAAGTCTACTCCTTCCTTTAGATCATTGTAGGAAGCAGGAACCGGCATGGTCATGGGCTCTTCAAGAGGGGTTTTATACCACTCCTTTTCAAAACCGCTTCCGTCATCTAGTTTAAAGTCCCATACTCCGCTCAAATCACTTAAAAGTCTTGAAGGTGTCAAAATTGGGTATAACATACTGTTCTCCTCTCTTTCTTTGTTTGCTCTTACACACTGCTGTATACTTTAATTCTGTGCATTTTCTCTTCTTTTCTGAAGCTCCGCAACATTTTCCTGAACCTTTTTCTTTCCAAGAGGATAAAGCACTGCCAATGCCAAGGCAACTGCTGCAAGCCCTATGGCCGGAACGATACAGGATATGCGGAAAATATTAAACGTAACATCCGGATCAAAAGCTGTCGCCTGGGTGTAGCCCACCATACTTACCAATCCACCTACAAGTCCAGATGAAAGTGCCTGACCGATCTTGCGCGCAAAAGAGTACACAGAATAGATCGTGCCGTCCTCACGCACTCCATTCTTTACTTCAGCATCGTCAATAACATCTGTAATCATCGCCCATATCACTGTGTTGAAAAATCCCAGACAGATATAAGCCAGTCCATAGAAGGCTACATATATATATATGGATTATCCGGCTGCACAATAAGACAGATAACATAAACTACAGCCCCAGCGAAACAGCCGACAACAGACATTTCCTTTTTCCCAAATTTAGAAGAAAGTCTGGATGCCAGCGGCGCACAGATCAGCAGAGTACCGATACTTCCCACCATCGCCGAAGTTGACTGGGCAGCCGCCGAACCATAAAAATTCGGAAAAACATATGCAGCGAGTCCCTGCATTCCAAGCATCGCGAGAAGCAGCAGGATTGCCGCGGCGATAATACCGATCAGAGACCGGTTCGTCACAAGGCTTTTTATAAGATGTCCCACCTGAAGTTTATTTGTATTGGCAGGCACTGGAACTCTCTCTTTTACTAACTTAAAGCAAAGTACATAACAGATGATTGCACAGATACTGAAAACACCAGCAATGATCGTCATGCGGCTTCCCGACATAACTGTGTTGCCGTCTACTACTACATATGCCACCATCGGTGTCCCGACGCCGATAGCAAGTCCTGCAAGCGTCGCTCCAATGGAGCGCCATGTAGAAAGCTGCGCCCTGTGGTCCGGATCAGAGGACACCGCTGATGCCATGGATCCATAAGGAATATTGATAGCGGTGTAAAAAATGGAACCCCACAGTAAGTATGTAACAACCATCCACGCCACCTTGAAACCATACGCCATATCAGCAAATCCAGACTGATAGATCAAAAATGAGGCAATTGCTACCGGGCCGCACATCCTTTTGATCCACGGTTTAAATTTTCCATCTTTTGTAGGTTTTGAGCGGTCCACAATCTGTCCCATGGTCACATCTGTAACCGCATCTACAAACCGGGATACCATCATCAGGATACCTACTACCGCTCCGTCGATTCCCATAACATCTGTATAAAATTTTAACATAAAACTGGATGACAGGATAAAGGTAAAATCATTTCCGAAATCACCGAACATATATCCGATTTTATCCGCCCAGCCAAAGGGTTTTACTTTTGTATTAATTTGTCCCATATATTAAACCTCCTGTCCCACTGTTCATAAACAGCGGTTTAAAATCTTGTCTCCCATCTTCCGCAGAATACATTTTCATTGTATCTTCCTGTAAACTCGCCTTTCCCCATCATCTTATTGAGGGTTGCTTCAAATGCCTCATGGTGATCCATATAAGCGTTAACATAACACCTTGCCATAGGCACGTCGATCAAGTTGTTTGTGTAGCTGAGAGAAACAACAAAGGTAGGAAGTTCTGACATATACCATGGCTGCTTTGCAGGCTCGTCCCATTTCACCCGCATAGTATTGAACTGGGCAAATCCCTGCACATTCAGCACCAGCAGCACACAGTCATATTTCTTTTTAAATTCTTCCATTTTCCCTTTTTTGCCCGCTGTCTCTGCGTCCACTTCAAAGCCTGCCGCCTCAAGCTGGGAAACAATGTCCTTAATAATGTTTTCATCGTTGGATTTGAACTTTGTTCCTGCAATCACAACTGCCTCGGAACCGATGTAGACCAGTTTGATTTTCTTATACTTCTCCGGTGTCATAGGAAGATAGTTCAGCCGGTCTTTTACAAGGGTTACATATCTATCCGCCATCTCAGCAGCTGCTTTATGATGCTCTGCGCATCCTACAACACTAAGATTTTCTTTCGGCTGCATCAGCTTCTGTTCTTTTTGGAGTGTATGGAGGTTCAGCGCCGCTTTTACGCCGAGGATTCTGTGGAGTGCGTCATTTAAGCGCTCTTCCGTGATGATTCCGTTTTTATATCCGTCCATCATATAGCCAAAATCCTCTTCTCTGTCATTGAAGAAAAGATACATATCGCATCCCGCTGCGATCGCCCGGGGAACCTGTTCGCATCTTGGCATTGTAGCTCCAAACATTCCGATCATATGTGAGGCGTCTGTTACAACAAGACCGTTAAACCCAAGCTGGCCTTTCAAAAGATCTGTAATCAATTCTGGCGCCAGCGTTGCCGGAAGGATATCCTCATCTTTGATCCCGGGTCTTAATTTTCTCGAGTACTCAGGAAGGGCGATATGCCCTGCCATGATCGTCATGACGCCCTCATCAATCAGAGCTTTATACACTTTTCCAAAAGTAGCGTCCCATTTATCACAGTCGTATTCATTGATTCCCATGATCAGGTGCTGATCGTTTTCCTCTGTACCATCTCCGGGGAAATGTTTCATGCAGGTGGCAATGTTCTGCGTCTTCATTCCCTTAAAGAATGCTTTTGAATAACGTATGACATCGTCCGGCTCATCATTGAACGCACGGAGCTGTACAATCGTATTCCTCCAATTGTATGTCAGGTCAACAACAGGAGCGAAGTTCCAGTTACAGCCTACCGCCGCCGCCTCTCTGGCAGATATTTCCGCCATCTTAAATACCATTTCCTCTGAATCCATGGCAGCCATAGCGGCTCCGTTGGCAAGCGCAGTTCCTCCCTGCATGCCGCCATTTCCTCCCGCCTCACAGTTAGACGCGATCAAAAGCGGTACTTTTGACGTTTTCTGCAGGCAGTCAGCCATGTCCCACAATTCCTCTTTCGGAGCGTTGTGGTAGCGGATTGCCCCCGGATGATATGTATCAAGTACTTTTTTGATATTCTCCGGTTTTCTTTCTTCTTCGTTTGCTACCATATTAACGAATAGCTGCCCGATCTTTTCCTCCAATGTCATTGCGGCAATGGTGTCCTCCACCCACTGTATTTGCCTGTCATTGAGGTAATACGGTTTTTCTTTCAGGTTGACCATGATGTCCCTCCTCTTCTTTTTATGATAGATTTTCAATAAATCTCGTCTTTAGTTTCCGCTGATACTCTCCTTCGTATGTACTGTCCATAAGGTGTTTCAGCCCCTCCGTGATCCCTTGCCAGCTCTCTTTTTCATATCCGGCAAGGATGGGATAATATAAAACCCCGTTTCTGTCTGCCGCTTCCATGTCGCCCAGAGCGTCACCGATCATCAGTACCTTGTCTGTGTCATATCCAAACTCCAGCAACGCCCGAATACAGTTTGTCTTCGTTCCCGCATTTTGTGCTAGAACAACATCCGTATGCTCCAGCAGACCGAATCTGCTCCATTCCTCCATCACAGCCTCGTGATTTGCGGAAGATACAACCGCAATGTCACAGGTCATATGCAGTCTCTCAATAGCTTCTTTCGCGCCGGGGAAAGGCCTGATCTCCTCTGGAGGAAGGGCCCGGATCTTTTGGTTTACCGCCTCGGACCAGTGCAGAGCTTTTTTGAGACACTGACTATCCATCTCCTCTGCCGCCCGCAAGATCGCCGCATTGGAAAGTTCGTCTGACTCTTCCACCCAGCTTAACAGGGAGTCCAGATCCCGAACCGGACTGATTTTTTCATCAACTTCCTTTAATATTACTGCCAGTCCTTTGAAGCGATTGATCCCCCGCGTCAGAGAATACAGATTGATCTCATTCCACCGATTCAACAGTTTTTCCCTGTAAGGCTGCAAGTCCCATTCATCAACCATGCAGGGACCAAAGCATCTGATATGCTTAATATCCATAGAGTCAACAGTGCACCCGTCAGAGTCGATACAGACCAAATAATTCTTTTTCTTTACATACCCTCCAAGAGGAGTGCTCATAGCGTCACATCCTTTCTATCTGCGTTAACTGCGCTAACGATAACTGTTTTCTCTGCAACTTTCTATAATAAAATGTATTGAAAGTCATACAATATTATGGTAATATTTTCTTGTTTTAAATTTTGTGCTAATTTTCAGATATATTGTGCTAGTTGGATTCATAATGTGATACACAAAAGCATAGCGCTGCCGCTCGCACCGCTGATATCGAAAGCCTGTACCGGCTTTTCACAGAGAGGATAAACGAAATGGGATTAAACAGACTGGATATATTTCAAAAAACAATCACGGCAACAAATGTAAATGTGACCGTCTTAAAAAAGGACAATTCGAATTTGCCGGAGATAGACAACGGATTTAGAAAACATCTGTTTGAAAACTTTGATTACAACAAAACATATGATTTTCTAACTCCTCACTTTGTTCCTGGCACACTGATCCACTATATAGATGAGTTCAGCCTTCATTACATTTTCGTGGATATACCGGAAGAATTTCTCGGCTGCGATGATCTCCGCATCACTGCCATCGGCCCGTTTTCTGATTACCGGATCGAGTATGACAGCATTCACAAGATCATGCAGAAAAACAAAATACCAGACCGGCTTTTTATTGATTTTTCTGCCTTTTACAACTCTGTGCCCCTGATCCAGAAAGCAGACAACCTGCTGGGTATTGTACTGAATCTGGCATCAGGGCTATTTGAACAGGAGTATACGATTTCTTTTTTTTCACTCCAAGACAATCCTTTTGGCAGTCTGGACTTTCAGACTGACCAGCTCATGGTTTATCCGCAGCTCGCCTCCTCCAGCATTGAGGAACGCTACGATATTGAAAGCAAACTGCTAAATGCGATCTCCACGGGCAATTATGAGCAAGCGCACAATTATCACCAGAAATTCACTAGTTATTATATCCAGCCAAGAACAAAGAATCTGATCCGCAACCAGCAGAATTTCACAATCATATTAAACACACTGTGCCGGAAAGCAGCACAAGAAGGCGGAGTTCCGCCTCTGTACATAGACAATCTGTCGACAAAGTTTGCCATCTCCATCAACAACACACTCTCCTTGAAAGAATTTCCGGCACTTTGCAGCAAAATGATCCATAAATACTGTCTTCTAGTGAAAAATCATGCAATGAAAGGTTATTCTCCTGTCATACGGGAAATCATTTCCTATATTGATTTCTGTTACATGGAGGATTTAAGCCTGAATCTGTTTGCAGAGAAATTTAATATGACAAAGACATATCTTTCAGCACTGTTTAAAAAAGAAACCGCCGACACCCTGACCGATTATATCCATACAGTTAGGATGCGCCGCGCAATCACTCTCATCAATTCATCCTCATCACCCGTGGCCTACATTGCCTCAGCATGTGGATACAATGATATTAACTATTTTATTAGAATATTCAAACGGACATATGGACTTTCTCCAAAACAGTATCAGAAAAGCATACTGTCTGCCAAAACACAGGCACAGGCAAAGTTTTGATTTTGTGCCTCAAAAAACTTGCTAAATTTCTGATTATTATTTCATAAACTGAAAAATACCGGTATAGTCTATATTCTAAGACTATATCGGTATTTTCCTTTCTGGGCATCATTTTTGTTGTTCTTCCAATTGCCTCATCAGACATTTTATCAACTCTTGATTTGTCTGACTTAGCTTTTCAAAGGCCTGAAAAAAATCCTGCCCCCGCTCTAGCTTTTTCTCCACCTCAATACGGCATTCTTCTGTTACTCTTGTATCGGATAATTTCAAAATGTAGTCCGCTGACACATGAAAGACCTTAGTCATATGAATCAAGATATCCGCTGGAAAGGAGTTGATGCCGTTTTCGATCCGGCTGATCGTCTGCTGAGAAACATTGATCTTTTCGGCAAGATCCTCCTGTCTGAGTCCTTTTTCGTTGCGTAATTCTCTGACCCGGTTATCCAATCTGTTTCACACCCTTTAGTATTTTACATTTTCTTACATTTATTTTATCTTATACATCCAGGCGTGATATCCAAATACAACGTATTGTTGCACTCATATTATGGATATAAAATCTTTTTTACCAAAATTGATGATAGAATCAGAGAAACAGGTTTCACATGCAAAAGATACTATGGGCAATGTACTAGGGGAAAATATCAAAAGACTGCGTAAGCAGCGCGGCATCAAACAGGCCACGCTTGCTTCCGCGCTGAATATCGGCAGACAGACAATCTCCGCCTATGAATGCGGAATCACTCTGCCTGATATTTTCCTGCTCATTCGAATTGCAGATTATTTTGGCGTATCTCTTGATGAACTCACAGGAAGACAAAAGCTGATTATCCCCGGTGAAAAGGAATAAAAAGCCGGATGGCAGATGCGGCAATGCCTGTAAACAATGCCATCACCGCTGCATTTGCAAAATACAGCAGAATTCCCGAATATGACCAATACATTCCTGTATCACGGAGAACCAACCGGTTAGGCATATCCAGCGCCATAAAGGAGCATATCCCTACTGCCAGAACAATCACGCAACCAGCCATCCAGAAAACATTCTTTTTAGCCGGCAACCTGATATGTATGCCGCAGTGGATGGAAACCAGAATCATCCCCCTGCCCCGCCACTTTAAATGCACTCCACCAGAATCTCATAAATCTCGTCCCAGTCAAGCTCTCTTGGTCCGCATTTGATTATATTGCAGGTGTCCGCCACTTTTCGCAGAATTTCCGGTGTAATCTCTGTATTTGATCTCAGTTCTGAAAGCTTTTCCGGAAGTTGGCACTCTCTAATAAAATCTACCAGAGCCTCTATGCCTTCTTCCGCAGTGTCCTTTCCGAATACTACCTTTGCAAACCGAGTAAATTTCTCTTGTGCATCCTTTAAAATATGCCGGTAATATGCCGGATGAATCACCGCAAGTCCCTGCCCATGATTGCAGTCTGTGTATGCTCCGAGCTGATGCTCAATCTGATGTGCTTGAAAATCGGTAAGCCTCCCCACCTTCAGCATGCCATTCTCTGCCATAGCCGAGTCCCACATCAGATTTCCCCTTGCCTGCATATCATCGATGTCTTCCAACAGGCGTTTCATGTTTACAACCGTATTTCTCATAACAGCCAGCGCTACATCATCAGATACATTGTCCTGATCTGAGTTCCCGAAATAGGTTTCCATGGCATGGCTTAATGTGTCGAATGCACCTGAAAGCACTTGCATTTTGGGAACCGAAGCCGTATAAGCCGGGTCGAGAATAGCAAACGACGGCGCAGTTCCAAGGATCGGTCCTTTCCACATCTTGTCTTCACAGGTGATTACAGCCCCAGAATTCATTTCCGCTCCCGTGCCGGATGCTGTCACAACTGCTCCTATCGGAATTCCCTCCGTGGGGAACTTATAGGAAGTGTATTCCATTGTCCAAATATCCTCATCCAATTTTGCTTGTGCGGAAATAACTTTACAGCAATCCACCACACTTCCGCCGCCCACAGCAAGAATAAAGTCCACATGATTTTCCTTTGCCAGCGCAGCTCCTTCCTGAACCTTTGCATAGGTGGGATTCGGCATAATCCCGGAAAAATCCACAATCTCTTTTCCTGCCTCTTCTAAAATCCCCCTCATTTCATCATAGATCCCATTCTTTTTCACGGAACCGCCACCGCAAGCCAGCATAACGGTCTTCCCCACTTTTTCCAGTTCAGGCTTTAACACCTTCTGCGCAATGCCTTCCCCGAAGTAAACTTTTGTCGGATAAGTAAATGTAAATTCATCCATAATGATTCCTCCTCATTTTCTGTTGATTTTTACTGTGCTCAGTTTTACAGATTCAGTCCCGCAATCCAATCTGCCACATTACCCTGTGCATCCGGCACACTGTTTCTGGATATAGACAGACCGTCTTCTGATACTGTGGCATCCGGTTGAAGTTCCTGAATGGTACGGATTGTTCCGGAGAATCCGCTACCTCCATGGGTTGTAAAGGGAATAATGGTTTTTCCGCTGAAATCATATTCTTCCAGAAATGTGTACAACGGCATCGGAAGATCTGAATTCCAGTTTGGATATCCCATAAAGATCACATCATAACTGTCCAGATTTTCAATCTGTGACGCCAGTTCGGGTCTTGCATCGTCAGCCAGTTCTTCATAGGCGGCTTCCAAAAGCGCGTCATGACTTCCCGGATATTCCCGCACCGTCTCAATCTGGAAAAGATCTCCTCCGGTCTCCTGCCGTATCAGTTGTGCAATATACTGCGTATTGCCCAGCACTTCCCCGTCTGTCACAACACGGCTTGCCCCGGAGACCGCGTCCACTCCGTCAGTTTCAGGTACAGAAAAATAAGCAATCAAGATATTGCCGTCAGAATTTCCTGTCTGCGTATCTGCACTGCCTGTGGTATCCTCAGAAGCTTGCAATGTATCTCCCGCACCTGATGCAGACGGTTCAGCCGTCTGCTGATCATTACCGCATGCAGTCAATGACCAAACCATAACGGCAGAAAAAATAATCGCTGCAATTTTTTTCATAGTTATATACTCCTTTCTTCTTTATCTAAATAAAACCGTTTTCCAACAGATAAGCGTCTATTGTTTCTGTGTCAGAAGATCTCGCAAACAGACCATCATGGACATTTGCCCCTTGCGCCGTCTCTTTTACAAAGCCGACGGAATTATCAAACTGCTCTGTATCCATGGAAGCAGACTGTGTAAAAGGGTAAACCTCCACCCCAGTCAGATCATAGCTTTCCAGAAACGTACCGATGATCATGGGCGCTGTATGCCACCAGATCGGATAACCGATCAGAAGCGTATCATACCTCTCTATAGACTCTGGCAGATTGGCAATCGCCGGGCGGGCATTACTGTCTCTTTCCTCCAGCGCCACATCACCGCACTCGTCATAATCTTCCGGGTACGGTGTTTCCGGCTGAATTTCCAAAAGTTCTCCCCCTGTCTGTTCTGCCAGATAAGAAGCCATTTCTTCTGTATTTCCCGACCACGAGAAATAAGCAATCAGGACAGTGCCTTCTCTCGCCGTGCCATTCCCATGCAGCTCATCCGGCGTCGAAGCTTCTTTGTAATCTGTCTCTTCTGTTTGGGCAGAATCAGATCTACTCTTATCATCCGGCCGCCCTGAATTCTGCCCGCAGGTTGCCAGAGAAAGACTTAGAACAGATATCAAAAGAATACTCACAAATTTTTTCATTGACATTTCCTCCTTTTACAAAGTCTCATCTCAGATCTGCGAATTGGCTTTTATAATCTCCTGCAAAGAGATCTTCTCATTACGGTAACGCGCCTGAGGATTTTTTTCGGGGACAGTCATGCCGATTGCTTTCTGGGGGCAGGCGTGGGCACATGCCAGACAGGTCTGGCAGTTTCCCGGAATATGTACCGCTCTTCCGTCTTTTACATGAATGGAAGACGATGGACATACCTTTTCACAGATTCCGCATCCGATACACCCTTCCCCGATTTTCAGAAGATGCTGCCACGCATCCGAAGGACTTTTGTTCATACGCTCAAGGAACTGTCTGTGCGCGACGCGGTCTTCTTTTGCGACCGGTGCAATCATATGTTTCCCGGCACAAAGATCGCGGAGAATCGTATCTAACTGTTCCTCCACATGTTTCTCCTCCTTTCGCTGCTCTTCCATGTCAAAGGCGGGGAGCCAGTTGTCAACCATCCGGATCACATTGATGTAACTGGCGGTAATCCCGCAGCTTTTACACAATTGTTCCGCCAGTTCCGCAGCCCCTTCGTGCCGGTTCCCATAAGTCAGGATCATGTAGAAATAGTCTGTCCGAAAATCAGTTTTTCGCATAAATTCCTTTACCATCTCCGGAACCTCATGCCCGTAAATCGGAGCCACGATACCGATTTTTTCATCTGTAAATTCTGTCTTGGACTGGCGGAGCACCTGCGGGATGCTGAGCGGATGGCTATCCAACTGTTTCGCAATGTAAAGACTGTTTCCTGTACCGGTAAAATAGAATACCATAACATCTCTCCGCTAAATTGAAATTTTAAATTCCAGTGCGGGGGTAAATTCCACCATACTTTATA
>NBJMC04201__coassemble_835_pt1 | contig 19368 bp, 13 predicted proteins | sample NBJMC04201__metabat2_high_PE_020 | metagenome-assembled genome bin NBJMC04201
AAATATGCTGAGGTGCTCCAGAAACCGGAGTTTTTGCGGGGCTTAAGAAACACTCTGATGGTGGCGTTTCCTGTGCTGGTCGTAGGTGGATTCACTTCATCACTTTCAGCGTTTTCTTTCAGCAAGCTGCGTTTTAAAGGCAAAAATGGAATCTTTCTCGGCTTACTGGCGACAATGATGATTCCGTTTGCGGTAGTTATGATTCCTCAGTATGTAATGTTTACGAAGATTGGCTGGACAAATAGTCTTTTACCGCTGATCATACCGGGGCTTTTCGGCAATGTAAGCATTATCTTTTTCCTGAGGCAGAATCTGACCAGCGTGCCGGATTCTATTGTGGAAGCCGCAAAGATTGACGGCTGCGGATATTTTAAAATGTATTACAGCATTTTCCTTCCGCTTATGAAAGGCGCGCTGATGACCCAGCTGATCTTGTGGTTTATGGGAATTTGGAACGATTATCTCGCCCCTACGATTTTTATACAGAATGAAGAGTGGTTCACGCTTCAGGTTGTGATCCGTTCGTTCAATGCTTATTATGCAGTAAACAGCGATTATCCGTTAATTATGGCGGCGTCCGTATTGGCCATTCTTCCCACACTGCTCTTGTTCTTCTTTTTCCAGAGATACATCATAGAATCAATGGCGGTATCAGGTATCAAAGGGTAGGAGATCTGTGATGGCAGGAAGATTATTACGATTAAACGATATGGGCATCAATACAAATCCGTTTGTGTGGTCCCACGACCCCTCTATGATGTGGGACCCTGTCTGCAGGCGCTATTACTCTTACAGTACAGACGTTTACCGTCCGGAGTCGGGGCTTGGGGAGAAAGTCGGAATACCGGTAAGAAGTTCATCGGATCTGGTGCACTTCCAGTATGAGGGAACAGTGCTTTCAAAACAGTCTGTCCTACAGGCAAGAGACAACGGAGAGTATCCAGATACGGAAAGATTCTGGGCGCCTTTTGTAGAGTATGTCAATGGAGAATACCGTATGTATTATTCCGCTACAAGAAAGTTTGGCAGTTCTGAGTCAAGAATCTGGCTGGCTGTTTCGGATCATCCCACAGGCCCCTTTGAAAATCGGGGAGTGGCAGCGGATACGTGGGGAACGGATGACACATTTCCCAATGCAATTGATCCCCATGTTGTGTGGGAAAAAGAGAAAGCTTATCTTGTATATGGCTCTTTTTTCGGCGGAATCTATATCAAAGAGTTAGATCCGCAAACCGGTCTTCCAGTAGAGGAAGACCCGAAGAATCTGGGAGTTTGTATTTCAAGAAAAAATCCCGGAGGCCCTATTGACGGACCAGAGGGAGCCGCGGTGATCTACGTGCCGGAGACAGGATATTTCTACTTGTTCCAGTCATATGGCTGGCTGGGAGATGACTATGATATCCGTGTTGGGCGCAGCCGTAGTGTGACAGGTCCGTATCTGGATTTTCACGGGCTGGATTTAAAAGAGAAATCCATGGGGCTTAAGATTGCAGGAAGCTATCGATTCCGTGCGGAGGATCCGGACGCCTGTGAGAATGGAAATGGATGGAAATGGGGCGGGATAAGAGGCCCGGGACACGGGGTTCCCTTTCATGACCCTGTGACGGGAAAATACTTTTTTGCGCACCATTTCAGAGATGGGGCAGAGATCAACCGAAGGTACGATCTGAAAGAAAACCGGTCTAATTATCAAGTGCATTACATGATGATCCGGCCAATGTTCTTTATCAATGACTGGCCGGTGCTGGGACCAGAGCCGTATCATGGAGAAGAGTTTGAGCCGCTTTCTCCACGTGAGGTACAGGGTCAGCGTGAAGTGGTAATCTTTGATGAGGCAGACAACAGGATGAGGGCCGCACATGAGGAGACAGAGGATGACCGCGTCGGTTATCCCAATAATTGTATCATATACAGGAGTCCTGATTTTGAAAATGGAGGAACGACTGCTGTGGTCACTGGATTTACTGATTCTGGGCTTGCATATTGGGGGAAATTCATGTATAGTAATATTGTTTAGATAAATCTAAAATGATTGAGATTATTTGGAAAGCAGGAATAAGCAATGTTACACATAAAGAATTTAGACCAGGGGCTGGAAGTATTCAAAGCTCTGGGTTCGGAGCTTAGAATTAACATCGTGAAACTTCTGTTGGAAAATCAAGAGATGAATATGAACGAGATGGCGTCTTCGCTTGGAATTACCAATGGAGCGCTGACCAGCCATATTAAAAAACTAGAGGAAAGCGGAATCATCAATGTCTTATCGGAACGCGGAGGCCATGGCAACCAGAAGCTGTGCCGTGTAGCGGTAGATAAGATCCTCGTAGATGTGGAGAATGACGAGCCTGTAGATGAAAATAACATTTACAATACGGAAGTCAGAGTCGGGCATTATTCGGATTATGATGTGTATCCCACTTGTGGTCTTGCCACGGATAAGGCTTTGGTCGGGGAAGTAGATGACCCGAGATATTTTGCCCATCCGGACAGGATCAAAGCGAGAATTATCTGGTTTACGAAAGGATATATTGAATATATCATACCGAATCTGCTTCCTAGTGCGACGAAGATCGAGCAGATCACCCTCTCTTTGGAGATCAGCTCAGAAGCGCCGGGCGTCAATAATGACTGGCCCTCTGATATCTCGTTCTTTTTGAATGATGTTAAAATAGGAACATGGACCAGCCCGGGTGATTTTGGAGACGTTCAGGGAATATTCACTCCAGACTGGTGGTTTCCAAATTGGAATCAGTACGGCCTCCTAAAGATGATCGTCATCAATAAAAAGGGGACATTTGTAGACGGGCTGAAAATATCAGACGCAAATATTAGGCAATTTAATCTAGATTATAAGAGTACCATCCGATTCAAGTTCCAGGTTGAAGAGGATGCAAAGAATGTCGGTGGTCTGACAATCTTTGGCAGCGGTTTTGGAAATTATAATCAGGATATCAAAGTACGGATTGCCTACAGCCCTATGTAAGAATGGGGCAGAACCGTAGAATGGACCGGGAGAAATAAGATCCTCAAGAAAAGTTTATAAAGACGGCTCAGATATGACCGCGTGAGAAAACGCGGATCTGAGTCGTTTTCTTTTGTAACAAAAAGCCTTTCTGACTGGATTATAACAGTAAAACTTCAGATAGAGGGGAGAGAGGAAAGAGAGAAGGATGAAAAGAATCATAGGATGTATGATGATAACAGCAATGTGTATCGGACTGACAGCATGCTCCGAAAAAGAAAAATTAAAGGCAGATGTTCCGGCAGAGATTGAATTTTCTGAAGTGTCGGTTCACGATCCATCAATTGTAAAGGGAGAGGATGGGAGCTATTATATTTTTGGATCACACATGGCTGTAGCAAAAACAGAAGATCTGATCAACTGGACATATGTCAACCGGGGAGTTAAAGACGACAACGAGATTATCCCAGATGTATACTCCCAGATGAAGGATGCGTTCGAGTGGTCGCACAGCAACACGTTTTGGGCGCCGGATTTAGCAAAGTTAGGGGATGGGAAGTATCATCTGTACTATTGTAACTGTCAGGGGGATATGCCCCGGTCTTGTCTGGGAACTGCAGCGTCAGAGAGTGTGGCAGGCCCTTATGAAAATGAGGGAATCATGCTCAAGTCCGGGATGGACGCCGGGACGGTGGATGAGGATGGAGATTTGTATCAGGCGGCTTCCGATCCTAACGCGGTGGATCCGAACGTATTTTATGACGCGCGGGGACGGCTGTGGATGGTTTATGGTTCTTATTCTGGAGGAATATTTATTAAGGAAATGGATCCAAATACAGGCCAGCCTCTCGAGGAGGGCTATGGGAAGAAGCTGCTAGGGGGAAATCATCTGCGCATTGAGGCGCCTTATATTATCTACAATGAAGACACACAATATTATTACATGTTTCTGTCATTTGGCGGACTGGATTCTGATGGAGGATACAATATCCGTGTCTGCCGTTCTAAAAATCCAGACGGCCCATATACGGACTCAATGGGGCAGGATATGGAGGAGTGTAAAGGACCTTACGGCTCTTCCTTCAGCGATGTGACGGCGGAACAGTATGGAACAAAACTGATGGGCAGCTACAAATTTAATTGGAAAGAGGGGGAAGATGGAGAAGACAGAAAAGGATATCTTTCTCCGGGACATAATTCCTGTTTGTACGAGGAGGAGTCCGGAAAATATTTTATCATTTACCATACAAGATTCGAAAATAGTGGCGAGGAGCATCAGGTGAGGGTGCATCAGATGTTTTTCAATAAAGACGGCTGGCCAGTTATTGCACCTTACCGGTATACAGGAGAGACGATAGAGCCATGTGCTCAGGAGATGGTATCGGGAGGCTATAAGCTCATTGACCATGGACGGGACATTTCGGCAGATATGAAAGAATCGGCGGAGATCCGCTTAGAGAAGAATGGAAAGATTACCGGGGCACGCGAGGGAACATGGGAGCTTTCCGAAGATTATGAGGTCATCATGGAGATAGACGGTGATACATATAACGGCGTCTTTTTAAAGCAGTGGGATGAGGATGGAAAGAAATATGTCATGACATTTACAGCAGTGTGCAGTGATACAGGGGTATCCTTATGGGGAAGCGGACTTAGCGCAATAGAATAAGTTCCCCATTCATCATAATTACGCCGATAAAAGGCGGCAACAGGAAAAGGAGACAGGAAAATGGCAAAACTGACAGTGAATCCAGAAAAGAAGATGAGCAAGATTAACAGAGAAATCTACGGACATTTTTCCGAACACCTCGGGAGATGTATCTATAAAGGAATCTATGTGGGAGAAGATTCTCCGATTGAAAATGAGAATGGAATGCGTAAAGATGTGGTAGAAGCGCTCAAAGAGATCCGAATTCCTGTTTTGAGGTGGCCGGGAGGATGCTTTGCGGACGAGTATCACTGGCGTGACGGAATTGGACCGAAGGAAGAATGCAAAAAGATTGTCAATACAAATTGGGGAGGAGTGGTAGAAGACAATAGCTTTGGAACCCATGAATTCTTCGAACTATGCCGCCAGCTTGGCTGCAAAACATATATTAACGGAAACCTTGGCAGCGGGACTGTACAGGAAATGTCAGAATGGATCGAGTATATGACGTTTAAAGGCGTGTCACCCATGGCTGAACTGCGTGCTAAGAACGGACACGAGGAACCGTGGCATGTGGATTATTTTGGAGTGGGCAACGAGAACTGGGGGTGCGGAGGCAATATGAATCCAGAGTATTATGCCAACGAATACCGCAGATATCAGACGTTTGTCCGTGATTATAAGTCTGGCTCTCCTATACAGAAGATTTGCGGAGGAGCCAATGTAGACGATTATGAGTGGACAGAGAAAGTGCTGGAGACTTGTTTCCGTCTCGCGCCCAAAGAGTTGCATGGCTTTATGGACGGCCTCTCCCTCCACTATTATGTGCACCCGGAAGGATGGGAGATCAAAGGAAGCTCTACGGACTTTGACGAGGAAGTGTGGTATAAAACGCTGAAAAAAGCGCTGTATATGGAAGAGCTTATTGAGAAGCACGGGGAAATTATGGATAAATATGACCCGGAAAAACGCATCGGTATGATTGTAGATGAGTGGGGAGACTGGTTCACTTGTGAACCCGGGACGAATCCCGGATTCCTTTACCAGCAGAATACCATGAGGGACGCCCTTGTAGCCGGCGTTACCCTGAATATTTTTAATAAACACAGCGACCGTGTGAAGATGGCAAATCTTGCTCAAATTGTCAATGTTCTTCAGGCTGTAATTCTGACGGAAGGAGAGAAGATGGTAAAAACCCCAACTTACCATGTGTTCAATATGTATAAGTATCATCAAGACGCAGATCTGGTAGAAAGTAGTATTGAGACAGAGACTATTGGTTCTGGCGGGGAATGGAGGGTTCCGAACCTGACAGAATCCGCTTCTGTAGATCAGGACGGCAGAATCCATATTACGTTGACGAATCTTTCTGCGACAGAGGATTATGATATTGAGGCACAGATTGAGGGGGATGAGGTCCGTTCCGTATCTGCGACGATTTTGTCTGGAGAGATGCATGACATGAATACACTCGAGGAACCAGAATGTGTACAGCAACAAAAGTTTGAAGAGATACAGTTGTCTGGAAGTACCTTGTTATTTCGGATCCCCAGGTGTAGTGTGCTCCACATAGAAGCGAGGCGCTGATATGGGGGATGAGCGTTTGACCATCTGTAGAAAATGTCTGATCAGGGATATGCCTGAAGCGGAATTTTTTCAAAACATGTATGATTATATAGCGAATATCCCGGAAGAGGATAAGGTGTCTGACGCAGAATATGAACGCAGGCTTAACCAGTGCAGGCGGTGCGGGGATCTCTTAAATGGCATGTGTAGGATATGCGGCTGTTTTGTGGAGATGCGCGCTGCTGTTGCACTACGGCACTGTCCGGGGCAAAGTAAAAGATGGTAAAACAAAAAGTTGTATTGATTTATCTTTGAAAAACCAATACAACTTTTTATTTTTACCCAAAAAACTGTAAAAATCTTTATGGGAACTGCGAATTGTATTGAAAGTTGTTTTGGCTTATAGTGTAATCGTAATCGGAAGAGAAGACGTGGAGAATATGCGCTATGGGAAAGAAGTATGAGAATATCATATCATGGGTAGAGCATGAGATTGAGGAAGGAAGGCTCCATCACGGAGATAAACTTCCGGCAGAGAAGGAGTTTGCAGAGCAGTTTGAGGTGAGCCGCCAGACAGTCAGAAGGGCTCTGGAGGATCTGACAGACCGCGGGATCGTGGAAGGCAGACGGGGAAGCGGCACGTACATATCCGTGAATACGCGGCGGTATACGGGGAAGGAGATCCGGGTCGCGGTCATGCTGACCTACGTGGATACCTATATTTTCCCAATGATCTTAAGAGGGATGGAAGCTGTTTTTTCTAAAGAAGGGTGTGCGCTCCAGATATCTGTGACAGACAACGCGGTGGAGAAGGAACGTATGATTTTAAAGGAATTTATCCGTACCCAGTCCGTGGACGGTGTGATTGCAGAGACAGTCAAGAGCGGTCTTCCAAGCCCAAACATGGAGTTGTACATGGAGCTTCAGAAGATGGGGATTCCGGTGCTTTTTGTCAACAGTTTCTATAAGGAACTGGATATTCCGCATATCAGCATGGATGACCAAAGAGCCGGATACCTTGCTGCCAGACATCTGATCGAATGCGGACATACGAAGATTGGAGGTATCTTTAAAGCAGATGACGGACAGGGGCATCTTAGGTATGCCGGCTACACAGAAGCCCTGATGGAAAAGGATATTAAAGTCCGGGGAGAGAAGGTTATCTGGATTGATTCTGAGGAACTTCGGGATATGGAAGAAGAGAGCACGAAGTTTCTGAAGCGGCTGCGGGACTGCACAGCTTGTGTCTGCTACAATGACGAGGCCGCGTATAAGCTGGTCAGCATCTTTAGAAAGGCTGGGATCCGCATTCCTAAGGACTTGTCCATAGTAGGGATTGATGATTCAGGACTGGCGAAATTCTGCACGGTTCCACTTACCTCTGTGAAAAATCCGGTGGAAAGGCTGGGAAGGACGGCGGCGGAGCGCATGGTAGCGTGCGTCTGCCGGAAGGAAGAGATGCAGACGATTGAATTTGAGCCGGAACTTGTGATGCGCAGTTCCGTTCAGGTACGAAGCGACGTGTGACTGAGCCGATAGGCAGGATTCCATTGTGTAAAGGAAACATGCCCGTTATGCGGAGCGTATATTTATAAAAATGAAAGGAGAAAGAACAATGTTAGAACGGTTGAAACAAGAGGTGTACGAAGCGAATATATTGCTTCCAAAGTACGGTCTGGTTACTTTTACATGGGGAAATGTAAGCGGTATTGACCGGGAGAAGGGACTGTTTGTGATCAAGCCCAGCGGAGTGGAGTATGATAAGCTTTCCCCGGAGGATATGGTGGTCATGGACCTTGAAGGAAACAAAGTGGAAGGAAAGTACAATCCTTCTTCGGACACACCGACCCATATGGTATTGTACAACCGGTTCCCAGAGGTGGGAGGTATCGTACACACACATTCTGCATGGGCGACGAGTTGGGCGCAGGCAGGGCTTGATATCCCGTGCTATGGCACGACCCACGCAGACTATATTTATGGGGAGATCCCCTGTATGCGCAATCTGACGAAAGACGAGATCGATGACGCATATGAGAAAAACACAGGCGTGTTGATTGCGGATGAGTTTGAAGTTCGGGGAAAGGATCCAGCTGCGGTTCCAGCGGTTCTGTGTAAGAATCACGGTGTGTTCACATGGGGGAAAGATGCTCATGAGGCGGTACACAACGCGGTTGTCGCTGAGGAAGTGGCGAAGATGGCGGCAAGATGCCGGATGATCAATCCTAATGTGATGCCTGCTCCAAAGGAATTGCAGGATAAGCATTATTACAGGAAGCACGGAGACAATGCATATTACGGGCAGAGATAAGGTGACAGGGGTATGATATTTCGCCCGGAATTATAAAGATCAAGGAGGAAATTAAAATGTTAAAAAGAAAAGACTACAAATTCTGGTTTTGCACAGGTTCACAGGATCTCTATGGGGATGAATGCCTTGCAAATGTTGCGGAGCATGCCAAGATCATTGTGGCGAAGCTCAATGAATCAGGGGTGCTTCCCTATGAGATTGTGTGGAAACCGACGCTCATTACAAACGAGCTGATCCGCAAGACGTTTAATGAGGCAAATACGGACGAGACATGTGCGGGTGTTATCACATGGATGCACACGTTCTCCCCGGCGAAATCATGGATCTTGGGGCTTCAGGAGTACAGGAAGCCGTTGCTTCACCTTCATACACAGTTTAATCAGGAAATTCCCTATGATACCATTGATATGGATTTTATGAATGAGAACCAGTCTGCCCACGGCGGAAGAGAGTTCGGACACATTTTCACTCGCATGGGAATCGAGAGAAAGGTGATCGTAGGGCACTGGTCCGACAAAAATGTGCAGAAAAAGATTGCTTCATGGATGAGAACAGCTATCGGTGTCATCGAGAGTAGCCACGTTCGTGTCATGAGGATTGCGGACAACATGAGAAATGTCGCTGTCACCGAGGGTGACAAGGTAGAGGCTCAGATCAAGTTCGGATGGGAGGTCGACGCTTACCCGGTCGATGAAATCGCAGAGGTGGTGGACGCCGTATGTGAGAGCGATGTGAAGGCGCTTGTGGACGAGTATTATGATACATATGACATTCTTTTGGAAGGAAGAGATCCTGAAAAGTTCCGCCGCCATGTGGCAGTACAGGCGCAGATCGAGCTTGGTTTTGAGCGGTTCCTCGAAGAGAAGGATTATCAGGCGATCGTTACACATTTCGGCGACCTTGGCAGCCTGAAACAGCTTCCGGGACTGGCGATCCAGAGACTGATGCAGAAAGGATACGGGTTCGGCGCTGAGGGAGACTGGAAAACAGCGGCGATGGTGCGTATCATGAAGATCATGACAGAGGGCATGGAGGGCGCGAAAGGAACATCTTTCATGGAGGACTATACCTATAATTTAGTACCGGGCAAGGAAGGAATCCTTCAGGCGCATATGCTGGAGGTCTGCCCGACGATCTCCGACGGCCCTATCAGCATTAAGGTAAACCCGCTTTCTATGGGTGACAGGGAAGACCCGGCAAGACTGGTGTTCACATCAAAGACAGGTCCCGCTGTTGCCACATCGCTGATTGATCTCGGTGACAGATTCCGTCTTATCATCAACGACGTGAACTGTAAAAAGACGGAGAAACCGATGCCGAAACTTCCGGTAGCAACCGCATTCTGGACACCGGAGCCGAACCTTCAGACAGGGGCAGAGGCGTGGATCTTATGCGGCGGCGCTCATCACACGGCATTTTCCTATGATTTGACTTCTGAGCAGATGGGAGACTGGGCGGCAGCAATGGGAATCGAAGCGGTATACATTGATAAGGATACAACGATCCGTGGCTTGAAAAATGAACTTAGATGGAACGAGATCGCATACAGAAAATAGAAACCCGTTGAAAACTTGCTCCGGCAACTGTATAATAACAGAGGACAAAAGAAAACAGTAAAGGAGCATGAAATATGAATATCAAGATCGGTATCTTAGGCTATGGCAACCTCGGCAGAGGTGTGGAGTGCGCGATAAAACAAAATGATGATATGTCTCTTGCGGCAGTATTTACACGCAGAGACCCGGCGTCAGTGAGTATTCTGACAGAAGGCGTCCCGGTATGCAGGATCGAAGATGCGACAGAGTGGAAAGACAAGATCGACGTTATGATCCTTTGTGGCGGGAGCGCTACAGATCTCCCGGAGCAGACGCCTCAGTTTGCCCGCATGTTCAACGTGATCGACAGTTTTGACACCCACGCGAGAATTCCGGAGCATTATGCGAATGTGGATACGGCGGCAAAAGAGGGAAATAAGGTGGGTATTATTTCCGTGGGCTGGGATCCGGGCATGTTTTCCCTGAATAGGCTGTACGCCAACGCCATCCTTCCCGAAGGAAAGGATTATACATTCTGGGGCAAGGGTGTTAGCCAGGGGCATTCCGACGCGATCCGCAGAGTAGAGGGCGTAAAAGATGCGAAGCAATACACGATCCCTGTGGATGCAGCCCTTGCAGCCGTGAGAAACGGAGAGAATCCAGAGCTTACCACGAGACAGAAGCACACGAGAGAGTGTTTCGTTGTTCTTGAGGAAGGCGCGGACGCTGCAAAGGTAGAGGAAGAGATCAAGACAATGCCGAACTATTTCTCGGATTATGATACAACGGTGCATTTTATCAGCGAGGAAGAGTTAAAGAGAGAACACAGCGGCATTCCCCACGGAGGATTCGTATTAAGAAGCGGGAAAACGGGCTGGAACGGTGAAAACAGTCATCTGATTGAGTACAGTCTGAAGCTGGACTCTAATCCGGAGTTTACCTCTTCTGTTCTCGTGGCATATGCCCGGGCAGCATACAAATTGTCCGTGGAGGGCGTATCTGGCTGCAAGACAGTATTTGATATTGCACCGGCTTACTTAAGCGCAAAGAGCGGCGAAGAGCTGAGAAAGTCTATGCTGTAACTGAAAATGTTAAGATAAGCTATGCCGTGCTAAAAGCATGAAAGATCAGAATGATCTATGTTGTGCTAAGGTCATGAGAGAAGATACCGTGGAACGAAAAAGGGAATCCCCTTTGGTCTGCGGTATTTTCCTATTCTATAAGAAAGTTTGCAGAACTTCTTATAGAGCAGAAAGCCCTCCGGGCAGGATGTGAGGCAGCCGTGGCTTAAGAGAGACGATACGGAAGGATTCAGGGATCAGGATAAGGAGGATCATAGTATGAGAAGTAAAGAACAGATCAGGAAGATGATTGATTCAGGCCGCGCGGTGCTCGGGATCGAGTTTGGTTCCACAAGGATCAAGGCGGTTCTCATTGACGAGGATAAATCCCCTATAGCTTCCGGAAGCTATGATTGGGAAAACCAGTATGTAGATCATATATGGACCTATGATATGGAGGAGATCTGTAAAGGGCTTCAGGGCTGCTACGGCGCGCTTGTAAAAGATGTGGAGGAACAGTACGGTGTGAAGCTTGTGAAACTGGGGGCAATGGGGGTTAGCGCCATGATGCACGGCTATCTGGCGTTTGACGGGAAGGATGAGCTTCTTGTTCCCTTCCGCACATGGAGGAATACAATCACGGGCGAGGCGTCTGAAAAACTGACGGAGCTGTTTTCTTATCATATTCCTCAGCGATGGAGCATCGCTCATCTGTACCAGGCAATATTAAACGGTGAGGATCATGTAAAAGACGTCCGTTTCTTCACGACACTGGCAGGATACATCCACTGGAAGCTGACCGGGCAGAAGGTGATCGGAAGCGGTGATGCTGCCGGGATGTTCCCCATTGATATCGAGATGAAAGACTACAACAGCAGAATGCTGGATCAGTTTGACGAGCTGGTTGCAGACAAAGGATTTCCGTGGAAGATCCGGGAGCTTCTTCCAAAAGTGCTCCTTGCAGGAGAGGACGCGGGCTATATGACCGAGGAGGGGGCGAAACTCCTCGACCCTACGGGAACGCTTCAGGCAGGAACACCCATGTGCCCGCCGGAAGGAGATGCGGGTACGGGAATGGCTGCGACCAACAGCGTGGCTGTCCGCACAGGAAATGTCTCCGCGGGAACAAGTGTATTTGCCATGGCAGTTCTTGAAAAAGATCTGACAAAGCCCTATGAGGAGATCGATCTTGTCACGACTCCAGCAGGAGATCTTGTTGCCATGGTGCACTGCAACAACTGTACTTCCGACCTAAACGCATGGGTTGGCCTGTTTAAAGAGTTCGCAGAGAGCTTCGGCGTGGATGTGGATATGAACAAGCTGTTTGGAACTCTCTACAATAAAGCATTGGAAGGGGATGCTGACTGCGGAGGACTTCTGGCTTACAACTATTTCTCGGGAGAGCACATCACGGGCTTTGATGAGGGTCGTCCCTTGTTCGTGCACTCACCTGAAAGCAAATTTAATCTTGCGAACTTCATGAGGGTACATCTGTACACATCACTCGGCGCTCTTAAGACAGGAATGGATATCTTGCTTAAGAAAGAAAATGTGAAGCTGGACCGCATGATGGGACACGGCGGCTTATTCAAGACAAAAGGCGTGGGACAGCGCATCCTTGCCGGGGCGATCGACACTCCTGTCTATGTCATGGAGACCGCGGGAGAGGGTGGTGCATGGGGAATCGCGCTGCTGGCGGATTATCTCGTGAATAAGGAGGAAGGCGAGAGCCTGACAGATTATCTTGACAATAAAGTATTCCATGACGCAGAAGGATCGGGTATGGATCCGGATGCCGGGGATGTGGAAGGATATGAGAAATTCATGGAGAGATACACAAAAGGCCTTACTATTGAGAGGGCGGCGGTAGACGCAGGGATTTGAATTCATAGCCGCCTTGTTTTACAATAACTGCTCAAATGTGTCGTAAAAAGTAGGATAGGACACTTCCACGCACTTGCTGTCCAGTATCTTTGTATTTCCTTTCGCCACCAGAGCGGCGATGGAGAATGACATAGCGATTCTGTGGTCGAGAAGCGTATGGATGGACGCGCCTTTTAAGCGTCCTCCGTTGATGATCATCCCATCTTCGGTGGGAGTTACATCACATCCCATAGCTCTTAGGTTATCCGTGACTGTCTCGATGCGGTCTGTCTCTTTTACTTTCAGTTCTGCTGCGTCTTTTATGACGGTTGTTCCCTCCGCCACAGCTGCCATGACCGCGATGACAGGAATCTCATCGATCAGGGTGGGGATGATATCTCCCTCTATTGTAGTGCCGTGCAGCCGGCTCGTTCTGACAAGGATATCCGCGATTTTCTCACCGCCTTCTGTGCGCTCGTTGAGCAGAGCGATATCGCCGCCCATGTCCTCGCATACTTTCAGTATGCCTGCACGTGTAGGGTTGATGCCTACATTTTCGATAAGGATCTCGGAATCAGGAACAATCAATCCCGCTGCGATAAAATAAGCGGCGGAAGAAATATCCCCGGGAACTGTTATCTTCTGCCCGTACAATTCCTTGCACGGAGAAATGGCGGCTGTTGCTTTTGTGGTGTCCAGCGCGTGGCTGGAGCGGATGTCCGCACCGAACTCTCTGAGCATCAGTTCCGTGTGGTTTCGAGAGAGGGAGGGTTCCGTGACGGAAGTCTCCCCATCTGCATACAGCCCTGCCAGAAGGATGCAGGATTTGACCTGAGCGGACGCGACCGGGGAATCATAGTGGATTCCGTGCAGTTTGCCCGGTGAGATATAGAGAGGGGCACACCCGTTTCTTAAGATACTAGAGATGTTGGCTCCCATCCGGGTAAGAGGTTCCATGATCCGCTTCATAGGGCGGGAATTCAGTGATTCGTCCCCGGAAAGCTTTGACTCGAAAGGCTGTCCTGCAAGAATACCAGACAAAAGTCTTGTCGTAGTCCCGCTGTTGCCCACGTCCAGTATGTCCGAAGGAGCGTGCAGACCGTGCAGGCCTTTTCCATGTACGGTGATAACGTCGTCAGTTTCCTTGATATCGATGCCCATGGTGCGGAAGCAGCGGATCGTGGCGAGACAGTCCGCCCCTTTCAGGAAATTGTGTATCTCTGTTGTCCCTTTTGCGATAGAGCCGAACATAATACATCTGTGTGAGACTGATTTGTCACCCGGAACGGTAACTTTTCCGCGAAGTCCGGTAATGCTGCATAATTCCATTTTATTTATCCTCATCTTTCATATACAATATATCGGTATTTCTGAAGCAATTCCGCCGCCTTTGCGGAAGACGCCCCATCGTAAAATTCAATGCGCAGCACACCTTCCTCGAATTCCCTGTTGTGTAGGATACCGATGTTTTTAATATTGATGTTGTTGCTGGCGAGGATGGTCGCGATTGTGGCGATTCCGCCCGCCTCATCAATAATATCACAGTATACGGCAAACTGTTTTTTTATCGGTCCGGCAGAGCTGTCTGGCATGGAATTGCGATAGTCCCTCGATGATTCGAACAGCGTGTACAGCGCCGTCTCATCGCCGGTATCTACAGCTTCTTTTGCTTTTTCCAGCGCCTCAATATATTTCCCTAATATATGGGAAATATTTTCCCCGTTCTTTAAGCATATCTGCTGCCACATAACAGGGGAGGAGGAAGCAATGCGCGTAAGATCCTTGAACCCTCCGGCAGCGAGCGCCTTCATCAGCTCATCCTTTGTGTCCGTGTCCCGGACAAAATTGACAAGGGAGGAGGCGATGAGGTGGGGAAGATGGCTGACCGTGCCTGTAACAAAGTCGTGTTCACGGTAATCAAGCACGATGGGAAGCGCCTTTAAAGAAGATACGAGGTCCCTGTAAGCATGGATTTTCTCCTTAGACACCTTCGCCGAGGGGGTCAGAATGTAATAAGCGTTTTCGATGAGATGTGCCTTGGAGTTGGAAAACCCGCTTTTCTCTGAGCCCGCCATGGGATGACCGCCGATAAAATTTTCTTCCATTCCAAGCGCGGTGATCTCTTTGTGGATGGAGGTTTTGACGCTGCCTACGTCCGTCAGGATGCAGCTGTCCCTGACAATCTCTTTTAACTGGGCGAGGTATGCGGTGTTGCATGATACCGGCGCACATAAAAAGATATAGCTGCAACCTTTGAAATTGTCATCGATAGAGGAGCAGGCTGTGTGTATGGTTCCCTCCTGAACCGCAAGGGCAAGCGTCTCCCGGCTCTTGTCAAACGCGATCAATTCATGATCGGGGTAATATTTCCGAATGGCTTTGGCGACAGAGCCGCCGATCAGTCCCAGTCCGATAAATCCTATTTTTGTTGAAGTCATATTCAGCCGATCCTTTCGTAAGCGTAATACATGGTACATTTTAGCACGTTGCATTGTAAAAGTAAACAGTTCAAGCGTTCCATTCGTAAAATCGCACTAATGTGCTTGCTGCGGCATACGCCGCGTTTTACTTATTAGCGGGCGTACAGCTCATTTACAAGTATACTCACAGAGATATGCAAGCATATCTCTGTTCCAACTTTGTGAATGGCTGAACTGATATGTGAAAAGTATATAAAATAGTTGTAATTTCATTGAAATTTTAGTACAATATATCCATGATATGTATGGGCAAAGGATATGAGCGCATGCAAAATAACTACATAACAAGGAGGCAGCAGCATGAAGGTTTACAGAACGGATGAAATCAGGAATGTGGTATTGCTCGGACACGGTGGAAGTGGAAAAACAAGTCTTGTCGAGGCAATGCTGTATGTATCAGGCGCCACCAACCGTATGGGAAAAGTTGACGAATCCAGTACGGTCAGCGATTTTGATAAAGAGGAGCAGAAACGTGGGTTTTCAATCAGTACAAGTCTGGTGCCTATAGAATGGGAAAAGGCAAAGATCAATATTCTTGATACGCCGGGATATTTTGACTTTGTCGGCGAGGTCGAGGAAGCAGTCAGCGCAGCGGACGCAGCGGTTATTGTTGTATCTGGCAAGGCGGGCGTTCAGGTAGGTACGGAAAAAGCATGGGAGCTGTGCGATAAATACAATCTTCCGAGGATGGTTTATGTGACAGAGATGGACGTGGACGACGCCAGTTTTCGTCAGGTAGTGGAAGATCTGACAGCCAAGTACGGCAAGAAGATCGCGCCCCATTTCCAGCCAATCCGTGAAAATGAAAAACTAGTAGGGTACATCAATGTCATTAAAAATGCAGGGCGCAGATATACAGGCATCGGTCAGAGAGAAGAATGCGAGATCCCGGATTACTGTAAACCAAACCTTGAGATATTGAGAGATTCTCTTATGGAAGCTGTAGCTGAGACGAGTGAAGAGTTCATGGAGAGATATTTTAACGGGGAAGAATTCTCCATTGAAGAGATACGTGCGGCCATGCGGACAGAGGTTATGGATGGTGATATCGTCCCGGTCGCGATGGGATCCAATGTGCAGGCGCAGGGAGTTGCGAACCTTCTGTCTGATATCGTCCGTTTCTTCCCAAGTCCGGACAAGAGAACATGCGCGGGCATCAACCGCAGGACAAACGAAATCTTTGAGGCAAACTATGATTTCTCAAAATCGAAGACTGCTTATGTGTTTAAGACAATGGTAGACCCATTTATTGGAAAATATTCTTTCGTAAAAGTGTGTTCCGGCGTGCTCAAGGGCGACGACATCCTCTATAACGCGGATACGGAGGCTGAGGAGAAACCGGGCAAGCTCTATACGATGAGCGGAAATAAGCCTTCAGAAGTGACAGAACTGTTTGCCGGGGATATCGGTGCTATCGCCAAGCTGGCAAATACGCGCACAGGGGATACGCTCTCCACAAAGGCTGCTCCGGTTTCCTACGCGAAGACAGAGTATTCTGTACCGTATACATATATGAGATACCGCGTGAAGAATAAAGGAGATGAGGACAAAGTATCACAGGCGCTGGCAAGAATGACGGCTGAGGATGTGACGCTTAAGGCAGTAAACGACAGCGAGAACCGCCAGACACTTCTCTATGGAATGGGCGACCAGCATCTGGAAATTACCGCGAGCAAGCTGGCGGCAAGATACAAAGTTGAGATTACGCTTGAGACGCCGAAGGTTGCGTTCCGTGAGACGATCCGCAAGAATTCAGACGTGGATATGAAGTATAAGAAACAGACCGGCGGACACGGACAGTACGGACATGTAAAGATGAAATTCGAACCATCCCATGATTTGGATACTCCGTATGTATTTGAAGAGTGCGTAGTCGGAGGGGCTGTTCCCAAGAACTACTTCCCGGCAGTGGAAAAGGGGCTTCAGGAATCTGTGGTGAAAGGGCCTCTTGCCGGATATCCGGTAGTGGGTGTGAAGGCGATACTCTATGACGGATCATACCATCCGGTAGATTCTTCAGAGATGGCGTTTAAGACTGCTACAAGTCAGGCGTTCAAAAAAGGGTTTATGGAGGCGTCCCCGGTTCTTCTTGAACCTATTGCCTCCATTAAGGTGACAGTTCCTGACGATTACACGGGAGATGTGATGGGCGACTTGAACAAGAGGCGTGGCCGTGTGCTCGGTATGAATCCGATCGCCGGCGGCAAGCAGGTCATCGAGGCAGATATTCCAATGACAGGACTGTTCGGGTACTGCACGGTGCTTCGTTCCATGACGGGCGGACGGGGAAGTTACGAGTATACATTCGCAAGATATGAGCAGGCCCCGTCTGATGTGCAGGAGAAAGAGATTGCAGCAAGAGCGTCAGAGGAGTAATGATATCTCTGAAAAGCTATATTCTCCTTATGCAGATGAACAGGCATGTGTATTTTAAATTTTGTTTTCAATAACAGATGAGATACGCAGAACTATGACTGCACCGCGGCTCCATGGGCATTAGGCCCGTTTGCTGTTTGCATGGCATAGTTCTGCGGATTTCTTTTTGTTGAAAGCATTTGCTGTGGGAAAAGGGCGGAGCGATAAACTGCTGGGAGAGAGGAACAAACCTCTGGGGAGAAATCTTGTGCTTCACGCATAAAAATGTTATAATTGCCCTATTATTTTGAGTAAGATATTTTGTGCAGGATATTTTGGGGATAACAGAAAGGGGAAATTATGAAAAGTATCAAAGTGAAACTTCTGACTGGGCTGGCAGTCATTATCGTACTTGGTATTTACTATTATGTTACGCTTCCGGCAATTAACATCCACTCATCAGAGACATGGATCTTTTTGATCATTCTAGGGATTCTGGCTGCGGTGGCATTCGTGAAAAAGAAGAGGCTCAGCCGGTATGAGATCAGGGAATCCAAAGGACTAAAGGTCATATTAGGCATCATCGTCTTGATCGTATTGGTTTATCTTGTGGGAACGCTTCTTTCATCGCCCATTGTAAATGCAAAGAAATATCAGCAGCTTATGAACGTGGAGACAGGAGAATTTGCAAAGGATATTGAAGAAGTATCTTTTGATCAGATTCCTTTGCTGGATAAAGATTCGGCGGAGCTTTTAGGCGACAGGAAGATGGGAAGCATGGTGGATATGGTTTCACAGTTTGAGGTCGACAGCCTGTATTCTCAGATCAATTATCAGGACCGTCCTGTCAGAGTGTCTCCTCTTCGGTATGCGAGTCTGATCAAATGGTTTACGAATCAGGGAGAAGGAATACCGGCATACATCAAGATCGATATGGCCACACAAAATACGGAGCTGGTAAAATTAGATCAGGGGATGAAATATACGACCAGCGATCACTTTAACCGCAATATTTACCGGCACCTGCGTTTCCGCTATCCGACCTATATTTTTAACGACTTGAGTTTTGAGGTTGATGAAGAAGGAACGCCTTATTGGATTTGCCCGGTAAAGAAATATAATATCGGGCTGTTTGGCGGCGAGACAATCGGACGCGTGGTTCTGTGCAATGCAATTACGGGAGAGACGGAGGATTATGCCATTGAAGATGCGCCTCAGTGGATTGACCGGGCATATTCGGCCGACATGCTCGTGCAGTTATATGATTATTACGGGACACTGAAACACGGATTTTTCAACAGCATCCTTGGGCAGAGAGATTGCCTGAAAACAACAGATGGATATAATTATCTTGCCATTGATGATGATGTGTGGGTGTATACCGGAGTTACTTCCATCACAGGAGATCAGTCTAATGTGGGATTTGTGCTTATGAATCAGAGAACCATGGAGACGAGATTTTATGAGGTGGAGGGCGCTACCGAAGCATCTGCAATGTCTTCCGCGGAAGGTCAGGTGCAGAACCTGCACTATAAGGCCACGTTCCCTCTGCTCCTTAATATCTCCGGCGAACCGACATATTTTATC
>NBJMC04201__coassemble_932_pt1 | contig 17995 bp, 19 predicted proteins | sample NBJMC04201__metabat2_high_PE_020 | metagenome-assembled genome bin NBJMC04201
ACAGACTGCATGATATGTTTGCCGGACTTGAACTCTTTACAGAATAATATTGAACTTTCTGTTTCCAAGAAATAAGATATCCGCAGGGACTGTGTTGCGCAAGCGGCTCGTAGAGCGTAGCCGCGGTGCAATCACAGTTCTGCGGATATCTTATGTTATTGAATTTAAATTTCAAATATCTTCATACGCTATCTGTGACAGAAAGATATATTACGGCTGCTTTCCGATATAAGCGAGGATTCCTCCGTCAACATACAGGATGTGACCGTTTACAAAATCAGACGCATCAGAAGCAAGGAATACTGCCGGTCCTTGAAGGTCTTCCGGATTCCCCCATCTTGCAGCCGGTGTCTTGGATACGATGAACTGGTCGAAAGGATGTCTGCTGCCATCAGCCTGACGCTCACGAAGCGGTGCTGTCTGCGGTGTTGCAATATATCCGGGTCCAATACCGTTACACTGGATATTGTACTCACCGTACTCGGAGCAGATATTTCTTGTAAGCATTTTAAGTCCGCCCTTGGCTGCCGCGTACGCGGATACAGTCTCGCGTCCCAGCTCACTCATCATGGAACAGATGTTGATGATTTTGCCATGTCCCTTTTCAATCATTCCCGGGATCACTGCTTTGGACACGATGAACGGAGCGTTCAGATCTACATCGATGACTTTGCGGAATTCGTTTGCTTCCATCTCCAGCATTGGCTTTCTCATGATAATACCCGCATTGTTTACAAGGATATCAACCACTCCGACTTCCTCTTTGATCTTAGCGACCATAGCCTTTACCTGATCTTCATCAGTTACATCACATACATACCCATGTGCCTCAATGCCTGCTTCTTTATAAGCAGTCAGCCCCATATCTACCTTTTCCTGACTGATATCGTTAAAGCAGATTGTGGCTCCCGCCTCTGCATAAGCAGACGCGATGCCGAATCCAATTCCGTAGGAAGCGCCCGTTACGAGAGCAATCTTACCTTCGAGTGAAAAATTAACCATTTTCTTTCTCTCCTTTTTCTTCAAAATCTCCGCCGTTCTCTCACGGCATTTTCCATAGTAATTATCTTAAATCTTTATTGTCGATATTGTCCATATCGCCGTAGTCCTGATTTTCCCCGCACATTCCCCAGATAAATGTGTACGCTCTGGAGCCGCATCCTGAGTGAATAGACCAGCTCGGTGAGATAACCGCTTCCTGATTACGCATGATGATATGGCGTGTCTCATTCGGCTCGCCCATATAATGTACCACAAAAGCGTCATCGTCCATGTCGAAGTACAGATAAACTTCCATACGCCTGTCATGTGTATGCGCGGGCATCGTGTTCCACACACTTCCCGGAAGAAGCTTTGTCAGACCCATTGCAAGCTGGCAGCTCTGAACCTGTCCCGTGACAATATATTTGTTGATCACTCTGTGGTTAGAATCCTCAAGAGTTCCCATCTCCACTTTGTTCTCGTCTTTTACGATAACAACGCCTTCCTCCGGCTCACCTTCAAGCTTAATATGTACGGTCGGGTACTCTGTATGTGCCGGGCAGCTGTTCAAGTAGAACTTCGCTGGATTTGCCGCGTCCTTACTCTCAAAGGAAATGTCCTTTGATCCGCGTCCAATATACATCCCATCGCGCGCTTTGATCTCGTACACACGACCATCGACAATCACCACACCGTCTCCGCCGATATTGATAAGTCCCATCTCTCTTCTCTGCAGAAAATATTCTGCCCGCAGTTCGCTTCCTGCCGTCAAGTCAAGCTTCTTGTTCACTGGAACCGCCGATCCTGTGATAATACGGTCAATATGACTGTACACGAGCTTAATCTCATCTGCCTGAAACAAATCTTCAATGAGAAACTCCTCTCTTAATCTGTCTGTTGTATAATGCTTCACATCTCTTGGAGAAGCTGCTGTTCGAACCTCCATAATAAAACCTCCTCAAAATATTTGATGCCTCTATATTTTTGTTTTTACCTGCGTATAGTATATCATTCATCTTATTCCGTTTCTTGTCTTTTTTTGATATAAATATTGAAAATTTTGAACACACTGTATATACTTATGTAAAACGCCCGCCAGGCTCTCGCAAAGGAGGTAGTAATCTATGAAAGCCTGCCCTTCGTGCAAGGAAACTGTTCAGCAGTGTATGGAAAAACATTCCTTCGCATTCGCACACTTGTACAATGACGAAAAAGCTATGGACATGCACATCCACGACTGCTATGAGATCTACTATTCGATCTGCGGTGGAAAACAATTTTTAATTGACAACTGTTTTTATGATATCCATGAGGGAGACATCTTTCTTATCAACCAGTTTGAAAGTCATTATCTCTCTCAGATCGACAGCCAGAAACACGAGCGCATTGTCATGTCCATAAACCCCGATTACCTAAAGGAGTTATCCTCCCAGTCAACCGACTTAACCCGATGCTTTCATTTCCGTGCCTCTGACATGCCTCACAGAATGCATCTTACTTCGGAAGAGCAGAACCGTTTCCTCTATTATATCCACAAGCTTTCCTCTACGAATGGCTTTGGGGAAGATATTATGGACCGCGCCGCGTTTCTGGAACTAATGGTTTTCCTAAACCGCGCCTTCAACGCCCGGTGTAAAAACGCAGGCGGAGCACACATAACCAGTGCAGAGAAAGATCAGGCGGTCATCTCGCATAACGCACAGGTAGACGCTATCTTGTCCTATATCAATACACATATGCAGGATGATCTGTCGCTGGATGAGCTCTCCTCCCATTTTTATCTGAGCAGCTCATATATCTGCCGTATCTTTAAAGCAGCGACCGGAACAACGATCAACAAATACATCACTGCAAAGCGCATCACGCTGTCCAAATCTTTGCTCAGTCAGGGATACTCTGTGAACGACGCGTGCGAAGCATGCGGATTTAATGATTACAGTAATTATCTTAAAGCGTTTACAAAGGCAGTGGGAATCTCTCCAAGGAAATACGCGCAGTATAACTCTTAATTAAAAATCAATAAAGAATTACCCGAATGTTTTAAGGTCACTTAAGATCATAGGAAACCGAGGTGTGAAATGAAGAAAAAAAATGTTCTCATAACCGGTTCATCCCGAGGAATCGGGCGCGCCTGCGCCCTGTCTTTTGCCGAAGCCGGTTATCATGTATTTATCAATTGTAAAAGTTCTACAGACAAACTAAAAGAAGTGGAAAAAGAAATCCTGTCCCACAAAGGAACATGCACAACACTCCCTGGGAACGTGGGCGATCCGGGCGATGTGCGCTCTATATTCAGCAAGATTACTTCGGTCTGTGGCGGACTGGACGTCCTGATCAACAATGCAGGAACCGCGCACTTCGGCCTGTTAAGCGATATGTCAGACGAAGAGTGGAAAAATGTATTAGATACGAACCTTTCTTCTGTATTTTATTGCTGCCGGCAGGCCATTCCCTACATGATATCGCAAAAGAAAGGAAAAATCATCAATATTTCTTCCATGTGGGGTGTTTGCGGCGCCTCCTGTGAGGCCGCCTATTCCGCGGCCAAATCTGGATTAAATGGGCTGACCCGGGCTCTTGCCAAGGAGCTGGCGCCCAGCAATGTACAGGTCAACGCTGTTGCCTTCGGTGTCATTGATACAGAGATGAACGTGCGTCTCGATGAAGATGAACGCCGCGCACTGAAAGAAGAGATCCCCGCCGGGCGCTTCGGTACCCCAGATGAGGCTGCCCGATTCATCCTTTCACTGGCAGATGCCCCGGGATATCTCACCGGGCAGATTATCGGCATGGACGGGGGGTATCTGTAACCAGTCTCTTCTAAAAGAATTATATCCGCCCGTATATATCCTTCGGGACATATGCCTTAACTGCAATCCCTTCTGGCACATATTCCTCGGACAACAGCTGCCCTTTGCTGCGAATAAGCTGTATCTTCCCTGCATCGGAAAACTCATACAAACGCTCAATGTAAATCTGGTCTCTGCGGATAATTTCCAGAAGCGCTTTTTTTAACTCCTCCAGACCCTGACCTGTTTTCACGGAAGAAGGAATTGAATAATCTGCCTGAAAATCACGCTGGCGCACTGGCTCCTTCAAACGGTCCTGCTTATTAAACAATGTGATCACCGGACAGTCTTCCACACCCAGCTGGCGCAGCGTGTCATATACCACGTACATCTGCTCGTCCATCTGAGGATTGGACGCATCAACTACATGTATGATGATATCCGCATATTTTGCTTCTTCCAGCGTACTCTTAAACGCCTCCACCAAATGATGAGGAAGTTTACGTATAAAGCCAACCGTGTCCGTAAGCAAGATCTCCTGTGTATTATCTAGCATCAAAGACCGGGTTGTGGTATCCAACGTGGAAAACAGCATGGCATCTTCCAATATACCCGCATCTGTGAGAGCATTCTCAATACTGCTCTTCCCAGCGGACGTATATCCCACAAGCGCCGCGGTCTTAAGCCCTGACTGCTTACGCTGGGCGCGTATCAACTCCCGGTGTTTTTCCACATCCCTTAGTTCTCTCTTCAACCGGCTGATTCGCTCTCTGATCAGGCGCCGGTCCATCTCCAGTTTCTTCTCTCCCGGCCCCCTTGTGCCAATGCCGCCGCCCAGACGCGACAACGATCTCCCTAGTCCTGTCAGGCGAGACGCACGATAGCGGAGCTGTGCCAATTCCACCTGTATCTTTCCTTCCCCGGTCACTGCTCTGGCAGCAAAAATATCCAGAATCAGAAGCGTGCGGTCAATGACTTTACAACATAGCTCAGCTTCCAGATTGCCCAGCTGCGCACTTGTCAATTCATCATCACATATAATCCCTGTAGCTTCTGTCTTCCAGAGAAGATCTTTGAGCTCCAGCAGCTTTCCCTTTCCGATATACGTGCCCGGATGAGCGCTCTCACGTCCCTGAAGGAGTTTCCCTTCTACTTTTGCCCCGGCAGTCTTCGCCAACTCTGCCAGCTCATCCAGAGACCGTTCCGCCAGTTCTGTACTGCCTGTATCAATCCCCACAAGGATTACCCGCTCCTCAATATGCTCTGTCTCATACATCCGTCATTTCTCCATGATCATCAAAATATTTTCTCAAAAAACCGGCAGCACTTACGCACTACCGAGTTTTTAGAAATTCTGCCTCCTTTTGAACTGTTTCATCATCCGGGTATTCACTCAGATATTCTTCTACTTTCTGTTTTGCGCTCTCCCAGTCTGCCTGCTGCTCCAAACAGACGATCTCATTGTACCGCATCTCGCGCAGCATATCTGCATCTACGGATTCCTTACCGTCAGAAGTCTGCGCCAGCCCCATGCCTGTCTGAATATAATCCAGCGCTTTTTCATAGTTCTCATTCTGCATTGCACACACAGACATCAGATGGTAGAGCTGCACGCTTTGCTCTGCCCCCTGAGCTACCGCCTGTTCAAAAGCCTCCATGGCGGCCCCATAATCCTCAAGCCCATAATATGCCATGCCTAATCCGCGGTATCCCTCCGCCGCTTTTTCTTCATTACCATTTTCCACTGTCTTCTGAAACTGTTCGCGCGCTTCTTCATAATTCCCCTGTTCTAAAGCCTCAGTTCCTTCTTTCTGCGGGTTGGCACACCCCGTCAGCGCTCCTGCCACAAGGACACACGCCAGCACGGCGCCCGCAATTTTACTATTTTTTCTTATCATTTCTTACACTCCACGCTCCGGATACTGCATCATCCAGAATGAATTTAAAATATTGATCAGCATAACTCCCATGTCTGCGATAATCGCATTTTGCATCGTTACAAAACCAAAAAAAGCCATAACAATAAGAAGCACTTTCATCCCGATAGCAAATCCCATATTTTGGCGGACTGAACTTAATGTTGCTCTGGAAATACGGACTGCATTGATAATGCGGGAAGGTTCGTCATCCACAAGAATCACGTCCGCCGCTTCAAGAGCTGCGTCTGCCCCCAGACCGCCCATTGCGATTCCAATATCTGCCAGCGCGAGTACCGGTGCATCATTGATACCGTCTCCTACAAATACCAGCTTCTCTCCTTCCATCTGATTTTCCCGGAATTCTTCGAGAAGCGCCACTTTATCCTGCGGCATCAGCTCCGCATATACACTTTTGATTCCTAGCTTCGCCGCCACATCTTCCGCCACATCCTCATTATCCCCAGTCAGCATAACTGTGGAAAGTTCTTGCTTGTGCAGCCATTTAATCAACCTTGCCGCATCTTTACGTATCACGTCCGCAATCAGGATATAACCTGCGTATTTTCCGTCCACTGCCACATAGACCGCGGTTCCCGTTTCGTCCGCTGGATGATAGAAAATCCCTTCTTTGTTCATCAGCCTTGTATTTCCTACAGAAACTATTCTGCCGTCTACCTTTGCCTGCACACCGAAACCGGGCTGCTCTTTAATATCTGACACCCGGTTCTTATCCAGTTCCCCAGCGCACGCCTCCTGAATAGACAGGGCTACCGGATGAGTTGAATAAGATTCTGCCAGCGCCGCAATTTCCAAAAGCTGTTCCTTCTCCATCTTGTAAGGAACAATGTCTCTTACATAGAACATTCCTTCTGTCAGTGTTCCCGTTTTATCAAATACAAATGTATCCGCCTCTATTAGTTCCTCGATGAACGCCCCGCTCTTGATAAGCACCCCCTGCTTTGCCGCCGAACCAATACCACCTAGAAAAGCCATGGGAATAGATACCATCAAGCCGCACGGGCAAGCGGCCACAAGGATAATAAGCCCTCTGTAGATCCACTCATCTCTTGCTTCTATGAAAATCATAGGAGGAAGTATCACTGTCAGAAGAGCGATGAGAATAACAAGCGGTGTATAGTATTTCGTAAATTTATCCGCAAAATGCAGGCTCTCTGATTTTTTCTCATTGGCGCCTTCCACAAGCCTTGTAATCTTCGCTGCCGCGGAGTCATTGTAAAGCTTGGTAACTCTCGCTTCCAGTACCCCGTTTAAATTGATGCTTCCGCTGTATAATCTGTCACCTATACGCACCGCTTTTGGTTCTGACTCACCGGTTAAAGCCTTCATATCCACTGTACCAGTTCCTGATGTCACTGTCGCGTCCACCGGAATTTTTTCCCCCGGCCGCAACACGATAATCTGTCCTAAGAGCAGCTCCTGAGGGGGCACAATCTTCTCTGTCCCACCCTTCTTCAGATTGGCGTATTCCGGACGTATATCAATGAATTTTGCAATGGATTTCTTTGTTCTGCTCAGAGAAAGTTCTTCGACTAATTTCCCTATCTGATAGAACAGCATCGCCGCCACAGCCTCTTTATGTCTCTCTACAAAAAACGCTCCAGCAGTTGCAATAATCATCAAAAGATTCTCATCTATAAACTGTTTTTTTGCAATCTTTTTTATTTGCTCCCAGTATGTTACCGCCGAAAGGACTACATACGCCATCAAAAACAACGCAGTCTCCGCACCGGCATGAATCGTCTGGTGAGATGTCACCGCCCACGCAATAATGTACAGCAGCAAACCAGCTCCTATCTCGATGCCTTTCTTTCTCGCTTCCTTTGTCATCACTTTTTCCCTAAACTTTCCTGATACATTTCCCCTGCTCCGTGGTCTGCCCCTTTAAACATACAGTATATCGAAAAGTAATAAAAGCATCAATATCTTTTCCCCTTTAAATGCTTATCTTAAGAGAAAATTACGATTTTCCCTCCACACCTTGCGAAACAAAAACAACCGGAGGCAGCTCATTCCACCCCCGGTCTTCCTCTGTCATTCTTAATTTTCATCTTCTGTCCCGCTTTTTTCTATCCTGTTTTGTCACTGAATCGGATCAGTTTTTGTTCTTTTCTTGTGCCAATCACATTGTCCAGCACCTCGTCCATATTATCAAGGTTCGCTGTCCGCTCGATACATTCCTGAATAGCCTCATTTAGCGAAAGCATTTTATCGTCCAGCTCAGACACCATCTTCGCACATTCCCTGAGATCCCTGCTGATATAGTCCGGAGCATTTCCCTCAAATTTATAATAGATCTTGTGCTCAAGGCTCGCCCAGAAATCCATAGCAATAGTACGTATCTGAATCTCTACCTTCGTATCTACCACACTATCAGAGAGAAAAATCGGCACCGACACGAGCATATGATAGCTTTTATAGCCGCTGTCTTTCGGATTCTTTATATAGTCTTTAATAGAAAGCACTTTCAGATCACTCTGATTGCCGATCATCTCAGCCAGACGATAGATATCTGATGTAAAAGAGCAGATTAGACGCACTCCTGCAATATCATTGATATAGCGGACCATATTCTCGATCGACGTCTCATAGCCGTAGCGCTTTAATTTTTTTACAATACTTTCCGGCGTTTTGATCCTTGTTTTGATATGTTCGATCGGATTATACTGATGAACATGCTGAAACTCATCGTTTAATATTTCTAGCTTTGTCCCCACTTCTTTTAAAGCTGCATTATAGAGAAAAATCACGGTTTTCCAACTGTCGACATCCTCGTAACTTCTGAGCGCAGCCTCGACCTGTTGTTCATTTCTCATCGCGGATATCCCCCATTGGTGTTCTATTGCGCGATTATTATACTGCAGGCGCAGGAAAGGACGCGCCCGCTAGGGCATTTTCTTTCCAAGCGGCAGATCCCGGTATAATCCCTACGCAGCAGGGCAGCCCGATCGCATCGGGCTGAATCGCACCTTGGCGGTTATTATACTGCAGGCGCAGGAAAGGAAGCGCCCGCTAGAGCATTTTCTTTCCAAGCGGCAGATCCCGGTATAATCCCTGCGCAGCAGGGCAGCCCGATCGCATCGGGCTGAATCGCACCTTGTGCGATTATTATACCACACACCCTCCTCCCCTTACAACTCTAGTTTCATGTCCCCATATCGAATCCATTTCTTTTTCCGCATAAACTCAGAGATTAGAAGCGTCACGACTGCCGGAAGTACAAATTGAATCAAAATAATCTTTACGAGCACAACCATACCCGACTCTGTCTGTACCATCACTTGCCATGTCATCAGGGAGCCCACCAATCCAGCAGTTCCCATACCAGAGCCAGTAGCGTTGTTTGTCATATGAAACAGCATCGTGCCTACCGGCCCTAAAATCGCGCTGGAGAGAATCGCTGGCAGCCAGATAAGCGGATGGCGCACGATATTCGGCACCTGAAGCATCGATGTCCCGATCCCCTGCGCCAGAAAGCCACCAAGCTTATTCTCACGCCAGCTTGCTACCGCAAACCCAATCATGTTGCAGCAGCATCCCACAGTCGCCGCTCCTGCCGCCAGCCCCGACAAGTTCAAGATGACTCCCAAAGCCGCAGAACTGATTGGGAGCGTCAATATCATTCCCATCAGCACAGAGACAACGATTCCCATAAGGAAGGGCTGCTGCTCTGTTCCCCAATTGATGAGGGAACCCAGCCATGCCATGAATCCTGAAATCGGAGGTCCAACAAAAAGTCCTACCGCCGATCCAGTTCCAATACATACAAGGGGAGTAAGGATAATATCCAACTTGGTTTTCCCTGAGAGGAGAATTCCAAGCTCAATAGCTACATATGCCGCCACAAACGCCCCAAGCGGTTCACCTGGGCCTGACAGCACGAGATTTCCATCAATGAGCACTTCTCCTGCCAGTAATTTCCCTGCGAAAGCCCCGATCATACCAACAACTCCTGCAGACACAATAACCAGATGGCCCGCATCTAGCTTACGCGCTACTCCGACTCCGATACCGGCGCCTGTCATTCCCGCTGCCACTTTTCCCAGAACATAGATCATATCCCCTGTGTTTCCTCCGGCAAATGTACCGATCTGCTGGATGACCGTACCGATGATCAGCGTAGCAAAAAGTCCCTGCGCCATTCCGCTTAACCCGTCAATAAATATCCTGTCCAGAAATTTTTTCATGATGGCTTATTCCTCTCCTGTATATTCCTCATATCTGCCTCGCCTGCGCTATCTCGTGAGCAGCGCCCAGTCGCCCTCATATTCCGCTCCCTTCAGGCACTCTAACAAAATAGAATCTCCATCCGTAATCCCCGGATGTGTAACGCCTGTTTCCATGTTGTAATCTGTCAGAAGCCAGCTGACAATATTCACATTATCTTCTCTGCCTGCAACTTTGTCAGGGGCGGAAATCCCCATCCACTGCTCCAGAAAGTCAATATCAACATGGTTTTCTTTAGAAAACAAAATAATACTCCGATACAAAAAGAGATAGACGCCATTTAGCTTCACCTCGCCGCTCTCTGTGTTTGTCACATCAATATAAACTGTCTGAAAGCGCTCCTGAAAACCAAATTCATTTACCGCTGTCAGGATCATTCTGCCATATGGCTCATCCTTGAGATAACTTGTGATCATCTCTATATCTTCTTGCGTACACTCTCTTATCATATCTTTCCCTCCGTTATTCTCCCATCTCCTCAAATAGCTTTTACATAACTGCGATATATCAAGATATAATATATCAAAAAGCGCTGTATGAGGCAACGGGATTTTGTGAAAGGGTTTCACAACCCACAGGCTTTTTTGAATGACTTTTCAATTTTTTTATGTTAGAATAACGTTTGTATTCAAGGAGCAATATGATCGCTGCTTTTATCCGGAAAATGCGCTTTCGGATCATGCCGTGAAAGGAGATGCGTTATGTTTCGCTTATGGGGAAAAGAATTTAAAGATAACAGAATGCTGAAAGATACCGTCGTCTGCGATGATACCGACGATACCCGCACACATAAGATATTCAATGCTTTGGAGCAGATCTGCTATGAATTTGACCTTAGCAGGCCGATCTGGCTGGACAAGACGGTCAATGAATTCAAGCGTCACTCCAAAGCAAGGTTTTATCAGGATAACTTCGTGGATTCGATTGATTTTGATTATTTAGAAATACAGGTGATAGAGGAATAACCCTCTGCCACCTGTATTTTTTCACTCGTTGTGGATGGCCGCCAGGGGACTTAATCGCATCGCCCTTCGGGCCGGGAAATATCCTGCGGCAGTTCCAACAAGCACCGCAAACCCCACTGACAAAAGCAGAAGCCACACCGGAATATACGAAATATTCCCCGGAGCCCCCATGCCTCCTCCAGATGTAAGCATATTGACTACGGCAGAAATGATAAGGCTTAAAATATTCCCGATAATTCCTCCCGCCAAACCGATAAATGCCGCTTCCAGAAGAAACATCTGGCGGATGTTTTTCAGCCCGCATCCGATCACCTTCATAACTCCAATCTCTTTTGTCCGCTCATAGATGGACATCATCATCGTATTTGCAATGCCAATGGCCGCCACAAGAAGGGAGACTGCACCGATTCCTCCAAGAACCGCCTGTACTAGGGCAAACTGCTTTTTCATGCTTTCAATGTACTCGATATTCGTTGATACATTATACCCCAAGCTTCGGATGGCGCTGGATAGTTCCTCCACATTTTCCATATCGTCTGCCTGTATCCTTGCCATGCTGTAGACAAACTTACTATATGGCTTTCCGCTTGCCGTGGACGGCTGTCCCGGGATCACACGTCCGCGGAATTCTTTTTGAAGGTAAGATTTCAGTGTATCAAGATCGCAGTATACATTGGATGAATTCATATTGTACTCGTCAATACCGCCTTCTATCACACCACTGCTCTTCACCGCATATTTTTTGGGAATGCTGGTCTGACCCCTGTTTTCTCCCGCACCACTGTCTGCGCTGTCTACTCCTACAGATGGGGGATTCTGTGATGCATGATACCCATCTGTGTCAAAGATTAGAAAAATAGAGTCATTTTCCATATCGATATCAGGCACTTCACCGGTATCCCAGTATCCTTTCATCGTAGTTTTTTCATAAAAGTTTGCAAGAACCGCATTTCCATACACCATCTCCAACTGGTTACTGTTAGGATCGGGCAGGTTCCCGCCTTCTTTTAAATTCAGCTTCAGTTCTTCTAAGCCTTCCGGCGTCATCCCGGTAATGTCAAGATACCCCTCGTAGCGCCCTTTTAATCCGATAGCTGATACATTCAGGACTGGTTCTGCGCTCTGAACATGTTCCAAGTTCCTTAGCTCATCGATCACTTCATCTGTAATATATTTCTGCGATTCCTCCTCGGACGAAGAACCAGTATACATCATGCCAACACCCCAGCTGTCTTTTCCTGTTACCGTAATGGCAGTCGTGCCGCCGTTCTCTGCCACCTCCTCATACATTGCCTCCTGAAGACCCAGTCCCATGGAAATCATAACCACAATTGAGGCTGTTCCGATCACCACCCCGAGAACTGTAAGAAAAGTACGCAGTTTTCTCCGCCTGAGGCTGCTAACGCTCATCCTCAGTAAATCGCTCCACCTCATCAAACAATTCCTCCTCTTCTAATCCCCGGCTCTTTTTCTTCCTGCGCTTAATCAGGACCACCGCCGCCGTGATTCCAGCGGCTGCTAGAACTATAATTGCAATGATCATCCCCACCGGCGTGTGCCCCTCTTCAGGTATTTCACCGGCCATCATTTCCATATCCTCCGGTATCATCTCCTGCATAACTGTCATGGGAAATTTCTGTTCAGCTGTGTTCACATTTCCCGCGTCATCCTCATAGGAAAGAATCAATTTGCACTCTTCATTTCCCGCCGTTTCTTTCACGGCAGTTACAATACTGTCAATAGTTCCTGTTCCTCCCGCATCCAGATTCCCGATAAATTGTTCTTCCGCCTCGATCATCTCCCCTTCCATGCGGACCTTAACGTTATACATTTTCACTCTGCCAAGATTGTAAAGGCTGCACGATATGTTTGCCTCTTCCCCCACTGACACAGTATCGGGAGCGATCCGGATCTCACTGAATTCAAACCGCGCTTCCTGTTTAACCGGGATAGCAAGGCTTGACTGTGCCTCGTACTGTACGGCACTGCTGTCTTCGTATTTCATATCCATGGTGATGCCATACGGCTTTTGAATCAAATCCGCCCGCGCGTTAAGGTCAATGGCGATATCCTTTGTCCCTCCTGCCGCAATTTTCTCCAAATAGATTGAACTTGATCCAGAAGAGGGAAGAAAAGCCGGAGCCTCTGCCGCCGCTTCCGTCCCTGACGCCGCCGCCTGAAGATCAAATACCATATTGCTCACTGCCGTCCTTTGAGATGTATTCTTCAGATGAACAATCAGCTTAAAGTCACTTCCTGCGTGGACTTCCCCGGGCTCTGTATCAAATCCTGTCACAATTACCCGGGGCACGGAACCGCTGCCGCTTTCAGTCCCCCCTCCTCCAGAGATGACCGGATCATTGTTGATAAACCCTCCGCCATCTAGTTCCTGATTCAGAGAACCGGACTGTGAGGCGCCGCCATTGCTTTCGCCCGGCTGACCCTGACCGCCGCTTTCCTGTCCGCCGGAATCGCCGCCTTCCGCTGGTTTTTCCTTCGCTTCAGTCTTTACAAAGATATATTTTTCCGTCTCATATCCCGTTTTCCCATCATCATATGTAATGCGGAACACCAGCTTATACGCTTTTCCCGTCACATCACTTTTCACAGTCAGTTTCCCATCGCCTGCTCCCCAGAAGGCAGACGCCTGCTGCCCTGCCTGAAGGGTGCCAAGCTTTTGTTCGTAATTCAATTTATCCAGTTCGAATGGCCACGAATCCGCATCCTCTATAACTGGGGCGATCCGTACATCCTGAGCATCCATGTTTCCGCTGTTGAACACATTGATCTGAAGGCTCGCTTTCTCCCCTGCTTTGAACACAGGGGTTTCTTGCCCATCCCCCACACTAATGCGGATGCGGGTCAGCTCTTTATTATCCTGAGTCCCCTCTGAAATTCTGGATACCGCTTCATTTCCCGCCTGTGCCTGCGCCGGATCCGCAGCCTTTTCTTTTGCGCTCACTCCTGCCGGACAAGATGCTGCCAGTACAAACACTGCGCACGCTGCTGCTAACCATGCTCTTTTTGTTTTCTTCCCTCTATGCCTTTTCATCCTCTTTTTCCCTCCTGTTTTCTTGTATGTACACAATTTTTCCGTCTATGATCTGAAATACCTTATCTGCATACTCTGCCTCATGAGGATCATGAGTGACCATCACCAGTGTACGCTTCTGCTCCCGGACAATCTTTTGCATCAATTTCATGACTTCCTCTGAAGTATGAGAATCCAGATTCCCGGTAGGTTCATCGGCAAAAATAATTTTCGGATCAGACACAAGCGCACGTGCCACGCCCACTCTCTGCTGCTGCCCGCCTGAGAGTTGGTTCGGCAGATGGTTCTTGTGTTTTCCAAGATTGACCAGATCCAGCATCCGGTCTGCTCTTTTCATCCTGTCCTTTCTAGCCGTCCCCCGGAACATAAGCGGAAGAGCAACATTTTCCAAAGCGTTCATTGTCCCCATCAGATGAAACGACTGAAAAATAAATCCCACGTTCTCTCTCCGGAATTTTACCAGTTGCTCCTCGTTCATCTGCTCGATATGGCTCTCTCCGATAATGACCTCGCCCTTAGTCGGCCGTTCCAGACCAGCAAGCATATTAAGAAGCGTAGATTTTCCCGAACCAGATGTTCCTACGACAGCGCAGAACTCTCCTTCCCGGATGTCAAGACTTACACCGTCCAGCGCACGCACTACTGAATCTCCCACCCGGTATAATTTGTAAAGGTCTCTTACACGGATGATCGTTTTCACAACACCCCTCCTTGTCAGCATATGATACTTGCATCATATCTGATGTTTAGTAATATTTAGCCATGGAAAACTTAAAGATTTTCTTAATTTCCATTTTCTTCCGAAGACCAAAAAAATCCCCGAAAGAACTGTCTTCACAGTCCTCTCGGGGAAAGTCAGAAGCAGATGACGGGAATCAGAACTTGTGTTTTTTCCTATTATATGTCACATATTTCCGTTTACGTCTTTGCATAATACATATTGTTTTTGCACTCTGTATAAATTATTAGTATCATTTTAGTATCAAAAACTTGAATCACAGCATCCAATATGCTATAGTGTGAATAGAAAAGGAACAACCGCCCACAAGGGGTTGACCTCGACAAGATTGTAATAGAATTACCACCCTGAAACCGGCCAAAGTTTAGAGGGTGGTTTTTCTATGCCTTAAAACATTACTTCAAGTTCGCAAAAACGAATGTCAGCAATGCCAGAATGAACATTCCAAAAGCCATCAGATCTTTAAAGTCAAACGGTTTCTTGTCCATCAGCACCACCCCCATTCTATGTAGAATAGAGGTCGGCCACCCTGCAACACGGTTATTCCTGTCCATATACTACCATATTGGAATTATAAATACAACCAACATATCAGCCGCCCATCGCAAGCCGCTCCGTTTCGCTTGTCCATGTCTGGAGGAACCGCCTGACACCTGTATGAGAGATCGGAGCCGCCGCAATGTATTCTTCATAGTAATGTCTGTAGCAATAGCGCGGAGCACGGGTTTTAAGCGTCCTCTCCGCCTTTTTCTGGATCGTATTAACCTGTCCGACAGTAACTCCTAAGTGTTCTCCTATTTCCCGTAATGTAAGCCTCTCGATAAACCTCAGACGGATTATACGGGACTGTTCAGACGGCAGATCATCCACAGCACACCACAGGCCGCGTTTCATGTTTTCTGTATCCATAGATTCAACGGCAGACTCTTCCAGATCATCAGACGATGCTATACATTCCTCAAGACTCGTTTCTCCGTCCTCGTTTTCTATAGGCTCATTCAGGCTGCGTATTTGCCCTGCTTGAACCGCCTGACGTATCTGCGCCAACTTCTCCCGGCTGATACGCATAGCGCCGCATATTTCAACATCTGAAGGATCACAGCCGCAATTCTGCTCATATTCACGGATTACTTTCTTATAATCTCGTATATCAGCGCATACTCCCGTTGACAAATGGACAGGTCTGTTATTATCGACACACTCGCGCATGCGGCGCTTGATCCAAAACGCAGCATATCCAATGAATGACACACCCTTATCAGGTTCATAATGCGTCACCGCATCATTCAGACCAATATATCCGCTTTGCTCCAGATCCTCCAGTTCCGCGCCCGCTGAATACTTCCGCGCGATCGCGGATATAAACCTTTTGTTTTGCTCCCACAATTCCAGCATATTCCCGGCGGTGTTATCGCCTCCCTTTACCCTGATCACAAGCTGTTCATTTGTCATTCCGCACACTCCTTACTTAGAATTATCTTCCAACTGTGCCATATCCTTTATGATGCTTAACCATGCATCAAAATCTTTCAGGTTATTTCCTTCCGGTATGATGTCACCGACATCTGCATGAGTGATCTTCTCATCATCCAGTAGAACTCTTATCTCCGCGACAGGTAACGCAGTAACCTTTCCGTCAATATTCACGTATGCTTTTATATGCGCCGGTACGAGATCCAGAGCCGCAAGATACAGCCTGCCTATCCTGTCCATGTCACCGCCCCTTTTCTATATCTTTGAGTAAAATCTCAAGTTCATCAATTTTCTTCTGCTGTTCATCCGTCCTGATTGCCCCGAGAATCGCGTTACAAGCCAATATGATAGTGTTTGCCGTCTTAGTGTCCATTTCTCCGTTTGCGGTCATATTTGCCACTTTCGCAAGCGCTCTGCGAACTTCCGTGGGCGTTTTAAGTCTCAGCTTTATCGGCATATCCTCCCACCTTTATCCTTTAATTTCTTTCTCAATAGCTTTCAAATAATCCTGACGCAGTATTTCTTTCTGCGTATCGGCATTCTTTTGTAGGAAATGCTGCCCTTCTACATATCCGCCGTTTCTGGTTCTGTGACCATATTCAACATGCGGCGCATATGAAGCGGTATACCCCATAATCCCCTCAGCCGGGTAAGCTACAGATGAATCCCTGAGCTCTCCAGTATCAACCGGCGTACCCCCGGGCTGTCTCGCTCGATTAAGCATCTCTGTTGTATTTTTCTTTATTACGGCATCATGACGAATACTATTCAGACCATATAATTTTTTCTCAAGCTTCTGTAATCCGTCTAATTCAATTTTTACTTCCATAGTCATGCTCCTTATAATCGCCACAGACGCGAAAGATTGCGCCCGTGACTCATCTATGCATAAGCCCCTTTTGATCTGAGATTTGATCTTTGCTGATTTCCGATTTTTTTAATCGTGTAATCGCTGAATGTTTCTTTCAGAGGCGTTCCATCAAATTGCGGATAAGTATTCACAATAACAGATATACCTTCATACAGCCCCTCAAGCGATAAAGGCTCTGCATCATTCGCATTACGTGCTGCTTCTTTCGCATATTTCACGGATATATCGTGCGGTATTACCTGCGCCCCGTTCGGGAGATAAGTAAGTTCGCCTCTACCGCCCTCATTCATGTATGCGAAACCGCCCTGCCAATCGTCGGTATCGTATGAGATCTGCCATCATAGGGGATCCGCATACATTCTCGATCATCGCTACTCTGTCAATATCGTATTTCAGTTCATATTCTTTCCCATTAATTTCAAACATTCTGTCAATCTCCTTTTCTAAAATCTTCTTTTTCTGACAAAAAGCTGCGGATGTTCCGCAATCAGTCTCAGCCGTGTTTCGCGGTCTTTCACATCCAGTATTTTTTCTTTTGTCCACATATCAACTGACATTTGATGAAGCGTTGAAGAGATTCAATTTTCAGAGTGAATTTGACAGGCGAGTCAACAGGGCGATTCAGTCCGCACTTAATGAGGCTCGGAACGGATGGGAAGAGCAGAAGGATAAAGAGCGCAAGGCTCCGACTGAGGTTGAGCGTCTGGAGTCAGAAATCTCTGAAATGAAAAAAGAACTTGCATTAGAGGAAAACCGCAGCGAAGCCCGTGAGATTGCAGGGAATTTCAGATATAAACCGTCAAATGATCTTATCGAGTATGCCGTAAAAGAGGACAAGGAAGAAACCATTTCTAACACATCGATCCTCTGCCAGTTATTTAATGACGCTATGATAACTGAGGTCAAAAAAGCTCTGAGCGGTCATCCACCAAAGGCAAGTTATGGAAATGTTGATATGTGG
>NBJMC04201__coassemble_1404_pt1 | contig 12834 bp, 11 predicted proteins | sample NBJMC04201__metabat2_high_PE_020 | metagenome-assembled genome bin NBJMC04201
GCAAGAAGACCATCTAATTGTACTGATCCTAAAATTATAGAAGCATTAAAAGAATTAGGAGAAAATGAAAAGGAATGGTTGGATACCGCAAAAGAATTCGGAATTCCCATTCCTCCCATAACATATAAAAAGGGAAAAAACTATAGCGGAAAACTGGCGTTGCGAATGTCTCCATATGTACATGAAAAAGCAGCAGAAACTGCTCAAGACCTTGGAATTAGCCTGAATCAATTTGTTAATGATGCACTCATAGCATATACCTCAGATGTGAGTGATTCTTTTAGAAAAGAGAAAATTCCATACCCAGATACTGAGATGAGTACCCATATTATTAATTTCCCAGTACAAAATAATTCGCAGTTTAGTAATGTTCAAGAAGAATTGGAGGAAATGTGATGATTCCTATGCTTAATTTCAAGTTACAGTCCGTCACTACTACAGAAATTATTTTAATTAATAAGCGCACTCTAAATGGAGAGCAATTAAAATTCAATCTTTCCAGAAGATGTCGAAAAAGTGACGGGAAAGGAAATGAATATATAGGGGAGTGTTCTGCCGAACTGCTATTAGTTGACGAGGAGAACATTGAACGAGACGATCGAACCTTTTATGTAAAAGTGGCTTTAAATGGAACTTTCATTTGTAATGAATCCCAAGAAGATATCACCGATGAAGCTCTTCATTCTTCCACCATGCTTGAGCTTCTCCCACATGTACGCGCTTGCTTAGCCTCTACGATGACTAATGCAGGGCTAACACCTTATATTATTCCAAACTCAATTATCCCTGAGTTTTCTTAACTTAAAAACCGCCCCTGCACTCCCAGAGCCGCCGGGGCATGGAAAAGGTATAACCGCTTCGGCGATTATATAGTGGTGTACAAAAGAACAGGGGAAAGAGAGGAAACTATGAAAAAGAAACTTTTAGTACTTATGATTGCTGGAATGATGTCTCTGTCGGCTGTGGCCTGCGGTGAAACATCCGACACACAGGAGCCTGATACGCAGGAAGCAAACGACAACACAGGGGACGAAGCAAGTGGCGATGACGCAGCTGTAGATGAGGCTGATTCAGAAGATGATGGCATCATCAATTTTGATGGTGAGGGTTATAATGTAACCTATGTCAAGCACGAAACTGGAACTGATTACGAAGGGAATCCATGCCTGTATTACTACTATACATTTACAAATAACGGCGAGGAAAACACCAGCGCGGCAGTAGCATCCTATATCCAGTGTTTCCAGAATGGAGTTCAGTGTCAGAGTGCTATAACAACAGAGTCCAATGATTCAATAAATAACTACATGATGGACGTTCAGCCGGGCGGAAGTATCGAAGTATGTCAGGTATTCTCCTTGTCAGATACGAGTGATGTTACCATTGAAGCATCCGAGCTTATTTCGTTTGATGACACCAAAGATACTCAGATAATTACGCTAGAATAATATGCCGATTATGCGCAATATATAAAAACCGCCCCGGTGTGCCAACACCAGAGCGGCTGGGGCATCCACAAACGAATAATGTATTTACCCGGGCAGCCGGGGGACGTGCTCTCACCCGATTCCGAGTCCTTGCGGAAGGTGGTGATTATTATGAGTACATATGAGGAACTGAGCTTGATCGTGAGCACCGCCTTACTGATAGTATCCATTCTGAATTTTACGCATAAGAAATAGCCGTCCTGCTCTCGTCAAAGTTTAGGAACGGCTATTTCGTAGCTTAGTATTAGCTTTCGCCGGGTCGGGTAGCTTGCACCTACCCGTCGGCTGTCTTGTTAAGTACATTATAGCAAATGTACCCAAAAAGTCAACCGTCCGATGCGCCAACACCAGAGCAGCCGGGGCACTCAAAACAGAATAATATTTCAGAATGATTCTAATATTATAGAAAAGTTCACAAAAAATATATTGATTTTTTACTGCAATGGGCATATTATTATAGTACATCACAAATGTGGTGTATTTAAAGAATGTTCGCAATTAGCATTTGCGCAACCATCCATGAGAGTGTACCCCTAGCAGTAATCCTCCCACCATAAGGGAAGCGATGACCCTAGGGGTATTTTTCTGCAAAGGAGAATATGTTTATGATACGAACTGCAATATTAGTCGACGGGGCATTTTATAGAAAACGCGCATATAACCTTTTTGGGGATCTTCCTCCCGCAAAACGCGCAAAAGAGTTATCTTCTTATTGTCACAGGCATATTAAAGAAGAAAAGGACGGCGCTCACTTATATAGAGTATTTTATTATGATTGTCCTCCAATCTCCAAAAAAATTTATCATCCACTTTTAAAAAGGCAAATAGATCTCTCTCAAACGGATGACTACATCTGGGCAAATGATTTTTTCAAAGAATTAAAGCATCAGAGGAAATTTGCATTAAGACTTGGACGCTTAGCAGAAGAGCAAGCTCAATTCACCATAAAGCCGGATTCTTTCAAAAAAGTCCTGAATGGATCAAAAAAATTAGATGATCTAAACGAAAAAGATTTCGCTTTATCTGTTTCTCAAAAAGGCGTTGATATGCGAATCGGAATTGATATAGCATCTTTGGCTTTTAAAAAGCAGGTTGATCAAATTATCTTAATATCAGGTGATAGTGATTTTGTCCCTGCCGCAAAACAGGCTCGCCGGGAAGGCATTGACTTTATTTTAGACCCCATGAGATCTCCAATTAAAGAAGATTTGTTTGAACATATTGACGGAATGAGAACAAAAGCACCTAAAAAGGACCCAAAATAGCAAAACCGTCCAGTACTGGTAATACCGAACGGCTAATACATATCCGAAGATATGCACATATTTTGACCAAGAGTATTGTATCATCTTCGGGCGGCCGTCACAATCCAGAACATAAGTTCATGGTCTGGCTGTTATTTTTATACCTTAAAGGAGATGATATTATGGCAACCGCTAAGAAATTACCATCAGGGTCATGGCGTTGTCAAGTGTTCAGCCATTATGAACCCGTCTTTGACGATCAGGGTCATGTTGTAATTGATCCCAAAACTCAGAAACCGAAAAAGAAACGAATCTATGAATCATTTACAAGTGATGATCCAACGCGCAGAGGAAAAGCCGAGGCAGAAGCAATGGCAAATGACTTTTATCTGAATCATAGGAATAAGAGCCGGCACCCGGAACGGCTTACTGTCTTTGAGGCGATCGACAAATACATTACGGCTGCTGATGTCGCATTAAGTCCTAAAACGATTGAAGAATATTGGAAAATCCAAAAAAATAGTTTCCAAGGAATTATGTCTCTTGAACTCCGGGAGCTTACAGACGACATTCTTCAAGAAGCCGTCAACATTGAAAGTAAACGCCCAAACCGGCGTTGCACAAAGAACCCGCGTCCTATATCGCCGAAAACAGTACGAAATTCCTACGGCTTAATATCCGCAGTTATCAATCAATATGGAAACGGATATACACCAAAGGTTAAGCTTCCAGAGGTTCCGCGAAAAATTATTGACCTTCCGGATCCTGAAATCATTTTCAATATTATCAAGGGAACAGATGCGGAGCTCCCCTGCCTTCTCGCGATGCGGCTCAGTTTTTCGCTTGAGGAGATCCGCGGGCTGAAAAAATCATCCGTACAAGGCAACTATATAACAATCAATCAGGTTGTAGTCGATGTGGGCGGGAAAGCAGTTGAAAAAGATCTGGCAAAGACTGCAACAAGGATCCGCCGTCACCGAATTCCGGCGTACATAAAAACCCTGATTGATTCGCTCCCTGCCGATCAAGAGCAGCTCGTCCCGGGATCCGCTGATTCGATTGGGAAACGCTTTTCGCGGCTTATGGAAAAAAATGGGATCAAAATGAACTTCCACAAGCTGCGACATGTGAACGCATCTGTTATGGCTTATCTGAAAGTCCCGGAGAAATACGCATTAGAACGCGGGGGATGGAAAAGTGATAAGGTTATGAAAAGAGTCTACACACATACTTTTTCGGACAAGAGGCTCGAAACCGATAATGTAATCGATCAGTATTTTGAAGAAGTATTAGATATCAAAAGTAAAGATGCGGCATTTGACGAGAAGAAATACAAAGCGTGGCTTATTCTCTTTGACAAGCCAGATAATAAAAAATCTATGCGAGCTTTCAAAGAATTCATGCAACACGAAATGCAACACGAAAATTGAAAACCCGCATAAACACTAGCTTTATACAATGGAGTATACGGGATTCGAACCCGTGGCCTCAACAATGCGAATGTTGCGCGCTCCCAACTGCGCTAATACCCCGTAATGGTTATGGAAACAACGGGGCTCGAACCCATGACCTCCCGCTAGTCAGGCGAGCGCTCTCCCAGCTGAGCTATGTTTCCACATCCATCGGTTATTATATCACTCTTCAACAAAGATGTATAGCCTTAATTTCTCTTTCACCGAGGCACGACCGCAACCGCCTGCATATGCTGCGCACCGTGCCGTTTCTCTACGACTTCTTTGGGATAGCGGATCACACCGTTCCCGCCATATGGATCGTTAAAATAATACCCTTCTTTATCATAACCAACGAGAAGCATACAGTGTTCATTGGAGATCCATATGAATGTTTCTCCTGTATCGAAAAGTTTCCATTCCGGTCCGGCAACAGGTTCTCGCATATTGATGCACGCCCAGTAAATAACCGGCATGCCTTTCTCGATGTAGCGGTGGAGAAGCTCCGCTGTGGGCGTCCCTGTTTCATCTACCACTATATAGCGTTTGTCAGCCTCATTAAACGCATCTCTCTGTCCGAGTCTTTGGACGCCGTCGCTGCCCGAAGCTGTCCATTCATCCAGCGCTCTGCCCAAAGCCCGCGCGATCACCGGGGCATAACATCCGAAAGAACCTTCATCATACGGACTTCCGCAGAAATATTTACGCGGGTCAGGGCCGTAAAGCTCCCCGTCCCGCTGTTCAAATTCTTTCTGTTCCAGATAGTTTTCTATAAACTCGTCCACCGTAATGTCAACTCCCAAAAAACGGAGTAGCATCACCGCGGACACGCTTTCACACCCGGTCGGATATGTACCGCTTTGATCAATATACGGCACATTGATCAGGACCCGGCCTGTCCTTCCTTGTTCCACACCATGCGGCATGCCGTCACACATTTCCTTTCTCCTGCCTTTTACCGAGAACAATCTTCATAGTGATAAGCACTCCAAGGAGAACGAGTAGGTTCACGCCCAGCACTATCCACCAGATATGCACAACCCCTGCAAGAATGTATCCAAAGAAACAGATAACTGCCACAATCGCCGCATACTGCATCTGTGTGGACACATGGTTGATATGATTGCTCTGCGCCCCCGCCGAAGACATGACCGTCGTGTCCGAAATCGGGGATACATGATCACCGCACACAGCACCAGCCAGCACCGCGGACACAGAGATAATCATCATCTCCATATTGCTGTTTCCCGAGAACATTCCCGTGGCAATAGGTACCAAAATTGCAAATGTCCCCCACGACGTACCCGTGGAAAATGAAAGGAATACTGCCGCCGCAAACAACACCGCTGGAATAAAAATACTTGCAGAAGCATTGTCCCCTACAACATGGCCTACAAAATCCGCAAGTCCTAGCGCGTCTCCCATTCCCTTTAATGACCATGCGAAAATGAGGATCGTAACAGCGGGAACCATCAGTTTAAACCCTTCTACAAGACTGTCCATAAACCCTTTAGATGTCACGACCTTCCTTGGCAGATATAAAAACACCATGAAGAAAATCGTCACCATTGTGGCAAAAATCAAGCTGGTCTCAGCGTCGCACCCTGAAAACGCTGTGATGATATCCGTAGCGCCGCCGAGATATCCCGTGTAAATCATCGCCCCAATCGCTGATATGATAAGGACTGCAACAGGAAGAACCAAATCCATAACTTTTCCATTCCTATTGACCTCTTCTTCCGGCACCTGCTCGAACTCTTCCGCCCCAGTAGTAAAGAGATCGCCCTTTGCCGCGTTATCCTCGTGCTTCTTCATCAGACCGAAATCAAACGCTGTGATAGAGGTAAAAAACACCATTACAATCGTGAGAATTGCATACAGATTGTACGGTATTGTATTGAGAAAGAGCTGGAATCCGCTGATTCCCGCATCTTCTGGCACGTAAGAATTAACTGCCGCAGCCCAGCTTGAGATCGGTGCGATGATGCAGACTGGAGCTGCCGTCGCGTCTATGATATACGCCAGCTTAGCCCTTGATACCTTATAGCGGTCTGTCACAGGCCTCATAACTGACCCCACCGTCAGGCAGTTAAAATAATCATCCACAAAGATCAGGATGCCGAGCCCCGTCGTTGCAAGAAGGGCGCTGCGCTTTGATTTAATCTTCGTTCCCGCCCATCTGCCGTAAGCTCCAGAGCCTCCCGACTTCGCCATAAGCACGATAATCATTCCCAACAGCACGTCGAAAATCAGGATATTCAAATTCATGCTGTTCTTCATGATATCAAAGAAATTCACGAAAGCATTCCACGGGTGAAATCCGCTGTATAGCAGAGCGCCCACCGCCACGCCGATAAAAAGGGAGCTATAAACCTCCTTCGTAATCAGCGCAAGAATGATCGCCAAAAGAGGTGGGACAAGAGCCCACCACGTTCCGATAAACATTGAACTGTCCATATGTACTCTCCATTCCTTTTTACTGTATCTGGTGTCAGAAAACCTAAAAAGCGCCTCCCGCTTTACTTTCCGACTTCTGATATTTCTTCTATTGTATAGAACCTTGAAACAATTGACAAGCGTAATTCGTAAAAGAACCTCTGATTTGTGTAAATAAAGGCAAACTCCTGCCCCACAGATCAAGAAAAGAGCTCCATCCGCGGTACTCCTGCCAATGGAACTCTTTCCCATCATTTTTTATAATTTTTTATATAAGAAAGGCCCACCTCTGCCGGGTTACAGCAGCCCTGCTATCTGCGGCAGCCAGAGGCTGACAGCAGGAACGTATGTAACAAGCAGAAGCCCGATCAGTATCGCAATGTAATACTTAAGCATGTATGGCATTACCTTTGCAAGGCTGGTCCTGCCCACTTTGATGGCAACAAACAGCGTATTTCCTACCGGCGGCGTAATATTACCGATACACAGATTATAGACAAGGATAAGCCCAAACTGTACCGGATTCATGCCAAAAGTCTGTACAACCGGAAGAAACAGCGGTGTGAAGATAAGAATCGCCGGTGTTACGTCCATAAATGTTCCCGCGATCAGCAGGATCACATTCATAATCAAAAGGATGATGACCGGATTCTGAGTCAGCCCGAGAAGAGCTGCAGAGATTGCCTGTGGGATCTGTGTAAAAGACATCACCCATCCGAGGATGTTAGAAACACCGATCAGGAACACAACCATACCGCTCATCTTTGCGCTCTCCACTACGATATCCCAGAACGATTTCCATGTGATATTACGGTAGCAGATCCCGAGGATCAGCGCGTATACAACCGCAATGGCAGAGCCCTCCGTAGCTGTGAACACACCTGCGATGATTCCGCCGATCACAACAACGATCAGTGATAACGACGGGATTGCCCTAAGAGTGCAAACGCCCAAATTCTTCCAGTCAAATTTCCCGGGAAGCCCCTTGTAACCTTTTTTCTTCGCGATCAGCGCCGCAACTACCATACAACAGATTGTCCAGATGATCCCCGGCACATATCCTGCCATGAACAGCGCTGCGACCGAAGTTCCTCCTGCTGCCAGCGAATATGTGATCAAGGCGTTAGACGGCGGGATTAGCAGTCCCGACGGAGCGGACGCACCGTTGGTCGCCGCACAGAGCGCTTTGTCATACCCCTGCTCTTCTTCTCCTTTTTCAACCATGCTTCCTACTGCTGCCGCAGCCGCGGACGCGGAACCGGAGATTGCTCCAAAGAGAGCATTTGCTCCTACGTTCGTCACCAGCAAGGCTCCCGGAAGCTTCCCGAGTATCGCCATAACAAAATCTACAAGACGCTTCGCGATTCCGCCTTGGTTCATCAGATTCCCCGCAAGAATGAAAAAGGGGATTGCCGTTAAACTGAATTTGCTCATTCCCACAAAAATGCGTTGCGAGCCTGTCACGACCGATACATCGAGCGCAACTGTCTGAAGTATACACACAAGCGAGGATATGCCGATGGCATAAGAAATCGGCACTCCTATGATCAACAACACTGCAAGAATCACTATAATGATTAACAAGGACTGGATTGCCATAACTTATACCTCCTCCTTTTTCAGCTCTGCATTTCCCTTACTGATATCAACAATATTTAGCACCGTATAGACCATGTTAAGCACACCGCACAACGGAAGCACTACATAGAACACACCTACTGCAACACCGAGGGATGATGTCATCTGTCCCATGGCGAGTTTGGCGATAGATATTCCGCCGTATACGAGAATGATAGCTGAAAATGCAAAAGCGATAAGTTCTCCGATGATTCCGAAAAATTTCTGCATTTTCCCACTCATCCGTTCCACGATAACAGGGATATTCATGTGACCGCGCTCCCCCGTGATCAATGACGCCCCCAGGAGGCTTGCCCACGCGAACAGATAAGATACCAGTTCTTCCGACCATGAGGATGGATTCTTCAGGACATATCTTGTAAATACCTGCCAGCAGGTCAGGACAACCATCGCAAGAAGGCTGACTCCTGCCAGTACATTTAAAATTTTATTTAAAACCTTTCTCAGCTCTTTCATTTCCTGATCCTCCCTTCCTATTCCTCAGACGGATATTCCTCGTTGTACGCTTGGATAGCTTCGTAAATCGGCTCAAGATCTGGGTATTTCTCCAGCATGCTGTCGTGCATCGGCAGGCATATTTCCCTGAAAGGCTCCGTGTCCGGATAAAGAAAGGTTACACCCTGCTCGTTTTCCGCGCGTTCTTTCGCCTCTGCCACAGCGTCTACCCACTCTTCTCTCTGCACCTGATTTACAAGCTCGAATCCTTCCTCGAACACTGCCCTCTCTTCACTGTCAAGTCCGTCGACAAATGTATTGCTTCCAATGAGAATGTCCGGGATCATCTGGTGCATATCGTAGGAATAGTATTTGCAGACGTCGCCGTGCCCATTGTCCGTAAGAGCCAGCTCATTGTTCTCGGCTCCGTCGATGATCTTTGACTGCAGTGATGTATATACGTCGCCGAATCCCATGGGTGTCGCGGAGCCGCCCAGACGGTCCATCATTTCCACATTGGTCGGGGACTGCTGCACACGAATTTTCATGCCTTTCAGGTCATCCGGCGTCTCGATAGCAGTGTCCACCGTATAGAAATTTCGGGTTCCTGCATCCAGCCATGTCACTGCCTCGAACCCTGCCTGTTTGGTCGACTCGAAAATCGGACCTGTGATATTCTCATCATCCGTTGCCACACCGAAATTGATACAATGTAACGATGCACCGGATACCCTATTAACGATGAACACGCCACCCTTTTAACGATAGTGAACAGGTGCAAGGGTAACAGAAGGGGCATACTTATGAAACTGCCCTGCGGTTATTCGCCGCAGGGCAGTGTTGGTATTATCTGTTTTGCTTTTTCCTTCGTCTGTAGATTACGGTACCTGTAAGACCAGCGCTTGATGCCAGCGCCAGAATGATCCAGAGCAGGTAATTGGAATTATCTCCCGTAGGAGGAGCTTCGTTTGTTCCTGATGGTTCTTCCTTGTCTGTCGGTGTCGTTGCATCCGGTTTCTCGGTCGGCTGGGAAGGATCGCCTGTCGTTCCAGTTGCTGGGATTTCGACTGCGTCCTTTTTGTAGCCGCATACGGTACATTCCTCATGCCTGGAGCCTGCCTGCGTAGCGGTAGCTTCCGTATCAATTACCCACTTAAAGGTATGTTCCGCCTTGTTTATGGTTTCGCCGCATTCACAGGTATTCCAATGGTTGGTTTCGTCATACTGCCAGTCGCCTTCTGCCACGCAGGTGTGTGCGGCAATTGTGACAGTCACAGCGGTGGATGCAAGAGCTGTTCCGTTTGCCTTTACACGGACTTCATAGGCTCCGTTGGTAAGTCCCGTAACGGAATTACCGGGAACGTCCGTCCAAACGGAAGCCGTGGACAGCTTATATTCCATTGTGCTGTCAACGCCCGTGATCTGTCCATCGTTCTGTTCGCTTGTGGTGCAGTCCACTGCAAGAACGCCTGTTGGCGGCTCCGCCTGCGTCACGTCAATGGTCTGCACTGCGGAGTCGGAAGTCGTTATACCGTTCCCTGGTTTGTACACCTTTACATCATTTGACGCTGTTACGCCGGTAATCGCCATTGTTGTATCAGTAATACCATTCCATGTACTGCCGCCGTCCACGCTGTATTTCATAGAAACATCCACGTCCGAAAGGACGCCGCCGTTATCACTTGCGGCGGTAAACGTGGCGTTTGGCGTTGTTTCCAGCGACAGGGGGACTTTCAGATTAATCGTTTGAAAAGAGCTGGCATAGTCTGTTTTATAGTTGCCGTTGCACTGCTCGGAAAACACCTCCAGCTTATAATCTCCGGCCGCAAGGCCTGACGGAAGGCTGACCGTAGCCGTGCCGCTTTCGCTGTTCTGGGCGATATTTCCGTAGTAAAGAACGGTGTCACTGCTGTCACAGAGCAGGACAGAAACATATTCTTTGTCGCCTGTCTCTGCACCCGAATAGGTAATCTGTACGCTGTCGCCCGCCTGAGCGGAAACGTTTGTCTGTCCGTTCACATTGGCTGAAAATTTGCGGCTTTCATCCTTTAGTGTTAATTTCCATTCGTTTCCGGTATAATCTCCAATTTCAAAAATCGTGTCGGCGCCTACGGCGCCTTGATTACCGCCGCTTGCAGCGGCGGAGATTTTGCCGCCTTCGGCGGCAGATATGAAGAGGACAGAGTTCAGATCTAAATTAAAAGCGGGGCGCGCAGCCCAGTCGTAGGTCACATGGAGGTCGGTCACGTAGCCGAGAAAGGAGACGAGGCCCGCAAGGTACGTATTGTAAACGCTGGGAGAGCGGAGCCACCAGTAGCCCGCGCTATTGCCATAATTGGCAATACGCGCATTGTCATCGGTAAAACCGTATGCGCTGTTTTCCGCTTCCTCTGCCGAGAGGAAAAATACCTTGTCCCCGCTTAAGGAAGATACTCCATACGCATAGCCGAAAGAGGTGCTTGTATACGCGCTATCGCTTTTCGTGGTTGCCAAAACCGCGTTTTGCTCTTTACTACTGAAATTATTACTGTAAAAGTTTTTACACCACGTTTGCGCCGTACTGTTTTGCCATACATTGCTGTCGCTTCCGCTATTGTCAAAATACACGCCTCCATCAGTACCCGTCCCAAGCAACACATCGGAGAGCAGGAACAGACCTTCGTTTTGGGTGTTGGTCTGCTCGTCCAATACCCGCCATTTTATGGGGCTATTGTCCCATTCGCCGTAATAGATATAGTCATATCCATTTGTACTGTCATAGCCGCTGATGTTGCTTGCGCCAAGCTGAATAGCCTTATCGTTATTGGCCGCAAAAGCCGCTGTGGGCATAATCCCTACTACAAGGCAGATTGCAAGTAGTAAACTTAAAATCCTTCTTTTGGGTTTCATTGTGCCTCCTCCTGTCCTTCTTCATATCATTTATGCGTTCATGGGCATTTCGCCCAGAATAGCCGTTACTTCCCCTTTTGGGGCTTTCGTCAACACGAAGTTGCCGTATATCTTCGTTTTCAGTTTCCATGTATGCCCATGCTTCAAATGCCCGTTGTAGCTCGCAAGGCTGCGTTTGATATTGTCAAGATTAGTTGACACATTTTTCTCAAGGATATCACTGACTATGCAGCCACCTCCAAAGCCTCATAGTACTGCCTGCGTTTTACCATGGGAGGAAGGCCGCCATTGGCAGAGCAGATCCTCCGGTTGTTCCAGTAGCTGAGGAAGTATCTCCAGATAAGTACCTTTAGTTCTTCTACTTCCATCTGCTTTGTGTCATAACGGTCATAAAGAAGCTCCGTCTTCATTCTGGCCCACATGCTCTCGCAGCGTGCATTATCATGGCAGCGCCCTCCGGCACTGTTCATGCTTTGATGGATATGATGCTCCCGGATGGTCTGACGGTAGGACTCGCTGGTATACTGTGTCCCGCGGTCACTGTGGATGACAGCGCCTTCCAACGCAGGATAGGCAGTCAGGGCGTTTTCCAATGTATGGATACATAGATCGGCTTTCATATTTGTTTCCATTGCCAGACCGAGGACACTAAGATCAAAGCAGTCAAAAATCGCAGATACATACAGTTTCCCATTGGATGCCGGAATCTCCGTGATATCCGTAATACATTTTTCTAATGGGGTATCAGAACGGAAATCCCGCTTCAGCAGATCGTCCGATTTCATGGCTTCGCGATCGGCCTTTGTGATCCCGTTGGGTTTTCTCTTGGGTCGATGGCTTAAACCAATCTGATCCATAACCCGGTATACGGTCCTCTCACTGGGGATATGTACTCCTTCCGGCTGCTTCAGCAACAGCGCCTGATACATCCGGATCCGTCCATAAGTATCGTTACATTCATCCTCGCTGATGATTTCTTTCATGGCATCCGCCAGATCCTGGTACTTCCAGGGACGGTCTTTGTTTGCGAGATATTTATAGAAGCCTTGCCGGCTGATACCAAGCATCCGGCAATAAAATGAAATTTTCCCGGTAATCCTGCCGTCCTCTGTTTTCAAAGCGAGAAAGATCATTCTCTGGTTTTTGCTGACTTCCGACGGCTGGCGGCGAAAAAAGCGCTGGCTTCCTCCAGAAATTCGTTTTCTTCCTTCAGGCGGCGGATTTCTTTATCCTGCTCCTTCACCCGCTTACGCA
>NBJMC04201__coassemble_1446_pt1 | contig 12543 bp, 10 predicted proteins | sample NBJMC04201__metabat2_high_PE_020 | metagenome-assembled genome bin NBJMC04201
GCATACCATACATTCTATTTTGATCCAGAGACAGGAAAGCCATTGAAAGGCGTCACAAGACAGGGGTACAGTGACGACTCGGCATGGGCAAGAGGACAGGCGTGGGGCATCTACGGTGTCCCGCTGAATTACTGTTATACAAAGGACGAGAGCGCTTTTAATCTATTCAAGGGCATGACGAATTACTTCCTGAATAGACTACCGGAAGATGATGTGTGCTATTGGGATCTGATCTTCGGAGATGGCTCTGGACAGTCAAGAGATTCCTCTGCCGCGGCAGCAGCAGTATGCGGTATCCATGAAATGATTAAATACCTTCCAGAGGTGGATGAGGATAAGGATGTTTACCGTCACGCTATGCACAGGATCCTCGGATCTCTGATCGATAATTATGTCAATGATGTGAAAGAACCCGGATCACCCATCCTGCTCCACGGCGTCTACTCATGGCATTCGGGGAAAGGCGTTGATGAAGGAAACATCTGGGGCGACTACTATTACATGGAAGCTCTTATGAGATTTAGCAGAGATTGGAACCTTTATTGGTAAAAGAAAAGGAAAAAAGAGAAAGGTGAAAATGAAGGAGGCAGAACTATGGCAACACCAAACATTGTATCACTGAGAATTGACGAGAGACTGATTCACGGACAGGGACAAATCTGGATCAAGGCCCTTGGGGTCAATACGGTAATTGTCGCAAACGACGAGGCAAGTATTGATCCGATCCAGCAGACACTTATGAAAACAGTTGTACCGAAGTCTATCGCAATGAGATTCTTTTCTGTACAGCATACATGCGACATTATTATGAAGGCATCTCCCAAACAGGTTATTTTCATTGTGTGCAAGACACCGGAAGATGCGTTAAAACTTATTGCCGGAGGTGTACCGGTAAAAGAGATCAATATTGGAAATATCCACCATGCTCCGGGGAAGCAGGAAGTGAACAAATATATCGCTCTGGGTGAGGAAGATAAAGCTGCGCTTAAAGAACTCCGTGATAAGTACGGCATTACTTTCAATACTCAGGCTACAGCTTCCGGCGATGACGGTACCGCGAAAGTGGATATTAATAAATATTTATAATCTAAGGAGGAGAGAAAAGTGGAAATTACACTACTTCAATGCGTATTAATCGGTTTGTGGACCGGGTTCTGTCTTGCCGGCATGCTGCTGGGAATCTATACGAACAGATGTCTGGTCATGGCCACAGGTGTCGGCCTTATTCTTGGAGATCTGCCGACAGGTCTGGCCATGGGCGCTGTGGGAGAACTTGCGTTTATGGGATTTGGAGTATCTCAGGGAGGTTCTGTACCGCCGAATGCGATGGGGCCTGGAATTATCGGTGCAATCCTGGCTATTACAATGAAAGATTCAGGTATGGACGTCAGCACAGCGCTTTCCTTATCTTTCCCATTCGCTGTAGCGTTCCAGTTCTTGATCACAGCAACATATACGTTTGCGACAACACTTACAGGAACGGCCATCAAGGCTCTTGAGAAAAAGCAGTTCGGGAAATTCCGTTTCTCTGCAAACTTGACGATCTGGATTTTCGCAATTGTCGGATTCGTTATCGGATTTGCAGGCGGTATTAGCTCCGAAGGACTTCAGACAGTAGTCGAGCTCATTCCGGACTGGTTGAACACAGGGCTTAGCGTAGCAGGTAAGATGCTTCCGGCTATCGGATTTGCTATGATTCTAAATGTTATGGCTAAGAAAGAGCACATCCCGTTCATTATTCTGGGATACATTGCAGTTGCTTATCTGGCGCTCCCGACAATGGGTGTTACCTTCTTGGCAACAGCAGTTGCTTTGATCGTATTCTTTAACATCAGCAAAAAAGAAAAATCTGTAGAAGAAGTGGAGGTTGAATTCGAAGATGGCATCTAATCAGTTAAGTAAAAAAGATTATGTTAAGACATCCCTGCGTGCATATTTCCTGCAAAATGGATTTAACTACGGAAACTACCAGGGACTTGGATATGCCAACATGCTTTATCCAGCGCTCCGTAAAATGTACAAGGATGACGACGATAAGCTGCAGCAGGCATTGGAGGAGAACGTAGAGTTCTTTAATACAAACCTTCATTTCGTTCCGTTTATTACAAGCCTCCACCTTGTAATGCTTGAAAACAAAACGCCGTTTAAGGAAATACGCAGTATTAAAATGGCGCTTATGGGCCCCCTGGCAGGTATTGGTGACTCGCTTGTCCAGTTCTGTCTGGCTCCGCTGCTTGGTACAATAGGAGCTTCTCTGGCAAGCGATGGTCTAGTACTTGGGCCGATCCTCTATTTCTTGGGAATGAATATCATTTTGTTCCTTGTAAAATATCTGACAGGTGTATGGGGATGGAAGCTGGGAACAAGCATTATTGACAAGCTCAGCTCTATGATGGAGCAGGTTTCCAACGTTGCAAGCATGATCGGTGTGACGGTTATCTCCGGACTTGCGGTAAGCTTTGTAAAAATAACCACGCCTCTGGAATATGCGACAGTAATGGCGACCGGAGAAGAAAACGTTGTTGCGATCCAGGAGATGTTCGACGCGGTGGCGCCGAATCTGCTTCCGGTACTTTATACCGCGCTTATGTTCTATCTGCTGAAAAAGAAGAAATGGAGTACATACAAACTTGTTATCTTCACAATTATTGTTGGTATTCTTCTTTCCGTATGCGGACTGATCGCATAGTATGAATGTGTTTTAAGGAGACGCCGCGAGGCGTCTCCTTACTGTTTATCTGAAAAAATAGAAAAGAGAGGAAAAAAGGTGAAGAACAAATACAGCAGTTTTACTGCGCTGGCAGAGGATTATGTGAAAGAGTTTGATACACAGGCTGCTGTCCGCTATCTGCGGGAGTACTGTAAGGCTGAGGCAGAGGAACTTCTTGAACGGGCTGATGAGCTGAAGGACCAGAGATTCCGGTTTGTGGACAAGTGGGATATGGAACCCTGTGAAACACCTTATCATCTGGAAAAGATGGAGTGGGACCGTACTCCTAACGGAGATCCGGAATGGGTCTACATGTTAAACCGCCATGACTATATGTATAAGCTATACATGGCATATTGCCTGACAGAGGACAGAAGTTATGTGGAAAAACTCAGATGGTATCTTTTTCATTGGATTCAGAATAACGAGATTAAAGAAGAAGGAACAGAGACGACCAGAACGATCGACACCGGGATACGCTGCATGAGCTGGCAGTTCCTGCTGCTTCATCTGACCGGCAGCCGTCTTCTTAGCAAAGATGAAACCGAGAAGATTATCAACAGTATAAGAGAACAGTACTTAAACATGCAGAAGAGGTATATCAGAAAGTATACTTTGAGCAACTGGGGCGTTCTCCAGACCACAGCAATATGTATGGGATACATGCTGTTCGGTGAAGAGCTGCCGCAGAACGGACTGGAAGATTGGGCGTGGAAAGAGCTTGAAACACAGCTGGAACTTCAAGTTATGGATGATGGCGGACACTGGGAGCAGTCAATTATGTACCATATGGAAGTTCTTCTGTGTTCTATGAAGCTGCTTCATATCTGCCGTTTTCTGAATATCAAAAAAGAGTGGCTGGAAGAAAAAGCGGCAAGGATGGCGCGATATGTCATGTTCGCCGCCGGACCGGATCATCGTCAGTGCGCCCAGTGTGACAGCGATGTGACAGATGTCAGGGATGTGCTGGTAAAAGCAGCGGTTCTGACAGGTGACGGAGAGCTCCGGATGATGGGATATGACACGCCTGATCTGGATAGCGTCTGGCTGCTCGGAATACAGGGAGTGAAGAACTACAATGCCATGGAGAAAAAAGTTCCGTCTGAACTTACCTTGAATGAGGTTGATACCGGAAATATTTATTTCAGAAATGGCTGGTCCGAACATGCGGACTATACGTATCTTACATGCGGTCCCCTAGGCAGCAGCCACGGACATGGGGATCTGACGCATATCTCGTTATACCACTCAGGCCGTCCGTTTTTCGTGGACAGCGGAAGATATTCCTACCGTGAGGATGAACCTGTCAGACCAATGTTAAAAAGCGCGCAGGCTCACAATGTATGTGTAATCGACGATATATCAATGGCAGTTCCCACGGGAGCATGGGGCTTCAAGAGCTATCCGGATGCCATGAAGAATTATTATAAGGAAAAAGACGGGATACATTATGCGGAAATGTCCTATCGCGCGGTTCTGGAAAAAGGGAAAAACTGCAGTGTGATCAGGCGGGTTATGGTATCTGACGAGGGTATCTGGATGATCGTAAATGATATATCCTATGACGGATCCCATAGTGTGAAGGAGTATTATCATCTGGATGCAAATGTCAATGTAAAAAAAGGTAATGTACAAGAAGTGTGCTGGGAGATGTCCTCAGGAGATGCGCAGCTTAAGATGTATGGAGAAGCATCCTTCAAGGAAGAAAAATGTATGATCTCCCCCAGATATAATCAATTGGAGGAAAGCATCCGGCTTGTGAAAGAACAGCAATTTGAAAATCATCTGTTAGATCTTACGGTGATGGCAGATAGAAGTATTACTGTGAGAAAGGTTCCGGTTTATCAATTTGGAAGGGAAGAAGCTGTCTCAAAGAATATTGTATATGCGAGGGAGTTCATAATTTCACCAACAGAATCTCAGACATTTCTTATCTGGAACCATGATACCTTTCAAGGTGGAAAGATTTATACATGCCAGGGAATCCCGGTTTACGGAAAGGCCATGGTTATTAGTAAAAAGCACGGTACCGTCAGTGTAGTGCGTCTGCGGAACTAAATAGACATGCGTGAACGGAAAAGTTGGTTTTAGACATCCGGGAATATAAAAAAATATTTTGTTTCTTAGTAAATCATGTTACTATATCTTATAGAATGACTATGAGGTTTGAATATGAGCAAGTTGACGATTAACGAGATAGCAGAGCGGGCTGGAGTATCAAAAACAACGGTATCGTTTTTCCTTAACGGAAAAACACATAAAATGTCAGAGGATACCAAGCAGAGAATTCAGCGAATTATTGACGAGACAGGATATGAGCCGAGCGCGGCGGCGCGGGCCATGAAATCAAAAAGAACCGGATTGATTGGGGTTATCCTAAAGGACATTTCTGATCCATATTGCGCAAAAGCGCTGAAAGGGATAGAAGATGCCGCCAGTGCGCATGAATTTCAGATCCTTCCGGGGAGCAGCGAGATGCTGTTTAAATCAGAGCAGGAGTATGTTGAGCGCATGATGCGGATGGGCGCGGAGGGATTTATCATACAGGCAACATACCGGTTCGGTATATTAGCAAAAGATCTGGAAAAAAAGCATAAGCCTATTGTGTATCTAGGAGCGAAACCTTATGAATATACAGGGCGATATGTGAAGGAAAATAATTATGAGTGTGTATACAAAGTAATTTCTGATTGTATAAAAAAGGGGTATGAAGCATTTGTGATTATTTTCAATGAAGAGAGCGATTTCGGCGTAGGGTTTGAGACGTCAAGAGGATTTAGGGATGCCCTTCAGGACGCTGGTATAGATGGAAATACCATATATGTGAAGCTGGGGATGAAATCTGAAGAAGTGCATGAAATGCTCAGTGAAAATGTGGATTTGAATAAAAAGACGATGATTTTTGTTGTCTCCCCGCATACACTGAAGGTCGTCTACCAAGCGATCCGGCAGTTTCCCAATTACATGGAGCTGTTTGCGGACAGGCTCGGGCTGATCGGCTTTGATCCGGAAGGGTGGACTAAGCTCGCCGCGCCGCCTGTATCGGCGATCATTACGCCGGCTTATGACGAGGGTGTGCGGGCGATGGAAGAGCTGTTGCAGGTTCTGGATGGAAAGAAAAAAACTACAGAGGTTGTGTTTAAAAATATTGTAAAGTATAGGGAGACAACTTTGTGAGATGAAGAAGTAAACCCGGTTATTACTCTTAGCGTAATAACCGGGTTTCTGTCTTTTTGAACCCGTAAAATCAGAGAAAATCTCGAGTTCACAATTTTTTCACAAAAAATTAGCACTCAACTATTTACAGTGCTAACAATAAGTGCTATATTACAGATAGAACAAAGGAGAAAGAAAATAAAAAATTCTTTGTTCTAAAAAACTCAACACCCCGGATAGTTTTTCGGAAGTGCTTTATACTTATAGATGGATAACAGAAGGATGTTTTAATGAAAGGAGATATGACTTATGTTAATGCCTAGTATTTTTGGAGAAAATTTATTTGATGACAATTGGATGGACTTCCCATTTGAGAGAGAGTTTTGGGGACGGAAAAATCCGCTGTATGGAAAGAACGCGAAGAATATGATGAAAACAGATATCCGTGAGCATGATGCCGGATATGAACTGGATATTGATCTTCCGGGATTTAAGAAAGACGAAATCAACGTAGATCTTGAGAATGGATACCTGACGATTTCCGCCGCAAAGGGACTGGATAAGGATGAGAAGGATAAAGAAGGCAAGTATATCCGCAGGGAGCGTTACGCAGGGGCAATGCAGAGAAGCTTTTACGTGGGAGACACCCTGACCCATGAAGATATTAAGGCGAGATTTGAGGATGGCATCTTGAGATTAAGTATTCCAAAGAAAGATGTAAATGCTGTGGAGACCAAAAAGACCATAGCTATCGAAGGATAGCACTGACATAAGATCCCCCGCTGCTGAGAGTTTTTGGCGGCGGGGGATTTTTTATGTCATTTTTTGAAAGTTAAATACATCAATTGGTTTTAAAAACAAAAAAACTGAAAAAAAATTGATTTAGATAACATTGTGTGCGCAATAAATGAGAGATAATATTATTGTAACAATAAAAAGCGGAAAAATGTTTTAAAAATTGCTATTATATTGAGGATGAAAATACAAAACTATTTTGACAAAATTGCTAAATACAGGCAAAAGGCATCTTTCATATTTCTTGGATTATAACCAGTCTGATGATGAATTTTCGTTAGCTGGTACTGGATAGTATTTTTGTGAACATAACGCTTTTCTGAAATATCTTTGATAGAGCCGCTGCATTCAAAGTAGTCTTTGAGAAGCTGTGTATAATTTTTTATTTCCTGCTCTGTGCAGTTTTGAAAGACTTCATTATGAAACTCCTGACGCATACTTTTTGACAGACTCTTGATAAGCGCTTCAGGAAAAAGATGATTCTGTTGAATGATTTGCCCGTGGGAGTTTTTGCTTATTTCTGCGAGGACACAGGCTGTCTCGTAAAGAGTGGGAATTATACTTACCTCAGTATAGGGATTACTACAGCCAATAAATGTTTTTATGTTGAATTTATCTTCTATTTGGCTTTTCAGAAAGGAGGCATGTGCAGGGATTTCGTCAGGATCTGCACAAGGCTGGAAACAGATAATATCTTCCCCTTTAAGAAAGGTAATGCTTCCTACCATATGTTTAGTATTCAAATTGTTGCAGTGGGAAACGATATTTGAAAGAAGCAGGTTATGCTGTGCGGGTAAGTTGAATAGCCGGATGACAATAATAAAACGTGGGATACGCATATCTAGTCCGAGAGTTGTTCCTTGTGATAGATATTGTTCTTGGGATATATGTGAATTGTGCAGCAGACATTCTTGGAAAAAAATCCCTCTTGCTTGGGTCAAAATATTCTCTTGCTCATTTGACAGGAGATTTTTAAGCATTAGTTCTGATAGGACACAGATAGCCTTTGAGAAAAGCAGGATTTCATTTGGTGCGCCAGTAATTCCAATAACGCCGATTATTTGACCATCGAGATGGACGGCGGAGTGAACGCCCCTTTTTATTCCAGCTACAGGATCGTCTTGATCAACTGCCAGCTGATCAAGATTTTCATCAACGAGTTTTTTTGCGTAAGGATGGAATTGGCCAATGCGGGATGGCTGTGAACTTTTTAAAATATGTCCGGAGCAGTCAATGAAACAGATGTCTGCAGTGACTAGTTTGGAAATTTCGTCAATTATGATTTGGAAATATTTTTCAAACATATTATAAGTACCTCCTCATATTTTTGGTTAGTTTACTATACACCAGAAGTCCTGTCAACAGGGTTGCTTATTGTAGGCAGATAAGGCGGGCCCGCCAAGCCTTCAATATCAATATAAAACAAAAAGGAAAAGGAGATGTAATTATGTGGGCAGTATTAACTTTTACAATTTGTTGTGGCATTTTGGCCATCGGTGATTGGCTTGCAGTAAAAACAAAGGCATTGCTATCCATGATGTTTGTCGGGGGATTTATTTTTCTGGTCGGTTTTACATGGCTTGGATTTCCAAGTGACCTAATCTCTGCATCGGGCGCAAATGAAATTTATAATTTGACAATAGGACTAGTGATGGTAAATATGGGAGCGTCGATCCCGCTTGATGAAATGAAGCGGCAGTGGCGGACGGTAATTACCGGCTTTTGTGCAGCTGCGCTCATGGGAGTAATTATATGCGGGCTTGGTGCGCTTGTGATTGACAGGAATATGGCATTTGTCGGTGCGCCAGTGGTTGCCGGAGGCATTGGAGCTATGCAGGCAGTTTTGGCAGGTATTGATCCGCAGGATACAATGTACAATACTTATTCAATTTTTTGCACAGTCATCATTATGCTGCAGTATCTGATTGGAATACCAATCGCATCTGTTATCTGTAAAAAAGAGGCGAGAAGAGTCATGAAAACGGGGGAAATTGAAAAATTCCGTGTGAGTCAGGATGAAGGGACAGAAGGACGGAAAAAATTGTTTCCGCCTCTGCCTAAGAGACTTCAGACTCCTCAGATTATCCTTCTAAAAGGATGCTTAGTGACTTCTTTAGGATATTTTATTAACTCAATTTTGGGCTCATGGGGGCCAACGATGCTGGTTTGCCTCCTTTTAGGCCTTCTTTTCCAAGAACTTGGTTTTCTTGAAAAGGGCTTCTTGGGGAAAGCCAATGCAGATGGCTTCGTAATACTTGCAATGACAATCGCAATCTTTGGAAGTATGGCTGGGGCGACTCAGGAAATGATCTTTTCGTTAGCTGTTCCGCTCATTGTAGTATTTGTACTAGGAATCATGGCAGTTATCTTAAATGGATTTATCATGAATAAAGTATTTAAAACTGGCTTTGGCATGTGTACCGCAATTGGTTTATCGGGATTGTTTGGATTCCCTCCGACTATGACGATTTCAAAAGAAGTTGCCGCAGAAGTGGCGCAAAACGACGAGGATCAAGCGGCATTAGAGAATTTCCTGATGCCTCAGATGGTAGTTGGAGGTTTCGCAGTATTTACCATTGGTTCTGTAGTGGTTGGATCTGTCATTGGAGCATTGATCTAAAAAGAGTAATCTGTGGGATGGTAAAATACATTTTTGGTGAGGTAGACTATGGATACGCAAATATATGAAACAATAAAGAAATATAGCGATGAAATATCAGAACAAGTAATTCAGTGGCGTAGAAAAATTCATGAATATCCGGAACTTGCGAATCAGGAGTTTAGGACAGCGGAGCTTATAGTTAAGGTCCTAAGAGATATCGGAGTGGATGAGATTTATGAAGGACAGGCAGGGGGAACAGGTGTCCTTGGTGTAATCCGCGGAGAACAGGATGGTCCTATTGTCGGGCTGCGCGCAGATATGGATGCGCTTGTTATCAAAGAAAATACAGAATTGCCGTTTGCCTCCAGAGAAACTGCGCAGTGGGGAGGAAAAGAGGTACCTGTGATGCATGCCTGCGGACACGACGCTCATGTTGCAATGCTTCTTGGAAGCGCTTCAGTGCTGGTGAAATTGCGTAAATATATAAAAGGAAGTGTACTTTTGGTATTTCAGCCTTCGGAAGAAGGGCCATCACCGGGGCTGCAAGGAAGTTATGGGGCGAAAAAATATTTGGAAGAGGAGCAATTCCAAAGTTTAATGCCAAAAGCAATGTTTGGTATGCATGTAGATCCTAAGGCTCCAATTGGTTCGGCTGGTCAGTTGGGATATGTTGGTGGAATTACCTGTATGGCATGTACGATGTTTACGATTCGCTTTAAAGGAGTTGGAGCTCATGGCTCCCTGCCGTGGACAGGGGCAGAAGTGCTGATACCTACGGCGCAGACTTTGTTGGGATTACAGGCAATTACTACTCAGAATGTGAATCCTAAAACAAACCCTATCATCTTGACATGCGGACAAATGGCAGGCGGAGTTAGATATAACGTGATGGCAGAAGAATCTTTCATATCCGGAGCATGCCGTTTTACCGATTATTCGACAAAAGATCTTCTGGAGGGGCGCATTATTGAAGTCGCAGAAGGGTGTGCGAAAGCGTCCGGCGTGAAGGCAGAGGTGCAATGGGATATGCATATCCCTAACAATAAAAATGATTTTGAGCTAGTAGAACATATAACACCGTGTTTTAAGGAAATTTTAGGGGAAGAGAATGTAAAAGTCGATCCTTCACGCGCCTTTGGTTCACCGGATGATTTTGGACAATTTTCCAACACTATTCCATGTCTGTACGCTGCACTTAGCGTAGCACCCGATGATGGAATCCAGGAGGAAGTGCCCGGTATTCATTCTGACAATTTCGTTCTCAATGAAAAGGCGCTTGTAAACGGAGTAAAAGCACATACAGTATTTGCGCTGGGGTACCTAGAAAATAATTAAAGGAGCAGATTGCTATGGAGAATAGGATAAACAGTATAAACGATGTGCTTAAAGCTTATGAAGACTTGCTGCTTGGATATACGGATAATTATAAAGAGTATATCTATAAGGATGCAGTTTTCATACAGATGTTGAAAGGACATCTGTGTACAGAACCTTTGAGAGCGTATATTTCTCAGATGCAAGAAACAGATATCCACGATTTTTCGACTACAAGTGTGAATGCAGAGACAGAAACAATGGCGTATGCACTTGTTTCATATGAAAGGGACAAGAGGTTTGTAACAAATGTTTTGGGGCTTGTGAAGGATCAGGAACGCTGGATGATTGTTTTAAGTATGGTGTCAGAGAGCGAAGATCCATTGAATAACTGGTTCTCTTCAATAGAAGAACAAACAAAAGAACTGTCCAATATTATAAAAGCAATCGATACCTATATTGAAGGAATCTATACATTGGATAGTTCGTTGGCATTGAGTGTATTTGAAGAACATGCAAGGATGCTCAGCACAGATAAGGACGGGAATTTAGCTGATTTTCCATGTACAGTTTTTGGAGAACGGTGGAAAGGCCTCTGCCCGGCGTCAGAGAGTGGGATAAGCAAATACGGTAATGTGGAAAATATACGTATGCTTTCTAACAATTTGGCAGTTGTTCAGGTCATGGACGCAAAAAGGTGGGATTTTTTCCACGATTATTTATCCTTTGCAAAAATCAATGAAAAGTGGATGGTGATACATAAAATAACACGCATGCCGACATCCAAAAGATAGCCCGCAGCAAAAAAGGAGAAGTGAAAATGGAAGACAGAACACAAATTGACGAAATGTTGGAGAAAGCAAAAGCTGCTCAGTCGGTTATGGAAACTTATACGCAGGAACAGGTAGATGCACTTGTTAAGATAGTGGGAAAAACAATTTTTGATAATGCAGAAATACTTGCTGAAGAGGCGGTATCAGAAACACATTATGGACGAGTGGACAGTAAGATTTATAAGCAACAGAAGGCTACCGCAGCGGCATGGTACTATCTTCGGGATAAGAAATCTGTCGGAATTATCGATAATGATACAATAAACGGAGTTGTTACATTTGCCAAACCAGTAGGGGTTGTGGCATGTCTTGCACCAAGTACAAATCCGACTTCGACAGTGGCAAGTAATGTCATGAATATTATTAAATGCCGCAATGCCGTAATTGTATCTCCCCATCCGGGTGCAAAAAATGTAACGGTTCATGGTGTAAGTCTGATTAACGCTGCGCTTGAAAAAGTGAAGGCGCCAGAAAATTTGATTCAGATAATCACAGAGCCAAGTCTTGATAAGACGCAAGAACTGATGAAGAAATCCGATGTGATTGTGGCAACTGGAGGCGCGTCCATGGTAAAATCCGCATATTCCAGCGGACGTCCATCATTTGGGGTTGGACAAGGGAATGTGCAGGTAATAGTTGCAGATGATTATAAGGACTACGATAAAGTGGCGGCAACAGTGGTGGGAAGCCGCGCCTATGATAATGGGATCCCTTGTACTGGAGAGCAAGCGCTGCACTTTCCGAAGGAAGATCAAGATAAGATAGTACAAGCGTTTCTCAAGGAAAAGGCAGCGATGATTCCGGATGATAAGGCGGCTGGACTTGCCGGACTGCTTTTTAAGGAAAATGGGGCAATCAACCCGGAATATGTGGGGATGAAACCTGCACTGCTTGCGCGGGCGCTGGGATTTACTGTACCAGAAGATACGCAGATTTTGATTTTTAATAGCAGAGGTATGGGAAAAGATAATCAGCTTCGCAGAGAAAAACTTTGCCCGGTGGTACAGTTATTCCCCTATAACAGTTTTGAGGAGGGAGTAGCCGCGGCGAAACAAAACTTGTTGTGGGAAGGCGCAGGCCACACTTCTGTGGTATATACAGATGATGAGAAGAAAGCGGAATATGCAGGCGCT
>NBJMC04201__coassemble_1834_pt1 | contig 10457 bp, 6 predicted proteins | sample NBJMC04201__metabat2_high_PE_020 | metagenome-assembled genome bin NBJMC04201
CCGAGGGGCGTGCTGGTTCCCGATCCGAGTCTTGCGGAAAGGGGAAATACTTATGACTACATATGAAGAAATGCAGACTTTACTCACATTTGTACTAGTTGTAATTGCGATTCTGAATTTAAAAAATAAGTAAGCCGCCCTTTATCTTGGTCGGATAGGACGGCTTACAAAATGTAACTGTTGATTCGCCGGATTGGGTAGCTTGCACCTACCCGTCGGCTGTCTTGTTAAGTACATTATAGCAAATGTACCTCAAAAGTCAACCATTTGACGTTATAGTATCTAACATTTAGTAACGGATGTTCCGAAATTCGGTACGCCTCAACTTTTCTTATAAAGGAGCAGCTAAGTTATGAGCATACAGAAAAAGACAAGAAAAATTAATGGGGAACCAGTTACCTATTATTATCCTGTTATATCAACTTATAAATACGATAAATGCAAGACCCCTATATGGGGAGAAGGATTTCTCAATAAAAACGATGCTATCTTAGCAGAAAGCCAAATGAAAAAACAGCTCGAAAAATCCCCGTACGCCAAACGGCTCAGAACCTCAATTACTTTTCGCGAGGTAAAGGATGAATGGCTAAAAACAAGAGTGATAAAAGAAGAAACTACTCAAATCCGTGATAGAAGCTATTGCAAGATCTATCTCAGCGTTTTTGACGATATGGACATCCGTAAAATCACAGCTCTTGATATTCAAGACTGGGTTACATTACTGACTGAAAAATATGCCCCAAAAACTACAACTATGGCTTTTAATCTTATGTCGCAGATAATGGATTATGCAATTATGCCCCTGCGAATCCTTAAAGATAACCCCTGCAAGGAGAACATACAAAAGCCAAGCCCCAAACGACGTGGGATCAGCTCTGAGAAATTCTGGGTACAACAGGAATTAAAAGCTTTTCTTTCACATCCCTATACCAAAGCAGATCTATATTACTGTATGTATGTCCTGCATACAACTTTCGGGATGCGTCCGGGAGAAATCTGCGGGATCAGCAAATACGATTTAGATATCATAACCGGGCGTCTTACGCTTAATCACGGCGTGGACAAACAAGGTCATCTAACCGATTTAAAAAATACTGGCGCGCAGCGCTCATTAACAATTCCCCAGAGGATATTACCTTTAATAGAGCGACAAATAGAATATAGTGATACTTTTAGATCTACTGACAGTGAATACCCATTTTTATTTATTAACAATTCAGGTAATAAAATCACTCCTGATACCTACTGTCAGCACTTGCAGCGGCTTATTCAACGAATCAATAAGGCCAAAGATGACGTCTATTTGAAGCCCTTAACCCCTTATGGTTTTCGCCATACATTTGCAACTCTTTCCTTGTTGAACGGAACTCCTATTAAAGTAGTTGCAGATATTATGGGAGATTCCGTTGAAACTGTCATGACTAATTATGTCCATATATTAGATCAGATGTCAGCACCCTTTCAAGAAAAATTTGCAGATTTTATATTAGATTAGAGGGTATATTTTGTTCCGAAATTCGGTACGCATGAATAATGTAATAAAATAGATACAAAGAAAAGAGGTGCCATATATCGAAGCACCTCTTTTTTCTAATTTCTCCTTTTCGAGATCCATCAGAATTAAACTTCAGCATTTCATACCCCAGCACAAACCCTAATAGATAGTCAAAAAAAATATTAAGAATATGCTTGTACTCTATGATATTACAAGATAGATATTTTTTGTATTTCTGTAATTTTAGTTCGCTATACTTATATTGTGTGATACTCCATAATTATCATACTTGTACCTTCGGGACGTAGAGGCCGCAGGTTCGAATCCTGTCACTCCGATTTGCCCCCGTTTTTACGGGGGTTTTTCATTTTTGCAGAGAGAAAAAGCCGGTTGGCTTTGGTTGGGATTATCCGGCGCACATCGGATTCTTAAATTTAGTGTTGCGCGTCTAAGGCCTACTATACAATATTTATGTCCTAGCGGGCTAATGGAATAATATTGTAACATTCTTTACTGAAAAAACAATTATTCAAGATAGGCGGCAAGGAGTCCCCCTCTTTTCTCATCATGAAAAATGTACTGTATACGGTTGAGCAAAGGCCGCGGTAGCAATACCGCCAACTGGAATGCCAGATACACCGGATAAACCGGCGACGAGTACGGCGGACAGCCCAAAAACCGGTGACAGCAGCAACTTTTCGTTTTGGATTGCACTAATGGGCGTAAGTGCTACAGGCTTCGGAGGCATCCCTCTTCTGCAGAAACACCGCAGAAGCAAACCAGAATAAAGGAGATAATGAACAAGGTGCTGAGGAAAATTCTCAACACCTTGTTTTTATGCTCTCTCGCTGACTCTTACGCCTGCCGCTTGTGAGCGTGACCCATGAGCGCCGGAATCACAGCCCAATTGGAAGGTCTTTTCCAAGCAGCAGATTTTTATTATCTCCTAATCTCTTTATTCCTTCCACTCACCGTCAAACACAGCCTCCGCCGGTCCTGTCATGTACACTGTATCTTTCCTGCGGTCCCACTTGATGTGGAGGTCTCCTCCAAGAAGCTTCACAGTCACCTCATCTTCTGTAAGACCATTTAGCACACAGGCCACAGCCACGGCGCAGGCCCCTGTCCCACATGCCAGCGTCTCTCCAGAACCGCGCTCCCACACTCGCATCTCTGCCGTATGGCGGTCAATGACACGCACGAACTCTGTATTAACCCTCCTTGGGAACCTTTCATGCCTCTCAAATTTCGGTCCGATTTTCTCCAAAGGGAACTCTTTCACGTCACAGTCCACGAACACAACCGCATGAGGATTGCCCATGGACACACAGGTCATTCGGTATTCGGTGCCGTCCACTTCGATAGGAGCATCCACGACCTCGTCTCCGTCCGCTTTTACCGGCACCTTTTCAGGCTCCAGCTCCGGTTTTCCCATATCCACCTTCACCAGCTTCACTCTGCCGCCTTCTACTGTCAGGTCAAGATATTTGATTCCGCCTAACGTCTCCACAGAAATGCTTGTTTTGTCTGTCAGACCGTAATCATAAACATACTTTGCCACACAGCGTATCCCATTCCCACACATCTCACCGCGCGATCCATCCGCATTGTACATCTCCATCTCAAAATCCGCCTTATCAGACGGGTTGATCATAATAAGCCCGTCCGATCCCACTCCGAAATGCCTATTGCTGATTTTCCTTGCCAGCTCTGACGGATTGTCTATTTTTTCCTGAAGACAATTCACATACACATAGTCGTTTCCAAGTCCCTGCATCTTTGTAAATTTCATACGGTATCTACCCTTTCCCACTCATTTTACACCAGTGCTTTTGACAGTGACGCTCCGCATAGAAATCTGCGTCTTGCCGTATTCATTATTCATTTATACTCCATGTGAGCAGCTCTGTCAACATCACGAGCTTTAAACATCCATCATACGCAGTACCATCTGGGCTGTCTCTGTCATATTGGTACCGCTTTCCATACTGGTCTTCTGCAGATACCGATGCGCCTCCTCCTCGGACATCCCGTTTCGTTCCATGAGAAGTCCTTTCGCCCTCTCAATCTCACGGCGTTCGATGCCGCTTCTTCTGTGCACGGCACTCTTCCTTTTTTTCCTTATGTCCTCCTGCGCACGGCACATCATCCTCAAAGTATCTGTCAAATCCTGCACTTTGAGAGGCAGGGGCAGCCCCACGACACCTTCGGGCAGTTCTCCAATCCATTTTCCCGAAGGGGCCAGAAGAAGAATTTCGTACCCATCTGGCAGGAGCTCCCAAAGCTGCATATACTGCATATCCGAAAACCTTGCGCCGCAGACAACCACACCTTCACTCCACAGTTCCGCATGCTGTAATACTTTCGCCCCTGTCAGGCAGACAGCAGAGACTCCGACCCCGGATCTTGTCAGAATATTCCGTATATTCACCGCATCCTCTCTTTTGGAAAATGCGACAATGACATTGCTCAAATCCGTGTCACCTCCCGCTGCCTTTCGCTACTTTTCCCTTCTTATAAGCGGTACAGATATTTTCTGATCTCCCAGTCTGTCACCTGCATGCAATAGTCATGGTACTCCTTGCGCTGGGCAGACATAAGTTTCTCTGCCAGCTCCCTGCCTAGAATATCCTGCACGAACTGATCCTTCTCAAGCTCTTCTACCGCCTCTTTCAGTGATCGGGGAAGTTCTTCTATCCCAAATTCTTTTCTCCGCTCACAGCTCATTTTCTGGATGTCCTCATCAATGCACGCCGGAGGCATAATTTGTTTCCTGATACCATCCAGTCCGGCTTCTAAAAGCACAGCAAGCGCAAGATACGGATTTGCCGCCGCATCCGGGCTGCGCAATTCAATACGTGTGTTCTCCCCTTTCCCGGAAGGCACACGGATCAGTGGTCCTCTTGTCTTTGAGGACCACCCCATGTACACCGGCGCCTCATATCCGGGCACAAAGCGTTTATAAGAGTTCACCGTTGGATTTGTGATACAGGTTGTCGCCTTCATGTGCTTCATCAGGCCTCCGATAAAATAATATCCTTCCCTGCTCAGCCCATTTACATCCTCTTTATCCTGAAATACATTGACACCGTTCCTCTCCAGCGATAAATTCACGTGCATACCAGAACCATATGTCTCAATCCTCGGCTTTGGCATAAAAGTCGCATGGAGACCGTGCCGTTTCGCGATCGTCTTGACGACCAGTTTAAAAGTCATCAGATTGTCCGCCGTCACCAGTGCCTCGTCATAACGGAAGTCGATCTCATGCTGAGCGGGCGCGATCTCATGGTGAGAGGATAAGATTTCAAATCCCATTTCCTCCAGAGTAAGCACCATATCCCTTCTTGCATTCTCACCAAAATCCATGGGACCCACGTCAAAATATCCGCCCTGCTCATGGGTGAGTGTGGTCGGCAACCCATCCTCATCTGTATGGAAAAGAAAGAACTCGCATTCTGGGCCCGCATTGAGCGTATATCCCATCTCAGCCGCCCGGGCGGCTGCTCTTTTGAGGACATACCGGGGATCACCCTCGTAGGGCGTCCCGTCCTTTTTGTACACATCGCAAATCAGCCTCGCAACTTTACCTTGCTGAGGTCTCCACGGAAATATCTCAAACGTACGCAAATCCGGGTAGAGATACATATCCGTATCCAATTCCCCCGATACGCCCTCGATGGACGATGCGTCGAACATGCACCTGTTGTCTAACGCTTTCTCAAGCTGGCTGACCGTCACCGCCATATTTTTCATGTTTCCGAAAATATCCGTAAACTGCAGGCGGATGAATGCCACATCTTCCTCTTCCACAAGCCGCAGGATATCCTCTCTCGTATAATCGTGCATTTAAAAAGCCTCCTCTCGTATTCCCCATGCGTCCGGCACATGATGAAACTGGAATGACAAAAGGGCGTCCTCCCCCTTAATAGGAAACGCCCTTGTTTCTTTGCTCATTATATTCGCTTCTGTCCGAATTGTCAAATTCTGATTTCCTTTTTCATCCACAGGAAATCCCACGATGGAAGATTCACCTTTTCTAACATTCTCTTTTCCCCCGTCAGAAGATCGGCGTACTCTGTGGTTTCGGGCATCCAGATGGTCTTGCACTCGTCACTGAAGTTAAAAACCGCATGAAGTTCTTCCGGCCCCGCCTTTCTCACAATCCATAGGATAGACAAATCGCTGTAATCCTTCGTGTATACCTCGGCATCCGCATCAAACACAGGCTCTTCCTTGCGGATCGCTTCCAATTTGAAAAGCGCGCTGAAAATCCTATTCTGGACACTGCCCTTTTCCCTAATTCTCCCTGCCAGTTCCCAGCAAAACTTCCCTCTATGGATGTAACGGGAATCCAGCGCTTTCTCAGAATTGTCTCTATAAGTATAGTCATTTATCTGCCCGATCTCGTCTCCACTGTACAACATCGGGATGCCGGACTGAGTGAACATATATGCATGGAGCATAATATCTTTCGTTATCGCACGGCTCATCTTCACATCATCCTGCTCAAATCCGGCACTCTCGATCCCGCACATTGACGCAGTCGTAGCACAGAATCTTGCGTCCCCTGTAATAGGATCCTCATTATACAGTTCGCCTCTGCTTACACTTCCTTCTGTCTTGCCCTGAAAGTAATCATTCAAATATTTTTTATGGGGAACTTCCTCCATCTCCCAGCGCTTCAGCTCCGCGTAGTCAATGCCCCACCCAATATCATCATGACATCTCAGGTAATTGAGAAAAGTATATTCTTTGGGAAGGGAGCACACAATATCCATCTGTTTTCTCAGAAGGCGGATATCCCTTGTGGCCACTGTATTCCATGTAGTTGCCATAGTAGTCACATTATAAAGCATGTGACATTCTGGTTTTTCCACTGTGCCGAAATAAGGTGCAACCTTCTCAGGTTCCATAACCACTTCCCCAAGAAGGACAATTCCCGGACACACAATCTCTCCAATCATTCGCATCATTCTGACGATAGTGTGCACTTTCGGAAGATTCCGGCAGTCCGTGCCCAGCTCTTTCCATATGTAAGGCACGGCATCGATACGGATGATATCCATTCCCTGATTTGCCAGATAGAGAAAATTGTACATCATTTCGTTGAATACCCTTGGATTGCGGTAATTCAGATCCCACTGATACGGGTAAAATGTTGTCATAACATAATGACCTTGTTTGGGCAGATATGTAAAATTCCCCGGTGCTGTGGTGGGAAATACCTGCGGAACTGTTTTTTCATACTCCTGTGGAATAGACGGATCCGAATAGAAAAAATAACGACTCATGTACTCTCCGTCTCCCTCTCGCGCTTTCACCGCCCATTCATGGTCCTCCGATGTGTGATTCATGACAAAGTCCATACACACACTAATGCCTTTCTCGTGGCATTTCTCCGCCAATTCAGCCAGATCATCCATCGTCCCCAACTCCGGCTTCACCTTACGGAAATCCGCCACCGCGTATCCTCCGTCTGACCTCCCTTTAGGGGAATCAAGGAAAGGCATAAGATGAATATAATTCACATGGCATTGCTCCAGATAAGGGAGCTTTTCCTGCACGCCTTTGATATTTCCCGCAAAATTGTCTATATACATCATCATTCCCGTCATATCTCTTTTGCGGTACCACTTCCCACTAATTTCACGTTTCTGATCCAGTGCCTTTAACTTCCGGTTTCTCTGATTGTAATATACCTTCATCTGACTGCACAGTTCCGCGAACATATCATTATTGTCATACAGTTCCATGTACAGCCAGCGGAGTTCATCGTAATAACGCGCAAGCCTTTCTCTGAAGACACGTTCATCCTCATCCCTTATAATTTTACTTTGAGCCAGTGCTGTTTTTGCCGCAGATCCGTTTCTCCCAGTCTTTTTCGGCATCTCTTCTTTCTCTCCTTCCCAGCCTCGCAGGACTTTAATCTTCCCTCACAAAATGCCACTGGTATGCCTGATACTCCCCGTCCATAATCGGCATCGGAAACCCGGATTCCATAAGCACCGTGCTGTTATACAGCTTTCCACTCTCCGTCTCCCTGTATATCGTATTTTCTTCCAGTCCTCTGACCTTGATATAGTCCACGGTCATATTGGCATGCTTTTTAATGCTGACCGCCTGAACAAGGGCTTCTCTTCGATCCTCGGAAACAAACTCCCACGCGCCTTCATTTGCCGTCTGTGGATTCGTAAGCCTGTAATACAGACCTTGCTGAATCAGTTTCGCAAATTTCCTGTACTGTGTAATCTGTTCCCGTATCTCATCTTTTTCTGCCGAGCTTAATTCATTCAGATCCAGCTCGTACCCGAATGTTCCTGCCATCGCCACCACACCTCTGGTCTTAAGGGGAGTGATTCTTCCAGTCTGGTGGTTCGGAGACGCCGACACATGCGCTCCCACTGAGGATACGGGATAGATAAAGGATGTTCCGTACTGGATTTCCAGTCTGTCAATTGCGTCTGTATTGTCGCTACACCAGATCTGCGGGGTATAATAAAGCATTCCCGCATCAAAGCGACCGCCGCCCCCACTGCATCCCTCGATCAAGATATCTGGATATCTGTTCACAAGCCTTTCAAGAAAATCATACAGGCCCAGCACATAATCGTGGAGTACCCTGCCTTGGCTGTCCGCCGTGGCAGAATATACATCGGCAATACTCCGGTTCATATCCCATTTCACATATTCTACATTTCCCTGATCTAGAACACTGCATATACTGTCAAATATGTGATCAACGACTTCTTTTCTGGAAAAGTCAAGGACAAGCTGGTGTCTGGATCGGTTTGGACGCCGTCCCGGTATCACAAACGCCCAATCTGGGTGTTCCCTGTAAAGATCGCTGTCTTCGTTGACCATCTCTGGCTCAATCCAAATCCCAAACTTCATCCCCATATCGTTGATCTTACCAATCAGTTCACCCAGTGTGCATCCGAGTTTTTTCTCGTTGACTTTCCAGTCACCCAACCCCCGGAACTCACTGTCTCTCTCTCCAAACCAGCCGTCATCCATGACAAACATATCAATGCCTAGTTCTACCGCTTGTCCGGCAAGTTTTAGAAGGGATTCTCCCGTGAAATCAAAATATGACGCTTCCCAGCTGTTAAGCAGGATCGGACGTACCGCCTCTTTGTATTTTCCCCTGCACAGATGCGTGCGCATACAGCGGTGAAGATTCTGGGAAAGCTTTGAGAGACCTTCAGAAGAATAGCTCATAATAACTTCCGGAGACTGAAACTCTTCCCCCTGCTGTAACGGATAAGCAAACTGTTCTTCGCTCAACCCCATCATCAATCTCGTCTGATAGTACTGGTCTCTCCCCGCCTCGCTCTGGAAACCGCCGCTATACACAAACGCCATCGCATAGCAACTCCCCGTATCCTCCGTAGTCTCATGATCCGCCAATATAACAGCCGGATTATACTGATGACTGGAAGATCCCCTCAAGCTTCCGATCTTCGACACCCCGTGTCCCACCGGCATTCTCTGATAGTTTCTCTCCATGGCATGGCGCCCGTAAAACGTAATAAAATCATATTCTCCGCCTACCATGTCTAGACATGCCGGGGCAAGCTTTTTGACTGTGATTCTACCGCTATTTCCATTTATAAGCTTCACGCTTCTTGTAATGATATCATACTTCGGAAGCACACCATATAGAAGCACCGCCTTCACTCCTGATCCCGAATCTGCAAGAACCACCTCCAAAGTCTGTGCTTCTTCATCAGCGGCATAAACTGCCGGCAGACCTTGAAGAGCGTATTTCCCATCCTTGATACTGTGGCTTACATATCGGAAATCACTGCAGTATGTAAGGTCTGCATTTTTAATGATACATGCAGGATTCCTATAGTCTCCCGTCCCCAGAGATGGAAATTCCTGTGGCAGGGAATCCATGGAGTATGTCTTATCGTTTCCTGCATCGTAAGGGTTACCCGAAAAACCTCTGTCATAAAATGTCAAAAGATAGTCCATACATCCTTCTGCTCTCTTCCCATAGTACAAATGGAGCAGAAACCCATACCTGTCAATCTGCATCTGATAGGTCGTATTTTTTGTGTGTAGTGTGATTGTTTTTTTCTGTTTGTCATATAATATGCCCATCTTTTTCCTCCTGATTTTCACTCTGTATACAGCAGGCCAGTGCAGGAAAACATCCCGGAAGTCCTCGGTTTCCCTACACTGGATATAGTGCTGGCCCTTGCCGGTACTCCATATTCCCAGAAATTATTTTACCGCGCCGTTCACCACGCCGTTGATGATCTGTTTCTGACAGATCACATAGAAAATAACGATGGGAATGAGTGCAAGCAGATAAGATGCAAACGCCAAGTTGTAGTTAGTCCCAAACTGAGTCTGGAATGTCAACTGTGCCAGCGGCAGCGTATTAGAACCTTTTCCTGACATAATAATTAAAGGCGTCATGACATCATTCCATACTGCCAGCGCAGTGATAACTGCTACCGTAGCGTGCATTGGCTTCATAATCGGAAAGATAATCCTCCAGAATGTACGCCATGTACTCGCCCCATCTACTCTTGCAGCTTCTTCAAGCGCAACCGGAATATTCACAAGATATCCTGTATATAAAAGTAAATTCATCGGCATATAGAATACCACATAAAGAAGGATAACTCCAACCCAATTATCAAGGTGCATTTCCGCTGTCTGCTTTGCTAGAGGCATCATCAAAATGGCAAATGGAACGAACATACCGCTTACGATAAACAAATAAATCAGATTGTAAACTTTACTGCGGGCTTTGTTCCTTCCGACCGCATATCCCATCATCGAGTGAAGCACGATGCATAGCACTACCGTGGTTACCGTTACCAGCAAGCTATTTCCCAGCGAACGCCAGAAATCCGTAAGTTCCATCGCCTGCACGAAATTACTCAAACTCCATGTTTCAGGCAAGGACAGAATACCAGAGATACTGTTCGTCATCTCGGTGGGTTGT
>NBJMC04201__coassemble_1943_pt1 | contig 10032 bp, 10 predicted proteins | sample NBJMC04201__metabat2_high_PE_020 | metagenome-assembled genome bin NBJMC04201
TTTCTCCCCCTCGCATAATCCATTTATATAATATAATTATATAATCTATTTATATAATTACATTATGCATGATATCCTATAACCTGTCAATCTCTATAACTTAAACGGCAGAGTATAACAAGCTTTTTCATACAAATATCACTAAGTAATTGACTCGGAACTGGTTTTAGTGTATACTTTGTTATTGAGTTAGCGGTGGCTAATCCATGCCGCCGCTATATTAAAGTCCATTAGTTAGTATATACTAACTCTCGTATCTCGCCATGAATCCACAATGGCGATCGCGGACCACATTTACAGAGTTAAAGGCGGCAGAATGTTTGAATGTTAATGGAGAAAACAAATGAAACGGTTCAAAACAACACTTAATTTTTTGCTTTTAATTTCCTTTATTGTAACTATTTTCGCCCCGCTGACAGGGATACATATCCACAAAATGGCTTCAACGCTGTTTTTGCTTCTGACACTCGTTCATACCATTGTATACCGCAAAACACTGGGGGCAAAAAAATATCTTCTGCTTTGTATTGTTGTCATTGCTTTTGCAAGCGGTTTGTTTGGAATGATTTTTGATCAGATCACAGGCATTTTAGTGCTGCACAAAGTGATTTCTGTTGTATCGGTATTTTTCCTTGCCATACATATCTTTGTAAATCACAGGTGTTTGATTAAAAAGAACGTCAGGAATGAAATGATCGGAGGACAAAAATGAAGATTAAAAAGATGCTTTGGATCACACTTGGATTTATAGGGTTAGGAATCGGAGCCATCGGAGCTGTTCTGCCGATGCTTCCGTCCTTTCCTTTTCTGCTTCTTGCAGCTTCCTGCTTCGGTAAAAGTTCGGAAAAACTAAACGTTTGGTTTATAAACACCAAACTATATAAGAATAATCTTGAATCCTATGTTCAAGGCCGTGGGATGGCTCTCCATACTAAAATCAAGGTGATGGTCACGGTTACGCTTTTGATGGCATTTAGTTTTTTTATGATGATACAAAAGAACTTGTATATTCCTTGTGCCATCCTCGGGGTAGTGTGGGCGTTCCATATTATATATTTCATTTGGATTGTTAAAACATATACCCCTGAGCTAAAAGAATCATAATATCATGTCCTGCTTTGTTCATCCCCTAGTTTTACAGAGCTCCGAGGAACGTACCACTGCCCCCGGAGCTCTTTGCTTCCTCTATTTTTCATCCTCCTTATCTTTATCGTTCTAATTTTCTGGTTATGATTTATGACAGTCTCCCATTATCCATCTCATACACAATATCAGCCAGATTCATTGTTGATTTTCTGTGTGATACAAGCAGTACGGTCTTATCTTTCTTTCCTTCTTTCAGTGACTTTAGGATGATCCCTTCATTCAGGGAATCCAGATTGCTGGTTGGCTCGTCGAGCAGAAAGAAAGGCGCATCATGCAGGAACGCCCTGGCGATCCCGATCCTCTGCTTCTCCCCGCCGGACAATGTATCTCCCAGTTCTCCGACTTCTGTGTCATATCCCTGTGGCAGGGTCATAATGAAATCGTGAATAGATGCTTTCTTAGCAGCCTCCATGATCTCCTCCCGTGACGCGCCGGCTTTCCCTATGGCGATATTGTTGGCGATGGAGTCGTGGAACAAGACAGTCTCCTGAGTCACATAGGCCTCCATCTTCCGTAGATCCAAGGTATTGATGCCGCGCACATCCCGTCCGGATATTTTAACCTGTCCGCCCTGCACATCCCAGAACCGCATCAGAAGTTTCAGCAGGGTGGACTTCCCGGAGCCGCTGGCTCCGTGGATACCGACGACTTTTCCTTTCGGGATCTTGATAGAGTAGCCCTTCAAAATCTGTTCCTCTTCATATGCAAAGTCCACATTATCTGCCTCTGCATCCGTAAAGAACACGCCCTCCGCGCCCGACACTTCTTCCACTTCCGGCTCTTCCTCAAGGATGGACAGCACGCGCTCACCGCTTGCAAGCGTCTGGTTCAGGTTATTGGACAGGCTGGCAAGAGCGGTCACCGGGCCAAAAGACCCCATCATGGCAATCGTGCCAACCAGCATTCCGGTAAGATCCACGCTCCCTGCCTGTCTCAGGGCGATCATCAGGAACAACATGGCAAAGGAAAACAGAAGGATCACAAGGTTCGTTACCGATCTCTGGGATGCTTCCAGCCGGTTCAGCCCTTTCTGTACCCCGCCGAGCCGGTTTGAGCGCTCTGCCATCTCTTCCCTTCTCTTCTCTCCCTGACAGTACTGGATCGTCTCATCCAGTCCCCTCAGAGAGTCCAGGATGAAGCTGTTCAGATCCCCGAACTCGTTCCGGAACTCCATTCCCGTGTCCGCTCCCCTTTTTCCAAAGAACAGCGGGATCACTGCGCCGACCACCAGATATCCCGCCAGTGCAAGGATTGCAGCCACAGGCGAGATCCGTCCGAGAAATAAGATCATCACAAGAGAGGTCAGCACCGCGATCGCAATGGGGGACACCGTATGAGCATAAAAGACTTCGAGGAGCTCGATGTCTGAGGTGATAACAGAGATCAGGTTCCCCTTATCCCGCCCCTCCAGTTTCGCCGGCCAGAGCTTCCGCAACGCAGCGAACACCTTATGCCGGATGATCGCTAACAACTTAAATGCAATGAAATGATTACAGTATTGTTCTCCGTAATGGAGGATTCCCCGCATCACAGCTATCACGATCAGAGCGATGAACAGCGTCCGCGGTTCCATCCGCAGGAACACCCCGGCTCCTGAAGAAGCAAGGCTTAATCCCAGCGCCTCCATGACTGGCTCCAGCAGAATGTGCATCAGCCCGTATCCTGCCATGATCGTAAGGAAGATGGCGCACAGGTATCCAGCAGTTCCGAGCACTATGGCAAGGAGCATCACCGGAAGGAGAGGCTTTACCAGACCGATCAGCTGACCCATGATGCGGATACCGCTGCGTCTCCCAGTTACTGGTGCCTCCGTCGTCTCCATACCTACAGCTTCATGATTCATTTCTCCGTTCATACTGCCGCCTCCTTTCCGTACTGCTCCAGCTCCATCTGTGACCGGTACAGGTCCGCATAGATGCCGTCTGCCTCCATCAGTTTTTCATGAATTCCCGTTTCCACGATACAGCCTTCCTTCATCATATAGATCTGGTCAGACTTCACTACATTAGCAAGCCGGTGGGAGATCAGGATAATGGTCTTTGTCTCTGCCAGCTTATGGATCACATCCATGATCATCTCTTCGCTTTCCGCGTCAATATTTGAAGTTGCCTCGTCAAAGATATAGACCGGCGTGTCGTGGAGGAGCGCCCGGGCAATGGCAAGTCTCTGGCACTGTCCGCCGGAGAAGTTGCTTCCTTTTTCCATGACTTTCGTGGAAAGCCCCTGCTGTGCCTGCAGGAATCCCCACAGGTTCACCTTCTCGAGGGCGTCCTTCATCTCATCTTCCGTCGCGTCCGGTTTTCCCATCCTCAGGTTGTCCTCCACAGTCCCCTTAAAGAGATAGCTGTTATGGCTGACAAGGGTGATCTGATCCATCAGGCTGCTTTCCTGTATGCCGGATAGTTCTTTGCCCCCGACGGTCACACTTCCCTGATACCCATGGTTTCTTCCCATAAGGATCGCCGCTGCCGTACTCTTGCCGCAGCCGGACGTTCCCACAAGGGAAGTAAAACTTCCCGCTGGGGATTCCATGTCGATCCCTTTCAGGATCTCCCGCTCTTTTTCATAGGAAAAATGCACTCCTGAAAACTTAATATCCATTGCCATGCCGTCAAGCCGCTCTAATTTTTCTTCCGGCTCCGGAAGGTCAAGCAGCGCGAAGATCTTATCGCTCGCCGCCATCCCGTTCATGGCAATGTGAAAGAACGAGCCCAGAAGCCGCAGCGGAATAAAGAATTCCGATGCCAGCAGAATCAGCATCAGCGCCCCGTGAACGCTTAAATATCCTTTCATGAATTGTGTGAGCGTCACGATCATGCCCACCGCTGCGCCGCCGTAAGCGATGATATCCATGACGCTAGTGGAGTTGAGCTGCATGGTCAGCACCTTCATGGTGATCTGACGGAACCGCTGGGATTCCTCGTCCATCTCTTCCGCTTTCTTCTCGTCCGATCGGTAGATCTTCAATGTCGTCAGCCCCTGCAGGTTCTCAAGGAAGCTGTCGCCCAATTCCGTGTAAATGCCCCAGTATTTATTCAGAAGTTTCTTTGCGATCTTCTGGACCGCGACAATGGAAATGGGGATCAGAGGGACACAGATGAGCAGAACAAGGCTTGCCTGCCAGTTTACAAAGGACAGGATGGCAAACAGTGTCACCGGCGCCAGCAGGCTGTAGAAAAGCTGGGAGAGATATTTCCCGAAATAGGTCTCTAACTGCTCCACTCCTTCCGCCGCCATCTGGACTACTTCAGACGTAGTCACTTTTTCCCTGTATGATGCTCCCAGACGGAGCAGCTTGCTGTAGATCTTGTCCCTTAAGATTCTCTTTACATCCACGCTGGCTCGGTAAGATGCACGGGACGCCTGCCTGTCACAGACAAACCGCAGAATCAGCGCCACAATTACCAACGCCCCATAGTAAGCTGCGTCCTGAGACGTCACCTCCCAGAACAGCGCAGTCTCCAGAAGCATGGATGCGCTGTAGATCATAATGATCTGACAGAGCAAGGCGAGCCACTGCCAGATCACCTGGTAAATAATATATTTCTTTGCATGGGATAACAGTCCCACGAGTCTTTTCTTGATCATAGTTTCCTCTCTTCCTTCTGCTTTTTCTTTTCTTTGATACTGCATGCCACATGCCAGATGGCAAGTACCGGATGATACAGGAGCATCCGCGGCCCGGAAAACCGCATCACCTGCCGGATCTTTTCCCTCATTTCCGGTTTATAACAGTGGACGCGGCAGTTGCTGCAGAAGGTCTTATCCTCCATAAAAGGACATTTCTCACTGCGAAGTCTCGCATATTCGGTGAGTTCCCAGCAGGCCGGGCACATCTTGCCCGCCTTCCGGTCATATCCTTTATGGTTCTTCCTGCAGTACAGGCGGATCATTTCTTCCACCACGTACCGTTCTTTCCTTCTCTTTTCTTCAATAACTTCCAGCTGTCTTTCCTCCGGCCTCATGATTCCGCCACCTCTTCTAACTTAATGGTCTTCACCCGCAGGAAAAAGTACAGCAGGTGGCATACCCACACAACAGCAAGACAGATCGGGCGTTTTCACTCAATGCCTCCTGGCTATCATGCAAACTTTTAGTTATAGTGGTGATTCGTTTGCTATGTCTACCCGCTATAATAAATAATCTTCGATATTTTCTTCCCGGAGCTCAGATAACCGCATTGTCTGGCGCCTTCCAGAACAATCTGATCCAGCTTTTCTTTTGACATCCGGAAGACCGTATCATCCTCCAAGACAATCTCGCACCAGCCCTCTTTATTACGGTCTTCCCTGCACTTAACCCTGTACATATTCTTCCTGCTGATCGCACCGATCCCTTCTAGTGCATTGATCATCCGGTAGACAGTCGCTACGCCGATCCTTTTGTCTTTCTGTGACGCCTTATAGTAAATCTCTTTACAGCTTGTGCAGTCATTTTCTAAAATAATGTCGATTAGGATCCTCCTCTGCCTTGTGACCCGGCACCCGTTTTCTTTCAGTCTTTTAATGATCTCATCTTTTCCGTTCACACTATCCCCCGCCTTATGCCTGTGAGATACTAACAACTTCAAAACCTGTCTTTTCTGCTGCCTGCTTCAGGTCAATTTCATCCCCGCACGGTCATAAGAAAATTGATAATAAATTTCATTTACTCTTCTACTAATTAGTATATGCTAACCCAAATTAGTTTTCAATAACTAATTTGTATATTTTTAAGAATCTTTCGCCGCATAAAATCCCATATACAAGAATGAGGGAGACAACACAACCCGTGCATCTCCCTCTAACTATATCCGTTGTTTTTTTACCTTAACACCTGAAAATTGTTTGCGATCCCGCTATTTTTTCCCATCTGGCAGAAGATTTTTCATGCTCCTTAAACTGATCAGCAATGTTGATGTATTATGGAGCAGCGCCGAAGCTGTAGGCTGAAGCATGCCGGCAACCCCCAGCAGGATCAGCCCTGCATTGATCCCGACAATCTCACGGTAATTTCCTCTGATTCGTTTCGTCATCCTGTTTGCGAGACGTTTCAGTGTAACAAGTTCTCTTAGGTCTTCTGCCGCAATAGTAATATCGGCAATTTCCCTTGCAATCTCTGCACCGTCACTGATCGCTATGCCGGCGTCAGCGGCGGACAAAGCCGGAGAATCATTAATACCGTCTCCAATCATGATTACCTTATGTCCGCAAGCTTTTTCCATTTCCACAAATCGTGCTTTTTCTTCCGGAAGTACTTCTGCATAGTATTCATCCACCCCTACACAGAGGGCAACAGCAGCAGCGGTTTTCTCGCTGTCTCCGGTCATCATGACCGCTTTGCGTATTCCTTCCTCTTTCAGCGTTTTTATCATATCTGCCGCTTCTTCTCTTAACGGATCTTCAATGCAGATCACTGCCGCCAGTTCATGTTCGATTGCAAGATACAGGTGAGAATATTCTTTCGGCAGCGCCTCAAATCTTTCCTGATATTCCGGGCGCACCGTGCAGCCTTCATCTTCAAAAACAAAATGGCTGCTTCCGATCACAACTTTTTTCTCATCAATGTAAGACGAGATCCCGTGCGCCACAATATACTCAACCTTGGAATGCATTTCCTCGTGGGCAAGCTTTCGTTTCTTAGCCGCATCTACCACAGCCTTTGCCATGGAGTGTGGAAAATGTTCTTCCAAGCACGCTGCGATCCGCAGGGATTCCTCCTCCGGATAATCCCCAAATGGGATCACTTCCTTCACTGTCGGTCTCGCCTTTGTAAGAGTCCCGGTTTTATCAAAAACCACTGTGTTCGCTTCGGCAACCGCTTCCAAAAACTTTCCGCCCTTGACGGTGATCCCATGGGCATCTGCTTCACGGATTACCGACAGCACCGTCAGGGGCATAGCAAGTTTCAACGCACAGGAAAAATCCACCATAAGTACAGATAATGCTTTTGCCACATTCCTGGTCAAAAGCCATACGGCAACAGTGCCGAACAGCGTATAAGGCACAAGCCTGTCGGCAAGATGTTCCGCCCTGCTTTCCATAGAAGACTTTAGTTTCTCTGAATCTTCAATCATCGCAACAATCTTTTCAAATCTGGTGGAGCCCGATACCGCTTTTACCATGACGTCCAGCTCGCCTTCCTCCACTACGGTTCCAGCATAGACGGACTGTCCCCGCACTCTGCGCACAGGCATGGCCTCCCCAGTTAGAGAAACCTGATTCACCATGCCTTCCCCGCTTAATACCTCTCCGTCAAAGGGGATCACATTCCCCATATGTACGGTCACAACATCTCCCTTTTGTATCTGATCCGCCCGTATGAGTATCTCCTGCCCGTCTCTTTTCATCCATACTTTTTTTATGTTTAGAGACATGCTCCGCGCCAGATCTCCTACAGATTTTTTGTGAGTCCATTCTTCAAGGAGCTCTCCGATTTCAAGCAAAAACATAACCGAGCCAGCGGTATTAAAATCTCCGCGTATGACAGAGACTCCGATAGCCGCCGCATCTAGGAGAGGAACCTCAATTTTCCCTTTTCGGATGCAGTTCAGCCCGGCTGAAATATATTTTAAAGACCGGAAAGCTGCAAGTGCTGCCCGCAGCGGATAAGGCATTAGAAGCTTGCCCCCGTAATGCAGCAATGCCTTTGTAATCAGTTTTTCCTTATATGCCGAGTTCAGCGCCCTTCCGGAGTTTCTGAGAACATTTTCCGGCACATTCACATCTTCATACTGGAATCTTTTCAACATACGGAGCAGAGCGCTGCGCTCTCCTGTATAACAGATGACAACGTCTGAGGTGCGTTCATATACTTTAACATCTGTTACATTTTTTTGCCTGCCCATGTACCAGAAAAGAATATCCGCCTCCGCATATGTCATTTTCTTCTGGATGACATGGATACGGAGGCGGCCTTTTATCTCATGCTTTATGATATATTTCATAGACGGCTACATCTTTCCTTCCGCTGAATGATCCGCACCATCTTCCTCTGTTTCCTGAACTGCCGCTGCTTCCTGCGCTGCCCTTTCCTCATTGATCTGCTGTGCCTCTGCCAAAATGTCCTCCGCATTTTCCTGCATTGTCGTGGCAGTTTTCATCACACAGTCCTTTGCACGCAGCACAGCAGCCGTACATCCTGTATATACTTTTTTAGCGTCTTTACTGGATAAAATCTTTACCCCGGCCGTGCCAAACAGGACGCCTCCTGCAAACAATCCGATTTTTTTCATAACCGAAGCACTAAACATGATATTTTTACCTCCTGTTGAAATATTTTTTATTGCTAACCAATTACTTATGTCTGTATCCGGTATAGAATACCATTATGAAACAGAACACTGTAGCCCATGCCCAAAATCTGTGCTGCTTCACCTTGTCATCACTTCCTTCATTCTTTACTGATTGTAAATTGTAATAAGGATACTTCATCAGCATAGCAACATCATTTTGAGCTAGTCAAGCCTAACCCACCTTATTGATAAATCTTCTCGCTTTTCAGTTCATTACCGCCTTTGGCTCTCTGACACAGAAAGCAGAGAATGTTTTCCGCAACCTTTATAAACCCACGTTTTTCATAAAACTCCCACGATGCAAGAGTGTTTGTAAAAAGCCGAACACAATCAGCCCCATCAGCCTTTGCCCGATTCAAAAACTGTGTGAGCAATACGATTCCCAGCCCTTTTCTGTAATTCCTTTTGGATGAAAGGGCAACGAGTTCCAGATCGCATTTGCCAAAAGTCCCCTTATCCCTTTCCTGTAGTTTACGGAAAAAGGCACCAAACTGTTTCTGGAATGCTGTTGACATTTTATATCGTTTCAGGTAAAACTTGAGGAACATCTTACACCATTGGCCATAGTGCTTTTTTGTTTCATACTGATCTGCCAGAGCCTTGCTGAAACTCTTATCATATTTTCCGCAGATAAATCCTATGACCTGATGATCCTCCGTTTCCGCAACATAGGTGAAACTGCATTTTTCGATCAGAATCTATGCGTAATCACGCAATAACATCTTGTCGTTCTGATTCACAGAACATGTAAAAAATCCCTCGTAGAAACAGTCCCCGCAAGCTGCGGCGTCTTCTTCCTTATATGGACGGACAGTAAACATGTGCGGCTTCCTCCTATACACAAGCAGGTTAGTATCAACTAACTATCATTATATCAAGGGGCACACAAGATTGCAATTCGTTTTTCATCTGCTATGTTATTCGCTAACGTATATACTAAATAATTAAAAAGACATGATTCTTTGTTGAACCATGCCTCCTTTATAGTTTGCTTTTTTAATTCTGCTCTAGACTCTCCACCCAAGCTACCACATCTTCATCAGAAACACTAGACCGGAATCTCTCGCCTTCGTACCAATCGCCGGTTCCAGCCAGCTCCGCCAGCAGATCACTGCTGTCTCCCATACCGGAAGAAGCAGAAGTTGCAAATGTGATCACTGTCTTCCCTGTGAAATCATTTGCCTCTACAAAGCTGTCCATCGGCCATGCGGCGATGCCCCACCAGATCGGGGTATAAAACCGCTTGTTTTATAAGAAATGCCTATTTTTAGCATTTTAACACAATACACACTTTTTCAATATTCTCGTGCTTTCTGATAATCTGATCTCCTATTTCATTGTCAGCCTTTCCAGTTTTCTTGTCAGCATTATATTCTCTCTTTTCAAGCGTTTATTTTCTTTAGAAGTATAACAAATATGGATAGTTCTTAAATCCAAAGAAACGACTCTCAAATTATCTCTTCTAATTCTGTAAGTCGTTCTTTCTTACTCCACATATCACAATCTACAAAACAAATAAACCATTCTTCTTTACACATTATTATCCCTGTAATCTGAGCGTATTTCTAGCTTGAGACATTAAAAGGGACTTTTCTATACGTATGATAAGGTGA
>NBJMC04201__coassemble_3168_pt1 | contig 6947 bp, 4 predicted proteins | sample NBJMC04201__metabat2_high_PE_020 | metagenome-assembled genome bin NBJMC04201
TCTGAACACGCAACATGGATTTCAACTCAGGAAGGCAGAAACTATTACTTTAACTTGTTTGCCGACTCGTTGGATTTTGGCAAGTTGTCACATCGCACGGACATTGAGCTAACAGAAAAAGTAATTGAACGATACGACAAGAAAAAGCAATGGGATTGGAATGCTTTGGTGCAGAGGAAGCGGAAGAAGAACTAGCCGAAGAGTTTGAAGAAGATTACTTTGATGACGGCGAGGATCTGGATGAGGATGAAAGATTCCGGGAGGAGCTGCCTGATCTGGATGAAGAGTTCTGTGTAAACCCGGATCATGCGGAATTGGAAGATGACCGTGAAATACCAGATGATGACGACAATATGGATATCCTCTCAGCAACAACACCGCTGAGCCGTAAAGAGACAGCGAAGATGATTGCTACAGGCAAGACGGCGCCTTTGCCGCTGGACGAGATATCGGATGCGTTGTCCATGGATACTGGCTTCATTGTGCATGGCCGTTATGACCTTGAGACTCAGAGCGGAATCGGTACAAGAGCAGGACTTACAGAGGAACAGAAGAAATTGTTTTCCTATTTTGTTCCTGTGCGAGGCATGAGTGAGCAGCTTGTAGATGTGTTGGAACAGGATAAGAACTGTACGAACAGAAACGGCACGTCAAAGGCGGGCAACCTGCTAATCATCGGCAACAAAGGAAACGGAAAGACTGTTCTCGCTGTGGATGTAGTAAAGGCAATCCAGAAACAAAGAAATATCAAACAGGGTAAGGTGGCGATTGTTACAGGAGATTCGCTGAATAAAAAGAGGATCAGCGACATTTTTGACAAGTTACATGGTGGCGCTCTTATTATCGAGAAAGCAGGCAGGATGAATGAAAAGACCGTTGCCCGTCTGAATAAAGCGATGGAAGGAGACACAGGAGAGCTTCTGATTGTTCTTGAGGAACAGCGGAAACCGCTGGACAGACTTTTGATTTCCAACCGAGAATTTAGAAGAAAGTTTACCTCCCGTTTGGAGATACCAATTTTTATCAATGACGAGCTGGTGACATTCGGACAGACTTATGCACAGGAAAATGGATACCGTATTGACGAGATGGGGATTCTGGCGCTGTATAGTAAGATTGATTCTCTTCAGAGAGAGGATCATGCAGTGACTGTCGCAGAGGTGAAGGAGATCATGGACGAGGCGATCGGACATTCACAGAAGGCGTCAGCGAAAAAGCTGGTGAAGAGAGTATTCGGGAAAAATACGGATGAAGCCGATAGGATAATCTTATCAGAAAATGACTTTAATATCTGATACACTGGTGTATATGGATATTTACGGAAGAGAAGCAGGCAGAAAAAACTGCCTGTTTCTTTTTGTCTAAGAGATGCTTTTCCCTTTCTTTTTAAGCAAGGATAAAGTATAATATATGTTATATTAAATCAAACGGCGAGGTGGTTTTATGGTAAAAGGTAAAAGCACAAAGAACACAAAAAGCGCTAAGAACACAAAGAACAAATTACAGCCCTATGAGATTGGCGAGCTGGACAAGTATCTCTTCGGGCAGGGTAACCATTACGAGATCTATCAGAAAATGGGCGCCCACAAAGTGACCCATAAGGGAAAAGAGGGCGTTTATTTTGCAGTATGGGCGCCAAACGCCCGGAGAGTTGCCGTAGTAGGCGATTTTAACGGATGGGATTTTGAGGCGAACTACATGGAGCGCCATGAACCGATTGGTATCTATACATGTTTTATACCGGGAGTAGAAGAGGGAGAACTGTATAAATTCTGTATCGAGACGCAGCAGGGAAAACGGATATTCAAGGCGGATCCGTTTGCAAATTATGCGGAACTAAGACCGGGAACTGCGTCCCGAGTGACAGACATCGCACATCTGAAGTGGACGGACGATGCTTGGATGAAGAGGAGAGAGGAATGGGATCACAAGAAAAATCCCATGTCAATCTACGAGGTACATCCCGGATCATGGATGAGACATCCGGGCAGAGAGGATGAAGGATTTTACACATACCGGGAATTTGCCGACGCGATCGTGAAATATGTGAAGGATATGGGATACACCCATGTAGAGCTGATGGGGATTGCGGAGCATCCGTATGACGGGTCATGGGGGTATCAGGTGACCGGATATTATGCTCCGACGTCAAGATACGGGACTCCCGAAGACTTTGCATATCTAATCGATCATCTGCATAGGAACAATATTGGGGTTATTCTTGACTGGGTACCCGCACATTTCCCCAGAGACGCGCATGGACTGGCGGATTTTGACGGAACGGCGACTTTTGAGTATGCGGATCCAAGAAAGGGCGAACATCCGGACTGGGGGACGAAGATCTTTGACTATGGCAAGGCAGAAGTGAGAAATTTCCTCATTGCAAACGCGCTGTTCTGGATCGAGCATTTCCATGTGGATGGGCTCCGTGTGGACGCTGTTGCATCAATGCTGTATTTGGATTACGGCAAACAGGATGGACAGTGGGTTGCGAATAAATATGGTGGAAATGAGAACCTAGAGGCCATTGAGTTCTTTAAGCACTTGAATTCTGTTGTCTTAGGAAGAAACAAAGGAGCGGTTATGATTGCTGAAGAATCTACTGCATGGCCGAAGGTAACAGGAGCGCCGGAGGATGACGGGCTGGGCTTCAGCCTGAAATGGAACATGGGGTGGATGCACGACTTCACAGAGTACATGAAACTGGATCCCTATTTCAGAAAGAACGCACATAATATGATGACATTTGCGATGTCATACGCATATAGCGAGAATTATATCCTTGTCCTCTCGCACGATGAGGTGGTACATTTAAAATGCTCCATGCTCAACAAGATGCCGGGACTTGGATTCGACAAATATGCGAATTTAAAGGTTGGGTACGCGTTTATGACAGGGCATCCGGGAAAGAAACTGCTCTTCATGGGGCAGGAATTTGCCCAGTTGCGCGAGTGGAGTGAGGAGAGGGAACTTGACTGGTTCCTTCTTGCGGAGCCGGAACATCAGCAAATTCAGAACTGGTATCGTGATCTTTTGCAGCTGTATAAGAAAAATAAGGCAATGTACGAGCTGGATTCAGATCCCGCAGGCTTTGAGTGGGTCAATGCGGATGACTGCTTCCGAAGCATATATAGCTTTATAAGACACTCTAAAGATAATAAGAAGAATCTGCTCTTTGTGTGCAATTTTACGCCGATGGAGCGCTCAGATTACCGTGTGGGAGTGCCGAGGAGGAAACAGTTGAAACTGCTACTCAACAGCGACGATGTGAAGTACGGGGGAAAAGGCGAGGAAAGACCGCTTGTGTACAAGCCGGTAAAGCAGGAGTGCGACGGACGCCCGTATTCTTTTGCTTACCCGCTTCCGGCATACGGTGTCGCGGTATTTGAATTTTAAAAATCAGGTAAATGTAAGAGGAGGGTGCTGAAAAGCTATAGAATCGCTTTGGTCCCTCCTTTAGATAAAATGTATAAAAATATGCTAAATTTAAAAATAAGATTAGAAATTTATATCAAAATTTAAAAATAAATACTATAATAAACCCCGTACACATAAATTATTATATTCTTTAACAGAGGAATGGAGGAGAGGTTGAAATGGACAATCTACTGGCACTATTGACACTATGCGGTTCTGTCATCGCGCTTTTATTCGCGGCGACCAGAGCGCAAAAAGTCCTTCGATTTCCGCAAGGCAATGACAGGATGAAAAAAATATCGGCATCCATTCATCAAGGGGCGATGGCTTACTTGAGAAGGCAGTACAAGATCCTTATTATTTTCTTTTTGGGGATGTTTGTCATCCTGTTCATTATGGCTGCATTAGGTTTCCTGACATGGTTCGTTCCGTTTGCGTTTGTGACGGGAGGTTTTTTCTCAGGCTTATCGGGATTCGTTGGGATGCAGATTGCGACAAGGGCCAATGCGCGGACGGCAGCGGCATGTCAGAAAGGGCTGAACAAAGGACTAAGAGTTGCTTTTTCAGCGGGTTCTGTTATGGGCTTTACCGTGGTTGGACTGGGGCTTCTGGACATCTCGATCTGGTATCTGCTTCTTAGAATTGTATTCAAGCTTCCGATCGAGGATATTACAAGCACTATGCTGACGTTTGGTATGGGAGCTTCATCTATGGCACTGTTCGCACGTGTGGGCGGCGGCATATATACCAAAGCGGCAGATGTGGGAGCGGACCTTGTGGGTAAGGTTGAGGCAGGTATCCCTGAGGATGATCCGAGAAACCCGGCTGTTATTGCGGACAATGTGGGAGATAACGTAGGCGATGTCGCAGGAATGGGCGCAGATCTGTACGAATCCTATGTGGGTTCCATCTTGTCTGCGTGTGCTCTGGGAGTCATCGCATTTAATAAGATTGAATCTGTAGACCGTGTGAATGCTGTTGTGATCCCTATGATTTTAGCGGCAGTAGGCGTGCTGGCATCCATTTTCGGTTCTCTTCTCGTAAAGACAGGAGAGAGTACGGACCAGAGCACACTTCTGAAGGCACTGAGAAGAGGAACGAACACAAGCGCGGTGATTATCGCGGTAGTGGCATTCCCGGTTGTGTGGTTCATCCTTGGTAAAGAGTTTATCGGATTCTATTTTGCAATCTTAGGCGGGCTTCTCGCCGGAGTGCTTATCGGCTTCTTCACGGAATACTTTACATCCGATACTTATAAACCGACGCAGAAGCTGTCGGATAAATCAGAGACCGGTTCCGCAACCATTATTATAGGTGGTCTTAGCCTTGGAATGTTGTCAACAGCTGTGCCGATTATCATTATCGCGATCTGCGTTATGGCAGCATATGCGTTATCCGGAGGTTTCATTGAATCTACAAGAGGCCTGTATGGAATCGCTCTGGCAGCGGTGGGAATGCTCTCAACACTTGGGATTACTCTGGCTACAGACGCGTACGGACCGATTGCCGATAACGCGGGTGGAATTGCGGAGATGGCAGGTCTGGAGGCGGACGTGAGAAAACGTACGGACGCGCTGGATTCTCTTGGAAATACAACAGCTGCGACCGGAAAAGGCTTCGCAATTGGTTCTGCAGCGCTGACAGCTCTTGCCTTGATCGCTTCCTATGTAGAAAAGGTTCAGGAAGTAGGAGGAGCAAATGTTACTCTTGATATGAGTGTCATGAATCCTACAGTTCTCGTTGGTATTTTTATCGGCGCTTGCCTGCCCTTCGTGTTCGCGGCTCTTACAATGGAGTCTGTGGGACGGGCAGCACAGAGTATCGTAGTAGAGGTGCGCCGCCAGTTTAGGGAGATCAAAGGGCTGATGGAAGGAAAGGCGGAAGCAGACTATGAGACTTGCGTAGATATCTGTACAAAGGCAAGTCTTCATGAGATGATACTGCCTACCCTTCTTGCGATCGTAACCCCCATCGTGACAGGGGTGATTCTTGGGTATAACGGGGTGATCGGAATGTTGGCAGGGTCAACGGCGACTGGCTTTCTCCTTGCAATCTTTATGGCGAATGCAGGAGGAGCGTGGGATAACGCGAAAAAATATATCGAGGGCGGAACACATGGAGGCAAGGGAAGTGAACAGCACAAAGCAGCAGTTGTGGGGGATACGGTAGGAGATCCTTTCAAGGATACGTCAGGACCATCTATCAATATCCTGATCAAGTTGCTTTCCATGGTGTCAATCGTGTTTGCAGCATTGGTTGTAAATTATCATATCTTCTAAGAATATGAAATCGTGGGTATGCGGGAGCATACCATGGGAAATAAGAATAAATGACGGAATAGGAACCTCCCCGCAGGTGTTGTTAAGACGCCGGCGGGGAGGTTTTGGGCCAGTTTCTCTGCTAATAAGATAAATAATTAAAAAATGAAAGTCACAATTTAATAGCAGTTGAATTAAGTTGAATTAAGTAGTAAAATAAAAATAGGCTTATTAAAGATAAGAAAGGGAATTGGCATGGCAAGACGGAAAAAGAATGGTATCTATTTGAATGTTTGCATTGAAGCAGAAATTTATGGGAAACTCGATCATTTTTGTATCGAAGCAGGACAGACAAAAACGGTAGCAGTTGAGCGCGCACTGGCAGAATATATCAGCAGATTCGAGAAAAAGCAGCAGATGTTGCGTGACTTGGGAGAAGGTAATGTGTAAACGTAAAATGTTTAAAAGGGAAATTTCTATTTTTAAAATATTAAATCAGAATGGAAGGAGAAAACGAAATGGCATATACGCATGTTGACTGCTTCAGCGGGCCGGGCGGGATTTGCACGGGTATGCGTGCCGCGGGATTCGAAACAAAGGTTGCAATTGAATATATTAAAAGCTGCTGCGAAACATATTCTGCTAATCATCCAGAAGTACATGTGATTCATTCAGATATTCGGGATGTTAAAAAAGAAGATATTATTCCTTATATTCCTAAAGACGGAGTAGATTTAGTTACATCAGGGATGCCATGTGAAACCTTTTCTACTGCTGGAAATACATCCCGATCTTTCTATGACGACCGGCAGTTTTTGTTCCGTGAGGGAATCCGTATTGCGAAAATATGTAATGCTAAGATGATTCTTTTTGAAAATGTTCCGGCTATTACAACAAAGACAGTGGAAAAAGGTTCCAAAACTTTGATTGTAGATGTATTAAAAAGAGAATTAGAAGAGGCTGGTTATATCAATTATGAAGAGTTTATTCTAAGTGCCGATCAATTTGGAGTTCCACAAAGGCGGAAGCGCTATTTTGTACTAGCTTGTAGCAATCCTGACTGGAAACTTAAAGAACCACAGTCAGATGGTAAAGCGCCTGTTACTGTTGAAGAGGCTCTCGCCAGCTTGCCTAATGTGATTCCCAATAGTAACGAGGAAGCAGTGTCGTATGATGGTGAAGATTCTTCTTTTTCAAAAAGAATGAAAGATTTAAAATTTTGGAGAAGAGAAGAATTTAGTAATCATCTTACTTATCAGATGCCAATGAGGC
>NBJMC04201__coassemble_9136_pt1 | contig 2995 bp, 4 predicted proteins | sample NBJMC04201__metabat2_high_PE_020 | metagenome-assembled genome bin NBJMC04201
GATGCTATAGAGTCAATCAGACTGTGTATTCTTGATGGTATTTATGAGGGGTTGAAATGTCCTGTATGCGGAAATCATCTGATGTTGACAAGTGAGCATACTGCTAGAGAGATTGAGCGAAAAGCGAGAAAAGTTATGGGGATGCTGAAATGTGGTATTAGGTTTACTCCAACGCAGCCAGATGTTATGGCGATATTGAAGAAACTGAAGGGGCGCAGACAGTGATTCTAACTGGCTCTATTTTGGCTCTAAAAATTTGGATCGGCACAAATACAAGAAGAAATTTTGACAAATGGGAATAATAAAATTATTAAAAATATAGAAAAGTAGCTAGTTCAAGTTATCCGCCGAGAAGTTCGAATAGTAAACAGAGAGCCGGGAAGCCGCATAAAGAGCGAACTTCCCGGCTTTTAGTATGGCGTGATACCTTTTTGATACATAAATGTGGTTATGAGGTGAATGTTTCAGATAACGTATAGTCAATTTTGCAAAATCACACAATTTGCCGACGTATTTTGAAGAGTAAAGGCTGATCGGCTTCTCTGATTCTAAAACCAGTTCCGTGATCATGAGTTCTTCCGTCGGGATACTGGCCTATACGGAGATCCACGAATATTTTCCCTTGCTCGAGCAAAGAAACCATGGCGTCATAATCAAATGATTTCCGGCAATCGTGTATTCCCGTTCTATGTATTCTTCTGTTATCGGAAACATATCCTGTATCAGAAATGCGCTTTCCCGGCTGTCATCCAGTTTGACAATATGGATAATGTCGCAAGGTTTCCCTGTTTTTTCCTTTTTCTCTATAAGCCGTCTATATTTATCAATGCGGCTGGACAATGGTATCATCCAATATATCCCGGTACTTGTATCCTCAAAGCAGTAATAATGCGGTCTGTTCCCCGCTTTATTTCCTTTGAGATACGGATCTGACATATCTTGAAAAAATTTATCTTTGATAATATAAAATCCTGTTTTCTTCATTTGTCTATCCTCATTATGGAAAAAGTCCCTCGCCTTACGGCGAAGGACTATACTTTCGACCCGACCATTTATATACCGCATATCGGTCAGCGGTAAACTTTCAACCCGACCATTTATATACCACATATCGGTCAGTGGTAAACTTTCTTTGTACCTACATTCTAGCAAGCGCAAAGAGGAAAGTCAATAGGGCTTTCTCCCTACAATCATATGCAGATTGTAGGATTACAATACATGTGTTACAACTGAATAATTAAAAAGACGGAAATACAGTTTCTGTGTTATAGTTTTAGCGACCAAACAAAAACAAAACAAGAAAGGATGTATTTCCGCATGGCTAGTATAACACAAGATATGAGATACCGTCTATCACTTATTAAATATGCTGAACGTTATGGGGTTACCAAAGCAGCCGTTAAATATAAGACCAACCGTCAGTATATTTATCGCTGGAAAAACCGCTATGACGGCTCTTGGGACTCCCTGCGTGACCGTTCCAGACGTCCCCATTCCCATCCAAACCAGCATACTCTCGAAGAAATCAAACTTATCCGGGATATGCGCCGGCACAATCCTCATGCTGGATCGGTCGTCTTCTGGGTGAAGCTCATGCAGAGGGGCTATAAACGCTCCATTCCCGGGCTCCACCGTTTCCTCAGGAACCAGAGGATCATGGCGGAAAAACTTCCCAATCCCAAATATGTCCCCAAACCCTATGAGCAAATGTCCTATCCCGGAGAGAGGGTGCAGATTGACGTGAAATTCGTCCCTTCCTGCTGTCTGGTCAATGAGGCAAAAGGAAAGAAATTTTATCAGCATACTGCCCTTGATGAATACTCTCGCTGCGTTATGTGGAAGCCTTCGAGGAACACAGCACCTATTCTTCTGCACGATTCCTTGAGCATCTGATTCAGTGTTTCCCTATGCCCATTGAATGTGTCCAGACTGACAACGGTATGGAATTCACAAAGCGGTTTTCCACTTCTGGTAAAGAGACATTAACCTTATTCCAGCGTGCCTTAAAAGAGCATGGGATTCGCCATAAACTGATTCGTCCATTTACACCCCGGCATAACGGGAAAGTAGAGCGCAGCCACCGCAAAGATAATGAACGGTTTTATGCCACTCATACTTTTTATTCCTTTCAGGACTTTTCCTGCCAGCTCCAGATCTATAATCGCAAGGACTATAACCAGTTCCCTATGAGATCTCTGGGCTGGAAATCCCCACTGACTGTCCTGAAGGAATTTATCCAGTATGATGTAACATATGTTTGACAAACCTACAATTACAAGAAAATATTAAACTTTTTTGTTTTGTTTTCTCTCGACTTTCCCTAAACATATCTGCTATACTATTTGCAGATACATAAACAAGGAGTAAAACATATATGGCTATTGGCGAAAGAATACATTTTTTCAGACTTATGCGTGAGATGACTCAGAAGTATCTTGGTATTGCTGTCGGTTTTCCCAAAAGAAGTGCTGATGTCCGCTTGGCACAGTATGAAACGGGAACACGAAAACCAAAAGCGGAGCTGACTTCCGCATTAGCTCAGGCTCTCGATGTTGTATCGTAAACTCTCGATGTTCCTGACCTTGACAGCTACATCGGACTTATGCACACCTTATTTACCCTTGAGGATATTTACGGTCTGACCGTTAGCGAAGCAGACAGAGAGGTCTGCCTAAAGTTCAACAATGACAAAGGCAAAGAAGCCTATGAGCTACTAAAAATGCTTTGTGCTTGGAAAGAACAGTCGGACAAACTATCTTCCGAGGAAATCAGCAGGGATGAATACGATAACTGGCGTTACCACTACCCAGAGTTTGATACCACACAGAATTGGACAAAAGTTCCATCACAGGAATTAAGTGATGCATTAATAGACACAGTCAAGAAAAACAATTGAGGAGAAAACAAATGAATTTCTTTAAACTTTTACTACTAGTTTTATTAGGTGGTGGACTAATTTTTCTTTTGCTTTATATATTGATAATAACTTTTCTTC